>Ga0213823_1000392_pt1 | contig 38997 bp, 50 predicted proteins | sample MC6MC0907MG_FD_179887 | JGI IMG/M metagenome (GOLD analysis project Ga0213823, IMG submission 179887) | Enriched soil aggregate microbial communities from Iowa State University, Ames, United States - MC6-MC0907-MG | ecosystem: Environmental > Terrestrial > Soil > Unclassified | place: USA: Iowa...
CGAGGCCGAGGGCCTTGAGCAGGTCAGAGGACATGCAAACTCCTGTTGCGTTGCGTTTGTAAGGCGCTGGCCGCTGGCAGGGTGGGGGGCGGCAAGCTGAACCCCGAATGGTAACAGAGGGGGGCAATGCCTTATCTGGTGGTGCAGCGCACGTCGGGAGCGCCGGCCAGCCTCGCGTCGGCCAGCGCCCCGAATTCATATCTGCATTGTCTCAGAGAGGGCGGCGTCCGGACCGCGCTCCCATGGCTCACGCTGCCTGGATGGAGGCGTCAGCGTGAATGTGATGCGGGGACCATCTCGGCTGATCACGGTGCCAGCGCCACGCACTCTCGATGATCGGCGCCAGCTCGGTCCAACGTGGCGTCCAGCCGAGGAGCTCGCGCGCCTTGTCACTGGACGCTACGAGGCGTGCGGGGTCTCCAGCGCGGCGTGGCGCAACTTCGTACGGGATTGCAACTCCGGATACGGAGGCGGCGGTCGCAATCACGTCGTGGACGGAGAAGCCCTGGCCGTTACCCAGATTGAAAGTGTGTGCACCTTCGTGGCGATCCATGAACCCCAGTGCCAGGGCATGTGCCTGAGCGAGGTCTTGGACGTGGACATAGTCGCGCAGGCAGGTGCCGTCGGCGGTGTCGTAATCGTTGCCGAAGATCTTCAGCGACGGCCCCTGTCCCAGCGCGGCTCTCAGGACGTTCGGGATTAGGTGCGTCTCGCAGGCGTGGGCTTCACCAATGCCATGTTCGGGCAGGGCGCCTGCCGCATTGAAGTACCGCAGGGCCACCGAGCGCAGTCCGTAAGCATGCGCCGCATCTGCCAGGAAACGCTCTGCCATGAGCTTGCTGGCGCCGTAAGGATTGATCGGTGCCTTGGGGTGCTCTTCGTCGATCACGTCTGAAACCGGGTTGCCGAAGACAGCTGCGGTCGACGAAAACACCAGCTTATTTACCTCGTGACGGCGCATGGCTTCGAGGAGGTTGAGTGTGCCGGTGACGTTGTTGGCGTAGTACGCGTAGGGCTCGGCGACTGACTCGCCTACCAGCGACTTGGCACAGAAGTGCATCACAGCGTCGAAACTGCGTCCGTGAAGAGCGCGTTCGAGCGCCGCTCGATCCAGCAGGTCGGCCTCAATCAGTTCGCCCCAGCGCACGGCACCTCTGTGACCGGTAGAGAGGTTGTCGAGCACGGTCACTGTGTGGCCTTGCTCGGCGAGCCATTGCGCCATATGGCTGCCGATGTAACCGGCGCCGCCGCAGATCAAAATTCCGCTCATAGAAAATTCCTAGAATTAATCAAGCGTAGTCCTCACTTCTCAAGCCCCCGCGACGAAAGGAACGCCATCGGAGTGTGACATAGTTCCTAAACTCATCTTGAAATCTCGCGCTAGAGAATGACTCGGCATGGCGCCGGCAGGCGGTCGGCGAAATCTCAGGTATGGACTCAAAACGCTTAACAGCCGCAATGATGGATTCCACCGTCTGAGATTCAAACCATATGCCCGTGCAGACCGATGGGTCGGTGCTCTCTATTACAGTTTCCAGAGACCCACCTTTCCCGTATGCAATGACGGGCGTCCCACATGCTTGCGCTTCCACAGGTGTTATTCCGAAGTCTTCCTCGGCAGCGAACACAAATGCACGCGCATGCTGCATGTGTTTTTTTAAGTCTTCAAATGGACGGTAGCCGAGCAATTCCACGTTAGAAGCTGCCAGCGCCTTCAGTTTGGGCATCTCGGGGCCATCGCCGATTACAATGAGCCTCCTGTCAGGCATGTCAGAAAATGCCCTGACAATGAGGTCCATTCGCTTGTAAGGAACCAGTCGTGATGCGGCCAAGTAGAAGTCATGTTTCTCTTCGCAATAGCTAAATGCATCTACATCAACTGGTGGGTAAATGACATCGGAATCGCGCCCATAGACTTTGCGGATTCGGCGACCAATGAAATGTGAGTTCGCAACAAATCGATCAACACCAGCGGCGGTTCTATAATCCCAAAGGCGTATCTTGTGAAGTAGCCATCTGGCGAGCCAGGCTTTCGGGCCCCGCTCAAGATTTGATTCCCGCAGATACTGGTGCTGCAGGTCCCAAGCGTAACGGATCGGAGAGTGGACGTAGCTAATATGTAGTTGATCGGGTCCAGTAAGAACGCCCTTCGCAACGGCGTGTGAGCTGGAAATCACAACATCGTAGGTAGAGAGGTCGATCTGCTCAACAGCAAGGGGCATCAACGGAAGATACTTCCGATAAATACTTTTGGCGGCAGGAAGCTTTTGAATGAAGGTGGTGGTGGCAAATTTGCCGTGCAGCCGCTGTCGATCCTCCTCGGAAAGGAAGTCAATGACAGCAAAGAGGTCTGAGTCTGGAAATATTTCGATGAGGTTGGAGAGGACTTGCTCGGAACCGGCGAACGTTACAAGCCAATCATGGACAAGCGCGATCTTCAATTGATATGCCTCATTAAAGCGGGTGATTGCAGCCAAATTGCACTACAATGGGCGGTCTGGTGAAATGGCGCCGGATGGCATGCCAAGTGTCCGAGATATCTAATCATCTGGCCGCAATTGTCGCACAATCTGAGGTCTTGAGGTGTGTTCGCGTGGGCCTAAATGTAATAAAGGAAGAGGCTTTGGATAAAGAATTTGCTGGCTTGGATGTGACGCTGGTGTCCACTGCGGATTGGGATAATCCATATTGGACGAACAAGCAACATATGGCTGTTCAATTCTCTAAAAGAGGACAAAAGGTTCTTTACATAGAGTCGCAAGGGCTGCGGTCTCCCACGGCGACAAAGAGGGATCTCGGGCGAATGTGGCGTCGCCTTCTGCGGGGGATTCGTCCACCCCGTCGCGTTGATGCAAATATCTGGGTTTGGTCGCCGCTGGTTATTCCATTTCAGGCGAGCGCCTTGATTAGAAAGGTAAACAAAATAATACTGGACTTGGGTCTTCGTTACTGGCAGGCAAGGAAGGGCATCGGTAGGGATATTTTGTGGACGTACTCCCCGATGACTACAGAGCTTTACAATGTTGAAAGATACAAGTTGGTTGTATATCACGCCGTCGATGACATCAAGGAGCAGCCAGGCATGCCGCGCAACGCAATTGAGGATGCGGAGAGTGTCTTGTCGAAGAGGGCTGATTTAATTTTTGCCACTTCCAGAAGGTTGAGTGAGGTGCATGCATCAGTAAATGATAATACGCACTACTTTTCCAATGTCGCAGACTTTGATCATTTTCATATGGCGCTCTCGGAGACTACTTCCGTCCCTGCAGATTTGGCCGCGATACCTCGTCCAAGAATTGGTTTCATAGGCGCGGTATCTAGCTACAAGATTGACTTTGAGCTGGTCAAGCATCTCGCTAGCCTTCGGCCCGAATGGTCCTTCGTTTTTATCGGTGAAATTGGCGAGGGTGATCCTCTGACTGATTCGTCGGCACTTGACGGGCTACAGAATATTCATTTGCTCGGGGGGCGACCATACCGCGATCTTCCTTGCTATCTAAAGGGTATAGATGTTGCGCTTCAGCCGAACAGGTTGAACGAGTACACACGGTCGATGTTTCCAATGAAGTTCTTTGAATACTTGGCCTCGGGCAGGCCGGTGGTAAGTGTCCGCCTGCCTGCTCTAATTGACTACGCAGATGTCGCCTATTTCTGTGAAGGGGTTGAGGAGTTTCAGGCGGCAATTGAAGATGCGTTAGATTGCGATGATCAGAGCTTGGCTCGACGGATCGACGCTGCGAAGGAGCAAACATACGATATTAGAACAGGCCGGATGATGGAAATTGTCAGGCGTAGAATAGGGCTTATTGGCGAGTGCTAATTAGCTTATTTAAAATTGGTATTCTTGTTAGTGCCGGTGCTGCGGCTTCTCGTAGTGCCGGTATCTTTCTCGCCGCCACAAGCCATATAGCGGCGGCAGTGCAAGCGCTAGCCGCGAGACCCTGGTACTCGCTCAGCGCGCTCACGAGCTTCCAGGTCACTAATGCTTGAACTGCCGAGCAAAGCGTCACCCACCCTAAAAGTGGTGCGATCTGGCGCCAAATGCCAAGCCTGGCAACGCAGAGAGAAAATAGAACGACAGAATAGGCTACCGCACCCAGTCCGATTGCATGTACGCCAACGTGGCGCCAGAGCATGACATTGATGGCTACGTTTACGGCTACCGCACACAGTGTGATCAATAGCGACTCTCGATTCCGAAGCTGAGCATTCATTGCTTTAATGAAGTAGTATGCCGTGACGCTGATGGCGAGTGATGCGGCAAACCATCGAAGAATCTCTGAGGTTAGCTCTATCGCTTCTGAGCCAAATTGTCCGCGTGCGAATATTAACGTGACTACCTGGGTCGCGTTCTGTGATAAGAACACTGCAGCTGGTGCGCACATGACTATTATTGCTGAAGATACCTGGCAAACATGCTTAATAGATTCTGCAACAGTCTTTCCTCCGTAGGACGCCATTGTCAGGATGCCAAGTGGAAATGCGACTAGCTGGATTATGGTTTCAGATACGAATCGTGCGTAATCAACGCTGGGGATGACGGCAGTTCCGAGCCATGAGGACACGATCCGCTCAGTAAGTATGTTTCCTTGCGCGAGCATTGGGAGTGCAAGCAGCGGCAAAGTGTTCCGCGCGAATCGCTTTGATACCAAAATGAGCAGCGCTGTTGATTGCCTTTCTTTGGGGAATCCGCCGTCAAGCCCTCTGAGTTTATGCACTGTCCACGCGAAAAAAATGACGTGTCCGATCACCAACCCTGTCGCTAGCCAGTGGTCCTTGTGTGTAAGCACGGCCAATGCAGCGCCAAGTATGGCTCCTAGGTTAAAGGCGAGGGGTCTCCATGCGATGGCCCCGAACGCGCCGTGGGCTGCCTCGACATAGCTGAGTAGGTATCCAATTATGTAGAACGGCAGCGCTAGGGACATTATTCTCAGTAGCACTGTGGCTAGCTGTAGTGCATTTGCAGATGCCCCTGGCGCAACGACTTGGGTTACCATATGCGCAAATGCATATAGCAGTATCATTGACAGTAGTGAGAAAATGAGTGCATAGAGCGTTGCTGCTAGCATCAATGCGTGGTGATGACCTTTGCCATCGGCCTGCATGCTCCGGTACAGCGGAAGCAAACCGGCTCCAAGCGAGTCTCCAACGAGTGCATGCGTGGGAAAGAGAAACGCGGTCTGCGCGACTCTGTATGCTGCTGCGGTCTCTCCTGCGCCGAACCATGCGGCAAACAGAATTTCCCGGGCCAGCCCCACCGCCTTGGATGCCATGCTTCCTGCGGCAATGGATACTACGCTCTTAGCCATGCTGGGTTGCTCAGTTATACTTCTTGGTGGTATTGATTTCTAACATTGTTGGCAAAATTAAATTTTGCCAAAAGGAGAGAGATGTGAAATTAACAAAATACGTTTCGCCCCGGTTTCTCTTTGCATTAATTAGAAATATTTGCCTGAAAGCTCGGTATGGACGCGCCATCAAAATTAATATTTTTAAGGTCTATTTTGAATCTAACGTAAAGGTCAGTATATCTGCCGGCGGAAGTGTTGAGATTGCCTCTGATGGGGATCGGGTGTATTTCACCAGGGGTACTGATATCGTTGCATCCGGTGGCGCTATCCGCATCGGCTCAGGAACGTTTTTCAACAAAGGGTGTACGATCGTCTCCCACTCTCGGATCGACATCGGGGAGGATGTTATGTTTGGTCCGAATTGTGCTGTTTACGACTCTGATCACAAATGCGAAATCCAGCCGACGAGATTTCGGCATCAAGGTTACGTAATGCGATCTGTACACATTGGCTCAAATGTCTGGGTTGGGCAGAATTCTGTGATCACTAAGGGGGCTATTTTAAATGACTCTCTCGTTTTGGCGGCGAATTCGGTAGCGCGCGGCACTCTCGAATCTGGCTGGTTGCACGGGGGCTCGCCGGCGAAGCCGATTAAGTCGCTTTTGGGATCATACTAGACATTGTAGTTTGGTTAGGCTGTTTTATTAATCAATGTATAGAATAGCGACATGTAGGATTTCGCTGATTCTTGAATAGTGAACTCTTTCGGTAAGTTGCTCTTACGATTAACTTTAGATGGGCGTGCCGCGCTTAGAATTGCATCTCCAATAGCAGTGGCGTCTGATGGGTCAACGGAAACACAGGTGAGTCGTGGGTCGCAGACATGTTCTGATGCAATAATTGGCAGTCCTGCCGCGCTCGCTTCGAGGATATTTAGTGGAAGTCCTTCCACCCGTTTCGTCGTGAACAGGAAGATGTCTGCCGTGCTCAGCCATCGCTTCATTTTGTGCCTAGGACAGTTCCCTACGAAATGTATGTTTGCTCTGTATGCACTGGCTTCAGTGAATGCCCGGAGCCTCTGCTCGTCTGGGCCGGCGCCGACAACTACGTAGTGTAGAGATGCGTCGTTCTCCGCAGCTGCAAGAAACCCCTTTATGCCTTCTAAGATTCCCTTCTGAGCATGAAGCCTCGATGCAGAGACGACTATAGTGGAGTTCTCATCTACTCCAAGTTCCATTCTTGCATCATTGCGAAGTTTTTCGTCAAATTCAAAAAGCTCGGACGAAACGCCATTTACGATCGTCAAGACGCTCGTCTTGCCGAGTATCCAGCGTGTAGGACTCCGGCGCATATCCTTCTCTACTGCCTCACCTACGGCAACCCCTGCCTGGAAGGATCTAAATTGCAAGTCCCGGACCATCGACACAAGGTTCATAACGGAGCCGAACTTGGCGATTATGGAGGATTGTCTGAGTTTTGAAACAAACTCCCCCCAAGCTGTGCCATGTGCTTGAAAGACGAATGGTGTCGATCCGCGCGAAGCACTAGTGGCAATCGCTCTCGCGCCGGCACTGATGCTCAACACAACGTCAACATTGTCCGCATAGCGATCTTCAAAGGCCCTTTTACTCTCTTTCCACCAAGCTCGAGAGTAACGGCCTGACGGAGCATCGAGCAGATGTATACCAACGCCATCTACTATTGCGTAGTGCTTCCCTAGGGATGCACACGCCGTTGTAAGAACTGTTACTGTCGCTCCTTGCTGCTTAAGGGCTCGTGCCAAATCCCAAGCAACCGCCTCCATGCCTCCTAGGTGGTGGAATGGCAGGCTTCGACTAACAATCAGAATCTTGAGGTTTTGTTGCATCGATATTCTTCTATAACGTTGTCGTAATGCTCTTCAAGAAGCCGGGCCTGCTTTTCTGCATCGAATCGGTCCTCAGCCATCTTCCGTGCGCGAGCTCCCATCGCTTTATTCAAATCGGACTGGGAGAGTAGTAGGGCGAGGTTCTGCGCAAGCGAATCGACATCAAACTCTCTACATAGCAGGCCGGTCTGACCGTGATCAACTGCTTCTCCTATGCCGCCTGAGTCAAACGCGACGATTGGAATCCCCAGTGCTGCGGTCTCCATAACTACCGTGGGCAATCCTTCTCTATCCCCATCTTTAGCTGTGACGCTAGGAACAGCCTTAATTGCTGCACGTGCATCCCACTTCAATACTTCATCATGGGGCAGCAATCCCAGGAATCGAACCCTATTCGAGATCTGAAGACGCGCAGCCTCCGCTTCCAGGTGTTTCCTAAGCGGTCCGTCCCCAATTATTATTAGTTTCGCATGCTCATGCTTGTGAGCGATCTGTGCGAATGCCCGAAGAAGCAGTTGGGTGCCTTTCTTCTCTACTAGTCTTCCTACATGCAGTACCAGTCCTGGGTCGCGCTCGCCCTGAAGCGGTGTGAGACGTTCTAGGTCAATGCCGATGTAATGAACTTGTAGCTTGTCTTCTGGATATCCTCGAGCAATAGCTGCTTTTCTGATGAACTCGGAGACGCAAAGAAATCTTCCGCATTGATTCAGAAGCCTATTCCGCATTAGTACGCCGTTTACTAGCGCTGGCCTTCCGGATCGAAGCATATCTAAATCGCTTCGGGTGACGTCAAAGCCGTGTAGCGTAGTGATTAATGGAACGTCGAGCGCCCGCGATAGTTCGGACGCGTAGACTCCATCTATTCCAAAATGGGCGTGAATAATTGCTGGGTTTAAGCCGGCGGCTTTAATTTTTGACAATAACGGATATGGATTCCTAAACAGCTGGAGCTTGAACTGGTCCACGTTTCTCGCGACGCAATTTCCCGCAGTGGGCACTATGTACTGTGCTCGTCCTGGATCGCCAAAGAGCTTACGGCCGACATATATTGGTCGATATGTGGTGAGGTGTTTAACCTGGGCTGGTATGAATGTCTCTGACGGCTTAAATAGTTGAAGGCGAAAGATGGCTGCTTCAGGTTTATTCTTGGCATTCATAATATCTACCCAGGAAAGGTCAAGGTATTCAGCATTGTAGTTAGAAGCGATCTTCTGCTTTTATTGCCTTGGGTCGACTCGCCAGAGCTATTCCCAAGAGAAATACGTAAACACCTCGTTCCACTGGTGAGTTTGTGATGCCGTACGCGAGCGTTGTTATTATTAGCAACTTAGGGAATAGCTCCCTTGAGGGCTCCCACTGAAGCTTTGCCGCCTTGTGCGCAGTAAATATTAAGAGGGCAATTGCCAGTAATCCTATAGAGCCGAATAAATAGATAAAAAGGCTATCTACGGAGGCGAAAACAAGAGTATTATCATAGAATCTGGACAGCGGCGTTCCAACCCCGCCGATCCCCAGCCCCAAAAGTGCGTTGCCTTTGTCGAATATGAATTCCAGAGACATTGGCCACATCCAATTCGCTCGCTCAAACATCGTGTGAATTGAAATGAAGCCAAAGTATGTTTCCGTGGGAGTGCTCATATCAACGGCAGTGCCTTTGCTATATACGCTATAGGCATACAGCGGGAGGACAACATTGGCAGCTAAGAGAGCTATCGCTGTGGCAGAGTATGCCAACTTCCAACGCCAGACATAGAATAGTGCGAAAACCAGAAGGGCGCCCATCGCGCCTTTCGTGGTCGTGGCAGTAACTGCTAGAAAAGTGAGCGCGAAGTACACAATTTTCAGTCGCTGCCTACCCTGGCAGATGATAAGCACTCCTAATGCCATAATCTGAGTGGCAGCGGAGTATGATGCCCCAGAGAATCCAGCAATCCGAGAGATGCCATTTGTGCTCCACTGGCGCACTGCTGTCATGGTCGTGTCGCCGAGAGTCAATTCGGCGGTCGCCCAAGGAAACTCAATGAAAATGTTTACCGCGACGCCTATTGTTGCCACCGCCCACGCGGCCTTGGCGAAGGCAAGAAATGACCTGTCTATGAGCTGTTCGCCGAAGTAGAGGGTGTATAGGAAGGGCGCTAAAATATAGAGCCCGAATACTGTTTGTTCCGGATTTGTAAAGATCGCAAGGTTTGTAGCGCATGCAATCATGATGGTTGCCATGACCGCTACAAGTCTGATGCTTACCTTCCAAGTTATAAGTATATGAATTAAGGGTAGTGCGAGTAGCAGGACTTTTGGTATGTAATAGAGCGGAGCAAGGCTAGTTTGAAAGAGAAGTACTTTAAGTGGCCCGGATAGTACTTCGGTGCCGATGTAAAGTCCTGCAACAAACTGGGCCGCTTTGACTATCTGCGCTTTACTGAGGTCTGCGACATTTTCATCTAAGGGCATTGGAGTGTTTACGCGGCGAATTTGGAAAGGGTTTTTAGGTCACCCTTAGGTAAGTTGGTTATCTTCATTTACGACTGCGGCTGATGCAGGTGCTCTATCGCCACACCAGCCTAATAAGACACGTTTTACAAAGTCCGTCATGTCCTCGAAGGAGACCTCGCGTGTCTTCGCTAAACTCATTTTTCCCTCAAAGAGCTACAGCTTTTAATAAGCATTTTTGTGAACAAAGCCCTTGAACAAAGTTAAAAATACTATCTTGATGTCAAACCAGAACGACCAGTTCTCGATGTAGAAAAGATCGCATTCAATCCGCTTGTGTAGATCAGTTGATCCCCGCCAGCCGTTGATCTGAGCCCATCCGGTGATTCCAGCTTTTACCATGTGCTTCTTCATGTACGCCGGAATCTCGTTTTTGAATCTGTGTACGAAGATCGGGCGTTCAGGCCTTGGGCCAACGATCGACATGTCTCCTAGTAGCACATTGATGAACTGAGGGAGTTCATCCAGGCTTGTCTTACGAAGAAATGCGCCGGTTCGGGTGGCACGACTCTCGCCCGCTTTCGCCCAAACAGCGCCTGAGGCTGTCTCGGCGTCAACTGGCATCGAGCGGAACTTCAACATCCAGAAGGTCTTGTTGTTCCAGCTCATGCGCTCCTGCCGGTAGAAAACCGGTCCGGGTGAGCTGAGCTTGACCGCAGCAGCAATCGCAAGCATAAGTGGGGAGATCATCAGCAAGATAATTCCAGCCAGTGCGCGGTCTTCAATAGCTTTGAGCAGTCGCGCGCCACCTTGGAGGGGTGTTTGCTGGAGGTTGATGACTGGCAGGCCGGCGACCTGCTCGACGGAATGGTTGAGCAGATGCACCCCGAACATGTCCGGCACGAACTTGATATCGGCAGTGGAATGCTGAAGCTGGTTCAGGGCGAGTGAGATATGCCCCTCATCACGCATGGGGAGGGCGATCCACACTTGATCGATGTGGTTCGCTTCGACATACGCCCCAAGTTGGTTGATGTCACCCAAATTGAGCGCACCCTCCACGGTTCCGCGGTCTGAGGGGGTCGTGAACCAGCCGCAGACATCGATTCCCACCCACGCGTTCTGCCGCAGCGTATTCGCGATGTGCTGTGAATCCGGATTTGCGCCAACGATCACGGCACTGCGCAGGTCCATTCCGCGCGCACGGACCCAAGCTGCGACCGCCCGGGCCATGACTCGCAGGCCGACTACTCCAGCTAGGCTTAAGCCAAACCAGAGCCCCAGCCAGAGGCGCGATAGCTCGTCTGTGAGTTGCACGGCGGTTGAGTAGGCGAGCACACCGCCAAAGATCACTACCCACTTGAGCAGCAATTGGGCCGACTCGGCGAAGAGGCCTCTACCGCGCCAACTCCCATAGAGCGAAGAGGTTCCAAGCACCAGCAGGCCAAAAAGGAGTGTGATCGAGATCAGTCGTCCGTAGTTCATCGGCATCGCGAGGTCGCCGAACCGCAACTCGTAAGCTGCCAATGCGCCGATTACGAGTATTGTCGGATCGCCAACCCGGAGAATCAGGGCTAGCGCAGCGGTGAATTTACTGCCCGAGGTGTTCCAAAGCCCGGATTGTCCCCGGATTGACAAATACGACATTGATGATCTCTTCCTTGCAGGGCATCTGTGCATCCAGCGATTGCGCAGGCCGTCCTTCTAATGCCAGGAGTGGCGTGGCGCAACAGATTCTGTGACACCTGTTACAATTTATCACACCATGATAACAGACCGTTCACGTGAACGTAGCTCGGTGCGGCTAATGCCGTAGGATGGGGGGGCTTCCGATTGAAGGGCGCCGCCTCATAGTGTGCTTTCCGGGTGCATTCCTGGCAGAGCGGCGCCGCTTCCTGCGGGTCAGCAGCTGATCGCGACTCAAGAATGAAGACGGCATCGTGTACACTGCGGGGCTGGTCAGCAGATCTTCAGCCTCAGCAACAATGTTGCCGGGATGTGACAAAGATGAATAGGTGGAGTAGTTGTGTTTAAGAAGGTGCTGTTTGTCTGCATCGGCAACATCTGCCGGAGTCCGACCGCCGAAATCCTGATGCGCCATGAGCTTCGCGATCGCGAAGGAGTCGAGGTCACATCCGCGGGGCTTCAGGCCCTCGTTGGCAAGCCGATAGATGCCATGGCGGGCCAATTGCTGCATGAGGCAGGGCATTCGACCGATGGGCATCGAGGACGATTGGCGACGCCGTCGGTGCTGTGCGCGGCTGATCTTATTCTTGTAATGGAGCAGGCTCACGCGGCCAGAATCGCGCGTGACGTTCCGCAGGTGAGCGGAAAGACCTTTCTGCTTGGGCGCTGGGACAAGGTGGAGATTCCTGACCCCTACCGCCAGCAGCGCATCGCTTTTGAGCACGTCTATGGACTGATCAAGCAAGGCGTGTATCGCTGGTCCGCTCACATCAAGTAATTACCGCACTGGTGCGGTCTTTTTAATCGAAATGGAAGCTATGACTAAGGAAACCAGTTCGCGGACAACCCGCGAAGACGATGAGATCGACCTGCGCGAACTGCTCGGTGTACTCATTGATCGCAAGTGGTGGATTGTCGGCACAACACTGCTTTTTGCGTTGGTCGGCGCTGCCTATGCGCTGCTGTCGGCACCTGTGTACCAAGCTCAGACCTTGGTCCAGGTCGAGTCTAAGATGCCTGCGATTCCTGGTCTTGCGGATCTGACCTCCCTGGGGGGCGGAGGGAGTACTGCCGCGACCACCGAGGTTGCTTTGCTCACATCCAGGACAATTGTAGGCTCTGCAGTTGACAGAATGAAGCTGGACATCTTAGTCGAGCATAGTCGATTTCCGCTGCTGGGCGGGTTTGTTGCTCGCCGCTTTGAGGGCCGGGCGCCTGGCGAGGTGGCGGCTCCAGTACTGGGCCTTTCTCGCTTCGGTTGGGGCGGTGATAGCTTGCTCATTCATCGCCTTGAGGTGCCGGCGAAGCTTCTCAACCAGCCGATGACGCTGATCGCTGGAGATTCTTCGACCGGAGCCTTCACGCTTGTTGATGATGGCGGCAACGAGATCCTTAGCGGTGCAGTGGGCGTGCCCCTTGAAGCGGCTGGTGTCAAGATCGAGATCGCAAAGCTTCAGGCCAACGCAGGCACTCGCTTCAAGGTTACGAAGCTGCGCCGTCTAGATGTCATCTCTCAGTTGCAGGAAGCGATACGAGCCTCGGAGCAGGGCAAGGAGTCCGGCATCCTCCGTATCGTGTATGAGAACGTGGATCCGCTCCTTGCGGAAACGTTCGTGCAGAGCATTGCCGAGGCTTACGTCCGCCAGAACGTTGATCGTAGCTCAGCTGAGGCCGCTTCACAGCTGCAGTTCGTCAAAGACCAGCTCCCGACCGTGCGGAAACAGGTGGAGGATGCGCAGGTGGCCATGTCCACCTATCAGTCGCGAGCAAATTCGGTCGATATCACGATGCAGACCAAGGGCCTGCTTGAACAGGAAGTTGCGGTTGAGAGCAGCATCCAGCAGTTACGCATGAAGCAGGCTGAGATGGATCGCAGCTTTACGCGTGAGCATCCAGCTTATCGCGCCATGCTCAAGCAGATCAGCGACCTCCAGGGGCGGAAGGATAGTTTCCGGCGCGAAGTAAGTGCGCTGCCTGATACGCAGCAGGAGCTGCTTCGGCTGACCCGAGACCTGCAGGTCAGCAATGAACTGTACACTGCGTTGCTCAACCAGGCGCAGCAGTTGGACGTTGCTCGTGCTGGTACGGTCGGAAACGTTCGAATCGTTGATGATGCGGTGGTAGACACCAGCAAGCCAGTGAAGCCACGCAAGGCCTTGATCGTCCTAGTGTCGCTTTTGCTAGGCGCATTCCTGTCGATCGGCGGCGTCTTCCTCGCGCGCATGCTGAACCCGGGTGTTGAAGATCCCGCGCAGATCGAAGAGTTGGGTCTGCCGGTGTACGCTGCGATCCCGTTGAGCGTTTCCAGCAATCTGTTGAAGATCCAGAAGGGGCGGGGTGGTAAAAGTAGGGTAGTAGCTGACGGCAAATCACATTTGCTGGCCGCCGCGGAGCCGGCAGATCTGGCTGTCGAGGCGCTTCGAAGCCTGCGGACAAGCCTGCATTTCGCGATGATGGAGGCAAAGAATAACGTCATCGCAATTTCCGGCCCGCGTCCCGGTGTTGGCAAGACCTTCATCTCGGCTAATCTGGCTGCTGTTGTCGCTCAGGCTGGCCAGAAGGTGCTGGTCATCGACGTGGATATGCGAAAGGGTACCCTGCATAAGGTGTTGGGTATCAGCCATGTGAGCGGTCTGTCCGACGTCTTGTCGGGGAAGCTGGCCGTGAGTGATGCAATTCACGCTGTTCCGGGTCTGGAGCAGATGCATTACATGACCCGTGGTGATATTCCACCGAATCCCTCTGAGTTGCTCATGCACCCTCGATTTGTGCGAATGCTCGAAGAGCTGTCTACTCAGTACGACTTGATCATCGTGGATACGCCGCCAATTCTGGCGGTAACGGATGCGGCGATTGTCTCCAGCCACGCTGGTTCAACGCTGATGGTGACCCGATTTGGCGTAAACCAGCCGAAGGAGATCCTGCTTTCGATGAAGCGGTTCGAGCAGAACGGTGTTCAAGTGAAGGGTGCGATCTTCAACGCCGTTGAGAGGCGCGCAACTGGCTACTACAGTTATGGATACTACGAGTACGCTTCCAACGAGAAGTGATTCGGCGAGGGGCGGTCCTTGCCGCTCCCTCTGCTGATGGGCTGCAGAATCATGATGTGATATGCCAAGAAGGCCAGGAGCATGCTCCTGGCCTTCTTTTTTTCACTTCCACCATGCTTAGGCTGACTGCGAAGATCAGTCGTCGATGGTCTGTAGGTTATCGAAGAAGAACTCCGGGTCACGCTCTGATGTCATCTGGTACAGCCCATAACTGCGCGCTAGGCGAGCGCCGCCATCCCGGTAGAGCGGGTTCCAGGCGAAATTAGCCCGGGCGCGCGTCGAGCGCGGCAGCAGGAAGTCGAAGGGGACGGACACATAGATGCCTTTGTCGAAGCTGCCCTCGCCGAAGTCCTTGGAGGATACGTCGGTCTTGGTTGCGTAGGCGCCCATGGTCACGCCATTGTCGAACGCGCGTGAGACAGCCAGGGTGGCGCCCCAGTCCTTGGCCAGATAGCGGCCGGCACTCAATGCAGTCACCACGCGCCGTTCCTCGCCCCACATGTAGTAGAAACTGGCATGGCCGGTGGCGACACTGTAGTCACGGAAGCTGAAACGCTGATCGAAATCGCGTTGCTTGACCCAGTTGGCTTCCACCCCTACCGCCCAACGTTCATTCAGCGGGCGATAGAGCACTTCACCGCCGGCGCCGGCATACATGGATTCGAGCAGGCCCGCATACACCATGCCATACGTATCCCGCGCAAGTTGGCGTGTGCCGGTCAACTGCAGATTGGGTAGCGTCAAGTCCTCTTCCGTCATGTACCGGCGGATATTGGTGCGTACGCGCGGCAAGCGACTGGGGGCGTCGTAGCGGAACTTGTCGTAGTTGTTGTAGGCGTTGTAGCTGACGGTGCCGCTAAGCCAAAGATTCCGGGTGAGGTAGGCGCTGGCGCTGTAGGTGCCAGCGACCTGGAACAGCACGAAGCCGTCAGGTCCGCCGAGCGATTGCTGATAGCCGATGTTGAACCCGCCGTCGAAACGGCGAAGCGGTGCTCTGTAAAGGGTCTCCCGCTGCTGAGCGGCGGGAGGAGCCATCTCGATATGACCGGCGAGAGTGCTCAGTTCTGTCTTGTGTTCAATGTAGTCGACGAGGGCCTTTCGTTCGATGCTGGTTTCCACGATCGGAACGCCCAACCGGGCGTTTTGCACGGTGAACCACGTGATGTCGTCAGGTAGCGTACTGTCGAGAACACGCCCCACTCTGCCTAATCCCTGTGCCGGATAGTAGAAGCGGCGCTGCTCTCCGGTGACGATCAGTTCCGATCCACGTCGGCTGATGCTCTGAACGCGCAGCCCTGCGTTCTGCTCCAGTTGGTTGGCGACGCCGGACCAGTCGAACAGTTCCGCGACAACATTTGTGTCGTGCTCAGACTCAGGCACGGCGGTCGCAGGACGCTGTTTCAGTGGCATCGGCATGGGATCCAGGACCTTTGCCATGGAACTGGCTTGGGCGAGGTTCGTCCGGAGGGTGATGCCGAACATCGCCAGGTCGCCACGCTCCCAGCCCAGGTGTAGATGCACGTTCTTGTTGACCGCGTAAGATGCGCCAACGTTGAACGGGCTCTTCTGGCGCTGGTTGTTCCCCTGCGGCTCGTGCTTGTAGTCGTTGCCGTCGTACTCCAGCTTCAACTGAAGCGCGTCCCACGGGGTCTGGTACGCGACGCCACCGAAGACACCGACCGGGCCACGGAACATCCCATCGCTATTGAGGCTGCCGGTACCTTGCGCTCGCGGGCGCGTTTCGAATCTATCGTCGATGGAGGTCAGGGGGTTCCTGAAATCACCTCGACTACCGATGTAGCCTGTGGCCAGGCCCACGCTGGCATCGAAAGAGCCAATGCGCTTGCTGGCGACGAGGTACTCACTTGAGAACAGACCTGTGCCGCCCAGATCGCGAAAGCCTGCCGCAACTTCGGGAACCCAGCGACTCTCTTCAAGCAGGCGGACCTTCAGATCGATCGACTTGTCCTTGTAGTTCTGCGTTCCGCTGAGCCATTCCGGACCATAGCGCCGATTGGCCACCGAAACGTAGCGAAACGCGCCCTCCAGCCAGGGCAGCGGCTGCAGCACCATGTTGTAGCGGCTGTAAGGCGAGGTATGACTGGCCGTGAAGGCGAGTTCGCCCTCATCGGCCATGCGCGCGGTGGGGGTTTGTAGCAGGCCAATGCCGCCCCAGTCGCTTGCAGTGGGAGCGGGGGCACTCTGGGCATGGAGGGCGGTGCTGATGCTCAAGGTGAGCAGCGCAAGGCTCAGGCGAGCGGCCTGTGATCTGTCAAAACGAGTCACTTCGGTGCTCCGGGCGCATCCAGCACCTGGGTGGCGAGGAAGCGTGCGGCGTCCTCGTTGAAATCGGGGTTTACGTCGCGCGTTGTTCGTGCGTTGAGAGGAACAAAAATGAGGGCGCCGGGAGCAAGGGTGGACTCACCACTGCGGTTCCAGAGTGCTACGCCAATTTTCTGTATCTCGCCATCAGGTTGAATGACAAACACATCATCGTTGCTGGCAGCGAGCAGGGCAGGGCACTGCCGCACATAGTCCAACGGGCGCTGCAAGGGGTGGTGCGCTATCGTGCAGGGCTGCTCCACCGTGCCAAGGACGGTCACTGTGCTTGGACGTGTCGGGTAGTACAGCCTGTCACCATCGGCCAATGGCCGATTGGCGCTGAGGTCCATCTCCAGTACACGCGGGGCAAGTCCTTGGCGAATGCGGCCGGTCACTGGCATCGCAGACACTTCGCGGGCGATGCGTGTTGCGGCCGCGGCGCCTTCCGGGTCGCTGCTCTGCCGGCTTTCAATAGCCGCAAGGTCGAACAGCAGGCCTGTTTTCAGGCGGGTCTGCGCAACGAGCTCGCTGCGCTTGAGCAGGGCCGCTCCCAGCATGTAGCTGCGATCATCCGGCGCGCCAGCGAGCGCTGCGTCAGACAAACGACTGGTTCCAGGGAGCGTCAGCATGCCCGGATTTCGGACGCTGCCGATGACCTCGACCGTGATGGCTGGTGCGGCGTGCAGGGAGACAGAGGCGGCCACGCCCAGGGCAAGGGCGGCCAGACGCAAAGTGATCAACGGTTCAGATCCGGCAAATAGGGTTTGAGCTGGATGATTTCCAGACTGGCATCGGGTGCGATGGCCTGCACGCTCTTCCAGATGAACCCGTTGGCCGGGTCTACCCAATAATGGTTGTCGCGCTTCCAGTCCTGGCCTTCCAACCGTTCGCGCACATGCAGCAACGAACGGGTTCTATTGAGTATCTCGACATTCTCGGTGCCAAGGCGTTCGAGGGTGCCGCTCACCGTCATGCCGAAGCGATAGCCAGGCATGACGTCATACTGGCGCTGGACGGTAATGGGCGCTTCGATCTGGTGCAGGGCGTGGAAAGGATTTTGACCCTCGATCCGCATGCCCTGGAGCTCAGGGATGCCACCATGCGTGCCTACCACCAGTCCATCTTCAAGGAAGACGACGCTGCGATCGTTGCTGTACCAGGCTTGGCGATCACCATCGAGGTTGCCCAACACCAGAACCGCCCCGCCACGCGGGCCGGTAACCTTGATCTGGGGATAGCGGTTAGCTGCCACGTCAGCGGCTGTGGGCTGAACGTCTGGTTTGCTCTGCATTGCCAGTTGCACGGTCTTGACGCTGGTACGGCCCACCACGCCGCAGCCCGACAGCGCAAAGCCCATCAATACGAGCGCGGCCAGGCCGCGCAATCCATGGTTCCGTTGCGGCGCAACGAGAGCGGTCCTGCTCATCATTGGCCAGCCGTCAATTGTCGAGATCGTTACGCGCGCTTGCCGCGTTGCTGATGATCGAGGTGAACGGCAGCAGTTGGTTCACAAAGCGGCTCCAGCGCGTCACACCTGCTGCGCCAACGAAAACCACGTCACCGGGCAGAAGTTCGAACTGGCTGGCAACGGCGAAGGCCGCTGGGGATTTTGCTTCCAGCTGGAATACGCTGGAGGGTGCGCTCTGCAGATCACTCGAGCCCCGGATCACATAGACGGCGTTTCCGTTGGACGTGGACTGCTGCAGGCCGCGTGCACGGCCAAGCGCCTGACTCAACGAAATGTCGCTGGTCTTGAAGCTCATTGCACCCGGCTGGTTCACTTCACCGACGACAAAAATCTCCTTCCGGTCCAGATACGGGACGTAGAGATGATCATTTGCTTTGAGGAAGACGTTGGTAGCGCCGCCGCCCTGACGGCCGAGCCGGTCGAGGTCGATGGTGTACGTCACGCCCTCGCGGGTAAGACGCACGCCCGACAGATCCGCCTGCGCCGGATCAAGCCCGGACTGGCTGATGGCATCGCCGAGGGTCAGCGGGGTCACGGTCAACGGCACAGTCGCCGCTTGGCGCGACGCGCCGGTAACCCAGACGCGCTGACTGGCGTAGGTCAGCATGGAAACATCGACCTGGGGCGCTTCGATGACTCGCGCCAACTTTGAGGTGATCTCATCGCGAAGCTCGCCAGGCGTCTTACCGGCAGCGGCAATCTTGCCGATGTACGGATAGAACAGCGTGCCATCGGATTGGACAAGTCGACCGGCTGCATTCAACTGCTGCTGCGCGCCGGCGGGTACGGTCAGCTCTGGATGATCCCATACAGTGATGTACAGGATGTCGCCTGCGCCAATCTGGTACGGACCAGGCTGATAACTTGTCAGGGCGATCGGCAGCGTCGGGACATCGCGCGAGGCACGGTCCATGGCGATGAGCTTCGGTGTGATCTGGATCAGCTCGATCTGATCGTTGCCGACCGGCTGATCATCACGGGCCAGTGCGCTGGAGCGCATGTGTTGGCCGGGAGCGAACACGCAGCCAGACAGGGTGAGGGCGAACGCCAGAGTGGCGCCGAGACGCTTGCAGTCCATCGATGATTCTTCCTGGCCCTGTCGGGCAAAACAAAAACCCCCGCCGGACCTGCGCCCGGCGAGGGCGTAATGACCTGACCCCGACTAGCGGATCAGTTGGTGCCGGTGGTGCCGGTGGTGCCCGTCGTGCCGGTGGTGCCAGTCGGCGGCGGGGTGGTGCCACCACCATTGTTGTTGCCAGCGTCGTCGCTACTGCTGTCGGACGCGACGCTGTATGCGACTGCAGCGACAGCGATGCCAGCGCCGATCACGGCCGCAGTGGTGAGGGCGCCGGTGGCGGCACCGGTCGCGGCGCCGGTGCCGGCGACTTCTGCGCTGGTGGCAGCGGTGGTGCCTTCAGCACCAGCAGCCTGCTCAACCTGGGCTTCCTGAGCCAGAGCCATCGGGGAGAAAGCCACGAGGGCGAGAGCGGCAAAGATCTTCTTCATAACGGGGTTTCCTACTCCGTGAGGTAAATTTTCGCTGTCATCTTCGCGTTGAAGGCTATTCAGTGTCAAGTCGGTTTGGGCGCCTGGGCTGGGTTCGTTGCGTCCAATATTTGACGCCTATCGCACAAAATGATGTCGATTGAAGACTTGGTCGCGGCCTGACAGCTCGGTCGCAAGGCGTATGACCACATCGTGGGTCCGGACCGTGGGCATCAGCATTGGGACCGCCAGTCCCACTATGACTGACGCGGCAAGAGTGGGTAGGGGCGTTGTCCAGCCTGTGGCGCGCGCCGACAGGGCGAAAACCGTCGCCGCCGTGCCCAGCAGCCACCCACTCACCACCTCAGATGCGGAGTGGGCGTTAAGGGGTAGGCGCGAATAGGCGACCGTGGCAGCAAGCAGCGACCCAAGCAGTGCCCAAAGGAGGGGTTTCGGGAGCCGACCAGATGCGGCGAGATACAGGGCGACCGGATAAACCGCTGCCGTCATGGTGGCGTGACCGCTGAATCCGGTGAAGTCCAGCCGGGCCCAGCCAATGCCCCAACCCAGGAAGGCCAGCTTGGAGGCCAGCGTAAGCCCAGCGGCAACAGTCAAGCCGGTCGCCCAGCGAATGCGAAGGGCGCGGCTCTCTTTGGGGCCGAAGAGGATCAGCACTAGGCTCAGTGGCAAAAGCCAGCGGCTATCGCCGAGTTGGGAAAGGGTGGCCCAAAGAGGATGCATCCATGTCACTTATCGCAGGGGACGGAGGAGCATAGGGCAGTTGGCATCTCCGGTGATGAGTGGTGGGCAAACGGCCGGGCGTGGATGAGGCCCATGGTTTGCCTGTATCCTTTACGCCCTCCGTGGCCCCGTAGCTCAGCTGGATAGAGCGTCCCCCTCCTAAGGGGAAGGTCGCCCGTTCGAATCGGGCCGGGGTCACCAAAAATCAAAGACTTAAGTGCCTTCTTGATTTGCGGCATTGCTCTATTTTGCCGTGTATCGGACCCCATTTGGCACAGTTGGCACACATGCCCATACAGGATCAGTGGGAAGGCAAATGAAGGATCAGGCCGGGTACGAGACCGAGGAAGTGGCGCTGCTTTACCACTATTGCTCCCCACCAACCCTGCTCGCCATTTTCCAGTCAAGTTCGCTCAGGCTAGGCGACATCAGCGCAATGAACGACTCCATGGAAAGGCAATGGGGCCTCGACGTGCTTCAAGAGGAACTGGCAAGCCGGAAGGATCTTGTTGGATCTCCATTGATGGAAGTGATGGAGCGCGCCATCTATCGGGCGACCTCTGCTTCAATTTGCCTTGCATCTTGCTTCTCGACCGATGGCGACGTTTTGAGCCAGTGGAGAGCATATGCCGACAACGGAGCGGGTTTTGCGATTGGCTTTGATCCGCGTGTTTTCCAAACGCTGCCTATTTCACTATTGGAGGTCTGCTATGACCGACAGTTGCAGGCAGAGCGGATCGCGGACGGGGTCGATCACATCATTGATCTGTACCATCGCATTGGCACGCCGGATACCTCAGCAATCGGTCAGCAGTTGAGCCAGCAATCTGGACCTGCCGAAGGAGGCATGACCCCACTTGTGAAATGGCAGATCGACCAAGTGACCAGTGCTGCTAGATTTCTAGTACATGACCTGGTTGCATTCAAGAGTCCTGCTTTTCGAGAGGAAGCAGAGGTGCGAATGGTTCACCATGTTTCACTGGACCCGTCCACTGGGAAGATCGAGCTCGTCCCCACCAGATTTTTCCAGGCGTTGCCCGATGGCCGGCATCCACAATTGAACTTCCTCATGCGTGGGTCAGTGCCGATCTGTTATACGGACTTGCCGATACCAAAGAGCGCTGTGAAAGAAGTTGTGCTGGGCCCCCGGGCGGCGGTTGATGAGTCAGCCATACAGCGCCTTCTTTCAACTCTCGGTTTCTCAGGCGTGCAGACGAGCCGATCGACCGCATCATATCGTTAGACATCAGAACTTTAAGGCTGCGACAGCTTCATCATCTCCTTCAGGCGTCAGGTGTGCGTAGTACTTTTCGGTAGTTGCGTAGTCGGCATGTCCCGCTAGCAGTTGAACGCGCCGGAGCGGCACGCCAGCCATTACCAGATGGGCACAAAAGGTGTGTCGCAGCCGATGGAGATGCCCCCCCACGCCTGCTAGCTCCGAATCCCTCTTGAACCAGTCCGATACCGTGTCCTTGTGGACCGAAACCAGCGGATCAGGTAGGTGACGGACAGCCCACTTGGCATAGCGGTTGAGGGGCACTTCCCGCCACTTGCCTGACTTGGTTCGACCTGCACCAGTCTCGTCCGGCACGCTCTCCACCAAGAGGCGGCCTCCGACCACCGAGCTTTTCTCCAGCCCAATGACCTCGCCGCGGCGCAGCCCGGTGTGGGCCATGAACAACCACAGCGGCGCACGCGCTGGGTTGGCCCGATACAGGCGGCGCATCGCCGCGCGGTCATAGAACTTGACTGCCACGCTCCGCACGCCGCGAGGTGCCTTCACGAAGGCCAGCGGGTTCACGTCAAGTTCCTTCCATTCGACGCCGCGGTTGAACGCCGCCTTTAGCCGTCGAATCTCCTTCCCTACGGTTTCCTTCGCTGCCTTGTCGTCTAGGAGGCGCGATCGCTTGTACTGCTCAACTTCCACGGCGCGAATGCTGTCGATGGGGCGGTGGCCAAAACGCTCGATGAAGCGCTTCACCTCGCTACGGGCTTTCGTGATGGTCGTCGGGTGCTCGGCCTCGTACCAGTCCAGATACCACTCCAGGTAGTCCCGGACTTTGGGCAGTCGCGCCAGGATTCGGACCCCGTGCGTCAGCTCGGCTTCTTTCGCGGCACGAATTCTCTCCGCCTCACGGGCGTCAGGTTGCCCAATGGACCGGCGAAAGCGCTCACCGCCTTCCGCCCAGTCGAGGTAGGCCTTCGTGCCACGCCAGTAGAGTCGAACCTTTGCCATTCCTCTGCACCTTCGATCGCGGCATAGAGCGCCGCCTTTTCGTACAACTGCTTTCCCATGAAGCGACGGGGTTTGAGTCCGTAACTCAGGGCGTTCTTTCGGAACTGGCTATTTGAGACGCCGCAGTAGTGCGCGGCTTCCTCGACCGTCAGCCAGTCCTTGCCTGATAGGTCGAGCTTTTCAGCGGCGCCCATGGCCACCTCCTGTCCCTACTCGCTGGGGCGATTCGTGACCGCCACCGGCGGTGAGGCAGCGCAAGTCATGGGGATGGCGCGCGCTGTGGTCGGCCGCACAGTCCGTCAGGGGCTCGGGGGGGCTGATGTGTTGCTGAGTCATATGCTGGCTCCAACTCGGCTCAATTTCATTTGCAACTGTTGTGGTTTGCACTGGAAAGGCAGACATTCGAGGTGGGAGTAGTCGAGGTGTGGCATGGGGTCGAAAGAAGCACCTGAGTCGTTTCACAGCGTCACGCTGTCGATAGATCGGCAGAGCTATACGGCCCACCTTTGGAGCGGTGGCTCGACTCAATGGCGACTGCTGTCGGTTGAGATCGGGGGCATTCCGGTTACTGCTTTGGAGCGGGCTGATTTCACCTCCTGCCGAGCCTCGCTGGAGGCTGCGGAGAGCGCCGTTCTCTCGGTGTTGGCGATGAGGTCCACCAAGCACCGAGGCACGGACTGAATCAGTAAGGGAGGGGGCGTCCACTAGGCGGCCTCTGCCATCGGTAGCGTCACTGGATCCAAGTTCGCCTCTGCCAGGGCGCGCAGCGGCGGCGGGCTTACACTGTTGCCGACCATGCGCACTGCGGCGCTGGTAGTCAGCGGGGTGCCGTTGGCCGTGCGGTCGATGATGTAGCCCGCCGGGAAGCCCTGCGCCCGGTACAGCTCGTGCGGCTTGAGCATGCGCAGGCCGATATCCACGATGACGTAGGGCGTGCCCTTGATCACCACGGTGACGAGCGCCAGCCGGTCCTTCGTGGTGATGGTGTCGGCCGGGTCTGTCAGGCTCGGCACGTTGGCGCCGGTGCCGTAGTACTTCACCAGGAAGGCGGCCACGCGCAGTGCCCCTGCTTCCTGATCCGGCGACAGCTCGGCCAGACCTGCGCTGACAAGTCGCTGCTGGCTACCGCTGGCAGTGATGGTGCTGACCGGCTCGCGGGCATCGTTGCCTGCGCCTTGGTAGAAGCCGCCGTTGGCCTGCTCCACGGATGCGGATACGACGCCAAAGCGCGTTGCCCCGGCAAGTACGGTCGGGACCGGGTCGCGCAGATCATTGCCCACGACGTTCTGCGCCATCGCGGTCAGATGAGCGCAGGCCAGCGCATGGTAGCCGCCTTGGGCCGCGATGGTCGACAGAGGCTCCTGTGCATCGGCGCCTGCCATGTTGTTGCGAAGGGTAACGAGGCTCGCAGCCGCCACGGCGTGACCGCCGCTGCCGCTGGCAGTGACAGTTCCGACAGGTTCCCGGGCATCTTTGCTGCCGACGCCCCAGCGTTGCACACCGCCCGGCCGGCCTTCGCCATGCGCCGCCTGCACCAGCACAGGCGCCACCAGTGCGGTATCGGCTTTCGCGGTCGTCGTGTACAGCGGGTCTGCGGCAGAGCGCGGCTCGGACTGGCCGGCCCGGCCGCCGACGCCGGCGAGGATCGGCGTGACCACGGAGAAGTGGCCTCCCTTCACCCCGGCGCAAACCGTGCGAAGCGGCTCGTCGCCGGCCATCGTGCGCTGGTTGCTGGCGTTGGCATGCTCGGCAATGAAGGCAGCGGCGGCTGTTCTGTTGTCCGCGAAGCTCGCCGGCACTGGCACCGGCACCACGAATGGATCAGCGGCCTGCAGTACGTGCCGCATCACGCCCTTGGCGACGCGGCGCATGGTGGCATCCGCGAGGTCACGTTTCCGCCCGAAGATGGACGGGCAGGGGATGCTGAAGTCCAGGCAGTCGGCGGCGGATACGCGCGGCTTCTGGTCCGGCTCGGTGCCGTGGCTTGCCGCCGGCCACACGATCGGCTCGCCGTCGCGGCGGCCCAGCAAGAACAGGCGCTCCCGGCTGGTGCCGGCGCCGTAGTCGCTCGCCACGAGCTTTCGCCATTCGACCGCGTAGCCCAGCGCCCGCAGCGCGGCGACGAACTGCCGCCAGGTGCGGCCGGTGCGGCTCTTGTCCGGCACCAGCTGCTGATGCTCGACCGGCACGCGCTCTCCGCGCGCTGCAACGGTGCCGTCCATCTTCAGGACGCGACCTGTCGCCTTGCAGCGCTTGGCGATCAGCGGGCCCCACGTCAGGATCTGCCACACGTTCTCCATCGAGAAGATGCGCGGCGCGGTGTTAGTGCCGTTGACCAGGTCGGCGCGCAACAGCACGCCGATCCACTTAAGGACCACCCACGACAGGGCGCGGGTCTTCCGGCTGCGCGGCTGGCCGCCCTTTGCCTGGCTGAAATGGGTGCAGTCCGGGGACGCATGGAACCAGCCGATGGGCCGGCCGGCCACGTCGACACGCGGATCCGCATGCCAGATGTCCTCGCGGTGGTGGCTGGTGAGCGGGTGGTTCGCCGCGTGCATGCCGATCGCCAGCGCGTCGTGGTTGTAGGCGAGCGCCGGATCTTGCCCCAGCGCCTGCTTGAGCGCCTCGCTGGCGCCGCCGCCGCCGGCGAACAGGTCGACCACGATCTCACCGGGCCGCAGGCGGGAGCGCTGCGGCAGGGGGAAGTTGAAGGAGCGGGAGTCATCAGCCATGGGCAGTCCTTGTGTTCGGTATCGGGGCGCAGCGTGGTGCGCCGGTTACGCGGCGGCTTGACGGTGGTCAGGGTGGTGGGCCGGTTGGGCAGCTGCTCTTCCAAGGGCCGGGGCGACGGCGTAAAGTGCGGTCGCCAATTCAGCAAAACGTCTCGATGACACCGCCCCCCTCGCGCCGGACCCTCCGCGGAACTCTCTCCGGGCACGCCTTCGTCGTGCTCGTCACGGAGGTTGGGGCAGGGGCCTTCGACTACAGCGTTACCGTGAATGGCGAGCAGGTGCCCACTAAGCGCCCGGGCAGGATTCTGGGCAGGGGCGATGCCCTGCAGCTCGGTGTCGCTGCAGCCGAAAGCTACATCGCCAATCTCCCGGTAAGATTCTGATGTAGCGAACTCAAGGAGCGACCGTGGCGTACAGAAGGGATGTGCTTGGTTACAAGCTGGTGGTGTCGGCAGTCGATCGGGGTGTGCATTTCCAAGGTGTCGTTCACATCTTTGCGAGAGATGGAAGCCATCTTCGGACGATCGAGACCTCTGCCCCTCATTCGACGCTGAGCGCTGCAGAGTCTCTCGCAGAGCAGATGGGTGGCGAGTACGTCCGTAGCCTGCCCGCCCATGTGCATGAGGTTGCTCCTGGCTGAGCGAGACGGAGCCGCTTATCAGCAAGATCGATGTATGCCTGTCGGTCGTCATGGCTGGCTTCCCTTCTCGTGGTCTCTGATGCGGTCGATGAGGTAGGTGGTTTCGTTGCGCCACTTTGCGCGGTCCATCGGGTTCATGTGCTTGGTCAGGTACTGGAGCTTTTCGAGCGGTTCGAGCATCCAGGTGATTCGGAAGGGCATCGAAGAGCGGTGGTCGCGGAGCGGGGGATGGGGTCGGCAGTCCGGTCCTGCGAGCCATTCGGTTTCGCCGCAGTCCAGGCAGTGGCCTTGGCCGTTGCTGCCCGGCGGCCAGCGGTGCTGCTGCTTGGCGACCGGCGGGTGCAGGTAGAGCGCGCGGATCACAAGGCCCCGGCGGCGCGGGTGCGTCACGTCGCCTGGCTCGGCCTCTTCCCATGGGTCGTTGCTGCCGCGGCGGCGGCATTCGTAGCGCACCGGCTTCTGCATGCCATACAGCTGTTCCATGAAGACCTTTGCCCAGGCAGCGGCAACCTCGGCCGGCACTGGCTCGCCGGCAGCGCCGGCGCGGCGCATGGCGCGCACGGTAGAGGCCACGGTCGGGTCAGCCATCGCGGCCGCGCCTCCACGCGTCGGGCACCTGGGTGGCGCAGAGCAGAGCGCCCATGAGCAGGTAGACGCCGGTGTCTTCGATGCCGGCCCAGGCCATGGCGAAGGCGACGGCCGCGAGCAGTGCGCCCAGAAGCAACAGGCCGCCGGCACGCCAGTGGCGGATCAGCCCGCGCATCGGATCTGCTCCATCAGGGCGGCGAAGTGCTCGTCGTGCCGGCGCTGCAGCCAGGCGGTGGCCACGATGGCGCCGGCGGCGAAGCCGACGATCAGGCCGAAGGTGAAATCGATCGCGCTCATGCGGCCCCCGGCGCGTTGGTGCTGGCGGCGCGGGAAAGGTCGCGGGTTATGTCGGCGACGGCACGGGCAGCGCTCTTGTGGCCGTCCAGCACCTCGCGGCGGGCGAGGGCAGCGGCGCGGGCGATGTGGTGCGGGCGATACCCCATGCGCTTGGCGGCGATCGCCACGGCCAGGCCGGCGCCGTTGGCGCGCTGGGTGGTGTTGGTGGGGAACTGGAGAATGACGGCGCTCATGCCTGCGCCTCGACCAGGTCGGCGTTGCCGAGCTGCAGGGGGCCGATGCGCATGCCGGTGCGGATGTGGTTGGCGCGCAGTTCGAGCGCGGCGCTGGAGCCCTTCATGGCGAGCTCGGCCCATTCGGTAGGCGAGAGGTTGATCTCGACGGTGCCGAAGGAGATGGCGACGGTATCGGTGGCATGCACGGCTTTGACCGTGACGGGACCGGAAGCGGTGAAGGCAGCGAAAGCCATGGAAGTCTCCGTGCCCCGGCCCGGATGGGCTGTTACTGGAGCAACAAACAAAGATTAGTGGCGCTAATTCTTGGTGTCAATAGTGGCGCTTATGCTCGGTGCTGGTTTCTTCTGAACTTGGTCAGCGGGTCGCTTGCTGAGCCGATCGCGCGGCAAAAATACCGCTGGCACCACGTTGATTGCTAAGATCGCGTGATCGTATGGATACAGGGGGTTTCATGAAGAAGCTGATAGCTGTTGCTGCAACGGTGCTCGCGCTCTCGGGCTGCTCCACGACGAAGGAGTGGGCCGCCACTGGCGGCAGTCGCTCCGATGGCGTCGTGCGTTTGTCCTATGTGCACGGTGGCTTTGAAAAGCCAGTGCTTAGCGAGGCCCAGGCCGTGGCGCTGGCAACTAAGCGATGTTCAACGTGGGGCTATACGGGAGCCGAGGCTTTCGGCGGCACGACATCTCAGTGCAACCAGCCAGGTGGTCTTGGCGGGTGTGTTCAGTTCATAGTAACGAAGGAATACCAATGCCTTGGCCAGGGTAACGGCCAGCCCATGGGTACACAGGTTGAGAGTGTGCCCGCTGGTGGCACGGTGCCAAGCCCGAAGAAGTGGTTCTAACGCCCAAGCCCCGCTGAGAAGCGGGGCTTTTTCGTAGGGCGCACAGCGCTAAGCGTTCCGCTGCGTTGACAACAAAAACCCCGCCGGAGCGGGGTGGTTTTAGTAGTGAGGTACGGCTTGTTCTGCGAAGTTAAGAATGGCCGACCTATCTGTGGCGTCGACCACCTCAACATCCAAGTCTCGGAGCTCATCGGTGATCTCGCGCGTTGCCTTCAAACGCTTAAGGCTGATCCCCGCACCAGCGGTAGGAGCCTCGATTGCAAAAAGAGTGTGCGCGGGGAGCAAATTGTGCTTTTTCAAGCGAGCGATCTTGTGTACCCAGAAGCCGCCATGCTCGAAGATCTTGTTTGGCTCGTCCTGGCCAAGAAAAAGGGGCTTAATTGCAACTTTCGGTGCGTCTTGGCTGGTAGACACGAATGGGAACTTCACGCTAAAGCTGTCGTCACCCACTGCCAGGTCATCGAAGTATGCCTTGAGGCGCGCACCGCTAAGGATCTTCCCGACGCCCTTGGTCAGGATCTGCTCGTGGTACTCCTTCGTCGCAAAGTCTCGTTCAATGAACCGTTCGTATAGCTCAGCCAGCGCTTGGTCCGGGCTGTCCGCCAAGATGACGCGCGTGGCACTGAACGTCATCAACGCCTCTCTTGGGCGAGTGATCGAGTCAAATGCGTAATACGCTTGCAAATGACCGTCTTCCACTGCCTTGGCAACGCGGACAATTTCAGCCCTTACATACTTCATCGCCTCGCGATAGATCCGCGATCCAAGGCCTTGGAAAAAGTCTGTGACGCGCTGGGTACGGTTCGTCGGTGCCAACTTGGCCTTCAGGAATCCAAGCTCCGGGCACGCGAGAACCACCCCGATATTGGCGAACTCGCCAGTCTCGGCGTAAGGGATGAACCTCACGATCGCGTATTGGCAGGCGACCTTGGTCTTCATGCCAGCCTCCAGAAGTCTTGATGGGCACAGCGGGCCAGCAGCGCCTTGCATGCCGGTTCGTCGAAATTTACGGGAATGGTCTGTTCATCATCATGAAACAGCCACTCATTCGGTACGCTTGCCCAGGTGGTGTCCCATGAATTTGCCAGCACCTCGCTAAGCCTAGCTTGGTAATTTGCCATCTCTACCAGGTCTTGGCAAAGCAGGTTCCATTCATCTCCGAAGATGTGTGTCTGGAAGAACGTAGTTTCATCGAACTCAGCGTCGAACGCCAGATTGTGATCGATGACCACGAGATCTCCGGATTCAGCATTGAATAGGAGGTTTGGGTTCCCGCCAGTCTCTGTCAAGGTCCGATCCGCATTGTGGACCCACCAGTCAAACACCAGGATATCCCGGCGCACCGGCAACGGGACCCGCAACTTGGAGGCGTAGGTGATCCAATTCAGCCCTTCGACAGCCCTTGATGCGAACACGGGACCGGTCCCCAGCTCCCGACCCTCTGGATGCAGCCGGACCAAGGCAGCGGGAGCGGTGGCAATGGCGAGGCGGGGTAGGTTCAAGCCCATCCTTGCGGCGAGATGCCCGGCCATCCATTCACAAATGAGGCTCTCGTGTGTGGCCGACCTCCCTTTGACATAGTAGAGATGCCCATCCTCCCCCCGGCATTTGAACGGCATTGTCCTGCCATCGGTGCTTCTATCCGTGATTTCAACAATCGGCAGAAAGGTGCCGGCGACCTGCGCGTTCATAAGCGGCCTCCAGTGGCCTTAGTCGGCCCATCCGCCAATCCAATGGACACGGCCAATGACCGTGATCGGGTGCCGCTTGGAGACCATAGGTTTTGGCTTACGCCACTGGTGGTCGCCATGTGGGTTGTCGCTTTGGAAGTAGACGCCGGTGTCGAGCACCATTGCGCGCTTCACGAAATACTCGGGGCGGGCCATGCCATCGACTTGAATCACATAGAGCAGGCCATCGGCCACGCGCGTGTCTGAGGTGTCGAACAAGATTGCGTCGCCGTCCTTGATGGTGGGCTCCATGCTGTCGCCCTTGCCGTAATAGACGGCCAGGTCGCGCCCGTAGATCCCGCGACGACGCAGGCTGGTCTTCTTGAATTTCAGGCTGTGCGTTTCCGCGTACTCGGCAGCCTCGGCACCCGCGCCCAAGCCTGCGGCTTGGGAATACCCGACGATGTCATCCCAAGCGTCGTCTGGTGGAGTGGGGGAGCTGTACTGCTGCTCTGGCAAATCGTTCCGGATATCGGTGTCCTCAATTCCTAGAGATGCCGCGAACACCTTGAGAGTCCGGTAGTTCATCGGGATCTTGCCATTGAGGTACTGGCTGACCGCGCCTTGGGTGATGCCCAGTTCGTGTGCCAGCTTCTCTTGGGTAATTCCTAGTGAACGCGCCTTATCAGCCCATGCCGCTTTCAGCCGCGATGCGGCGGCGATATCGGCTGGGGTGGGCTTCGCTTTGCGTGATGCTTCCATATGAGGAACGCTAATTAATACGTTCATGATTTGCCAATAGCGGCACTATTGACCTCAATATGAGCGCCACTTATACATGCGCCATGGACATCGTCACCTACCGAAAAGAGAAGGGCCTGTCGCAGTCGGCATTCGCCGCCCTGCTGACGGAAACGGGTACGCCTGCCACTCAGGGCCTTGTCTCCCAATGGGAGAACGGAACGACCGCCATCAAGGCCGAGCGGGCGATTCAGATCGATCTGGCAACCGCTGGCGTCGTGAGTCGCTTCGAGCTGCTTCCAGCTGTCTTCGGTCCGAAGCCTGTGCAGGATGTTCCGCGCGCTGTGATCCGCCCGTTGGTCGACAGCCGGATGAGCAAGCGCGCGCTGCGGGCCAAGCTGGGCCTGAAGACCGATGCACACCTGGCCAAAGTGCTGAAGCTGCCGGCGACTGAGGTTGAGGCCTGGCCAGAAGATGACCGCGTCCCGGCGCTGCCGCAGGTGCTGAGGCTGCTGGGCGTGCAGGAGACGCCGCCTGCTGCCGCGGAAGCAACGATCGACCCGGACGCTGACCGAATCATCAACGTGGAGGCTGCCTGATATGCACGCGCTGTCCGATAAGTGGAACCCCAGGCTGCGGCTGAGGGACTGGCTCAACCGGCCTTCGCATGCAGAACTGAATGAGCGCAGGGCCGCCGAAGCGGCCTCCGCGCAGATGTACTTGGCCATTGCCGGCGCGGGCCAGTTAGGCGAGCCCGGGGAGCAACTCTCAATGTCGGAGTGGCTTTCCCGCAATGGCGTGACGCAACAGGTTACGGCGACTTCCGAGTAATGGACGCCGGTTCGATCGCCTCGTTGAGGATCTGGCTGTACACCGTGTTGAAGACGCTTGAGATCTGCTTTTCCAAGTCCGGGGAAAGTCCCTGCAATGCAGGGAGGCTGGCGGATCCTGTTTCGAGGACTCGCTGTGCCACGACCTCGCGGGGCTTCCCGATGCCCCACGCCAGAACCCCAATCATTGCCTGCAGTGCAGTTGTGCGCACTACGAGTTGTGAATGGCTCTTCGCCAATACGTCCAGCTCTTCCTTCACAGATTTCAACGTAAGGACTCCACCGCTCATGTCGCCCTCCTTGCGGGCTGTGTTGTTCGCACTCGCAGCGTAACGCAAGGAGGGCGGCGCCCTCGATCCCTGAGTAGTTGTTTTCCATAGCGGCATGGTGCCGCGCAACAGAGCATCCGTCATGAAGCACGCGCCCCATTTCCTGCCCAAGCGCCAAGACGTCATCTACGGGTTCACCCAGCAGATGCTTCGGGACACGGGCACCAATCGCCGCTCGTTCGCTATGGCTGTGGCGGACCTGTACCTCCAGCTCGTGGCCGAGGATGACCGCGAGGTTCCCTTCCGGATAACCCTGGGTGGCGACGGCGAGGCCGACAAGAAGCACAACGGCCAAATCCTCGGCCGGTACCTAGACGGGGTGGTCAAGACCCTGCCGGCGAACCTTGAGGACGCTTGGGTGCTGAGCCTGCCGGAGCCTTACCAGGGCAATTGCGAGCGTGAGCTGTGCCGGCGTCGGGGCGTTCTACCGATCCGCTTGGACTCAATCGACGCAGCCCGGGCAACTGCGGGAGTGGGGGAGCTGGTCAGCGACTTCGGGGACCTGATGGCGGCGATAAGCCCGGCGGTGGCTGATGGCGTGATTGACGAGCGCGACCGGCCGCATGCGCCGCTGATCGTGAACGAGGCCTACGACATGCTGATCAGGCTGGTGACGTTTCTGAAGTCGGTGCAGCGCGTCATGAACCCGGCGGAGACGGTATGAATCAGCTCGCACGATCGACCGATATCAGCGGCAGCCATGAGGCCGCTGCGCTTCTCGTCCGGAGCGGGCGCCACGCCGCGCAGGAAGATCGCACCGAGGCTGCGGTGAAGCGATATTTGGGCATGACCAGCATGCGGCTGGCACGCGCGACCGGAATGGACCGGCACATGGTTGCCCGCCGGCTCCCGGATCTGATGAAGGAGGGCCGGGTATTTCGCGGCGCCAAGACTGTATGCCCGATCAGCAACATCACCGTTTGCACTTGGTGGCCAGTGGCCCAGGGCGACAACTACACCCTGGCGGTCTGAACCATGTCCACGATCATCATGAGCCAGTGCTGGCCGCTGCAGAGCCTGAGCGTCACCCAGAAGGCTGTACTCATATCCCTGGCCGATCAGGCCAACGACGACGGCGTTTGCTGGCCGGCTATCGGCACGATCGCCAAGCGCTGCTGCATGTCTGAACGGGCAGTCCGCACCGCCATGGATCACCTGGAAGCCGTGGGGCTGCTGAGCCGTGAGCGGCGCTTCAACACCAGCAACGTGTATTCGGTGACGCCGGCCAAGTTTGACGCTTCGGCGGCTGGCACAAAGGCGAAGCGAAAGGCCAAGAAATCGGGTACTGCACCGGGCGCAGGGGGTGAAGCAGATGCAGGGGGTGCGCCCGGTGCACCCGGGGGTGCGCCCGCTGCAGGGGCTCCGGCACGGGGCGCAGGTCTGGAGGTGCGCCCCGTGCCGCCTAACCGTCATATAACCCCCATTGAACCGTCAGGAGAACCGTCATTTCCGGCGGCCCTGCCGGGCACGCCGCCGATGGCGGATTCCGAGACCGAGCTGCAGGCCGCATGTCGGGCCACGTGGACGGCGTACGCCATCGCCTACCGCGCCCGCCATGGAGCGACGCCGGTCCGCAACGCGAAGGTCAACGCCAACGTGAAGCAGATCGTCCAGCGCCTGGGCCACGCCGAGGCGCCGCTGGTGGCTGCATGGTTCCTGCGGGTCAACGAGCGGCTGGTGGTTCAGGGCATGCACGACCTTGGCCTGCTGCTGGCTCGCTGCGAGGCCTACCGCACCCAGTGGGCGACCAATCGCCAGGTGACCGAGACGAGCGCCCGCCAGACAGACCAGACGCAGTCCAACGTCAGCGCTGCGGACGAGGCTAAGGCCATCCTTCGCCAGGGGAGGGCTGCCAATGCTGGCTGAGCACGAGCAAGACGCGCTGGTGGATCTGCTGGTGATCACCGCCGAAGTGATTGGCGACCAGCTGCGCTCGACCGCGGCCGCTTACATGGCCCGTGACCTGTCGTGCTACTCGATGGCCCAGCTGGAGCGCGCGCTGGATGGTTGCCGCCGGGAGCTGAAAGGGCGCCTCTCCCTCGCCGCGGTGTTGGAACGGATTGACGACGGCCACCCGGCGCCGAACGAGGCGTGGGCGGTGGCCATCCAAGCATCGGACGAGCGCAACACCGTGGTCTGGACCACGCTCACGCAGCAGGCATGGAACACGGCGCTGCCGCTGGTGCTCGCTGGCGACAAGATCGCAGCCCGGCCGGCGTTCTTGGAGACGTACACCCGACTGCTGAAGGAGGCGCGCGCTGCACGCCTGCCGGCCAGCTACACCCCGTCGCTGGGCTTCGACCTCACCAGCCGCAATGCGGCGCTCACGGATGCGGTGAGCAAGGGGCTGCTGGCGCACGACCAGGTGAGCGACCACCTGCATCTGACCGTAGCGACGCCGGCCTTCAACCCGGTGGCGTTGTTGGCTGGGAAGGTAGAGGCATCCCCGGGCGCCAACGCGAAGATCCGGGCGCGTCTGGAGGAACTGGCACGGGAGCTGGCCGCCTGATGCGCTCGGACAACAACCAGCTGGACATCTTCCAGCACGACCCGCGGCTGCAGGGGCCTGCGCTCAGGAAGCTGGCCAAGGCGCACCGCGAGTCCGCCGACGAGGCGCTGAAGCAATTCCAGTTCAGCGCGGCCATCCGGCAGGAGCGCCACGAGCACTACATGGCAGAGGCCAAGCGCCTCGAGGCTGAGGCCCGCCAGCTGGCACTCCCACCGCGCCGACGCCGCACCCGTTCAACAGGAGCCCCATCACCGTGACTGACTTCACCGCCTTCAAGAACCGCAGCGAGTTCGCCGCCCAGCTCAACGCCGGTTACTCGGCGCGGTTGAACGGCGCGGGGCTGAGCACCAACCCGCACCTGGTGTGGCACGACCAGCCGGCGGGCGGCCAGTTCCCTCAGGTTAACCACACGACGCCCAAGTTAGACGCGTGGCAGCACGGCTGGCGGCTGGCCGACAAGGATCAAAAGGGCAGGGGAGGCGCGCGCTGATGTGGTCCAGCGCGCCGCCGCCGACCGCTGCCGAGGAAGCACGCATCGTGTTCTCCAAGATCGGGCCGTGCATGGCATGCATGTCGTTGGTGGTGCAAGGGCTCCTGGACATTGAGCAGGTGTTCGTTGGCGGCGACTACCAGCACACCAAGTCGGGAAACATTCGGCGCGGCCACTGGTTCGGCTTCTGCCTGTGCGTATGGCACCACCGCCGGCACCCCTTCAGGAACAACACATTCGCGCAGATGCGCGAGAAATGGGGCCCGAGCCTCATGGATGGCTCGCGGAGCTTCCACGAGACATATGGCACCGACGACGAGCTGATCGACCAGCAGACCTTCATCAACGAACAGAGGCAGGCAGCATGACCACCAAAACCAACCCGACGCCGGCCACTGTCCGCGCTTGGCCGCCGCCCTCACGCCGCCCGAGGGCTACGTGCTGGTGCCAGCAGAAATGACACACGAGATGCATTGCGCCTTCGTCGAGCAGTGGTTCACGAAGGTCCGGGCCATCGACGACACCGAAATGGAAGATTGCTACGCCGCATTGCTTGCCGCTCGTGCCTTGGCCGAGCAAGGACCTGTCGCCGAACGCGCGGGTGCATTGGCGCGATCGGTCCAAAGCTACGAAGGCAGCCCGGCAGACTGCCGTGGTCTTGGCCTTCGAGGCTGGCTGGCGCGACGCTTGGCTGCCGGAGGGCCGGCTGCACCTGTGGATCAATTTCTACCAGGCGCCACGCAAGGTGCTGCCCGACGACGACAACCTGCTGCTCCGGTTCAAGGCGTACCGGGATGGCATTGCCCAAGTCCTGGGGATCGACGACCGGCGTTTCATCAGCCACCCGATGGTGCACGAAGAGCGCAAGAAGGGCGGGCAGGTGGTGGTGCGCATCACCGGTGCGGGACAAACCAACGATCAACTGGGGAATGAAGATGGCAAACGTCCGTGAACTGATGGCCCGTCTGGGGCCGTCCACCGTCAAGTTCGACACCGGCCGCGGCGGGACGCCCGACCTCACCAATCAGGACATCGCGGCTGCCTTGGGCATGGTGCCTGCTGGGCTGGGACGGGAGCTGCTAGAGGCCTGCTGGTGGCCGGACGGCGCAGCGCTGCGCCGTCACAAGCTGCGGGACGCGGTGATCGCGCTGGTGACCCCCGAGCTGCGGCGGCAGCAGCGCCGCTTGGCCGATGCCCGCACCGAGCTGGGCATCGCCGAGGTCTGTATGGGATGGGCCGGTGCGGTGACGGCTGAGCAGCGGGCCGAGCGCGACCGGGCTGCGCACCGGCTGGGCCAGATCAAGGCGCAGTGCTGGCCGATCAGCACCTTGGAATCGTTGCCTACTCTTGCTGCGGCGGTAATTAGCGAGATCGCCAAGCGCCCGCACTGCCAGGCTTGCGAAGGTCGGGGAGAAGCAGTGACGGGCGACCTGCGAGTGGTGTGCAAGGTTTGCAGCGGCTCAGGCCTGAGCGGGGTGAGCGATCGTCGGCGGGCTGCTTCAATCGGTCGCGATGAAGCGGGCTACCGGCGGACCTGGAAACCAGTCTATGAGTGGCTTCTTGGCAAGATGCAGGAATCGGAGCAGGAGGCAGCCTGGCACATTCGATCTGCCCTTGGCCAGGCCGCATAGCGTCAGGGCAGGTTGTTGACGGTCTGGATCACCATTTTACGAGCGGTCTGCGCGGCATCCGTTGCCAGTTTTACCGTGAGGGTCTGCCCGCCACTCAGGTATACCTCAAACAGCCTCATCGCAGGCTGCCCTGGAGCGTTCAACAGCGAGCTGACCCCTGAGATGTGGTCCGGTCTAATAACGTACTTGTCTGCGATGTTAATCATGTTGGCTTCCCTATCCCTGTGCGGAGGTGACACCTCCGCACTTTTACCAGTAAATTTCTACCATCGCACGCGACCATTTGCTGCTTGAGTGCAACTCTACCGCCGGGTAATACTCTGGCGGTCTCAATAGCTTGGAGCGAGCAATGAGCATGAGTAGCAATGAAGTCGATGCGGCAATCACTGAACAGGCGACAAGGATCCTGGTGGCTCTCATTGAGAGCGGTGCAGGCCTGAAATCCTCCCATGCCGAGACCAACGTAGATCGGGTCGTGGAGGCTTATAAGAAAATCCACACTGCCGTGAAAGATAGCTTTTCCGGCTAAATAAAGTTGGCATATCCCGATATCCTAGCCCCCGGTAACAGCCGGGGGCTTTTTCTTTGCCCGCTTCCCAGACCGGATCGACCCTTGCACCGAGCCGGCGGCAGGGCGGGCACCCCTGATAGAGAAGGCCTATGGCTCGCATCACTCCCCAACAAGCAGGCGGCGTGAACGTCGTGGCGTTCCTGGACATGCTGGCCTGGTCCGAGGGCACCGACAACGGCAAGCAGCGCACCAAGGACCACGGCTACGACGTGATCGTGGGAGGCGACCTTTTCACCGGCTATGCCGACCACCCTCGCGAGCTGGTGTCGCTGCCGCGACTGGGCATTAAGTCCACGGCGGCTGGTCGCTACCAGCTGCTGTCGCGGTACTACGACGCGTACCGCCGGCTGCTGGGGCTGAAGGACTTCTCACCGCTTAGCCAGGATCTGATCGCTATCCAGCAGATCAGGGAGCGGCGGGCGCTGGACCTGGTCAAGGCCGGCCAGGTGGTCAAGGCAATCAGCTTCGTCCGCAACATCTGGGCGAGCCTGCCCGGCGCGGGTTACGGGCAGCGCGAGCGGAAGCTCGATGACCTGCTGGCGGCCTACCGCAAAGTCGGTGGCGTGGTTGTGTCATGACCGAGGAAACCGTCCCGTGGTGGATGGCCGGCGGTCTCGCCGCGTTCTGGGTGGCAAGAGAAACCTGGGGGGCGCTGCTCTCCCGCCGCAAAGAGCGGACCGAGACAGACGCCAATGTCGACCTGTTGAACGGCTTGGTGCAGCGCGTGAAGTCGCTGGAGGAATCCCAGGCGGCGACCACGCTCCAGCTGGCCGAGGAAATCAAGTTGCGCATGACAGCGCAGGAAGAGGCTCACCGACTGAGGCTGCGGGTTATGTCGTTAGAGTCGGCCATGCGCCAAGTCGGCGCGGTGATCCCGCCGGAGATGCCGTGATAATCCGTCCTTACGCCATGCTTGCCGCCGTGGCGATGGCCTCCTCCTTCTGGGCAGGCTGGTCCTGGCGTGGAGACCGCGCCGAAGGCGCAGAGTTCCGGGAGCAGGCTGGCGTCAGCGCCGCAGTGGCGGACCAGGTCAACCAAGCCCGTGCGACCGAGCACACCCAGGCTGACACCATGGCCACCATCGGAGCGAAGCATGAAGAAGACCGCGCTGCGGCCGAGACCGTCCCTGCTGCTGTTGTGGCTGAGCTGCGTGCTGGCACTGTCCGGTTGCGCCACGACCTCGCCACCTGCCACACCGGTCGCCTGGGCTTGCTGGACGCCCAGATCGATATCGCGGCGCTGCAGGCGTTCATGCTGCACTGCGCGGCTTCGAAGTACACCTACGACAATGTGATTCGTGACACGCGCAGCCATGACGACGTGCTGCAGGCGATCGCACTCGCAGGCTTTGGCAACGTGACCTGGGCGGCCGGTCGACTGTCGGTCGTATGGGCGGCGGATGAGCAGCCGCTGTCGGGCGTGGTCAATATGGCCACGATCAAAAAGGGGCAGTTCCAGATCGATTACACGCTGGCCAATGCGGCCGATGGCATCGAGTTCACCTACGTGGACCGTTCGGACTGGTCGAGCAAGACGCTCAGGGTGACTGCGCCAGGTGTCCAGACCATGCTGAACCCGGCCCAGGTATCGGGCGAGGGCATCACCACGGAGGAACACGCGGCCAAGATGGCGCGGTATCACTTGGCGCAGTCCCTGTACCAGTACAAGGACATCTCCTTCAGCACCGATATCGAGCACCTGAGTTACCGGCGCATGTCGGTGCTGGCGCTGCAGCACGACCTGACGCAGTGGGGCTTCGGCGGCAGGCTTGCGTCCGCCACCCGGGATGGATCCACCGTGGTGTTGACGCTGGACGATCAGGTGCGCGCGCCAGCCACGGGCAACAGCTTCATCGGGCTGCGCATTCCTGGCGAGCTGGTATATCGCGTTTTCAGGGTGGCCGCCTTCGCCGGAGAGACGGACCAGATCCGGCTGGCTGATACCTGGCCGGCTGACGCACCGCTGCCGGGCAACACTGCTGAGAACCCCGCCCACGACACCATCTGGATCTTCGATTTTAAGCAGACGCCGGGCTACCGCGTCCGTGTGGTGGGCATCGAGCCAGAGTCCGACCTCAAGGGCGCATCGGTTTCGGTTGTACCGGAAGGCCCGGAATTCTGGCGGTACGTCGAGTCAGGCCAGTACATCCCGGCACCCAATGGCTCTCTGCTGCAGACCCGGCCGGTGGCGAGCAATCTGCGCATCACCGAGCAGCAGGTCGTGCAGGGCGATACTGTCTTCACTGAGCTCTCAGCGACCTTCGATGTATCCGGTCCAGTGGGCGAGATTATTGTCCTGTCCGATTTGGATCGGAAC
>Ga0213823_1000393_pt1 | contig 38890 bp, 38 predicted proteins | sample MC6MC0907MG_FD_179887 | JGI IMG/M metagenome (GOLD analysis project Ga0213823, IMG submission 179887) | Enriched soil aggregate microbial communities from Iowa State University, Ames, United States - MC6-MC0907-MG | ecosystem: Environmental > Terrestrial > Soil > Unclassified | place: USA: Iowa...
AAAAAGATTTTACAGCAAATGAAAGACCGTATGGATCTCTAATCCATACGGTTTTTTGTTTTGTCTACCTTAGCTCTTCTATACATGAAAAAACTGCTTATTACCCATACTACATATACAAGGAAATCATTGTGTGGGAAGTGATTGTTTTGGAGAAGACCATCTACATCCGTATGCGGAATCGTGTCCAAGCCGAACCGGAAGAAAAAGTTTTGTTAAGGGATGTTGCCCAAATCATTGCCCCAGAACCTGTTCTCTCAAATATCAAAACAATGATGGTTCATCAATTAACCCAAAAAGATAGGAATATAGTGGTCATTGATGTGATGAAAGTTATCAATTTGATTACAGATACTCTTGAGGATTGTGAAGTTCAAACCATTGGGCCTGCACAAACCATTATCGAAGTAACCTTAAAAAAAAAGGGAGTATCCATTCCTTTTTTTCTCTTAATATGGTTTCTGTTATTTTTTGGTTCAGCCATGGCTATTATGAATTTTCATGATGATGTCAGTATGAAAAGTGTCCATGAAAAAGTTTATACCATCATAACGGGTGAGAAAGATGCAAAGCCATTATTATTTCAAATTCCCTATTCCATTGGTTTGGGTCTAGGGATGATTCTATTTTTTAATCATGTATTTAAGAAGCGGATAAATGAAGAACCGAGTCCACTTGAAGTAGAAATGTTTAATTATCAGCTAGATTTAGATAATTATGTCATTATCCATGAAAACAAAGAAAGTATGAAACGACTTAATGACGACGATTAAAATTTTAGCAGTTCTATTTGTAGGATTATCAAGTGGATTGGCCGTAGGTTCTGGTTTTGTGGCATTCCTTACCGTACTTGGAGTGATTCCAAGACTGACACAACTTAGCAAAACAATGAAAATGATTCACCATTATGAATGGGCAGTTGTGATAGGTGCGCTGACTGGGGTATTAGCGAGTCTTAGGGATCCCACATTACATATATCACCCTTTTTTTTGATTCCATTAGGAATAACCGGTGGAATATTTTTTGGAATGTTGGCTGCAGCCCTTACAGAGGTCCTAAATGTCCTGCCAATTCTCGTGAAAAGGATTCGCTTGGATGGGCAAATTATCATCTTAATCATGGCAATTGTATTTGGGAAAATATTTGGTGCCATTTTTCAATGGCTTTATTTTGCTCATCATTAATACCTTGAAAACAGTTCAGCTCCACCAGAATAAGCTTCGAAGCGAAGCCTTCCATAAATGAAAATCTTTAGGTTTTCGAGGATACCAGCTTATTAAGGCATTTACTCTTTTTTAATGAAGGGACATCAAAGTATGAGTATTCGGAGGCGCGTCATTTTAGTTACTGACGGTGATGAATATGCAAAAAGAGCTGTTGAGCATGTTGCTCAAGAGATTGGTGGACGATGTATTTCCAGTTCTCATGGAAATCCTTCAACATTAACAGGTCCAGAAATTGTCAAGTTAATAAAAAAGGCCCCACACGATCCTGTATTAGTAATGTTTGATGATAGCGGTATAGTGGGGGAAGGTGCGGGTGAATCCGCATTGAAGTATGTTGCTTTACATAAAGACATCGAAATTCTAGGAGTCGTTGCAGTTGCCGCAAAATCTAGACATGAGGAATGGACAAGGGTTGATATAAGCATCGATCGCGATGGAGAGTTAACTCCCTATGGGGTAGATAAATTTGGTATTCCAGAACTTGAAATCGGGAGAATAAATGGAGATACCGTTTATTGTCTTGATGAATTGGATGTGCCTATTATCGTAGGTGTTGGTGATATTGGCAAGATGGCAAGACTCGATTCTTACAAACTTGGTTCGCCGATCACGAAAAAAGCAGTGGAATTAATTCTTGAAAGGAGTGGCTTTCATGGCAAGAAGTAACGAGCAAAAATGGCCAATCCCGGAATCAGTGCATGAAATTGAAAATTATATGAAGCAGCGTGTGGGACTCGGGGTTAGTTTTGATTTCGGGGTCAGGAAGTTAAAAATTCTAAAAAAAGACGTCCATATCTATTATGTAAATGGGTTATGCGATACACGTTTTATTATAGAGTTGATTGAAGAGTTAGTTGAAATCAATGATCATAAAAAATTTTCAACGGACATATTTAAGATTATTGAAAATAGACTTGTTAACCAATCGGTTGATCAGGTAAAAACGCTTGATAAAATTGTTGATCAGGTTCTATCTGGATTAATTGCCGTTGTGATAGAAGGGAATAATACAGCCCTTGTAATTGATGTTAGGAGTTATCCCGGCAGGGCCCCGCAAGAGCCAGATACAGAAAAAGTAATTAGAGGTTCACGTGACGGATTTGTTGAAAATATTATTCTCAATACAGCTTTGACAAGAAGAAGAATTCGTGACGAACGACTTCGCTTTGAAATGTATAAAGTTGGAGAGCGTTCGAAAACGGATGTTGCATTAGGCTATATAGAGGATGTGGCAGATGGTGACTTACTTAATATTCTAAGAAAAGAAATAAAAGCAATAAATGTTGACGGTATTCCGATGGCAGATAAAACAATTGAAGAGTTTATCGTTAAACAGGGATGGAATCCTTTTCCATTAGTAAGATATACGGAAAGAGCGGATGTCGCTGCTGCCCATTTATTAGAAGGACATGTCATTATTTATTGTGATACTTCTCCAAGCGTGATTATTACCCCGACAACCTACTTTCATCATGTACAGCATGCTGAAGAATTTAGGGAATCACCGGCAATGGGGACTTTTGTGCGTTGGACTCGGTTTTTAGGCGTCTTATCATCAATTGTGTTACTTCCCTTATGGTTACTGTTCGTATTGGAACCGTCCTTATTACCTGAAAAAGTTTCCTTCATTGGACCGAATGAACAAACCAATATTCCCGTTGTCATTCAATTAATATTAGCGGATTTTGGGATAGAATTTTTGAGAATGGCTGCCATTCATACTCCGACACCATTATCAACTGCAATGGGCTTAATTGCCGCGGTAATGATTGGACAAATTGCGATTGACGTTGGTCTATTTGTTCCTGAGGTGATCCTTTATGTTGCTATCGCAGGGATCGGTACTTTTACGACTCCGAGCTATGAGTTAGGTGTGGCGAATAAAATTGCCAGAATGGTACTAACGATATTGGTAGCAATTTTTCATACGCCCGGCTTCGTCATTGGCATAACCATCATGTTTTTATTTATTGTTAACATGCGTGCACTTAATACACCATACTTTTGGCCGTTTCTTCCTTTCGAACCAAAAGGATTTATGCAGATTATCTTACGCAGGGCAATCCCTGGATCCATACTTAGACCAAGTATTGTACATCCTAGAAATCGTTTTAGGCAGCCACCGAAGGCGAACGAGAAATAATTGCGGATTTTTAACAGTTATGCTAAAGTAATTTTAATTAAATAAAGGGTTAAAGGAATAAGAAAAGCGCAAGCGCATTGATCAGCCCCGATATAGGGAGACTTAGTCAATTGGAAATCGGCTTAGTCTCCCTTAATGCGTACAGAAAGCGGTAGCTTTCTGTAGCCAGGCATAATACGAACCTTGATGAGGCAGTTCCCCAGCCACCATAGCGAGGCAGCTACCTGAAAAGCTTCCTTGCAGAATGGCGTTAGCCTGTGGAGCACAAATCCTCTTCGAATTTACTTCATCGCCGGCTTATGACCCGAGGGGATAAGCGATAGAGCTAGCTGGACATTTCTCAAAGTCGAAATTTATAATTTTTTTTCTTTTAAAAATAGGCAGTATCTTATGGAGATTCTGTCTATTTATTTATTTATTTATTTATTATATTGTCTACATAATCTATAGAGTTGTTAACGGAGAGGGGAAAGGGAATGTATTTTCATGGGTCAACAGGCGTAAATAAAAACGGAAATTTAGAAATAGGCGGGGTCGATGCCATTGAGTTAACACAGCAATTTGGAACTCCGCTGTATGTGTATGATGTAGCCTTAATGAGAGAAAGGGCACGAGGCTTTAAACAAACTTTTGATGACCTAAATGTAAAAGCTCAAGTCGCATATGCCAGTAAAGCATTTTCAACAGTAGCAATGATTCAGTTAGCAGAGGAAGAGGGATTATCACTCGATGTCGTATCTGGGGGTGAATTGTATACCGCAATCATAGCTGGATTTCCGGTAGAAAGAATTCATTTTCATGGAAATAATAAAAGTCGAGAAGAATTGGAAATGGCGTTAGACCAAAGAATCGGTTGTATAGTAATTGATAATTTTACAGAAATGGAACTTTTAAAAACCATTTGCCATGAGAAAAATGTGAAGATGAGCATCCTACTAAGGGTTACACCAGGAATTGAGGCACATACCCATGACTATATTTTAACCGGGCAAGAGGATTCAAAATTTGGTTTTGATCTTCAAAATGGACAGGCGGAAGAGGCATTAAGAACCGCGATTCAGTTTGAATATTTTGATGTTCTCGGAATTCATTGCCATATAGGATCACAAATTTTTGAAACAACAGGTTTTTTACTGGCAGCAAAGAAAATTGTTGAAAAAATGGAATTCTGGAAAAATGAGCTTTTCTTCGAAGCAAAGGTGTTAAATTTAGGCGGGGGATTTGGGATCCGCTATACAAAAGAGGATGAGCCCATCCCCCCATCGCAATATGTCAGTGAGATCATTACAGAAGTAAAAAGATTAACTGAGCAGCACTCCTTAAAAATGCCAGAAATTTGGATTGAACCTGGCCGTTCGCTTGTTGGTGATGCAGGTATTACCCTTTATCAGGTAGGTTCTTCCAAAGAAGTTCCTGGTGTCAGGAAATATTTAGCCGTTGATGGCGGGATGAGTGATAATATACGTCCTGCACTTTACCAGGCAAAGTATGAAGCAGTTCTTGCCAATAAACCTCTAGCAAAAGCAAATGAAACCGTCTCAATTGCCGGGAAATGCTGTGAATCGGGTGATATGTTAATTTGGGATTTGCCGCTTCCAGAAGCTGGAGAAGAGGATATTCTTGCTATGTTTTGCACTGGTGCATACGGTTATTCCATGTCAAACAATTATAACCGGATTCCACGTCCGGCCGTTGTATTTGTTGAAAACGGTAAAGCCACGCTTGTTGTAAAAAGAGAATCGTATGAAGATTTAGTAAGGCTTGATTTGCCGCTTAAATAGAAAAAAGCTGTCGCAGAGGCGGCAGCTTTTCAACTTATTTGATATTGAATTTATAACATTGGATATTGAAAATTGTCCAGTACTAGCGCCCAGCGGCTAGTGTACTTCGCACTTTTTCCTACGATAAGTCAAAGTGCTCCAATCGATACGCCGCGCAAAGGACGCTTGCGCTTTTCTTAAGAGAAAATTGATTTAATAGCATCAATCAGCCAAACGAAAAATTGCTTGATTTTTTCTAAAAAACCTTGCCCTTCTTCAGATTGAAGGAATTTTGATATTCGGTCTTTTGCTTTATTAAGCTGGTCGCTTACTTGGTTCCAGTCAATGTTTAAATCCTTTAGTTTATTGAAAAAGTCAATTAATCTTTGCATTTCTGCATCGGTAAGAGTAACATTTAAATCCTTTGCCGCCTGCTCAATAATTTTCTGTAACTCTTCATCATTTTTCGGCTTATTTTTAGCAATCTCTTCTTTTACTTTGGCTATTAGGGCAGCAGCATTCTTATCGCCGATGGAGTCTCCTAGTTTGGCGGTTTCTACCATCTCTTGATTCGCAGCCTGTTTTACTTCTTCTGGAATTGTCTTATCAGCAGAGATTTCATATGCTTTAATAATACCAGTTAAGGCTGCAGTTCCAGATACAGCCATTGGGGCAGTAATATAGATGTTGGCATCTTTAACGCCAGCTGTAATTAATGCATTGACATACATTTCATCTGTAACCCAGTTGATATTCTTTGTCTTCACCGTAATCCCTGAACCCTTCGGCGCAATTGTTATGGCAGAGGATGAGATGGCCTTTGTACCGATGAATGATTTCGAGACGTAATTCCCTAAATATTGATGTTCTTCTTGATTCGATACTGTCACAATTTGGACATCTTTTGGTGCGTTCATTTCTTCTAATAGGTTATTTTTTTGTTCTTCTGTCAAATTTTCACCTAATGTGACAATCATATCCCCCTCAGCCATGTCAGCAAAGCTGCGAATGGGATTGAAGAGTACGAAAGTTAATAGAAGAAGAATCATTATTTTTTTCATTGTTTGCCTCCTTGAAGTTAAACCATAGTTAAAAAAGTTTCAAAGCTCTCTTAATAATATAACCGAAACCTTTATTATAAACGTACTATTTAATCCAGAAGTTTCATAGTTTTGATATTTTATTGTAGAGTATGCAACATTTATAAGATAAAATAGATTATTTTTGTTATTTGGTGTAGAATGGTGGTCAGGAAAGAACTCTTGTATGGAAAAGGGGCGGAGCTCCACAAAAGCGATTCAGTTTGTCCAATCATAGTGGAAAATATACATTTTTCACGACAAATGAAGTGAGCTGCAGCTGTGCTCACACCACCTTTATAATGGTAGGTTGGTTCTTCGAATGAGTAATAATTCCATAATAGAATGTGACGTGAAATACCATTTACGTTTTGGGGGAAAGTTTTTCATGAAAAAAAATTGGGTTTTATTTAGTATCCTTATTGGTATCTCTGTTATTTGGGGAATAATCTACTGGATTTTTATTGGCCCTAAACAATAGTACTAATTTTATTTGATGATTGTCTATTATTTATGTATGATTGTGTTTAGTGAAACATAATAATATCAACTACATATAATGAATAAATGTTTAGTAATAATTTATTTGGAAAAAATATACTATTGTTAAACCAGAGAGTTACGTCGGTTTATTTAATATAATGAGGGATCAAAATGTTAATTCGTTATAAAAAGACATTCGAAAAAATTGCTATGGGTTTATTGTCCTTTATGCCAAGTGAAAAGGACCTAAAGAAGCTTCAGCACACAATAAAGGAATATGAGACTGAAGAGGATTGGCAGCTTTTTCTGTGGAAAGAAGAAGATATTATTGGGCTGCTTGGGGTTCTTTATCAGAATGATGCAAATGCCTTAGTGATTCAGCATATTTCTGTTAACCCTTCCCATCGTTTTCAAGGTGTAGGGAAAAAAATGGTTCAGGCATTGAAAGAAATGTATTCAGAAAAGGATATAATTTCAAATGAAAACACTGCGTCATTTATTGAAAAATGCGATGTTTGTTAGGTGAACTTATTTAAAAGGCAGAGAATAAGATTATTCTCTGCCTTTCCGTATTTTTAAGGACTGACGTCTTTCTTCGATAACACTTGTTCTATCCCGTAATTTATGACGATGAATGAGGCTGCTTTTAGTGAAATCACTAGCTTTTCCCCATAGAAGACCCTCTTGTTCACAATACTCTCCGCACATTTCTATAAGGATTGAATCACAGATAGGCAAATCAAAGCTATAATATGCTTCTTCTTTTTCGATTACGGATAAACGTTCTTTTAAAATATCGTTTAAAAGTGGTTGGTCTAAGCCAAGTTTTATTAACCAACCAGCCTGTGTGTTAAAAATCATAAACGCTTTTTTTAATGTTCTTTTTGCACCAATAAAATTACTTCTACGGTGATGATAAGTAGAAACGGCTAATAAAATAAGACCGACCCATATGGACGATTTGTTCTTAGAATCTGTCTTTTTCCAATACTCTTCAAGAACTTCATGGCACTCAAAATAATCACGATCACCATGAAAATGGGCTAAAAATTGGATATACTCTTTTGGGTACAAAAGATCACCTCTAACAGAATTAAGTATATATAGTTTATCATAATCTGGTAGATCTCTTTGAAAAAAATAATTACAATAAAAAACCCGTCAGGATTGACAGGTCTCTTACGCAGCAATATGTGCGCTTCTATTTTTTAATTAGTAAACCCAAGAAGCACCAACAATAATTAACAAAATGAATAGAACTACGATCAACGCAAAGCCGGCTCCCAATCCGCCATCCATATAAAAAACCTCCTAAATAATAATTGAACTTTTCCATGTCATCATATGTATGATAGTTGTCCATTGTTATGGGCAAACATCATGGTTTCAGAATAAAGCACTGCGAGAATGATTTTTCTATTGGACAACCACACTGAATCCTCTATACTATTAATAGTCGTAATGAATGATAAACAAATATTATTTTCTTAGAATTTTGGTGAAATATAATGCCATATCAGGTAAAGATTGATGCTTTTGAAGGGCCGTTGGATCTTCTTCTTCATTTAATTAATCGGCTCGAAATTGATATATATGATATTCCTGTTGCTGAAATTACCGAGCAATACTTAATATACATTAAAACAATGAATGAGCTCCAACTGGATGTTGCCAGTGAATTTTTAGTAATGGCTGCTACATTACTAGTGATTAAGAGTAAAATGCTTTTACCAAAGCATGAAGAGGTTTTCACTGACGATGACCCGGAAATGACCTTTGAGGAGGATCCAAGGGACGAGCTTGTCGAACGATTGATTGAGTATCGAAAATATAAAGAGGCGGCACATGACCTAAAAACAATGGAAGAAGAACGAGGTCTAATGTATACTAAGCCGCCAAGTGATCTTTCTGATTTTGCAAAAGAAAAACAGCCTGAAAAGACAGAGCTAAATGTGTCCTTGTATGATATGCTGGCTGCCTTCCAAAAGCTGTTGCGAAGAAAGAAATTACAGCGGCCAATGGCGACAAAAATTGCTCGCCAAGAAATATCGATTGAAAAAAGAATGACAGAAATTATGGATGAATTAAAACAGCTTAAAGGAAGAAAAAACTTTAATGAATTATTTCCATACCCGGCAAAGGATCATATAGTAGTGACCTTTTTAGCTATTTTGGAACTTATTAAAAGAAATGTTATTGATGTTGAGCAGAACGAAAACTTTGGGGATATCTTTGTTGAAGCTGTTAAGGAAGGGGCAGAAGTAGTTGGAAATAATTAATTGGGGCAGCATACTTGAAAGCCTTTTGTTTGCGGCTGGAGACGAGGGACTTTCGCTTAGGCAGATTGCAGAGGTATTAGAAGTAGATGAGTTAAAGGCCAATGAAATCATTGAGGATTTAAAACAAGAATATGAACAAACCAATAGAGGTATCATGATTGTCCAGCTTGCAGGAACCTATCAACTTGCAACAAAGAAGGAAAATGCTGCCTACTTAAAGAAGCTGGTTGATTCGCCCCATACATCTGCCCTATCACAGGCTGCTTTAGAGACATTGGCTATCATTGCCTATAAACAGCCGATTACCCGTACTGAAATTGAGGAAATTCGTGGTGTAAAAACGGAAAGACCACTGCATACACTTGTCTCAAAAGTATTAATCAAAGAGGTTGGCAGGGCAGAAGGAACAGGAAGGGCTTATTTATACGGAACAACTAAGGAGTTTCTTGACTATTTTGGATTAAAAAGTTTAAAAGAACTTCCACAGCTTCCGGAAAAAGTGGAGGAAGAATTCATTCAGGAGGAAGCAGACCTGTTTTTTGAGAAATTTTTAGAAAACTCGCCGATTGACGAGCCCCTTAGGGCGAAGACTGAGGCGTAGTTGCACTTATGCGTTCAGAATTTATGAAAATAAATTCTGATTAGCCAGGAAACGATTAACTCTTAAACTGCAAACATAAGAAAGAATTTATGCTAAAATAAATATACGTTTTCAAAATGATTATTCGGTTATCCAAATAGTTTCAAGCATTTCGATAAGGAGCGGGATTAAGTTGCTAATTAAAGAGTGTAAAGGATTTGAATTAGAAAAAGAAAAATCAAATACTTCAGAGGACTTTTTTAACAGAAGTGAAGTCACTTTCGTTGAAGATGGAGAGGAAAAAACGCTTTATATTCTATATGTGAGGTATTTTGATCAAAACTTCTCTGAATTTACTCCGTACCAACAAGACCCAATTATTGTCCAAGAGGGGATTGAAGTAGATTTCAAAGATATCGTAGCACTTGTTTGTCTCTTGAAAAATCCAGGACTTCGCAGTCGTAAGCGCCTGTATATTAATTCTAAACAAGATTTTGCTTCCTATTTTCAAGACATAAACTTTAATAAATTACCTGAAATACTTCTTGCTCTTAAACAAAATAATGGTTTTGAACTTCGTTCTCCACTTGAGTTCATCATGCAGCCACAATAGTTTGAAATAGTGAAAATATTAGGGGGATCAATATGGGGAATACGTTGGTTAAAACACAGCTAATGGATGTTAAAGATTTTTTATCGAAGTCAATTTTAACACTTGAAGATTTTTTAAATGAAACAACGATATCTGATTTGAGCCTAGAAAATGATAAAGAGCACAGCTACAATAAATTAATCTTATCGAATTTACGAAAACTAGTTGTTTATAGTTCGGAATGTTTGGAAACATGTGCTGTTATTTTGCAGAACGAACCTTTTCAAAAAGCGGCAGCAGAAAAAACTCTTTATAAAATTTACCATCAATGTATTGAAGAGTTTTTCTCGCCGAAAAATGATGCTTGGTTCGAAGATAGCAGATCTGCCTATACGGGCAGGAACTCCATTAAGTTTTATCGAAATGTATCGGAAGGTGTAGTTCAGCTCATCAAGAGTCTAGAAGGCGACTTCCAGAGAATTAGGGAAGAACTTGAGTACTATGAAACAGATTACCGGACAAAAATGATTCAATCAAAATGAAAAGCGAAAATTCACAAGACTGTCCTGTAGAAGGGCAGTCTTTTCTCGTTGTCCAGCTCCAGCGCCTAGGGGCTCGGGGTCATAAGCGTGTCTAGTTACGGCTCCTTGGGACTCAAGTCGTAAGCCACCCCCTGAAGAAGGCAAAAAGCGCCTTCTTACAGGGGTCGTCTTACGCCTTCGTCCCAAAACAGTCGCCTCCACATTTCAATCAATCAGTCAAGAAGGTTAAATTGCAACCTTCCCGCCTGCTCGTCTTATGCCTGGCTACAGAAAGCTATTGCTTTCAGTACGCATTAAGGGAGACTAATCTCTGGATTCGCTTTACTTTCCAGTCGATAATTCTCCCTATATCGCCCCTGGTCAAGGCGCTTCCGCTTTTCTCGTTCTTAACAAGTGCTAACCCTCATACCATTTAGAAGGATTACTTGATGGAAAAAACTAGCTAAATGAAAAGAGGGAGCCGAATGGATCGTTTTAGCCGATATGTAAATGAATTATTTGACTGGAATGAGCAAATGAAACAATTTCTCCAATCGGAAAAAGTGGGTCAAGACTCTGAATTATGGGAAAAACTTGATGAATTTACCGAAATAATTGAAAGCACCAACCGAGAGTTATCATCTGAAGAGCTGTTAAGTCTACAAGCAAGGGCCGAGAACATCCATGAGCAAATGGAACATTATTTTAGAAAAAAACAAGAAATTGGTAATATTTGGATTTCGGAAAAAACACTCCCTCCTGGTGGTCATACCCTGCCAGACCTTCCCTATCCCTATAATGCCTTAGAGCCTTATATATCTGAGGAGATTATGAAACTACACCATGATAAGCATCATCGTTCATATGTTGATGGGTTAAATCGAGCTGAAATCAAACTTAAAACAGCTAGGGAAACCAATGATTTTTCATTCATTAAGCATTGGTCAAGAGAGCTTGCCTTTCATGGGTCTGGACATTACCTCCATACAATTTTTTGGAGAAATATGAGTCCGAACGGCGGAGGGAGCCCTCAAGGAATGCTAAAGGGAGAAATCCAACATTACTTTGGAAGCTTTGAGGCTTTTAAAAAACAGTTCTCTGAAGCTGCCAAGCAAGTGGAGGGAGTAGGCTGGGCCCTTTTGGTTTGGTCACCGAGAGCAAGACACTTGGAGGTGTTACAATCCGAGCGGCATATGCTATTGACACAGTGGGATACAATTCCCCTCCTTGTACTGGATGTTTGGGAGCATGCCTATTATCTCCAATACAAAAACAATAGGGCAGAATACGTGGACAAATGGTGGAATCTAGTCAATTGGCATGATGTTGAAATGAGGTTTGAAAAAGCAGCAGATATAAAATGGCCTGCATTTTAATCGATTTAAGCATTCGGATTATCGCCGGGTGCTTTTGTTTTTCTCAAAGCAAGTTGTCATATCAAACCTTGTCCCGCATAAACTTGTACAAAGCTAGAAAATTAGACAAGTAGTCAGTTAAGAAGGAGACGAGGTTAAATCTAATGAGAATGATTTTGAAGCTAGTAATTATTTCCCTCATGGTCTCACTATTCATTGCAAACATTCCTCAAAAGGTTGATGCTTCCTTTGGATTAAGTGCCGCAAGCGCTGTGCTAGTAGAGCAGAAAACTGGACGGGTTCTCTATGAAAAGGATGCACACACAAAAAGAAGAATCGCAAGTATAACCAAAATCATGACAGCGATTCTTGCTATTGAATCGGGGAAAATGAATCAATATGTTAAAGTGAGTGAACAAGCGACCCGTGCCGAAGGGTCATCGGTATATTTAAAACCAGGTGAGAAAATCAAACTTAACGAACTTGTCTATGGATTGATGCTGAGATCCGGAAATGACACAGCTGTAGCGATCGCCGAACATGTAGGGGGAAGTTTGGATGGCTTTGTCTATTTAATGAATCAAAAGGCAAAGGAAATTGGGATGTATAATACCCATTTCGAAAACCCACATGGACTTGACGATCATGAGGATCATTATTCAACGGCATATGATATGGCCATCCTAATGCGCTATGCGATGAAAAACAAAACCTTTCAAAAAATCTCAGGTACCAAGGTTCATAAAGCCCCGAACCCAACAGAAAATTGGGACAGAGAATGGAAAAATAAGAATCGCCTGCTCTCAAAATATAAATATTGTACAGGAGGAAAGACAGGCTATACAAAACGTGCGAAACGAACGCTTGTAACAACCGCAACAAAAGGGGATATGGATCTAATTGCTGTAACCTTAAATGGCCCGGATGATTGGAATGACCATATCTCCATGTATGAAAGTGGGTTTAAAGGATTTGATATGGCAGAAGTGTTAGCAAAGGGGAAAATCGAAATAACAAAAAACAAATATTATAAAAATCATCTATATGTAAAAAAATCCATTGTTTACCCTGCTAGTAAAAATGAAATGGATTTGTTTTCAGTTAAATATAAATTAAATAAGCCTAAGAAAAAATGGACTAGTTCCAAAAATGAAGTAATAGTCGGAAAAGCAGCTGTTTATTTGGATGGAAAGGTTGTTCAGGAAACACCGATTTACTTTCAAAACCTTCAAGAAAAAAAGAAGAAAGGTCTGTTTGATTTTGTAAAAGAAATTTTTCTTTCAGTCATCGGAGTGAATGACCATGGTTAATTATATTTGGGTATTTATTACAATTGTTGGAATAATTTTTGGATTGATAAATGGAACAATGGAGGCGGTTACTAAAGCGGTTTTTGATGGTTCAAAAGAAGCCGTTACTCTTTGTATCGGCCTCATTAGTGTACTAGTTTTCTGGCTTGGTATGATGCGAATTGCCGAAGAGTCCGGACTTCTCGAGAAGCTGTCAAAGCTATTTCGTCCACTTGTGAAAATTTTGTTTCCAGATGTCCCGCACAAACACCCGGCTTTGGGCTATATCTTGTCAAATATGATATCTAATATGTTTGGGTTAGGAAATGCAGCAACACCACTGGGGATAAAGGCGATGGAGGAACTAAAGAAATTAAATGGCGGGAAAAATGAAGCAAGCCGCTCCATGGTTACTTTTTTGGCAATCAATACTGCCAGTATTACCATTATTCCTACAACAGTTATTGCGATAAGGATGAATTATCATTCTGCATCACCTACTGAAATCGTTGTACCAACTATTATTGCGACAATCCTCTCGGCAATAGGGGCAGTTCTGATTGACCGATATTTTTATTATCGCAGAAGCCGTAAAGGACGGTGAAGTGATGGAGTTAATTTCCTATATTTCGCTGACTTTTATTCCTTTGTTAATTGGATTTATTCTTTTATATGGTACGCTTAAAAGGGTGCCAACCTATGAAAGCTTTGTTGAAGGCGGAAAAGAAGGAATCAAAATTGCGGTATCGATCATTCCCTTTCTTGTTGGAATGCTTGTTGCAATTTCTATTTTTCGTGCATCCGGTGCATTAGACGCCTTAATGAATTGGATTAGGCCGTTGATGAAAACGATGGGAGTACCCGCAGAAATTGTGCCATTGCTTATAATTAGACCGATTTCAGGGACTGCCGCTCTTGGGATGACGAGTGATTTAATTGCTGTTAATGGGCCTGATTCTTTTATTGGACGTCTGGCATCTGTTTTACAAGGGAGCACGGATACCACCTTTTATGTTTTAACTGTTTATTTCGGTGCTGTTGGAATTAAAAAAATGGGGGATGCCCTAAAAGTAGGACTCCTTGCAGATGTGGTGGGAATCATCGTTTCTATTATCATTGTTGCATTTATTTTTGGAACCAACTAGTTTAAAAAAATATGGTATGTTCCATTTGGAACATGCCTTTTTATTTTTCCTTTAAATTAATACCCGTTACTTTGAAAAGTGAAGGAATTGTGTCATAATTCATTAGGATAGACTAGTGTATAGGTTTCCAGGTAAATAGGGCCATTCCTATTACCATTCGGTTATCTATATATCCGGATAAATTTTTGAGGTGAAATGATGGAAAGATTACAAAAGGTAATAGCTCGAGCGGGCATTGCTTCAAGGAGAAAATCCGAGGAGCTTATTAAAGAAGGCAGAGTAAAAGTAAACGGAAAAGTAGTTACTGAGGTTGGGGTGAAGGTTTCTCCTTCCGATAAAGTAGAGGTAAATGAAATTCAAATTGAGAAAGAAGAGCCTGTTTATTTTCTTTTATATAAACCAAGAGGGGTAATATCAAGTGTCAGCGATGACAAGGGCAGGAAGGTTGTCACTGATTTCTTTTCACATTTTAAAGAAAGAATTTTCCCTGTCGGACGCCTTGATTATGATACCTCTGGATTACTGCTATTAACAAATGACGGTGAATTTGCTAATTTGCTCATGCACCCAAAGAATGAAATAGACAAAGTGTATGTAGCGAAAACAAAAGGGATTCCATTAAGAGAAAACTTAAGGAAATTAGAAAAAGGGATTCTCCTAGAGGATGGTAAGACAGCACCAGCAAGAGTTAAATTGCTATCGGTAGATAAGAAGAAACAAACGGCGATCGTTGAGATTACAATTCATGAAGGACGAAATCGCCAGGTGAGAAGGATGTTTGACGCTATTGGGAATGAGGTACTTAAATTAAAGCGTGAACGATATGGTTTTTTGACATTAAACGGGTTAAAAACAGGAGAAGCAAGAGAGCTGACTCCACATGAAGTAAAGCAGCTACGGGCTCTCGCAATGGAAATGTCTAAGAAAAATTCATAAAATCGTCACAATTGCATTCTTTTGTAAACACTATGCAAGTATTGGAAAGTGCTATAATTTAAGATAATTATGTCATGTGATTTATCCCGCATTAACGGGCAGTAAGGCTCCCGCTTCAAGACCTTGAGGGAACTAATAGGGTTAAGTGGTGATCAACTGCCCGTAAAAGCCCGATTAGTGAGATACAGTGAAACTTGCCGATGTGCTTTTCATCGGCTTTGTTGAACCAATCGGGTTTGTACAGTCTCTTTATTAAGACGATAGACTTGATAAAGAGACTGTTGAACGGGACTAACAATCAGTAAGGGATGAAGAACCCCCACTGATTAAAGGTTCACTTTACTGGAGGTTTTTTTATGAAGAAACGGCGATTAGTTATGAGAACGCTTATATTACTTGTACTAGGTGCTGCCGTTGCCTATTCGCTTTATGCCAATCTTACAAAAGATAATAAACAAAAGGTCGCGGTTGGAGATAAAGCACCTGACTTTGCCTTGGTTGATATGCAAGGAAACAAGCACCGTCTGTCTGATTATCGAGGACAAGGAGTGTTTTTAAACTTCTGGGGAACCTGGTGCCCCCCTTGTAAGAAAGAAATGCCGTATATTAACAATCAATATCATCAGTATAAAGACAATGGGGTGCAGGTGTTGTCTGTTGATATTCAAGAGTCCGAACTCGCTGTAAATCAATTTGCTGAACGTCTGAAGCTAGATTTTCCGATTGTGATCGATAAAGATAAAGAGGTCATGAATGTTTATGGTGTTGATACGCTTCCGGCAACATTTTTAATTGATAAAGACGGTAATGTGGTGCAATATTATACCGGCGAACTGACGGAATATAAGATTAAGGAGTTTATGGAGAAAATAAAACCATAAGGGATCGTAGGGAGTTTTTTTCATGAAAGATGTTAAATGTGAATGCGGGCATGTGAATCCGCATGGAACCGTGTTATGTGAAGCCTGTGGAAAAGTGTTGGATGAACAAGACAGTAAAAGTAAACAACTTCTTGACATGCGCTATGAGGGAAGCGCCCGCCGCTCACAAACATATAGTAAAACCTTTATTGATAAAATTTGGAATTTTTTCTCATCGGTAAAAGTTGGTGTTTGGCTGATCATCATTACTTTGCTTGCTTCCATACTTGGAACTATTCTTCCGCAAGAAATGTATATAAACTTGCCTGCGGATGTGTATTATGAGCAGGAATATGGCTGGTTTGGCAAATTATATTATCAGTTAGGCTTTCATGATTTGTTTGGATCATGGTGGTATTTATTGTTAATTGCCATGATAGGTATTTCCCTTGTTATTTGCAGTCTTGACAGGGTTGTCCCTTTATATAAGGCATTAAAAGCCCAAAAAGTCACAAGACACGAAGGATTTTTAAAGCGTCAAAGGGTATTTGGTGTGAATGAGAACGTCGATGAAAATGATTTTATGACCATCAAGCAGCATTTAAAGGAAAAACGCTATCATGTTCGGGTAGAAAATGGCGATTTATTAGCTGAGAAAGGCCGATTTTCGCGCTGGGGTCCTTATGTAAACCATGTGGGCTTAATTATTTTCTTATTGGGCGGCATGCTTCGGTTTATCCCGGGTTTTTATGTAAATGAGAACTTATGGGTAAAAGAGGGGGAAACGGCTGTTGTTCCAGAAACAGGTGAACAGTTCTACCTCAAAAATAACCAATTTATACTGCAGCACTATGATAAAGATAAAGATAAAACGTTTGAAAAAGCGATTGAACAGGCTGGTCAAGTTGTTAAGAATTACCAATCTAATGTTGTTTTATACAAACGAGTTAGTGAAAATCTTCCCGGAGAGGAACGAAAACTAGAGAAGGTAAAGGAATATAAGGTTCGAGTTAATCATCCAATATCCTTTGATGGTTACTCAATTTTCCAATCCTCATATAGAAGTGAGCTAAAAGCGATGACCTTTTTGCTGACGAATAAAGATACGAACCAGACTTTTGGTGAAGTGAAAATTAATCTTGAAGACCCTAAAGCTAAGTATGATCTTGGGAACGGCTATTCAGTAAGGATTCTTAATTATTTTCCGGACTTTGAATTTGATAAAAATGGGGAACCATCTACGAAATCACGTACACCTAGTAATCCTGCATTTGTTTTTGAAATGTCATCACCTGATAAAGAAAAACCGGAAACAAGCTTCGTAGCTATCAAGCAGACGATTGAGCCGTTTGGCGACAACACTTATAAAATGGCATTTAAAGGAATTGATACTCAAAATGTTTCAGGGTTCACAGTTCGTAAAGATTCCTCATTATGGCTGTTTATTTTGGGAGGCATCCTTTTCATGATTGGTGTCATCCAGGGTGCTTATTGGAACCATCGTCGAATATGGATACAAAAGAAAAATGGACAAGTTTGGGTCGCTGCCCATACCAATAAAAACTGGTATGGTTTAAAACGGGAACTTGAAACGATTTTTACAGATACAAAGCTTGCCATCCCAGAGGATCAGCTTCAAAGGGAAAATGTAGATGAGGAGGGTGTCTAGTTGGCAACACTAAGTAGTAATTTATTATTTATTGCTTTTATTCTTTATTTAGTCGCGACCTTGTTTTATGGAGGGTCGATTAAATCTAAGAAAGATAAGAATGAAAAGAACGGAACCAACAAGTGGGGGAAAATTGCTGTATTATTAACAATTATCGGCTTTATTTCGCAGCTTGGTTATTTTATCACTAGATGGATTGCTGCGGGCCATGCTCCAGTAAGTAACATGTTTGAGTTTACGACATTCTTTGGAATGGCTCTTGTTGGTGCATTTATCGTTATTTATTTTATTTACCGAACAACTCTGCTTGGATTATTTACAATGCCTGTTGCTATTCTGGTTATTGCCTATGCGAGTATGTTTCCAAGGGATATTACTCCGTTAATACCGGCATTGCAAAGTTATTGGCTTCATATCCATGTGACCACTGCAGCAATTGGGGAAGCAATCCTAGCAATTAGCTTTGCTGCCGGACTAATCTATCTTGTTAAAGCTATTGATCAAACAAAATCGAGCAAACGAACCTTTTGGCTCGAACTGGTCATGTTTTCATTAGTTGCGGTGCTTGGGTTCGTAGTTGTCTCATCTGTATTTTCAGGTATTGGTTATCATGAGAAATTTAATTGGACTGATAAACATGGTAATCAGGCTGTTGTCGAATATACAATGCCTGCTATAACCGGGCCACATGAAGGCGAACTGTTGACAAAAGATGGATTCAAGCCGCTGATTGACATGCCGGCTTTCATCAATGCTAAAAAAATGAATACGGTTGTTTGGTCTTTCATGGCTGGTCTTATACTTTATGGCCTAATCAGATTAATCTTAAGAAAGCGGATTGCTGCAGCCCTTCAGCCGCTTGTAAAAAATATTAAACTCGACTTTGTTGATGAGATTAGCTACCGATCGGTGTTAATTGGTTTTCCGGTATTTACACTGGGTGCTCTCATTTTTGCGATGATTTGGGCGCAAATGGCTTGGTCACGGTTCTGGGGCTGGGATCCAAAAGAGGTTTGGGCACTTATCACCTGGTTATTCTATGCTGCGTTTATGCATCTTCGCCTTTCAAAGGGGTGGCATGGTGAAAAATCAGCATGGCTGGCAGTAATTGGCTTTGTTATCATAATGTTTAACCTTGTTGCAGTTAATCTGGTTATTGCCGGTCTCCATTCTTATGCTGGTTAATAATTCATTTGTCTTTAGGACTTAATTATATAGCCTTCACTTTTTATGAAGTGAAGGCTTTTTTAAAACATATTAAACGATTAAATATATTAATAATGACTTTGTCAAATTATTGACACTTTTTATAGGAGTAATTACCGCGAAAATATAGAAAAATGCAATACCATTTTGTACAATAAACTTCATGGGGGGATTAATAATGGAAAAAGACGTGAAAATTTTAGTTGTTGACGATGAAGAAAGAATTCGTCGTTTATTAAAAATGTATTTAGAGCGTGAAGAATATATGATTGATGAAGCAGAGGATGGAAATGAAGCTTTAACAAAAGCTTTTGCAAATGATTATGATGTCATTTTGCTTGATCTAATGATGCCTGGTAAGGATGGAATTGAAGTTTGTCGTGAATTAAGAGAAAAAAAGGCTACTCCTGTGATTATGCTAACGGCTAAAGGGGAGGAAATCAATCGTGTTCAGGGCTTTGAAGTCGGGACGGATGATTATATTGTCAAACCATTTAGTCCGCGGGAAGTGGTTTTACGTGTAAAAGCACTGCTAAGAAGGTCATCACAAACAAGCTATTTGCAAACCGAAACGACAACGAAGGATGTCATTGTCTTTCCACATTTAACTATAGACAATGATGCACACAGGGTTATGGCAGATGGTAAGGAAGTAAGCTTAACACCTAAAGAATACGAATTGCTTTATTTCTTGGCAAAGGCACCAGATAAAGTATTTGATCGCGAACAATTACTAAAAGAGGTTTGGCATTATGAATTCTTCGGGGATTTACGGACGGTTGATACGCACGTAAAACGTCTCCGTGAAAAATTAAATAAGGTGTCTGAACAGGCAGCAAGAATGATTGTAACGGTTTGGGGAGTAGGTTACAAATTTGAGGTAGTAAATGAATGACCTTTTTACGGAGTGTTGTAGGTAAACTGTGGTTTACTATTATTTTTTTAGTATCATTTGTTCTGTTTATCTTAACAGTTATGCTCCTGGAATTTTTCCAAAACGACAACATTATTCAAACGAAAAAAGACTTGACCAATACGGCTGAAAAAATTGCATATGTTTTGGAAGAACATCCTGATAAATTCTCACTTGGATTAGAAATTTCTTGGGAATTTATCGATGAAGTGACAAATGTAGTTGTTGTAAAAAATGATGATGAAGTCTATTATTCTCCAAATACTAACAAGAAAATAAAATTATCCATCCAGGATATAAAAAACGATCCAGAATTAGCACAGATATTTCAAAATAACAAAACGGTTGAAAAGATTTCTGACCTTTCAACGAAAAAGGATAATAAGGATGCGAACTATTCCATAATAGGCGTTCCATTGCATCTTCCGGATGGAGAAAATGGAGCTGTATTTATTTATCAATCATTAGAAGAAATGCAGGAAACATCACATTCCACAACAAGATTTATTTTACTTGTTGCCGGAGTCGCCATAATTTTAACAACTATTTTTGCCTTCTTTTTATCTACCCGTATTACAGCCCCGTTAAGAAAGATGAGGGAGGCAGCCTTTGAAGTCGCACGAGGGAAATTCGATACGAAAGTCCCGATCCTAACTCATGATGAAATTGGGGAGCTGGCAACGGCCTTTAATCAAATGGGTAGGCAATTAAAGTTCAATATGAATGCCCTAAGCCAGGAAAAAGAACAACTATCTAGTATTTTAAGCAGTATGGCTGATGGGGTAATTACTTTTAATCGGGATGGTACTATTCTTATCACGAATCCTCCTGCTGATCGCTTTCTGCAATATTGGTATTATGAAAAAGGTGGATTCGGTTCAGACTCAGAATCTATTCCTTCACAGGTGATGGATCTTTTTCAACAGGCAGTAGATACAGAAAAAGAACAAATTGGTGAAATATCACTTCAAGGCCGTCATTGGGTGATTTTGGTTAGTCCTTTATATAGTAACCAATTTATCCGAGGAGCAGTAGCCGTTCTGAGGGATATGACAGAGGAAAGACAATTGGATAAAATGAGGAAAGACTTCATTGCCAATGTTTCCCATGAACTTAGAACACCTATTTCCATGTTACAAGGCTACAGTGAAGCGATTGTTGATGATATTGCCGAATCGCAGGAAGAGAAAAAAGAAATGGCAAAGGTTATCTATGATGAATCATTGCGAATGGGCCGGCTCGTAAATGAATTGCTCGATCTTGCCCGAATGGAAGCTGGGCATATTCATCTATCCATGGAAGATGTGAACCTTTCTACTTTCCTTAATCGGATTATCCATAAGTTTCAAGGATTGGCAAGAGACAATGAAATCGTATTGAATACTGAAATCGAAGATGGAGTTTTAACGTTTTTATTTGACCCAGATCGAATTGAACAAGTTCTGACGAATTTGATTGATAATGCGATAAGGCATACACCAAGAGGTGGAATTGTCACATTAATAGTAACTTCCGAAGACAAGGGGATTAGGATGGAAGTAAAAGATTCCGGATCCGGTATACCTGAGGAAGACTTACCATTCGTTTTTGAACGCTTTTATAAAGCAGATAAAGCAAGGACTCGGGGGAGAGCCGGAACAGGATTAGGGCTGGCAATTGCGAAAAATATTATTGACGCCCATCGCGGCCATATTTCTGTTCAGAGTAAAATGGATATTGGAACGACATTTTCCTTCCTGCTTCCACGAAAAAAGTAAAATAAACATATATTTTGCCGATTGTTCTTGATTCACGAGGAACAATTTAATGCTCATCCAGTCTCTCTCTGGATGAGCATTTTTGCTTATCCATTGAGTCTGGACTTAAATGGATTTCTAGTAAATACCTTCCTTTTTGCCCCCGAAAAGTCTATATTTAAAAGGGTGAAACTTTTTATACATATACATCGACTAATATTAATGAACGGGGAGGGGAATTGATGGACTCCGTTTTCGATGAGCTATATCAAAAATATCATCATGACGTTTTTCAATTTCTATTTTATATGGTTAGAAATAAAGAACAGGCTGAGGATCTTGCCCAAGAAGTCTATATTCGAGTATATAAATCTTATCATCGTTTTGAAGGGAAAAGCAGTGAAAGAACTTGGCTGTTTTCGATTGCAAGGAATGTTGCTATTGACTTTTTCCGTAAACAAAAGGGCTGGAAGGAAAGAATGCTTGAAAAATTTGATTGGTCAACGAATCAAGTAAAGGATGAGTATCCGATACCAGAAGAAATTACCGTACAAAAAGAAGAGATCAGGTGGATTTACAAATGTCTTGAGTTTTGCACGCTGGATCAGCGGTCTGTTATTATTTTACGCTATTTACAGGATTTATCCATTGCTGAAACTGCCCAGACTTTAGGGTGGACGGAAAGTAAAGTAAAAACAACACAGCACCGTTCCTTAAAGGTCTTGAAGAAGCATATGGAAATGCTTTTTGAAAAGGAGGGATTAAGTAGTGAAAAGGTCAGAGTGGAGCGATAATGAGCTCGAAGAATTATTAAGACAAATGCCAAAAGTAAAAGATCATCGCGATCCTCGTGACATTTACCAAAACATTTCATTAAAAAAGCGCAAAACGAAATCATGGCTCTTACCGGGCATGGCTGCTGCAGCTGCATTCCTTCTATTCATCATCTTAGTGCCTAAATTAATGGATGGGACAAATATCTCTTACGATCAGACACATGAAGAAAAATCATCAGCAAACAAAGAAATGAGTACTACTGAAAGGGATTCGACTATTGCTTTGAAGAAAGAGGATGCTTCATCCAAGGAACAGGCATATTCGGGAGCAGACCAGGCAGAACCTTTGAAAACTGAAAGCGTTAGAACGGCCATTTACGAGGATGAACTGGGAAATGGAACTGTGTTCACCTATTGGATTCCAGATCCGCAAGCTCAAATACTAATTCCTATATCAACGATCGTTAATGATACTCAAGAACACACATGGCTTTCTCTTTACACGAAGACCATGGCGAATTTAAATGAAGAAGAATGGGGCTTATCAGATTTCTACCCCTTAAATGCGACAATGAAGCTTGACAAAAATAATAGCAGTGTTATAGTTAATGTTCCTGCCAACCACCAGTATGGGCAAGGGTCAGCCAATGAAACAATTTTTATGAATGTATTAAAAAAGGATATTTCCTCCAATAGCAATTTGAAGAAAATAAAGTTTTCAACAAATGGTAAACCGGGAATCCAATTAGGGAATTATGAACCGTTGGAAGAAACGGATATAGTTCCTGAGAATAAACATGCAATTTTATTTTATTATCCTGAAAGTAGTAATATCCCATTTCTAACCCCATCTGTAGATACATTTAGTGATCTTAATACTGCCTTTGAGGCAATGAAGATAGATAAACCTGAACTAGGTTTAAAAAGTTCACTTTTACCTTTGCAGCCGTTAACAGATATTTACGTTACGGACAAAACATTATTCTTATCATTTAAGGGCAATTCGAACCTAAAAGATGATCAAAAAACTTTATCATCATTTGAGGCATTGCTTCTGACAGCAAAGGAATTTGGACTAGAAAAAGTAGTCGTTAAGGATTCAGCCGTACCATATATCGGGCCATTCGATTTATCAAAAGAGAACAAGGTGCCGGTAGCGCCAAATTTGCGTAAAATACAATAACTAAAAAAATCAACCTATCCAGGTTGATTTTTTTATGAATAAAATACTAAATGACTCCAAATTATAACATGTATGCTCAGTACACTCCCCCGAAGGCAGGAAAATGTTCTAAACGTGAACAAACGAACATATGGTGTGGAGGGGAGGACAAGTTATAGAAGGAGGAATTAGACAGAATGCGTGATTACATAAAGAGGTTTTTAATCGCCATTATTATGGCGATTTGTGTCAGTTTATTATTTTTAGGCGGCAAACATTCGGAGGCGGCGGGTATACAGGAACAAAAAGAAATGAATGATCACTGGATTTGGCCGGCTGAGGGTGTCATTTCCGATACATATGGAACAAGGCAAGGCAAACATAAAGGAATCGATATAGCAGGAAAATTGGATACTCCTGTGCTGTCTGTTGAGGACGGAGTGGTAGTTAAGTCCTATTATTCTAATACATATGGAAATGTGGTTTTTTTAAAACACCCTAGTAATTATGTAACCGTTTATGCTCATTTAAACAAGCGGACAGTATCAGTAGGTCAAATGATTAAACAAGGTGATGAAATCGGAAAAATGGGGAGAACAGGACAAGCTACTGGAATACATCTTCATTTTGAAACCCACCAATTAGAATGGAGATATGATAAGAGATATGCCATGGATCCAGAAAAGTTGCTGGGTAAAGCAGATGTAGGCGAATACGTCCAGGGCGGCATTGCAAGTATCGGTGAAAATGTGTTAGTAGCAAGTTCCCATCTTCTATCGCAAATGGATGAAAACACAACACAAACAAATAGTTCACCAGCAATGGTAAAATACACCGTTAAATTGGGGGACACCTTGTACTCGATTGCACAGAAACAAAATATTTCTGTAACTAGAATAAAAGAAATCAACAATCTAACTTCGGATCTTATAAAGCCAAACCAAATTTTAATTGTTCAATAATATTCTGTAAACCCGCTGAACTTTGTGTGTTAGCGGGTATTTGTATTATTTAATTAAAAGTTACAAAAAAAGCACATAGCAAACCTTTTACTTAACAAAAGGATATTTCTTTAGTATAATAAAGTTATAATTTAATATCGATCTATCTTCGGGGCAGGGTGAAATTCCCGATCGGCGGTATTAGAGCAATGCTCTTGAGCCCGCGAGCCTTTTTAGGCAGGATTTGGTGCGATTCCAAAGCCGACAGTATAGTCTGGATGGGAGAAGATAGAGGTTCTGCAGGCGTTCAAAAATTTTTGTTTTACGAACGTTTATTAAGCGTGCCTTTGTATACTCCCTCAAGTAAACATACTTGGGGGATTTATTATTACATCGGTATTTAAATATTGCTGAACCTCTCTTCCAAAGGTGATGGATCAAAAAGGAGAGAGGAAAATGAAAAAAACAAAGAACACAAAGGTAAAGGTTATGGTGTCAATTGGAATGTTAAGCAGTATCGCATATCTTTTAATGCTATTAAATTTCCCACTGCCGTTATTCCCTAATTTCTTATTTGTCGATTTCAGCGACATTCCAGCGTTAATAGCCGCATTAATTTTTGGGCCAATTGCAGGAATATTAGTTGAGTTATTTAAAAATGTTCTAAATTATGTTGCGACAGGAAGCCAAACAGGAATTCCTGTGGGTCATATTGCCAATTTCTTAGCGGGAATTGTGTTTATTCTGCCAACGTATTTTGTTTATAACAAACTCAAAACTAAAAAGGGTATGACAATGGCGTTAATTGTAGGAACTGTTACAATGGCCGGTGTAATGAGTGTTTTAAATTACTTCTTCATTTTACCTGCCTATACAGTTCTCATGGGTTTTCCGGATATGCGCAATCTAGTTGTACCTGCTGTCTTACCGTTTAACATCCTAAAAGGAGTAATCATGTCTGCGATCTTTATGCTTCTGTTTATTCGGATGCAGGCATGGATTAATAAATTTACAACCGTAAAAGGTGCATAGAAATAGCAGCAGGGGCCACTCAACATCAGGCTCCTGCTGTTTTTTTGGATGTAAGGAAAATTACTATCCTTTCAGGAATAAGTGCAACTTTACCTCTGTCTTCCCCCTTAGGCGCTTGCCAATCGGAGAATTTTTTCATTAATTGTATTAAATAAAAAACCCCGCTTGTAAAAAGACGGGGGTCAGTAGCCTAAGAATATTTTATTGACAAAATATTATTCGAATTTAGTTGGATTACCATCGAATGGTTCGTCAGCAACTTTAATTGAATCAGTTGGGCAGCCTTCAAAAGCGTCCATCATATCATCGATTAATACATCCGGAATTTCAACGATCCCTTCATTTTCATCAAGAGTTACAAATGCGATACCTTCATCATCATAATCATAAATATCTGGTGCTGCTGCGCCGCATGCACCACATGCGATGCAAGTTTCCTTATCAACAATTGTATACTTTGCCATGAAAAAAAACCTCCCAGTAAAATAAAAAAAATTATTCTAACTCGTATCCCATAATAAAATGGAAACGCATTACTCATATCTATTGTAAAACTGTATGGGCAACTTTTCAATAGAAAAATGCTTTTAAAACATGTGATACTTTAGTTCAATTTCACAAACTTATGCATTTTAAGACAACAAGTTTCTTCATTTCATGTTAAAATAATAAGAGAAAAAATGGAGAATTTGTCGATAAAATGTAGAAAAAGTGGTGGGTCATAAATGCTGCGATTAGAAGCCATCATTTTATATTGTTTAAAACAATTAAATAGTGAACGGACGATTTATTCCATCTATCATCTTTTAAATGGAAAAAAGTCATCACAAACCATCCAAGATGCTCATTTATTTTCGTTGAAGAAGTTTTTTGGGATTTATGAAATTTTAACTAGAGAATCCTTTGATGAAATCATTCAATCAATGATTGAAAAAAAGTGGATTGACCATTGCGGGGAACAACATTACCTTTTAACATATTCAGGTAATTCAATTTTAGAAAACAATCCACTGTCAACCTATCTAAATGGTTGGAGTTATCATCCATTTACTTCCTTGTTTTGGGAAAGATTGTCGTTATTTATTCAGGTAACTTCGAACCTTGTTTTTGGGGATGCAAGATATGTTCCTATCCAAAAAAACAATGATGTTCATCTTTGGCTGAAATCTGCCTTAAAGGAACTCAAAGTACCAAGGAAAGAGTTAGGCAATATCGTATACTCTGAGTTAATAGAATGTTTCAATAAGACTAAGGAGATTAATCCCGCCATTTTGGTGTTTCGGTTAACTGGTTTTCAGCAAATTGGCCTAACCCCACTACAAATAGTTAAAAAGTTAAATATGAACATTCATGATTACCATATCGATTTTATTCATACACTTCATTATTTGATGCAAACGATTAAGCACGAACCCAGTCGTTTTCCGATGTTAACAATTCTAATCAAAGACTTTTATCAACAAGATGAATTGACTCTTTCATCAAGGAAAACATGGAAGCTATTAAATCAGGGATATTCCCCAGATATGATTGCTAAGTTCAGGCACTTGAAATTAAGTACAATTGAAGATCATCTTGTTGAATTTGCTTTACATGTCGATCATTTCTCAATAGATCCTTATGTGGAACAAGAATTACAAACAAAAATAGTAGAAATTTCACGGGAAATAGGGAAGAGGCAACTAAAGCTAATAAAGGACAAATTGAAGGCAGCAACATATTTTCAAATAAGGTTAGTGTTAGCAAAGTACGGTGGAAAATAATGGAATTAGAGAAACTTTTACAAAAGCACTTTGGTTATCATACATTTAAAAAAGGCCAAAAGGAAGTCATTTCATCGATTCTTTCCGGAAAGCATACATTGGCCATGCTTCCGACAGGAACCGGGAAATCTTTGTGTTATCAACTTCCGGGACATATTCTAAAAGGGCAAATTTTGATCATTTCTCCACTTCTTTCTCTAATGCAGGATCAAGTAGAGCAATTTAAACGGTTTGGTGAGAAAAGGGTCATTGCATTGAATTCATTTCTTTCTCCAACAGAAAGAAATAATGTACTTCGTCATTTAAAAGAGTATAAGTTCATCTTTATTTCCCCTGAAATGCTCCGGGTTCCTTTTATCATGAGGAAGCTGCAGCAATTAACCATTTCGTTATTTGTGGTCGATGAAGCTCATTGTATATCACAGTGGGGCTTTGATTTTCGCCCGGATTATTCAAAGTTAGGAGACATACGTGAAAAGTTAGGGAATCCTCTTACACTTGCACTTACCGCTACAGCTACGAGAAAGGTACATGATGACATAATAGCTTCACTTGGACTTGAAGAAATAGTAAAAATAGAATCGTCCACTGATCGCCCTAATATTGCTTTTTATGTAGAAAAACTAACAGATTACCACGATAAACAAAACCGGATAACTGATCTTGTTTCAAGGCTCCAAAAGCCAGGAATTATTTATTTTTCTAGTAAAAAGGCTGCAGAACATATGGCTTCCATACTAGATGAAAAAGGGATCTGTCAGGCAATGGCGTATCATGGGGGATTGGATCAAAATACAAGAATATTAATCCAACAACAGTTTATTTATGACCAGTTGGATGTAATTTGCGCAACCAGTGCTTTTGGAATGGGCATAAACAAAGAAAATATTCGCTTTGTTATCCATTATCACATGCCAATGCAAATAGAATCCTATCTTCAGGAAATCGGCAGGGCCGGCCGTGATGGCAACCCAAGTGTTGCCATCCTATTATACTCACCAGGTGATGAACAGCTTCCAATCCAGCTGGCAGAAGGGGAATTACCGTCGGAGCAGCAAATTGATTGGTTATTTGAAAAAGTACATCATGAGCAACTGCTTAGGGATGACAGGATTGAATTAAGTCATCAATTAAGAGACCTAGGAGGCTTTTCAGAGATTCAGTGGAGAATTATCGAGGACTTTATAATGAATCCACCCGAAGACGTTCGTTCCGCGGAAATGTTAAAGTTCACCATTAAGGAATTTGTAAAGGAAAGATTAGGAGTAAAGCTCAACAATATTTTTCAAATGAAAAAATGGGTGGAGACTTCTGCGTGCAGGCGTGATTTTATCTTACGATATTTTGATGAAGTACTGCCAAACAAGGTCCCTTCATGCTGTGACCTTTGTGGACTGCAACTAAATGAATATCTATCTAACGAAAATACACCACTGTTAAAAAAAAGTGAAGAGAAGTGGAAGGAGTATCTTTCCAAAATATTAATCAATAGTGAGTTGAGTGAATGAAAAAGAAGTATAATGAAATAATCGCAAGTTTAACGGATAAAGAGCTTCTTTATCATCTATATTTAACACAAATTATTCTATTAGCCATTTCATTTATTTTAAGTTTTCTTTTATTTGACCATTTCTCGTATTTAAAACATATCCATTTAGGGGATCTTGACCTTGTTATAATCGGGATACCAGCAGGTTTCGCTGTTGTCATTTTAGATATTGGATTAATGAAATTGCTGCCATCTTCCTATTATGACGATGGGGGATTGAATGAAAGAATTTTTAAAAATAGAAATGTTATTCATATTCTCGTAATTGCTCTTTTAGTCGCATTTAGTGAGGAATTACTTTTCCGAGGAATCATTCAAACAAAAGTGGGCCTTGTCCTGGCCAGTATTATTTTTGCTATTATCCATTATCGTTATCTTTTTAATTGGTTTTTATTTTTAAATATTGTTTTACTTAGCTTTTTTATTGGAATTGTTTATGAATGGACTGGAAATTTAGCAGTAACCATCATTATGCATTTTGTAATTGATTTTCTATTAGGCATATATATAAAATTTAGACGTTCAGCAGATGACGATGAACAGGGGGGAGAGATCCGTGAATAAAGAAGAACCATACAGAGATCAAGCTGAAAGATTAAAGAAACGGATTCAAAAAATAAATGATAAGGTCGAAGACGGTAATAGAGACAAATTACCTCCGAGAGAGCAAGTGCACCGTCAAAAGAAGAAAAAAACGAAATGGAAGCTAAAATATCCTGTTATACGGTTATTAGTCTTGAGTTTTATCCTCCTTCCCATAATCATTTTTAGTGTGATTTCATACCGTGATAACGGAAAAAAAATCAATGACGCAGAAAAGACTTCTGGGAGTTCAGTTGGATACGAAACAATCAATCTTGAAGAGGCACGTCAAGAAGACGAAAACATTTCTAATGACCAAAAAGATACCGATCAGGAGAACAATGATTTGAGTGAAGCTGAGGAAAAAAGTAAGGAGTCTAAGGATGTTGTAGAACAGCCTGTTTCAAGCAATACTTCCGATCCATCTAGTCAAACAACGAGTTCTAATGAAGACACAGCCAATAAGCAGGTTCCAGATAAAGACAATCAGCAACAGACAGCGGCTGTAAAAAGTGAAACAAATACAGATTCTAAATCAACAGCAAATACAAGTAAGGTAGTTTATCATACGGTTAAACCAAAAGAAACATTATTTAAGATTTCGATGAAGTACTACCAATCACAAAAAGGAATCGACATTATAAAGAAAGCGAATAAGCTTCAGAATGAAAGCATTTATTCTGGTCAAGTCTTGAAAATACCTTTAAACAACTAGCCGATCTTAAGATCGGTTCAGGCTGTCGAATAACTCTCGGCAGTCACTTATTTTATTCATGTACTTCAATAATTCACCGCGTTAATTTGGTATAATATTATTGGTGTATAGGGTTTTAAACAGGTCTGTTGATTGGCGCTCCAGGCACTTCGCTTTCCGCGGGCGTGCAGGGGAGCCTCCTCGTCGCTTCGCTGAGGGCACTGAAAAATTCCTCGTATCAGGCAGTTGAAGATTGATTTAATCAATTTTTAACTGCCTTTTTATTTTATAATTGTCTTAACAAGACTTTTGTAGGTGGTATCCAAATGATTTCCTTTCAAGAATCGTTCACTCTCAGCCCGTATTCGGCAATCTATGACCTCGTTGTCCCAAAAGATAATATGCTTCGCCAAATCAAGGAACTGGTGGACTTTTCATTCATTTTCGAAGAATTAAAAACGAAATATTGTCTTGATAACGGCCGCAAGGCAGTTCCCCCGATCCGGATGTTCAAATATTTACTGCTAAAAGCGATCCATGAATTGTCTGATGTAGACGTGGTGGAACGTTCGAAATACGATATGTCATTTAAATATTTTCTCGACATGGCGCCAGAAGAAGATGTTATCGATCCAAGTTCCTTAACAAAATTCCGCAGACTCCGCCTTAAAGACGTGGGTTTAATTGATTTGCTTATTGGAAAGACAGTCGAGATTGCAATTGAAAAAGAAATCATTAAAAGTAAAACCATTATAGTGGATGCCACACATACAAAAGCACGGTATAACCAAAAATCACCGAAAGAGTTTTTACAGGAGAAATCCAAAAATGTCCGGAAAGCTGTCTATCAAATCGATGAATCCATGAAAGAAAAATTCCCGCCAAAATCAACTTCCAATGAAGTGGAAGATGAGCTGGATTATTGCCGCCAGGTCATTTCCGTTGTTGAATCGGAACCGAAAGTCTCAGAAATCCCTGCCGTTAAAGAAAAATTAAACGTCCTGAAAGAAGTAGTCGAAGACTACACAGAACAATTGAGCTATTCAGCCGACCCCGATGCGCGTGTCGGGCACAAGACTGCGGATTCCTCCTTCTTTGGCTATAAAACGCATCTCGCAATGAGTGACGAAAGAATTATCACCGCGGCAGTTGTGACAACAGGCGAAAAAAGTGACGGAAAATACCTACAGGAATTAATCAAAAAGAGTATGGCCACCGGCATGGAAATCGAAACGGTCATTGGAGATACTGCTTATTCCGAAAAAGAGAATATTCTCTACTCAAAAGAGCATGACATGGAACTTGTATCTAAATTGCATCCAAATGTAACACATGGCAGACGGACAAAAGAAGATGAATTCCAATTTAATAAAGATGCAGGAATGTACGTCTGTAAAGCTGGACATATGGCGATCCGCAAAAAATATGATGGCCGAAAGGGACAGGATAAAAACGCTAGGCTCAAGTACCTGTTTGATATTGAAAAATGTAAAGTCTGCCCTTTCCGTGACGGGTGCTATCAGGAAGGCGCCAAGACCAAATCCTATTCCATCACGATCAAGTCGACTGAACATCAGGAACAGGAAGCCTTCCAGGACACGGAAAGATTTAAGACCCTGGCAAAAACCCGCTATAAAATTGAAGCAAAAAACAGTGAACTCAAGCATGGACATGGGTATGAAACAGCCACATCCTCGGGTCTATTTGGCATGGAAATTCAAGGAGCCACAACGATATTCGCTGTCAATCTCAAACGGATTATCAAACTCCTCAATGAAAAGAAGTAAGGAATAAGCAAGAAATCAAGTGACTTTCCACCGCCTTTAGGAAGGAAAGTTGCTTTTCTTTATTTTGGTCCACCCCAAAAACGAAAAAAACATAAGTTTTTCAGTGCCCTCGCCTTGCGCCTGTGGGGTCTCACCTGTCCCGCTCCTCCCGCAGGAGTCTCGCACCTTCCGCTCCAATCAACTTTTTACAAAACCTATTTAAAAACAACAATCTTTTAGAAAATAGCCAATAAAAAAAACTGAAAGCTTATGGCGATCAGTTTTTTTCGATAAAGCCAAAATGAAATTTAGCTGTTTTTCGGCGATTGACTTGAAAACTATATTTTTCGAATCGCTGGCTTTTATAATGTTCTTTCAGGATTACCCGGAATTTCGCCACCCTCAGCGCTTCTTTTATTGTTTCCTCTGTTAAATCGTCATGAATGGCAAATTGGCCTAACCCTTTTATTCCGTCTGATTCAAGGACAGTTTCTTCAAACATCGGATCAAAATAAACGCAGTCTATAGTTTCATCTGGTTGATTTTTCAAGAAATCAAGGGCCGTGGTATGAATAACTGTAATTCTTTTCATTGCCTCATTCATGCTAGGAAGCCCTGAATCCCAATCTTTAAGACCTTCCTGTACGACATACGCGAGGTATTTTTGTCCCTCGATTCCGGTTACATGACCTTCCTTACCAACAAGGTAGCTTGCGACAATAGCATCAGAGGCGAGGCCCATGGTGCAATCAAGGACGGTCATTCCGCTGGACAGCTGTGCTGCATCTGCAAAGGGGTCATGTTCTCCGCTTAACAGTCTTTTAATACGAAACATCGCTGAGTTGGGGTGAAAAAAGAACGGCAGTGGACTGCCTTTTTCAAAGAGCTCAAATCGTTCTTTTCCGATCACAAGGCAGTCACTGTTTGTTTTTTCTTGCAGCTGATTAATTGATTTCTTTTTCCGGGGCAGATATGGTACCTCTAAATTTGCTGCTATATCAATGGCCTTATTGATCATATCTTGATTTGTTCGGCCGGCAGTTGTAACAAACATGCTATCATCCCATTATCTTTTTTAAATAGAAGGCTCTGTTAAACTTGTCTGTTGATTTCCGCTCCAATCAACAAAGTGGCAAAATCAACAATGAGCTTTAACATAGCCAAATAGAAAAGGACGTCTGATGACATCCTTATTAGCAATGAGCTTCAAATGCTCCCATTAAATTTTGCATAACCGTTTCCATTGGCATTCCTTCAATATCGTGGCGGGGAATGAAGTGGACAACTTTTTTATCCTTTAACAGCGCCATCGATGGAGACGATGGTTCTATACCTTCGAAATACTCGCGCATTTTGGCGGTTGCTTCTTTATCCTGACCGGCAAAAACTGTTACTAGATGGATCGGCTTTTTCTCACTATTTAACACCGCTTGCGTGGCAGCAGGACGTGCAAGCCCAGCGGCACAGCCGCATACGGAATTCACAACGACAAGTGCTGTCCCGTTTGTCTGGTCCATAAAATTCTCAACTTCGTCTGCAGTTGTCAGCTCTACGAAGCCTGATCTTGTTAGCTCCTCGCGCATCGGTAACACCATTTGTTTCATATATTCTTCATAAGCATTTGACATCTCTATTCACTCCATTTCACATATTTAGAATACAATACGTTTTTTATTTTACAAAATTACTGTTCTGACTTTCTAGCTTCGGTCATTTGCTTCCAAACAGATCCCTTGGCTGCCTCGCCGCCTTCAATTCTTTCAATCGCCATTTTGATTTGCATGGTTACTTCAAATTCAGGGTCGTTTTCCGCTGCTTTTAAAGCTGGAAGTACCTTTTCGTCTCCCACTTCGTATAAAAACATCGCAGCCCGCCAGCGCACTAATTTACTTGAATCCTGTAATGCTTTTGCCATTTCATCAGCTGCTTCCGGAAAGCCTAAATCGGATAAGCAATCGCCTGCAGTTCTTCTGACGGTCACGGTTTTATCCTTTAGTGCCCGATATAAAAGCGGCAATACTTCCGTCTCTGTTATCATACCGAGATAGACAGTCGCCAATCTGCGAATGGAAGGCTTCTCATCTGATAAAGCTTTTCCAAGGACAGGTAAATCCTCTAGTTCCGGATCATCCATTTGCTCGAGAAGTTGATAACGCACCTGCCAATCTGAATTCAGCAGGTCATCGATTGTGACTTTCTTACGTGTGCGTTTTGGTTTTTGGGCGGAAGTAGAATCGCTGGTTTGTGCTTTTGTAACTAGTGCTTCAAGACGAGCTATTGGATAAGCGGCGATTAATTCCTCGACAACATCCTGGCCAATTTGATCAAAATCACCATAACGGACACCTTGATTCTGCCATTTTCGCAAAAGAATATAATTGTCCTCAGGAAGCTGCGCCCGCTCTCTTGCCTTTAAAAAGTAATCCGGCATGCCAAACCTTCTTTCAGTCGAACTGTCTGTCAGCTTCACTTGGAGTGGAATCTCCTTAAACATTTGTATTTCAACCTTTATTTCACCAAAATGTTCATCCACCTTATCAGATTGGGCGGCACTGTCAGCTTTTTCTCCAAAAGCCTGGCGGACTTGAGGTAATAATTCCTTCCAATCATATTTCGCGTTCCGTTCCACTGCGAGAAAATCCGCTACGTGGTACACGCCTTTAATCCCTTCAATTTGTAAAATTGACTGAATAATCGGAGGTGCATCAATGGCTGTTTCTTTTTTATAATTATGGCTTTTCCCCATTGGAAGCTCTTGATCTAAATTGATTTTCATAGTATTCGGACTTGGCGTTGGTTCTATAGCCTTAATTTTCAACACAATCACCTTATTCTTATGTTTTCTTTTACAAGTTTATCATATAGGTAATGGTTTATTCATTGGATATGCTTTAAGAAAAAGGAGCAAGTTGATTATTCGTTTTCAGCTAGCTCTGCCAGATATGACCAACGCTCGATTAATTGCTCAAGCTTTTCATTTAATGCTGCTTCCTGTTTCATTAAATCCTGTGCCTTTGTAAAATCACTACCCACTTTCGCCATTTCAGTAGCAACCTCTTCCAGACCAGCCTCCGTCTTGGCAATGACTTCGTCAATTTCGCTCCACTCTTTTTTCTCCATATAGGTCATCTTTTTCTTCTTTTCTTTTTCTAGAACCTTTGATGGCTGGGACGAAATTGCGGCTGTCTTTTGAGCTTCAAGGACCATTTCTTTTTCAAGATACTCGCTGTAATTCCCATAGAAAGAGTCAATTACCCCTTCCCCTCGTAAAACTAATAACTGCTCAGTTACTTTATCGAGAAAATATCGGTCATGGGAAACCGTAATAACAACACCAGGGAATTCTTCAAGATAATCCTCTAATACCGTTAATGTTTGAGTGTCAAGATCATTTGTCGGCTCGTCAAGTAAGAGGACATTGGGCCCGGTCATCAAAAGCTTTAAAAGGTAGAGACGGCGCTTTTCTCCGCCAGACAGCTTACGAATGGGTGTCCCGTGCGTAAAGCTCGGAAATAGAAAACGTTCAAGCATTTGTGCCGCAGAAATTGTTTTCCCATCCGATGTTTCTACTATCTCAGCAGTCTCCTTAATGTATTCAATCATCCTCTTGTTTTCATCCATGTCTTCGCTTTCTTGGGTGTAATAAGCAATCTTTACTGTTTGACCTAAAATGAACTCACCTTTATCAAGCGAAATTTTCTTTGCAAAAATATTTAATAATGTCGATTTGCCCGCACCATTCCTGCCGATGATTCCAATTCGATCCCCAGGTTTGACGAGTAAATCAAAGCGGTTTAGAATCACTTTTTCAACATATCGCTTAGAAGCATTCTTTAGTTCAAAAACCTGTTTCCCAAGCCTGCTGCCGTTTAATGAAATATCCAATTTTTCGTTGGATGGATTCCCGCCAGAAAGCTTATCATCAAGCTCTTCAAAGCGTTGAATCCTAGCCTTTTGCTTGGTAGTTCTTGCCTTGGCGCCTCGCCGCATCCATTCCAGCTCTCTTCGGAAAAGATTTTTTCTTTTTTCATATGTAGCCGCCTCATTTTCCTCTCGAATCGCTTTTGCCTCTAAAAAGGCTGCATAATTTCCTTTGTAGCTGTAAAGATTGCCGCCGTCTAATTCGAACATGCGGTTTGCTACACGATCTAAAAAATAGCGGTCATGTGTGACAAGCAAGATAGAGCCACTGTATCTGCTTAAGTAATCTTCCAGCCACTTTACTGAATCAAAATCAAGATGGTTGGTTGGCTCATCTAAGATCAGTAAATCAGGCTCAGCAATTAATACCTGTGCTAATGCTACCCGCTTTTTTTGTCCCCCTGATAATTCACCAATTTTTTTGGTAAAATCCTCTATGCCTAATTTCATCAAAATCGACTTAGCATTTGTGCTCGCATCCCATGCATTCAAGGCATCCATTTGTTTCTGCAATTGAAAAAGCTCCTCCTGGACTTTCGCCGCATTAGGATTAGCATTTAGCTGCAATAGAGTTTTTTCGTACTCGCGCATCAGCTTCAAAATTGGCGCTTCGCCATGAAAAACTTGTTCCAGAACCGTTTTCAGAGAATCCAGCTCCGGCTGCTGATCCAAAAAAGCGATTGAATAGTCTTTACCTGTGATGATTTTTCCTTCGTCAGGTGCATCCATCCCAGCGATAATTTTTAATAGAGACGATTTGCCAGTTCCATTGATCCCGATTAAGCCTACACGCTCTTTTTCACTAATGGTAAAAGAAATTTCGTTAAAAAGCTGTTTCTCACCATATGATTTCGAAACACTTTCCACTGTGAGCATTTTCATGAGTCTTGTCCATCCCATTCTTGGTAAAATTGTTCTAAAAATACGACCATCATCTGCTGGCGGCTCTCCGCCATTTTTATCGCTGTATTTGTATTTAATAAATCTTTTAATTTCAACAGCTTTTCATAGAAATGATGGATACTTGTTGATTTTCCATTACGATATTCTTCTACGCTCATTTCATCCCTGACTTTGATTGAAGGGTCGTAGATAGGTTGCCCTTTTTTGCCGCCATATGCAAACGCTCTGGCTATTCCAATCGCCCCTATCGCATCTAAACGGTCAGCATCTTGGACAATTTTTGCCTCAACCGTTGCGAGCTCCGTATATTTTCCGCCTTTATAAGAAATCGTTTCAATGATTTGAGTAATATGGTTTCTCGTATCATCAGGAAGAACTATCGTTTTGAAAAAGGAATCTAATTTTTCCCTGCCCTTTTCGGCACTTTCATTTAATTTTTCGTCTGGTATGTCATGGAGGAGAGCCGCCATTTCAATGACATACGGGTCGCCAGTCATTTCTTCTTTGCAAATATGTAAGGCAATACTCCGGACACGGTCGACATGGTACCAATCATGCCCTGTTGCATCGTCACCTAATTCATTACGGACAAACTTTTCTGTGTATTCTATGATTTGATTTTTCAATATTACACACCTACTTTCATCCTAGCTATTTTATCATAAAGTGAAACTTCATTCAGTGGGGATTTTTTTCATCCCCTCTGAATGTAAATTAAACCAATTGGCTTTTTAGGACTGTTGATCCCCCACCTACCCTTTTTCGTCCACTTAAAATCTTGATGTAGGTGGCTCTAACTACCCGTTAATGCGGGATAAAATAGAAAATCCGTGGAGTTATTATCAAAATCCACGGAAGCTTTATTCGTGTATTATTTCAGTCCATTAAACCAGCTAACTCCCAGTGTGTTTTCTCCAGCATGAACACCGATTACAGCTCCTAGTGGACAGCTAACAATCTTCACTTGTGGGAATTGTTCCTTCAGCTCATTTCGCCAATTAGCAGCATCTTCTTCATGTAAACCATATAGAATATATACTTCTTTAAATTGGTATTTTTCATAGGCTAATCGGAAGTAATCAAGAATTTTTTCTTTAGCCTTTTTCTCTCCTCTTACCTTTTCCTCCACTTCTAGTGCTCCCTTTACAATAGAAATGATTGGTTTCACATTTAACATACTCCCAAGAAAAAATTGCAAGCCGGACATTCTACCACCTCGATGAAGCTGCTCTAAGCTTCCAATCAGAACATATGTCTCATTTGAATCCCTGATATGTTCCAGCTCTTCTATTACCGAGTCAAGGCTGATACCTTCTGCTAATAATTCCATACCTTTTTTTAGTAATGCAGACATTGGATAGGTAAGGATTTGTGAATCAAAGGTTGTTACTGGAATATCGACGAGCTTTGCCGCCTGCTCACTTGAGGAAACCGTACCACTAAGTTTTCCCGAAAGAAGAACAGTTACAATTTGGTCGTAATCTTTCGCAAGTTGCTCATATAAAGATTGAAATGCACCAACAGATGGCTGTGAAGTCATTGGAGGGTTCTTTAACTGTTTTAATCTTTCAAACAATTGTTGAGGGGTTAAGTCAATCCCATCGGAATATTCCATACCATCTAGTAAAACTGTTAATGGAATCGTATATAAATCTGGATGATTTTGCAGTTCTATATCTAGATAGGCTGTACTATCGGTAACCCATGCCGTCTTTACCACTGTCATCTCCCCTTATTTTTAGTACGAGGTCATAATATCTAGTTAGGATAATCGTACCTTTAAATTTGAATATTGTAAATATTTTTACCCATAAATAAAACCAGCTAAATTTAAAGCTGGTCAGGCTGTCGAAAAACTCTCGGCAGCCTCTTATTTTATTTATTTACTTCAATAATTCACCGCATTAATTTGGTATATTATTATTGGTGTATAGGCTTTTAAACAGGTCTTTTGATTGGCGCTCCAGGCACTTCGCTTTCCGCGGGCGTGCCGGGGAGCCTCCTCGTCGCTTCGCTCCTGCGGGGTCT
>Ga0213823_1000394_pt1 | contig 38864 bp, 45 predicted proteins | sample MC6MC0907MG_FD_179887 | JGI IMG/M metagenome (GOLD analysis project Ga0213823, IMG submission 179887) | Enriched soil aggregate microbial communities from Iowa State University, Ames, United States - MC6-MC0907-MG | ecosystem: Environmental > Terrestrial > Soil > Unclassified | place: USA: Iowa...
CGCAACGCAACGGAGGTGTGGCCGAGTGGTTTAAGGCAACGGTCTTGAAAACCGTCGACTGTAACAGGTCCATGAGTTCGAATCCCATCGCCTCCGCCATATTTAGTACTTCAAAGCCCTGATTATTCAGGGCTTTGTCGTTTCTGGCGATTGAGATTTCTGCCGCGCTCATTGAAGCATTACAAAACTTTCTGGTTTTTCTCCCTTCTCTCGCGTCCTGCCAACGTAAAACACTCTCCATATAGCACGGTGCTACGCCGGGTTGGACACGAAGCCGAGGCACTTGCTCGGCCGATTCTAGAAGGACGAATTGGCGAGGACCTGTTTCCCGTCGTCGGCACCGAAGGTGATCACTGGCATCCCTCGATGGCTGCACAATCCTCGGCGACGCACTGTTCGAACACAAAGTGTGGAACGAGCAACTTGCTGCCGACGTTCGCGCCGGCAACCTCGATGCGCACTACTACTGGCAGCTCGAACAACAGCTTCTGGTGAGCGGCGCCGAGAAGGTGATCTTCGTCTGCTCCGATGACACTGAAGAAAACTTCGTTTCGATGGAATACACACCGATACCGGGCCGAGCCGCAACACTCGTAGCAGGCTGGAAGCAGTTCCAAGCCGACCTTCTGGACTTCACTCCCGCCGAGGTGGTGCCGGAGGCCGTCGGCAAAACGCCGGAATCCTTGCCAGCGCTGCGCATCGAAGTGACCGGCATGGTCACCGCCAGCAACCTGGAGCAGTTCAAAGCCCATTCGTTGGCTGTCTTCGGCTCGATCAACACTGAGCTGGAAACCGATTAGGATTTCGCCGACGCCGAAAAAACGGTCGAGTGGTGTGGCGATGTCGAGGAGCGACTGGAAGCCGCCAAGCAGCACGCACTGAGCCAAACCGAAAGCATCGACGCACTGTTCCGCACCATTGACGAGATCAGCGCAGAGGCCCGCGCCAAGCGTCTGATGCTCGACAAACTGGTGAAAGCCCGCAAGCTCAGCATCCGTGAAGACATCGTCATGGATGCAGCGAAGGCGCTGCAGGTCCACATCGACCAGATCAACGCTTCACTAGGCGGCAAAGCGCGTATGCCGGCGGTGCCTGCGGATTTCGCCGGCGCCATTAAGGGCAAGAAGACTATCAGCAGCCTGCGCGACTCTGCCGATTCTCAACTAGCGCGGGCAAAGATCGCCGCAAGCCAAATCGGCGACAGCATCCGGAGTAACTTGGCCAGCCTGGACGAGCTCGCCGCCTACTACCTTTTCCTCTTCAACGATACGCAGCAATTGGTGATGAAGGCGAACGAAGACCTGATCGCGCTGATCAAGGTGCGGATATCCGAACACCAGGAGGCCGAGGAGCAGAAAGCCGAAACGCAGCGTGAACGGATCCGTCAGGAGGAGCTGAAGCGAATCGCGGAAGAGGCGAAAGCCAACGCACCGATTGAGCCTGCAACAGGCGCAAGCCCGGCGCCATTGAAGGTTGCCGCGCCGATTCAGTCTACGTTGAAGCCAGCGACCACAACCGCGGTGCCGGTGAGCCTGCAAGCTGAGGTGTTCGATTTGGAAGCGCTGATCACGCCGTCGCTGGCGGCCATGCCCCTATCTCGGTTCTGACCGTGGATTGGGAGAAACTCGACGCGATGGTCATGGCCCAAGGCGACAAGTTCAGCATGGCCGGCGTGAGGCTGGTTAAGGTGGCAGCGTGATCTGCCTCACGCCTTGGTCGATTGAGTGAACATCCAGCCTAAAAAAATCGCCATGACAATCGGCTGAATCAGATCTGTGGTAGATGCCATGCCAGACCAGACTCTCAGACCTGGAACTACGAAAACCAGCACCGCGGCGATGACGCCCAGTCCGGAAATCCAGCGAAAATACCTTGGAAACATTGTGTAATTCTCTTATGAAGGGGTGGCATCGCAATTGCATTTGGCCATCACTCCAATCTACGTTATCGAGGCGGGTCACGGACTGTTGAAGCTTATAGTTACCGAACTGGCTGGACTTGCCGGCCAGCGGAATTGAAGAGGTAGGCCATGGCCAAGAGCAATGCAGATCGCTCAGCGAAAGCCGCGGCGAAGTGGAAGGAGCGCGGCGAAGTGGAAATCAGGCTGCACTGCCTGCCGGGTACGCGCCAAGCACTTGCTGAACTGATGGCCTGGAGCGGCATCGAGGAACAGGGCGAGGCAATCACACTGATGATTCACCACCTGCACGGTCTGGGCCCGGGCGGTGCCCTCCCCTTGCTGACACCTCCGCGACACGAAATCACGGTTTCGCCGTCTGTAGCGCGGAAGCTTGAGCGGTTCCACATTGGTCGGAAGCGGCGTTCGCCTGAAGAGATGTTTGGCAACGACCAAGAGGATTCAGAGGTATCGATGCTCCCACTAGCTAGCCATGCCGACCGACAGGTCCTTTGGCATCGTTGATCCGCTTTGCCAGTTCTCGCGCTTTCAGCCGGGACTCGCTGTACAGCTCCTCTAGCAACAAATTCATTACATCAAATGCGTCCAGTGCGTCAGATCTGGACAGCGAGGAGTCAGAATGGCTCCCGTGGTTACCGAGCCACCGGACAGCGTCGAAAAGTGCCTTAACCGCGTCCCTTTCAGGAGGGAGCTGATTGATTCGCGAAGAAAAGCTCAGATAGCTGCCATCGGCTTTTTTTAGGTCGATTTTCAGGTCCGTGAGTATTTCTTCGGCTGCCGTACGAAGGCTATTGCAGCTTGAACCAGGTTGACAGAAGTACGCCTCACATGCTGCCCAGATCTTCTCCTTCACCGTGTAAGGAGTTTTTTCTGGACAATTCACGAGCTTAAGCGGTGGGTGAAAAAATCGAGGGTTGAAGTATTCCACCCACTCGGATGACCAATCGCCGTTTTCGTCAACCTCATGCTCTATCTCAACTCCGCCCGTCCCGACAACGGAAACGGTATCGGAGCAGGTGGTGCACACCAACTCCCCGCGAAAGCTCAGAACTACTAAGTCAGGATCGAAGCCGTAATCCTGATCCTTTTTTGATGCCTCCGTCACATGACTATCAAGCTTGCCCTGGACTTGGAGGATGCCCGTTTCGCAGTGCGGGCAGGCGTAGGGTGGGACATTGGAAGCGGTGAATGCATATTCCAGCTGATTCCGTTTGAGTTGCATTTCTCGACACGTCCTTCTAGTTCGGATCGCGAAATAGATCACAAACTTGGGCATATAACCACCCCGCCGCATCCGTCACGGAGGGCGGCACCTGACTGGAAAAACTCATGACCATCACTGCACCGGTTATCCGCTACCACGGTGCCAAGTTCCGGCTTGCGCCGTGGGTGCTGCAACACTTCCCGCCGCATACCTGCTACGTCGAATCGTTTAGCGCCGCCGCCGGCGTCCTGATGCAGAAGCGTCGACCGTATGCCGAGGTGTTCAACGACCTGGACGGCGACATCGTCAACCTATTCCGCGTCCTGCAGGACCCGGTCACGGGATCGGGACTCACCGAGCGCTTGGTATTCACGCCCTACTCCCGCGAGGAATTTGAACTTTCGTGGGAGCCTAGCACCGAGCCAGTCGAACGAGCTCGGCGCACCATCTTCGCACCCAGATGGGTTTCGGTTCGGCCGGCGCTACGAAGGGCGTCACAGGGTTCCGCATTGACACGAAGTGCCAATACGGCGCAGCCCAATCACTCTGGACGACCTACCCCGAGCAACTCGCCGAAGTTGGCCAGCACCTAAGCGGCGTGCTGATTGAGAACAGGCCGGCGATCGAGGTGATCAAGGCGCGCGACGGGCCGCAGACATTGCACTACGTCGACCCGCCCTACGTGCATGACACCAGGTACAAAGGCGCGTCGAGTGGCCGTTACTACAAGCACGAAATGGACGACTCGGCGCACCGCGAACTGCTCGGCGTCTTGCTCGAGCTGGTAGGAATGGTTGTGCTTTCGGGATACCCGAGTGAGCTTTACGAGGAAACATTACCGGGCTGGGCGTGCTATAGCACTTCTGCGCGAATCAGCGCCAGCCGCGGCACTGCAAGTCGAACCGAATGCGTCTGGCTGAGCCCGGCATGTGTCGACCGGGTCAGCCAGATTGGGGTAGATCTCGGCGAGAGAGCGTAATGCTTACTCTGGCGCGAAAGTCAGTATCGCAGTGTGATTTGCATCTACAACCATGGCCCGCGAACTATCAGTTTCTACGATGTCGCCAATGTATTTGGCGCCGGAGCCAGCGGTATAGACCTCATCGCCATCGATCCGATACAGAAGCTCGCCGGAGTTGCTCCTCACGAACTCGTCTTCATCGATGCGACCAATGAGGGGTGCTGTTGGCCCTCTGCCTGAATAGACGTTGTAACGACCCTTCGTGAAATCAGTAGCCATCTTCTTCTCCTCAATCCGCTCAATGCCGGGCCGAACACAAACACCGCAACGAACGCGGATACGCCAGCTCACACGAAACTCGGGGGTTCAACGATTCGATGCGCCGACTCCATCTAGCTGGCCAGGTCGATAACCTCCCGAAGGAACACGACCACCTCCAGCTTCACTGCGTCGTCTGGCAGCCCTATCCTTTTCAGCTTCGCTTTAGCGTCCTCTTCGATCTCCGCTAGCGCATCTACATCGCTCTGCAACCTCATGTCGGCCTCCTTCCAGTGTGAGTTCAGAGATACATACCCCACTTATACGAATCACGCCCGCTGGCAAAACAATCACATGTCCGAGCAGTTATAATTCGCTATCTGATCACAGGGTTCCTGACTGGTACCAGCCATACTCAGATTTAGGTAGATGGCGCCTTCCCTACTGTACCGATTAACGCTCCCACTCATTCTGGTCTAGAGTATTTTGCAAGTAGATCATCGGCTTTTTTGCAGATATTAGACTGTACGTCACTAATCAGATCAAGGCGCGCCTGCCCTTTCAAAAAATAGTCTTCCCACAAATCAGTAGGTTTTTCACGAAGTGCGAAGATCCTAGTAGAAAATGCAATTATTTCTGAACCGCCACTTCTGACTTGTTCAATGAACTGCCAATAAGAGGTACTAAGTTCGGCTTGCTCTTCTAAACTCAAATGATGCTGAAGAATAATGTAAGCGCCGTAGAGCGCCGCATCAGCATTAGTCCAAGCTTTTCTAGCAGCTTCCGTTTTACCCCAGAACCAACCGTCGACCTCTCTGTTATCCCACACATCGTCGAGCAGGCTAAAGCCTAGTGAGACGTACCAATAACCCTCACCTGCGCTTTGACACGCTTGGTGAAAATCTCGAATAGCTCTGTACTTTTCAGCAAAAAGAAACTGCTTCCTCCAAGCACTTAAAGCAATCAATGCCGCAGCTGCGGTGATAACGGTGGCAACAGCCCCAAATATTTCAAAAAGATCGTGTACATTATCCACCACGAAAAATCCTGTCTTATCTGGAATCATCCCCCAAATCGCCCCTGTACAAAACAACGAGATACAGCCAACCCAGATCACCCAGTCTTTTTTCAAAAAATTCTCCCGGCAAATTTCATTTAAGAAAGATTATGCCGAAGCCTAAGGCTTCCGGCGAGGATCCCCTATGTCCGCACAACAGAAGAAACACCCCTTCGACTTCAAAACTCAATACGGGCTCGGCCTCAGCATTCAGGACGATGAGATCGTTGTCGATTTCTTCTGTGGCGGCGCCGCCGGTACCGGGCTGGAGATGGGGCTGGGCCGAGCGTTGAATGTCGCGAAGAACCACAGCCCTTAAGCGATCAGCATGCATACCGTGAATCACCCGGGCGCCGTGCACTACACCACCGACGTGTTCGACGGAGACCCCGACACCGAGTGCGGCGGTAAGGCCGTTGGCTGGTTTCATATGTCGCTGGACTGCACTCACCATAGCCAAGCGGCCGGTGGTGGCGGCAAGAGTTCGCTGGTCGAGTTACAGCTTTCACCAGAGGTTGAAGCCGGTGCTCTGCGAGTCGCCGCATTCCTGATCAGCTACTACGGCACCGAGAGCATGAGCGCCGCCGACGCGCCAGCGCCAACCATCACCACCAAGGATCGGCTTGGCCTGGTAACCGGCACCATCAAAGGCACGCCTTACGTGATCGTCGACATCTGCCTGCGGATGCTGCAACCGGCCGAACAGTACAAAGCCTAGGGCTTCCCCGCCGACTACATCATCAGCTATGGCGCGGACGGCAAGCCGTTCACCAAGACCCAGCAGGTGCACATGTGCGGCAACAGCGTCAGCCCGCCTCCAATGGCTGCACTAGTGCAGGCAAATGATCCCTGGCGACAGCCAAAGATTCGGCACTAGGCTGCTTAGGAGACACCCCTTTGTAAAAGTATTCTATTTCAGGACATACAAAGTACCCACTACCTGCGTCAACAAGCTTCCACTCTTTGAGCACTAAAGCCAACGTCTTATTTAGGAACAACTTACTCGAAATTAAAATACACTCATCAGGATAGACAGTATCTCTTAAAACTGACGCATAGCTAGCACGTAATTTTTTATCTATTTTCGAATTTGCGATAAACTTCGCAACCCTTGCATAACGCTGAACTAAAGTAATGCAAAGACTATTATCTGTAACCTCTTTGATATGCTTTTCAGCAGCTTTCATTTGCAAATCTTTGTCGAGACTTCCGAAGTCGTCGTAGCTCTCACATAAAGTCTCCGATAGTTCCTCTGCGTAGGATTGCCCTTCCACATCAACTCTAAAGTGTTTCTCGCAATAGCTTTCCAACTGAGACAACAGGTGGAAAAAAGTATTTTCAAACCTTTCTTCCTCCAACAGCTTTTGCTGAGACCTCATAAAGCCAGTTGTTTTCCTAGACTCCATGGTTTGAATCAAAGTAGTTCTTAATAAAACCAAAAGAGCCAAAAAACTTAACACCGGATTGGTTAAGCCACCTATGAAATCACCTATCTGCCCAATATTTTCAGGAACGCTAAACTTATTTTCACCAAAATATAGAAATAGACATACAACGAACAAGATAAACACCAAAGCCACCCAAACAACAAGTCCGGTATCAAGCGGCTGAACATCCTCATCAGGTGCCATCTTTTTTATTTTTAGCCAGAAATAGAATGACAAGCAACATAGCATCCCGATCAACATCAGTAATCCATTAACTAAATTCACAGCCACCTCCATATAAAGTGGCTTAAGGCTATCACGGATATTGAGGGCGTTCACCCACCGGTTCCCATTGTCCACGATCAACATCGAGAAACCTAGGTGTCCCATGCCCACAGAAAACAAACCGGCCGAGCAGCTGCCGACATTGGCGACCGGCGCCGCGCTTGATGCTTCAACCTGGACCGACTTCGTCCAGCGCCTGCGTTATGACTGCAAAGGTGAGCGGGTCAACGACCATTACACTTCCGCAGCGATCTTCATTGTTGAAGCCCGACGGATCGTTTGTGGATTGGACATGGATTACACCGAGCGGCGCTTGGTGTATTGGGACGGCGGCGAGTCGGTGGCGTATTCGGCCAAGGAGTACTGGGACGGCCTGTCCATCTACCAGAAGCGCGAGCTCAGTAAAATAATGCAGGATTGGTCTGAATGTCAGTTCATAAAGGTCGACGAGCCCGATCAGTGGCACGTGCTGGGTGAGCTTCCAGAACACACCGTCACAGGCTGGGACGAGCGCTGGGAATACATCAGCGCCCACTTCACCCACGCTGCCGCCGAAGCCTTCGTCAAACGCGAGAAGCACGACTACCGCGACGGGATGCGCGTCTACGTCGAATCGCACCACCACGTCTGGGAATTCGAAGCAATCAAGAAAGCGATTCTCGACGGCACGCTGACTTAAACGCCGAAGGAGGCGATGGGCGGGCTTGCTTACTCGATGATTGCCGCCGGTGCACTTGTCAGCGCCCTGAGTCCAAATCTGGCCGGTTATGTGCTGGGGTTCCTGCTGATCGTGGCCTTCGACAAGATGTTCAACATCTACATGCGCAGCATCCGCCAGCGGGTGATTCCGGCCAAGGATTTTGGCAAGACTGTGGGTGTGATCACCTTGCTCAACAACCTCTCGCAACCATTGGCGGGTTTGCTGGTGGCGCTGTTGGCCTCAAGCGCAGGCACGCAAGGGGTGATCCTGATTCTGGCCGTGCTGACTATGCTGCTGGGTGCCGTAGCGGTATGGTGGTTTGCCGTCAGCAGAGGAACCCTGAATGCCGAAGAAACCACCGGCCACTGAAAAGAACGCCACCGCCGCAGACATCGAGCGCTCGATCCAGGCTTTAAACAAAATGGCCGAGCGCCTTTGGGGCGAAGGTCGGGAAGCAGAGGCCAAAGCCCTGCTCGATGCGCTCGATGCGTTGAACCGGGCGCTCGATCGAATCAGGATTGGAGAAAGTCGCCGAGCGGCGACTCTCCATTGAGCCGAGGGCCTAAGGTTTGAGAATCAGCACCGGCTCACCCTTCTTCACAATGTACGTCGCCAGCTCCGATCCCTTCTCCGCACCGACGTTTTTGGCAACATGCGCCACACCTTCGGGAATGAACAACGAATCCCCCGCCTTCAACGTCACCGGCGCCCTGCCCTCCAGTTGATATTCGAAGGTGCCGCTGATCACGTACGCGACCTCAACCCCGGGGTGCGCATGCCGGGGCGAGGTCACGCCCGGCTCGAAATCGACGCGCGCCTGAATCACTTCGCGCTCGGCAGCCCCCAGATCCTGACGAACCAGATCCGTGCGGCTCAAGCCTTGTTGCCAGCTCTTGGCTGGCGCGTCAGCCGCGTGGACGGTGCCGATGATTGAAGCGAGTAGCGCAGCGCTGGCCAGTAACAATGGACGATGCATGATGTTGCCCTCTCAAACGCAGTGGTGGTGTGACCGCTACTTTGGGCGTCGCGTGTATGGCGGATGTGTCGTAAACCCCGAGTTTATTGTTCGCGTGTGTCTGCGCAGCAACTTGATACACGCTTATACAAAGGTGTCTTTGCCGGGCGGCAGTGCCAGCAGCCATGTCCTGAACGCCACGATCTTCTTGGCTTCCGCCGTTTCATGGGGCGCTACCAGATAAAAGCCGAGTTCATCCTTCAGGCGCAAATCGAAGGGAGCCACCAGACGGCCGGCCCGCAGATCGTCTTCGACATAGGTTGATCGACCAATACACACGCCCTGCCCGTCGACAGCGGCCTGTACCGCCATCAGCGCCAGATCGAAGGTCAAGCGCGGGCCCTCTGCGAGTTGCGGCGGTTGACCGGCGGCACGCAGCCAGGCGCTCCAGTCACCGGCCGTCGCGCCACTGACTTGCAACAATGTCTGATTGGCCAGGTCTGCGGGCGCGCGCAAGGTCTTCGCCAGCGCCGGACTGCAAACCGGGAAAACTTCATCGGACATCAAAAAATCGCCACGCAACCCCTTCCAGTCGCCGCGCCCATAACGGATCGCCGCATCAATCGTGCCCTTGCGAAAGTCGACCAGCTCAGTGGCCGCGCTGATTCGCACATCGATAGCGGGACACGCCTGCTGAAAGGACGGCAACCGTGGCAACAGCCACTTCGATGCAAACGACACCAGCATACTGATCGTCAGCACGCTTTTATCGCGAGAGGCGAGCAACTGCTCAGTCGAGTAAAGCAGTTCTTGAAACGCCGCACGCACACCCGGCAAGTAGGCGTGCCCGTCCTCGCTCAGTGCCAACCCCTCGTTGAGCCGCAAAAACAGCGGCCCGCCCAGCTCTGCTTCGAGTCGGCGGATCTGGTGACTGACAGCGGTCTGAGTGACGTTGAGTTCTTCGGCAGCCTTGGTGAAGCTCATGTGCCGGGCGACCGCTTCAAAGGCGCGCAAACCGTTCAGCGAGGGAAGTCGAAACGTCATGGTTTTCAGCGCTCATGAGATTTTGTCATACGCTAGCACCGCAAATGACCTTTGCGAAAGCCGCTTCGGCAATGGAATCTGGCGCCTTCTCTCAGCAAGGAAGTGCCATGAAACTGTATTTCGCGCCCATGACCTGTTCGCTTTCCCCGCACATTGTGTTGCGGGAACTGGGTTTGCCGTTCGAACTGGTTCGCGTCAATAACCAGAGCAAACGCACTGCCGATGGCCATGACTTTCGTGAGATCAACCCGAAGGGCTACGTTGCCGCGCTGGTTCTGGATAACGGCGACGTGCTGACGGAGGGGCCGGCGATCCTGCAGTTTCTGCTCGATCAGTTGCCCGGCAACACCCTGGCGCCACCCCAGGGTTCATGGCAGCGCACGCGTCTGCAGGAGCATCTGAACTTCATCAGTACCGAAATTCATGGCGCCAGCGCACCACTGTTCAATGCGCAGATTCCGGAATCGGTCAAAACGATCTTCCGCCACACACTGTTCAAGCGCCTTGATTATCTGAATCAGCAACTGTCAGCACGGGACTATCTGATCGACAAATTCGGCGTCGCCGATGCTTATCTGTTTACGGTACTGAGGTGGCTGCCGACCTTTGCCATCGACATACAAGACTGGCCGGCACTTGCCAGCTATATGCAGCGCATCGGCGCGCGCCCCTGCGTTGTTGCAGCCCTCGCGGCGGAGGCGGCGACGCAGCCTGTCTGACCGATCTCTGCAGTCATGGAACGGGCCATGTCGACGCTGTATCTGTAAACTGCGGCCATCTTCACTCGCTCAATCAAAGGATCAGCATGGCTAACCAAGACATCACCTTCACCCCCGATCCGGACGCCGACTCGATTTCCTCGGACGTCACCACGTTCAACGGGATCATGATGTCCACGCAAATCCCGACCCGTGCCGACGGCAGTCTGGAACTGGGCGATATCACCGCGCAAAGCGAATGCACCCTGCAAGCGCTGAAAGTTGCGCTGGAGCGTGCTGGCAGCTCGATGGACCGCGTGATGCACCTGACCATTTACCTGACCGACATGGCTGATCGCGCGGCATTCAACGAGGTGTACAAGCGCTACTTTGCCAAGCCATGGCCAGTACGTGCCGCAGTCGGCGTCGCCTCGCTGGCGGTTGAGGGCATGCGCGTAGAAGTCACCGCGATGGCGGCCAAGGCCTGACACACCACCCCAGCCCCTGTAGGAGCTGTCGAGTGAAACGAGGCTGCGATCTTTTGATCTGAGCTTCAAGATCAAAAGATCGCAGCGTGCCGCAGCTCCTACAGGTCCGGAGTGGAAGTTCACCATCGGGCAGCACAGGCGTGCCGGGCGCGCGTTTCACGGGTAGAATGCGCGCCTAACCGTGACAGCCTGACTAAAAAACTATGTCCTTGCCCAAGCATCATCTGGAATTGCTCAGCCCTGCCCGCGATGTGGCCATCGCCCGCGAGGCGATCCTGCACGGCGCCGACGCCGTGTACATCGGCGGCCCGAGCTTCGGCGCGCGCCATAACGCCTGCAACGAAGTCGGCGAAATCGCCGAACTGGTGGAGTTCGCCCGCAAGTATCACGCGCGCATCTTCACCACCATCAACACCATCCTGCACGACAACGAACTGGAGCCGGCGCGCAAGCTGATCCATCAGTTGTACGACGCCGGGGTCGACGCGCTGATCGTTCAGGATCTGGGCGTGATGGAGCTGGACATTCCGCCGATCGAGCTGCACGCCTCGACGCAGACCGACATTCGCACCCTGGAGCGAGCGAAGTTCCTCGATCAGGCTGGTTTCTCGCAACTGGTGTTGGCCCGTGAGCTGAACCTGCAGGAAATCCGCGCGATCGCCGACGAAACCGACGCCGCCATCGAATTCTTCATTCATGGCGCGTTGTGCGTGGCCTTCTCCGGCCAGTGCAATATTTCCCACGCGCAGACCGGGCGCAGCGCCAACCGTGGCGACTGCTCGCAAGCCTGCCGTTTGCCGTACACCCTCAAAGATGAAAAGGGTGGCGTGATCGCCTACGAAAAACACCTGCTGTCGATGAAAGACAACAACCAGAGCGCCAACATTCGCGCATTGGTTGAAGCCGGTGTGCGTTCGTTCAAGATCGAAGGTCGCTACAAGGACATGGGCTATGTGAAAAACATCACCGCTTATTACCGCCAGCGCCTCGACGACGTGCTCGAAGACCGCCCGGACCTGGCCCGTGCTTCCAGCGGCCGCACTGCGCACTTCTTCCTGCCTGACCCGGAAAAGACTTTCCACCGTGGCAGCACCGATTACTTCGTCACTGATCGCAAGATCGACATCGGCGCTTTCGACTCGCCGACCTTCACCGGTTTGCCAGTGGGTACCGTCGAGAAAGTCGGCAAACGCGATATGCAGGTTGTCACGCAAGAGCCGCTGTCCAACGGCGATGGCTTGAACGTGCTGGTCAAACGCGAAGTGGTCGGTTTCCGCGCCAACATCGCTGAAGCCGAAGGCGAGTTCGAAGAAGACGGTGAGAAGCGCTACCGCTATCGCGTCGAGCCGAACGAAATGCCCGAAGGCCTGTACAAGCTGCGCCCGAATCATCCGTTGAATCGCAACCTCGATCACAACTGGCAGCAGGCGCTACAGAAGACCTCGTCCGAGCGTCGCGTGGCCCTGAGCTGGGTCGCACGTCTGCGTGAAGAGCAGCTGGAAGTCACCGCCACCAGTGAAGAAGGCATCAGCGCCAGCGTCACCCTGCCCGGTCCGTTCGGCGTCGCCAACAAGCCGGAGCAAGCGCTGGAACAGTTGCGCGATCTGCTCGGCCAGCTCGGCACCACGCAGTACCACGCCACCGACATCAAGCTGGATGCGCCACAGGCCTTCTTCATCCCGAACTCGCAGCTCAAAGCCCTGCGCCGTGAAGTGATCGAAGCCCTGACCGCCGCCCGTGTCGCTGCGCATCCGCGTGGCAGCCGTAAAGCTGAAACCAGCCCGCCGCCGGTGTACCCGGATTCGCACCTGACCTTCCTCGCCAACGTCTACAACCAGAAGGCGCGCGACTTCTACCACCGTCACGGCGTCAAGCTGATCGACGCGGCGTATGAAGCGCACGAAGAGCCTGGCGAAGTGCCGGTGATGATCACCAAGCACTGCCTGCGCTTCTCCTTCAATCTGTGCCCGAAACAGGCGAAAGGCGTGACCGGCGTGCGCACCAAAGTCGCGCCGATGCAGTTGATCCACGGCGATGAAGTGCTGACGCTGAAGTTCGATTGCAAGCCGTGCGAGATGCACATCATCGGCAAGATGAAAGGCCACATCCTCAACCTGCCGCAACCGGGCAGCGTGGTCGGCCACATCAGCCCTGAAGACCTGATGAAAACCATCCCGCGCGCACCGCACTGAGTGGACGGCATGCGCGGTGCTTCGGCGCCGCGCATGCCTGCCCTGCTCCGCCGGGACAAATCGCAGGCATAAAAAAACGCCAACTTCTTGCGAAGTTGGCGTTTTTTCGAATATGGCAGGGGCGGCTGGATTCGAACCAACGCATGGCAGGATCAAAACCTGCTGCCTTACCGCTTGGCGACGCCCCTACTGCTCTGTCCAGCTACTTCGTTAGGTTCGCTGTGAGAACGGGGCGCAATTTACCAAGGTTTTTTTGCTTTGGGAAGCGCGAAGTGAAATATTTTTTGTTTTAAAACAGCGACTTATTATTTTGGCCTGAATCAGGCCGATGCTGAGTCGGTTTAGGCGCCGTGTATCACACTGTGTACGAACCCCAGCGCGACACATCGACATTCAACAAAGCCGTTTTGAGACACAGGCCAGATACGTCCCTACGCTCAAATGCACTCAAGGTTTCAAGGGTTCACCAAGACCCCTCGGCCAACGGTTCGCAAAGGAGACGTCACCATGAAAAAGGCACTGCACACTCGCAACACCGCGTTCGGCTTGTCGATCCTGGCGCTGTCCTTGTTCGGCGCTTTTGGCACCACGCAAGCGCAAACCACTGAACCTGCGGCCGTCAGTTATTCCGCGCCCTCGCCTTTCGGCCCGCTCAAGCATGTGAAGGCTGGCGTGCTCGACGTTGCCTACGCCGAAACCGGCCCCGCCGATGGCCCGGTGGTGATCCTGCTGCACGGCTGGCCCTACGACATTCACAGCTACGACGAAGTCGCGCCGCTGCTCGCGGCCAAGGGTTATCGGGTGTTGATGCCGTATGCGCGGGGTTATGGCGATACGCAGTTCCTCTCCAAAGACACCCTGCGCAACGGCCAACCGGCGGCGCTGGCCAGTGACGTCATTGATTTCATGGACGCGCTGAAGATCAAGCAAGCGGTGCTCGGCGGTTATGACTGGGGCGCGCGCTCGGCGGACATCGTTTCAGCGCTGTGGCCGGAACGTGTGAAAGCGCTGGTGTCGGTCAGTGGCTATCTGATCGGCAATCAGGCCGCCGGGCAGAATCCGCTGCCGCCCAAGGCGGAGTTGCAGTGGTGGTATCAGTTCTACTTTGCGACTGACCGTGGCCGCGCGGGTTACGAGAAAAACACCCATGATTTCGCCAAACTGATCTGGCAACTGGCTTCGCCGCAATGGAAGTTCGATGACGCCACGTTCGACCGCAGCGCCAAAGCGTTGGAGAATCCGGATCACGTTGATATCACCGTGTTCAACTACCGCTGGCGTCTGGGCCTGGTGCAGGGTGAAGCGAAATACGCAGCGCTGGAGCAGAAACTCGCCACCGCGCCGTCGATCAGCGTGCCGACCATTGCCCTTGAAGGCGATGCCAACGGTGCACCGCACCCGGCGCCGGAGGATTACGCCAAGCGCTTTACCGGCAAGTATCAGTTCCGCTTGATCAACGGCGGGATCGGGCACAACTTGCCGCAGGAAGATCCGCAGGCGTTTGCCAAAGCTGTGATTGATGCGGATCACCTTTAGAAGCTAAAAAAGCAGTCAGCCGCGAAGGCTGACTGCTTGATTATTTGAGGGTGGGATTGAGGGGTGGTCACGTTTTGCAGATGCTTTGCCTGAACGGACGTCATCGCTCCTACAGGGGGGAACGCATTTCAAATGTAGGAGTGAGCCTGCTCGCGATCACGCCCGACCAGACACCCTCAACCCCGACTAACGTGCGCAATCACTCGGTTGGCACAACCAGATCCAACGCTTTGTTCACCGCCAATTCCCCCAACATCACCACTTGCGCAATGCCCAGCAGCGTATGGCGGTTTGCGCCCTCCAGCATTCCGGCAAAATTGCCGAGCATCACCGAGGCGGACGCCAACGATCCGCAAGCATTGGTCAGCAACGCCTCGGTGTCGGCTTGCGGGTTGGCCATGAACAGAGCGTTGGGCGTATAGGGTGTGGCCATGATCGCGGCAGGCAACAGGTAATGGTCGAGCGCACGTTCTGCCGCTTCGTGAAGTTTTCTTGAATTGGGCGATGCGTACGGGGACACCAGGTCTGTGACCGGTGGTTCGGGTAGCTGAGACATCAGCTGAAACTCCAGACAAGAACCGTTTTGCGGCTCTTTGATAGAAGGCGTGAAGCGCCGCGATTGCGGACGCTTCTGTGCAAATGAGGGCGCGCGCGCCCTCACCCATCTGCATCGCGACTAGTGCGGCAAGCGCTGGTTGTCCAGGACTCGTCCGACCACCAGCTCGCTGAGCATGATCACCTGCTGCAGGATCAGCATCTTTTTGCGCTGTGAAGGGTCGATCACATCGGCGAGATCTCGGGCCATGTCACTGGCTGAGGACAAGGTTTCAGTGGCTTCGACGAGCAGGGTTTCGTTATCCACTGTGGGGTCGATCAGGTAGATCTTGCCGGTCTTGCGGGTGGGTATTGAGGTCTTCAACGCGGAGGGGTTGAGGTAGAAGTTGATCGCGCGTTCGGTGGCCTCTTTGATGTTTCGAGGTTCGAGTGCGGCGTCGTAGGGGATTGGATCGGTTTCTGGCGGGTTTGGCGTAATTTTGAACATAGATGAATTGCTACCTTGAAGGAATGAGGAGCCGACACTCTCGCTACCAAACGAAGGGTGGCGGCCATACGTGGGTTGGTAGACCGGTCAAGACAGCGAACCCGGCGCTCACGAATGAGCCCCACGCATGGTCACCATATAAAGCTGAGCCAAAAAAAATGGCTGAATAAGGTGACGCAATACGGCTATCAAGAAACGGGCTACCAAACCCGATCACTGTTTTGCAGTGACAGGGAAACGATACAGCCCGCCTCGAGGCGCGTAAGCCGGCGGATTCTGGCGTACGCGTAGGTAACGGCGCAAGGTGTTGTAGCCGTTATGGCGTAACAGTGCGTGTAAGTTAAACGTGTGTGGGTGATGGTGTTTAAAAGCCCCTCACCCTAGCCCTCTCCCTGAGGGAGAGGGAACTGACCGGGGTGTTTGGGCGAGGTACGCCGACGTGGGATATCGCGGTGAATTTGGTGAGGAAGCGGTTAGTGCCGCCTGCAAATTCCCTCACCCTAGCCCTCTCCCTGAGGGAGAGGGGACTGACCGGGGTGTTTGGGGGAGGTACGCCGACGTGGGATATCGAGGTGAATTCAGGTGGGTAACGGCTTGGGTTATTTGACCAGTCGTTTCTCTTTGGAGGGTCTGTAGCCGAAATATGAGCTGTAGCATTTGCTGAAATGGCTTGGGGAAACGAAGCCGCACGCTACGAGCACTTCCACTTGTGACAGCTCGGTGTGTTGCAGCAAACGCCTTGCTTCGGTGATGCGCAGTTCCAGGTAATAACGCTGCGGCGTGGTGCCCAGTTGTTCCTTGAACAAGCGCTCCAACTGACGGCGGGAGCGGCCGGCGTACACCGCCAGTTGCTCCAGCTCCAGCGGCTCCTCCAGATTGGCATCCATCAGTTTCACCACTTCACGCAGCGGCGCACTGACGCAGAGGTTTTCATCCGGTTTGATGCGTCGGTAGCGCGACTCTTCGAACGCAAGAATGTCTTCGATGCCCTCGACCAAGGCTTTGCCGTGCAGGCTCTTGATCCAGTCCAGCGCCATGTGGAATGCCCCGGACGGACTCGACGCCGTCAGGCGGTCGCGATCAATCACGTAGGGTTCGCTGCTGACGTGGGTGGCTTTGGCGATTTCGGTCAACGCCGGGCGGTGTTCCGGGTGGATCGCGCAGCGATAGCCGTCGAGCAGCCCGGCCCGGCCGAGAAACCACGAACCGTTCCACAACCCGGCCAGACCGATGCCCCGCTCCGCCGCAGCCTTGAGCAAGTGAATGAATTCATCACTCGCGCGCAGTTCGGTGCGATACCCGCCACACACCACCAGCAGATCCAGTTGCTGAAGCGCGGCCGAATCCAGACGTGCGTCGGGGCGGATCACCAGCCCCAGATCACTGATGACTTCACCGTCGCCGAGGCCAAAAGTGCGCGAAGAAAACAATCCCGGACGTAGCAGGTTGGTGGTGACAACGGTGTCCAGCGCCTGGGTAAAGGCTGGCAGTGAAAAGTGTTCCAGCAGCAGAAAACCGGTGCGGGTCATGCGCGGGTCATCCGTGCTTTGCTCATTCAGATAGCGGAGGTTTTTCCCCTTCATGCCTCCGCTGAATTGGCGTCGTTCGATCAAGTTCGGGTCCATCGGTCATGTTGTTGTGCGCCGATAGTTGGCTTGATCCGCGTCAGAGTCAATCACCTGTCGTTGATCGCAACCCCAGCCGATCAATGACCGGTGCATGCTGCGCCATGACCTCGACAATCCAGTCGATGAACACCCGCAGTTTGAGACTCACATGCCGGTTCGGTGGATACGCGATATAGAGCGGCATCGGCTCGAGTTGCCAGTCCGCGAACAGCGGCACCAGTTCGCCGCGCGCCTCGTGTTCGGCAGACATGTATTTGGGCAGCCACAGCACGCCCAAACCCGCCAGACCTGCCGCGAGGTAGGCATTACCGTCGTCGACCGCGATCACGTGGCGGCCTTTGATTTGCAGGTTTTCACTGGCGTTATGCAGGGCATATGGCACCGGTTTGCCGGTGCGTGCCCAGAGGAAACCGACTACGCGATGATGGCTGTCTTCCAGCTCCCGTGGATGCGCAGGTGTGCCCGCCCGCGCCAGGTATTTCGGCGCGGCAAACACGCCCAACTGCAGATCGGCGACCTTTCGCGCCATCAACGACAAGTCCAACAGCTCGCCACCGCGCACCACGCAATCAACATTCTCATCAATGATGTCGACGATGCGGTCGCTGACGCCCATGTCGATCTGGATATCCGGATAACGCGCGTGGAACTCAGGCAGGGCCGGCACCAGAATCAGCCGTGCCAGCGGACTCGGCACGTCCACGCGCAGTCGGCCCTTGGGCAACGCCGCCGCGCCGGGCAGGCTGGTTTCGGCGTCTTCCATATCCGCGAGTAACTTGATCACCCGTTCGTAATAAACCGCACCATCGGCGGTGACGTTGACCTTGCGCGTGGTGCGGTTGAGCAGTTTGACCCGCAGGCGCGCCTCCAACTGCTGAACCAGTTGCGTCACGGTGGTCTTGCTCATGTGCAAGGTTTCCGCCGCTTTGGTAAAGCTCCCCGCCTCGACCACCCGGGCAAAGGCCTGCATTGCGTCAAAACGGTCCAAGGTGCGCCCTCGATTGTTTGGATTTCACAAACAGTGAACGCCAAGCTTGCGCGTTTATCGCCCGCCTGCAAATACCTACAGTGGTTCCATCAACTCAAATGAAGGAGACACCCCATGACCCAGCGCGATGTTGTTTTCCCGCCTGCCCGCCGCGCACTTTACGAGCGCCATCGTTACTCGCCGGCGGTGCGCTCCAACGGCTTTCTGTTTGTCTCGGGACAAGTCGGCAGCACCGAGGACGGCACGCCTGAACCGGACCTGCAAACCCAGGTGCGGCAGGCGTTCAGCAACCTCAATGCGATCCTCCATGAGGCCGGTTGCACGTTTGATGACGTGGTCGACGTCACCGTGTTCATCGTTGATCCGCAGTCGAAGTTCGAAACGATCTGGAATCTGGTGCTGACCGAATTTTGGGGTGAGGCGCCGCACCCGACTGCCACCGCGGTGGGCGTGACCTGGCTGTATGGCTTTGATTTCGAGATCAAGGTGATCGCCAAGTTACCTGAAGCGGCCTGATCGTCAGATCGATTTGCAGCGTGGGCCGGCAGTCTTCAGACTGTCGGCCCTTAGTCTTTTCCGACATCCATCATGTCAGTTTCATTGCTCAAACCCGCCCTGCCTGGCATCGCCCTGCGTCGCTGGCGCTTGTTGCATCGCGTCAAGCAAAGCCATGCCGCGCAGATGTTCAACGTCACCCAATCGACTATTTCCCGTTGGGAAAGTGGCGTGCTGGCGCTGGATCCGGCTGCGCATCTACAGCTTGAGCAATTGCTGGCCGCGCGTCTCGACACGGCAGCCGATCAGGCTCTCGCCCGTCTGGTGCGCGAAAGCACGCGACCGGTGCATCTGGTCTGTGACCTCACCCACCGCTTGCTGGCCTGTTCCCCGGCACGCGCCGCGCAGTTCGCCAGTCCGCTGAGCGAATTGCTCGGACAATCGCTGTGGCGTTTTGTGACGCCGGAAATCGCCAGCAACGAACTCGCACTCGACGCCCTCGGCTGGCGCGAACTGCAGGCGCCACCAGCGCTGGAATTCGTCACCGGCAACAATGACTCCGACCTCGTGCCAATCCGCCAGAGCCTGTGCCGCTGGACCCGCATTCCGTTGTCCGACGGCACGGCGGCGCGGCTGGTCGAGACGCTCTGAACGCATATTTTATGCGTGGACGCTCAACCCCACCGGCTCTAGGCTTGCCTCTCGGCACCACCACCGGGCATGTTTATGGACCTCGAAAAACTCAGCGGACGCCTTGAATTTCTGCGTGAAGCGGAAAAACTCAAGGACGTTCTCAGAAGCGCACACACCTCAAGCGGCCGCACCGAAAGCACCGCCGAACACAGCTGGCGTCTGTGCCTGATGGCGATGGTTTTCGCCGATGAACTGGTCGGACTCGACCTGCTGAAAGTGCTGAAGATGTGCGTGATTCACGACTTGGGCGAAGCGATCAATGGCGACATCCCGGCAGTCGATCAGGCCGCGTTCCCCGACAAGGCTGAGCAGGAGCGTAACGACCTTCTGCTGCTCACCCGCTCGCTTGATGAGGCGCTGAGAAACGAGATTCTTGCGTTGTGGGACGACTACGAACATGCCCGGTCTGCCGAAGCCAAAGCGGTCAAGGCACTGGACAAACTGGAAACCCTGTTGCAACACACTCAGGGCCAGAACCCGGCGGATTTCGACTACCGCTTCAATCTGACCTACGGCAAGCAACACACCAGTGCCGCACCGATTTTCGCCGCACTGCGCGCCCTCATCGATCAGGACACCCAGGCAAGAATCCAGCAAGCGGAGTGAACTGTCACGTCCGCCATCGCCCGCGCCCCGGCGAACAATACGATCAACGCTCGCCTTCAAGGGTTGGCCGGCTTACAAATCCAAACCTGTTGATGCTGGTCTTTGATGCCTTGAATGCGTATAACCTCGCCGTTTCGTCTACCCTGAGTTTGCGCCTCACGTCGCCACTTCAGCCCTTTTGATGCTTACGAAACGGAGAATTCCATGCTCAAACGCACCCTGGCACTGACCGCCGGCCTGGCGCTGTCCTTTTCTACCTTGATGGTACAAGCCGCTGACGTCTTGCGCGTCAGCGCGATTCCTGATGAAGCACCCACCGAGCTGCTGCGCAAGTTCGAACCGCTGGGTGCCTATCTGGAACAGCAACTGGGCATGAAAGTGCAGTTCGTACCGGTGGCCGATTACCCGGCAGTGGTTGAAGCCCTGGCGACCGATCGCCTCGATATGGCCTGGCTGGGCGGCTTCACTTTTGTCCAGGCACGTTTGAAGACTGACGCGACGACGCCGGTGATTCCGCTGGTACAACGCGAGCAGGATGCGCAGTTCACCAGCAAATTCATCACCGCAGACCCGAACGTGAAAAGCCTCGCGGATCTGAAAGGCAAGACCTTCGCCTTCGGTTCGGTATCGTCCACCTCGGGTAGCCTGATGCCGCGTTACTTCATGCTGAAAAACGACGGCATCAAGCCTGAAGCGTATTTCAGCCGCGTCGCCTACTCCGGCGCCCACGATGCCACCGTGGCCTGGGTGCAGGCTGGCAAGGTCGACGCCGGTGTGCTGAACGCCAGCGTCTGGCAGAAACTGGTGGATGCCGGCAAGGTCGACACCAACAAGGTCAAAGTCTTCGCCACTACCCCGACCTACTTCGATTACAACTGGACCGTGCGCGGCACCCTCGATCCGGCACTGGCGGCGAAGATCAAGAAAGCCTTCCTCGATCTGGACCCGGCCAACCCGGAGCAGAAGAAGATTCTTGATCTGCAAGCGGCCAGCCGCTTTATCGACACCAAGCCTGAGAACTACAAGGGCATCGAGGAAGCCGCCCGCGCCGCCGAACTGCTGAAATGATCCTGAGCCTCAACCAGGGCGGCCTGCGCCACGCCAATGGAGTCGACGCCCTGCGCGGTGTCGACTTGCAGATTGGCGTTGGCGAACAGGTCGCCATCATTGGCCCGTCCGGGGCCGGTAAATCGAGTTTGCTCAACCTGCTGGCCACCGCACTGCGGCCCAGCAGCGGCGAGATCGAAGTGCTCGGCGAGCGTGCCTGGCACTTGTCGGCCCGCCAGCGTCAGCGCCTGCGTGCGCGCATTGGTCTGGTGCATCAGGCACCGCCGTTGCCGCCACGTCAGCGTGTGATTACAGCGGTACTTGCCGGCAAGCTCGGCCAATGGAGTCTGGGTAAAAGTCTTTTGAACCTGTTGCATCCGCTGGATGTAGCCGGTGCACGTGCAGCGCTGGCGCGACTGGATCTGGGCGAAAAACTGTTCGCCCATTGCCAGCAATTGTCCGGCGGCCAGTTGCAGCGTGTCGGCATTGCCCGCGTGTTGTATCAGGCGCCGGAAATCCTCTTGGCCGACGAGCCGGTGTCGGCGATGGACCCGGTCATGGCCGGGCATACCCTGTCGATCCTCGCGCGGCATGCCCGCGAGCACAACGTCACGCTGGTGGCGAGCCTGCACGCGGTGGATCTGGCGCTGTCACACTTCCCACGGATCATCGGCCTGCGCGACGGGCAGATTCTGTTCGACAGCCCTTCTGATCAAGTCAGCCCCGAGATGCTCGATGCGCTGTACGCCAACGAAAAGCTGCAATCGCCGGTCGCTGCGGTGGCGCCTTTGACTGTGCAGATTCCACGATGCTGAAAGCCGATTCACGCGATCCCGCTGCAGGTCCACGGCTGCTGCTGACGCTATTGGCGATTGCCTTGCTGTGGCCGGGCATTCAGCTCAGCGAGCTGGATCTGGGCGTGTTGCTCCCCGACAGCCAGAATGAAATGGGCCGTTTTGTCGCGCAATTCTGGCCTCCGGCGCACGACGAAGGGTTTCTCCAGCTACTGCTCAAAGCCACCCTGCAAACCCTGGCCATCGCCACCGCCGGCATGGCCTTGGCGCTGTTGCTGGCGATACCGGCGGGCCTGATCGCCAGTCGTGCGCTGTCGCTGTCGGCCGCCTCGCGCGGTGGCGTGCCCAGCCGACTGGGACGCCTGCTGCGCTGGCCGGTGCGCGGTTTGCTGATCTTTTTGCGCAGCGTGCCGGAAATCGTCTGGGCGCTGTTGTTTGTACGCGCCGTCGGGCTGGGCCCAGCCGCCGGTGTGCTGGCCATCGCCATCACCTACAGCGGCATGCTCGGCAAGGTCTATGCGGAGATTTTCGAGTCCACTGACCAGCGCCCGGCGCACGCACTGTTGCAGGCCGGCAGTGGCCGACTGGCGGCGTTTGCTTACGGCACGTTGCCCAATGTCGCCGGGGAACTGCTCTCCTACACGGTTTATCGCTGGGAGTGCGCGATCCGCGCCTCGGTGGTGATGGGGTTTGTCGGCGCCGGCGGTTTGGGTCAGCAGATCGACCTGTCGATCCGCATGTTCGCCGGCGGTGAAGTCGCCAGTATTCTGCTGTGCTTCCTGATTCTGGTATTGGCCGCCGACCAACTCAGCCGCTTGCTGCGCTGGAGGCTGACATGAATCGCCTGATCAACCTGCTGCTGATTGCCGGCATCGCGCTGGCAGTGGTTGCCTCGTTCGCTTATCTGGGGCTGGATCTCGGCGAACTGGGTAGCGCCACCAGCCTCAAGCAGATGGGCGCGTATGTGCAGCGTTTTCTCAACCCGGATTTGAGTGCGGATTACCTCAAAGCCATCCTGCACGGGGCGATGGAAACCCTGGCCATGTCGGCCCTCGGCACCCTCCTCGCCGCGGTGTTCGGCATCATTCTCGCCCTGCCCGCCGCCGGGCGTTTCGGCTGGCCGCTGCAAAGCGCCTCGCGCCTGTTGCTCAATGCTTTGCGGGCGATTCCGGAGCTGGTCTGGGCCGCTTTGATGGTGCTTGCCGCCGGCCTCGGCCCGAACGCTGGCACCCTCGCCCTCGCCCTGCACACCACTGGCGTGCTTGGTCGGTTGTTTGCCGAAGCTCTGGAAAATACGCCGCCGCAACCGGCCGAAGCGATACGTTTGCAGGGTGGCAATCCGATTCTGGCCTTCTGCTACGGGACGTTGCCGAACCTTGCGCCGCAGTTGCTTGCGTACATTCTGTATCGCTGGGAAAACAACATCCGCATGGCCAGTGTGCTGGGTTTTGTCGGTGCCGGCGGGCTTGGGCAGATGCTTTATGTGAGCCTCAGCCTGTTTCAGGAAGCGCAGGCCAGCACGGTGATTCTGGCAATGCTGGTGCTGGTGTTTGTGGTCGACTGGTTGAGTGCCTGGAGCCGGCAGCGCTGGGTGAAAGCGTAGTGCGCAGGCTGGCGAGTGGATATCTGGCAAAAGCTGATTATGCTTCAGGAAACCTTGCAGCCATGCGAGGCGGTCAGACTGTGCAAGTTTCACGCGAGAGCAGTTGCGGCATACGCCACAAGGCCAGAGTGCGATAAGCGGTAACGGGGGACTCCGGCCTACGACAATAAGCACGACGGAGAACACCCATGGCCACAATCGACACAGCATCCACCGGCAGTCCACCGCGCAGCGGCGGCATCACCAAAGAGGAGCGCAAGGTTATCTTCGCCTCGTCCCTCGGTACGGTTTTCGAGTGGTACGACTTTTATCTCTACGGTTCACTGGCGGCGATCATCGCCAAGCACTTCTTCGCCGGCGTCAACGAAACCACCGCGTTCATCTTTGCCCTGCTGGCGTTTGCAGCGGGGTTTGCGGTGCGGCCGTTCGGGGCGATTGTGTTCGGCCGGCTCGGCGACATGATCGGGCGCAAGCACACGTTCCTCATCACCATTGTCATCATGGGTGTCTCGACAGCGATTGTCGGTATTTTGCCCGGCTACGCGACCATCGGTGTCGCTGCCCCGGTCATCCTGATTACTCTGCGCCTGCTGCAAGGTCTGGCGCTGGGTGGCGAGTATGGCGGCGCCGCGACCTATGTGGCCGAGCACGCACCGCGCAACAAACGCGGCTTCTTCACCTCGTGGATTCAAACCACCGCGACCCTTGGGCTGTTTCTGTCGCTGCTGGTGATCCTCGCCTGCCGCACGGCGCTGGGCACTGAAGCCTTCGAAGCGTGGGGCTGGCGGATTCCGTTTCTGCTGTCGATCCTGCTGCTGATCGTCTCGGTGTACATCCGCCTGCAATTGAGCGAGTCGCCGGTGTTCCAGAAAATGAAGGCTGAAGGCAAGGCGTCGAAAGCGCCGCTGACAGAATCCTTCGCGCGCTGGGACAACCTCAAAGTGGTGATCATGTCACTGCTCGGCGGTACCGCCGGGCAAGCGGTGGTCTGGTACACCGGGCAGTTCTATGCGCTGTTTTTCCTGCTGCAGACGCTGAAGATCGACCCGCAGACCGCCAACCTGCTGATCGCCGGCTCGCTGCTGATCGGCACGCCGTTCTTCGTGATTTTCGGCAGTCTTTCCGACCGGATCGGGCGCAAGCCGATCATCATGGTCGGCTGTATTCTGGCGGCGCTGACCTACTTCCCGATCTTCCACGCGCTGACCCAGTACGGTAACCCCGATGTGTTCATCGCTCAGGAGAAGAACCCGGTCAAAGTGATCGCCAACCCCGACCAGTGCTCCTTCCAGTTCGATCCGGTGGGCAAGGCCAAATTCACCAGTTCCTGCGACCTGGCCAAGACCCTGCTGGCGAAACGGGCGATCCCGTATGAGAACGTGATTGCCGAACCGGGCACCGTCGCGCAAGTGCGCATCGGCGACAAAGTCGTCGAGAGTTTCGAAGGCAGCGCGTTGCCGACCGCCGACTTCAAGGCTCGCAACGATGCGTTCACCGCCACCCTCGGTTCCGCACTCAAGGAGGCCGGTTATCCGGAGAAAGCCGACCCGGCGAAAACCAACTACCCAATGGTGCTGCTCCTGCTGACCGTGCTGGTGATCTACGTGACCATGGTTTACGGCCCGATCGCGGCGTGGCTGGTCGAGCTGTTCCCGACCCGTATCCGCTACACCTCGATGTCACTGCCGTATCACATCGGCAACGGCTGGTTCGGCGGTTTCCTGCCGACGGTGGCTTTCGCCATGGTCGCCGCTACGGGAGATATCTATTACGGGCTGTGGTATCCGATCGTGATCGCGGTGATGACAGCGGTACTGGGCACTTTCTTCCTGCCGGAAACCAAGGATCGCGACATTCTCAAGGACTGAAAACCGTGCGCGCCCTCTCCATCGCGGGAGGGCGCCATTCGGCGCAGCCTGGCAAAAATATCGAACGCCTGCCGCACTGCCTGCCTCCAATGTTTACACCACTGGAGGTCACCCCTATGAACAGCAACGATAAAACCCCGAACGCCCCGCCAACCGATACGTCCGGCAAACCGGTGAACGTAGTCGAGCGCGATCTTGAAGACCGGGACGATGACACCGAAGCCGTGGATGAAGTCATCACGCCTTCGTCCACAAGAGTGAAGGAACAAGACGCCGAGACGCTGCAGCGCAAGATTGATGAGATCGAGCGCAAAGTGGCCGACGGTAATTAGTGGTTTACAGGCGATCGCAACAGTCTGCTGGATCTCCCCCCTCACCCCAGCCCTCTCCCCCAGGGGGCGAGGGGGAAAGGGAGCCGATTTGTGTGCTCTTCAAATCTTGCGTTCAACTCGGTCTTTCAAGTCGGCGTGACTTGCACAAACACCTCGGCCAGTCCCCTCTCCGCCAAGGGCGAGGGGGAAAGGGAGCCGATTTGTGCGCACTTCAAATCTTGCGTTCAACTCGGTATTTCAAGTCGGCGTGACTTGCACAAACACCTCGGCCAGTCCCCTCTCCGCCAAGGGCGAGGGGGAAAGGGAGTCGATTTGTGCGCTTTTCAAATCTTGCGTTCAACTCGGTCTTTCAAGTCGGCGTGACTTGCACAAACACCTCGGCCAGTCCCCTCTCCGCCAAGGGCGAGGGGGAAAGGGAGCCGATTTGTGCGCTTTTCAAATCTTGCGTTCAACTCGGTATTTCAAGTCGGCGTAACTTGCGCGAGCAACGCGGTCAGTCCCCTCTCCCTCTGGGAGAGGGCTAGGGTGAGGGCTTCTTCGCCAGATTGAGTTTCAAGTCCGCACATATCCGCTCCCAATCGCCCGTCAGTGTGGCCAGAGTCAAGGCGTTGCCCAGCGCTGCGCCGCTGGCGGTGTTGTCGAATATGCACCAGGTCGCAGCACCTCCTGCGGCCGCTGATTGCAGAGCCTGTGCGAGGTCTAGCAGATAAGTTGAATCGTAGGTGCTGTGGTAAATGCGTGGTGAGCCGTGCAGGCGCCAATACTGAGTTCTCGTCCAGCCGCTTGGCGAAACATCACGACTGATGCGCGAAGGGTCGACTGCTGCTCGTGCGATCTGATGAGTCATTAACATCGACTCGGCGCTGACCCACGATTCATGCCTCGGCTCAAGCACCACTGCGCCGGAGAACCGTTCGCGCAACGTCGTGAAAAAGGCGTCGGCGCTGGCTTCATCGAACACCAGCGATGGCGGCAGTTGCACCAATAAGCAGCCAAGGCGCTCGCCCAACCCGCCGCACTCAGCCAGAAACTTGTCCAACGCCGCCTCGCAACCCGCCAGACGCAATTCATGGGTGATGTGTTTGGGCATTTTCACCGAAAAGCGAAAGGCCTCCGGTACACCGTCGGCCCAACGCTCATAGGTTTGTCGACGATGCGGGCGATAGAACGAGCTGTTGATTTCCACGCAGTTGAGCCGCGCGGCGTAGCGCTGTAAATGCGTGCCCTCTACGGGAAATGCCGGCCAATGCTCGCGCCCCAGACTCCAGCCTGCACAGCCAATAAAAATCAAAAACACACCTCCTCACCTGTAGGCGCAGATCGTTCGGTGATCACTCCCTCGTTCCGCGTAGGAATGCAGCCCGTGACGCTCCGCGTCACTGGACGCAGAGCGTCCCTAGAGGCATTCCCACGCAGAGCGTGGGAACGATCAAACCTGTGTGCTAATCGGTTATTTTTTGCCGGGCAACACCGCGCCGAGCACCTGTTTCGCGGTTTGCATGATCACCCCGGCTTCATCCGGATCGCCCTTGAGCAACGTCGTGGCGAATTTCTTCGCCTGCTCAAGCTTGATGTGCGGCGGCAACGGCGGCACGTTCGGGTCGGTCTTGAACTCGATCACCACCGGCACCTCAGAGGCCAATGCCTTCTCCCAAGCGGCAGCGACGTCGTCTTCGCGATCGACAAAAATGCCTTTCAGGCCAATGGAAATGGCAAACAAGTGATAAGGCACATCGGGAATACTTTGCGAAGCTTCAAACTTCGGATCGCCCTCCATTACCCGCTGCTCCCACGTCACCTGATTGAGATCCTCGTTGTTGAACACCGCGCAGATCCACTTGGGGCTCGCCCACTGTCGCCAGTACTTAGCGACGGTGATCAACTCGGCCATGTTGTTCATCTGCATCGCACCGTCGCCCACCAGTGCAATCACGGCACGCTCGGGGTAGGCGAATTTAGCGGCAATCGCGTAAGGCACCGCCGCACCCATGGACGCGAGCCCACCGGACAATGAGCACTGCATGCCACGGCGGATTTTCAGATCGCGGGCAAACCAGTTGGCGCAGGAGCCGGAGTCGCTGGTGATGATCGCCTGATCGGGCAAGCGCGGCGACAGCTCATACACCACCCTTTGCGGGTTGACCGGATCGGCTTTGGCCATCGCACGTCGTTCCAGGGTTTTCTCCCAGCTACCGCGCCAGCCTTCGACTTTCTTGCGCCACTTGCTGGAGGTTTTCTGTTCCAGCAGGGGCAATAACGCGGCGAGGGTTTCCGCCGAATCGCCGACCAGATTGACCTCCATCGGATAGCGGAGGCTGAGCATGTCGGGTTGCAGATCGATCTGCACGCCACGGGCCTGACCTTCCTTGGGCAGGAATTCGGAGTACGGAAAACCCGAACCGATCATCAGCAAGGTGTCGCATTCGCTCATCAATTTGTAGCTGGGTTCAGTGCCGAGCAGGCCAATGCTGCCGGTGACCCAAGGTAGATCGTCGGGCAGCACGGCTTTGCCCAGCAGCGCCTCGGCAACGCCGGCGCCGAGTTTTTCCGCGACCGCGATGACTTGATCAGTCGCCTGCAATGCGCCGGCGCCGACCAGAATGGCGACCTTCTCGCCAGCATTCAGAACATCGGCGGCACGCTGCAGATCCACGTCATAAGGCAGCACTTTGGGCTTCGTGTAACCAACTCCGGAATGTGCGGTGCCATGTTCGCGCGCCGGTGCTTCGTATTTCAACGCCTGCAAATCGTTGGGCAGAATCAGCGCGGTCACCCGGCGCTCACCCACAGCCGTGCGCACTGCCCGATCAAGCAGATGCCGCACTTGTGAAGGCGCCGACGCCTGCTGCACAAATGCCCCGGCGACATCCTTGAACATCGACACCAGATCAAGCTCTTGCTGATAGTGACTACCGAGCGCCGTGCGCGCCTGCTGACCGACGATGGCCAACACCGGCATGTGATCCATGCGCGCGTCGTAGAGGCCGGTGATCAGGTGCGAAGCGCCCGGCCCGGAGGTGGCGATGCACACGCCCAACTCGCCGGTGAACTTGGCATGCGCCGAGGCCATGAACGCGGCCATTTCTTCATGCCGCGCCTGGACGAATTCGATTTTTCCCTCGGCCCGACTGAGCGCGCCGAACACGCCGTTGATGCCGTCACCCGGATAACCAAAAATCCGCGTAACGCCCCATTCGCTGAGCCGCTCAACCAGAAAATCTCCCACTGTCATCGTCATCTCGATCCTCGCCTTTCTCCGCTGCATGGAGCTGTCCCGGCAGAACATCTGCCGACAGGTGTAAGGGTCTGGACAGTTGGGTTGTTGGCGAAGTTTCGATGGATTTCCCCGAGCCGCGCCTTGTTTGCGAACACACCCGTCAGGCCGGCACAATGCGCCCATCGATAATGCCAAGGACAAAACGGACATGGATTTACCAGCAGCATGGCGCAGCCAATTTGCCGGAGCGGCCATCGAACAGCAGACCATTGGCGAGTCGCGCGCTGATGTATGGCGGGTTACGCCTGCCGGGGCAGCGTCGCTGTTCGTCAAAGCCGAGCAAGTGATGGCCTGGGGCGAGTTGCCCGGTGAAGTGCAGCGGTTACGCTGGATGGCGACTCAGGACTTGCCGGCGCCGCGTGTGCTCGACACCACCACTGCGGCAGCGCGCAACTGGCTGTTGATGACCGCCGTGCCGGGCCGGGATCTGGCCAGCAGCGCGGATCTCTCACCTCAGCAGATCGTCACGCTCGCCGCAGAGGCCTTGCGCACATTGCACGTGGTCGCGATCGACAGCTGCCCGTTCGATCACTGCCTGGCGCAGAAGATCAAACGGGCCCGCGAACACCTGCTCGCCGGGTTGATCGACGAACAAGACTTCGACGATTCGCGCCTCGGCCAATCTGCCGAAGCAGTGTTCCAACAGATGCTCGCCGCACGCCCGACGCACGAGGATCTGGTGGTGACCCACGGCGACGCGTGCCTGCCCAATCTGCTCGCTGACGATGGCCGCTTCAGCGGGTTTGTCGACTGCGGACGGCTGGGCGTCGCTGACCGTTATCAGGATCTGGCGGTGGCCGCCCACAGCATCACGAACAACCTCGGCGCGCAGTGGCTGCCGTTGTTTTTCGAGGTGTATGGCGTGGAACCGGATCTACAGCGGATCGCCTTTTATCAGTTACTTGACGAGTTTTTCTGAGGCATCCACAGACCTGCCAGTTTGCGGTGAGGCCATTCGCGAGCAGGCTCGCTCCCACAGGGGATTGCGGTCTGAATGTGGGAGCGAGCCTGCTCGCGAAGACGTCAGAACCGTCACTGCTGAGACGGGGCCTTTCAACGATGCGGATGCACCGTCCACGCCACCAGTTTCACCACGATCGGCCGCACGACCAGGATGCACAGAAACGCTACCGGCATCGCCAGCTTATAGGCGTGCAGGGCATTACTCAGGTAGTCGTTATCAATTCCCGAGTTGGCGGCCGTGATCACCAGCGACATCAGAAACGCCATGATCGTCGCCATGTATAACGCGAACACATACGGCGTAGCACGCGGCGACAGCTTGCGGCGACCGATGATCAAGGCTTCGGCATTTGTTCTTTGATTCATATGGCTTTTCCATCCATTGACAGGGAGACCGCACGTTAGCAAAGCCGACCCAACGCAACTAGACGCTTAATCGCAGGTACTTTATAAAGCAGAACTTACGAATCCACCCTCGGCAGGACATGGATGAATCTGTTAGCGGCGATTGCCAGTTTTATCAAAGTGGTCGAGTCCGGCTCCATCGTCGGCGCCGCGAAGGCGCTGGGCGTCAGCGCGGCGGCGGTGAGCCAGACAATCAATCGGCTGGAAGCGCACCTGGGCGTGCGTCTGCTGCAACGTACGACGCGCAGTATGGCGCTCACCGAAAACGGTGCGGTGTACTACGAGAAGGTGCGGAAAATTGCGGCGGATCTGGACGCCGCGCAAAGCTCCATCAGCCGCGCTGAAACCGAGTTGCAGGGCCGGTTGAGCATTGCCTCGACCTCCGCGTTCGGCCGCCATGTGCTGGCCTCGCTGATCGCCGGTTTCGCTGCGCAGCACCCGCGCCTGCTCATCGAGCTCTCGACCACCAATGGCAAGATCAACCATATCCAGGACGGCATTGACCTGAGCCTGCGGATCAAGCCGCAACTGGAGGACGGTATCGTCGCGCGCAAGATCGTTTCACTGCCCTTCATCCTGTGCGCCGCGCCCTCCTATCTGCAACGCGCCGGGCGACCGCAATCGCCAGACGACCTGCAACACCACGCCTGCCTGGCCTTTCGTTATCCCCTGGACGGGCGTTTTCTGCGCTGGACTTTCATGCGCGACGGCCACCGTTTCGACGCGCCCGTCAATGCCACTGCCATCAGTGATGACATCGATGCGCTGGCGCAAATGGCGGTCCATGGCGCCGGGGTCACGCGACTGGCGGAGTTTGTTGCGGCGCCCTACCTGGCGAGCGGCCAACTGGTACCACTGTTCGAACACGGCGATGCCGCGGGTTCGGTTGTCGAGCCGATGGACATCTATGCCTGCGTGCAGGAGCGTGCGGCGATGACGCCGAAAGTCAAAGCCTTCGTGGAGTATCTGACGGTGCACTTGGCGGCGCGCTGGCCTGTGGCAAATGTTTATGACGAAGGGCCCAAAGAGGCTCGCTGAACCGCGCGAAATCAGTCAAAGTCCACCTCGCCAAATCGGCCCATCACGGAAGATAACAACAATGAAAAAATCTCTCGGCGCGCTGTTTCTGATCGGCTTGAGCTGCCACGCATTCGCTGACGCTCAACCCGTTGGTTTCCAGTACGCCACGCTGGCGGATCCACGCAACGAGCGCCCAGTGGAAATGGTCGTCTGGTACCCGAGTGCGACCACCGACGCGACGCCACAATTGTTCGGCGACAACCCGGTCTTCGTTGGCGCACCGGCGGTGCTTGATGCCCCGGCCGCCAAGGGCGAGCATCCATTGGTGGTGCTGTCCCACGGCAATGGCGGAAGCTGGATCAACCAGACCTGGCTGGCCAGTGCACTGGCGCATCAGGGTTACATCGTCGCGGCAGTCAACCATCCCGGCACCACCAGCCGCGATCGCAGCCCACAAGCGGCGGCACAACTGTGGCAACGTCCGGTCGACCTCAGCCGGGCCATCGACGCGGTGACGGCGCAACCGGAAAAATTCGGCGCGGTGGCCAAGGATCGCATCGCCATTGTCGGCCATTCTCTCGGCGGCTGGACCGTGCTCGAGGCCGGCGGCGCGCGCTTCGACCCCGAGCGTTTTGCCGAAGACTGCAACGTCCATCCGCAACTGGCCAGTTGCACGGCGTACCAACAGATGAACACGGCAAGCACTGCGCAATCGAAAGCCCGACTGGCGGCCGACTGGCGTGACAAGCGTGTCACTGCCGTGGTTTCACTGGATCTGGGCCTGTCACGCGGGATGACCGATGCCAGCCTGGCAAACTACCCCGTGCCGATCCTGGTGATCGCTGCCGGTGTTCCCTCGAAAGAGCTGCCCGCTCAGCTGGAATCTGTCGATTTGGCCAAACGTCTGCCGAAAACCTCATCGCGTTATGTCGAAATCAGCGACGCCAGTCACTTCACCTTCATGGCGATCTGCAAACCTGGCGCTGTAGCAATGCTCGACGAAGACGTGCCGGGCGACAGTATTATCTGCACCGATGGCGAAGGTGGCCGCCCACGCGCGCAGATTCAGCAGCAAGTGGTTTCCCTGATCACCGATTTCCTCGCGCAGTCACCTGACAGTCAGAAGCAAACCGTCACTTACAAGGAACCGCAATAACAATGCTGACGCCCTCCCCTCAAACCTTCCGGGGCAGTTGCCTGTGCGGAGCGGTGAAATACCAGATCCGCTCTCGGCCCAAAGCACTTTCGCACTGCCATTGCAGCCAATGCCGCAAAAGCCACGGCGCGGCGTTTGCCAGTTATGGCAGCGTGCTGCGCCAGAACCTGGAATTGCTGGAGGGCGCCGAACAGCTCAAGGCCTATCAGTCTTCGCAATCGGTACAACGCCAGTTTTGCCTGAACTGCGGCTCGTCGTTGTTCTGGGCAAACAATCAGGGTGAGTACCGCGACTGGATTTCGGTAGCCCTGGGCACGCTGGACACGACGTTCACCACGGAAAAACAGCAACACGTCGAAGTGACGTCGAAAGCACCGTGGTTTGAAATCAAGGATCAATGGCCGCAGCGCTGAGCCTGTCCCTGTCCCTGTTTCTGTGGTGTGCTGTCTATTCTCAGCAGACATTTTTTCCACTCGCCAACAATGAGGCCCCTTACATGAGCAAAGCGCCGTACGTTCCGCCCCAGGTCTGGAAAAACGAAGCCCCGTCTGGCGGCCAGTTCGCCAGCATCAATCGACCGATTGCCGGCCCAACCCATGACAAGACCCTGCCAGTGGGCAAGCACCCGTTACAGCTGTATTCACTGGCCACGCCCAACGGCGTCAAAGTGACGATTCTGCTGGAAGAGTTGTTGGCGCTGGGGCACAGCGCTGCCGAGTACGATGCGTGGCTGATCCGCATTGGCGAAGGCGATCAGTTCTCCAGCGGGTTTGTCGAGATCAACCCGAACTCGAAAATCCCGGCGCTGCTGGATCACAGCGTCGAGCCACCGATCCGCGTTTTCGAATCGGGTTCGATCCTGCTGTACCTGGCGGAAAAGTTCGGCGCCTTTCTGCCGAAAGACCCGGCCGGCCGTACCGAAACGTTGAACTGGTTGTTCTGGCAGATGGGCGCGGCGCCTTATCTGGGCGGCGGCTTCGGCCATTTCTATGCGTACGCGCCGGAGAAGCTGGAGTACCCGATCAACCGCTTCACCATGGAAGCCAAGCGGCAACTGGATGTGCTTGATCGGCGTTTGGCTGAAAGCCCTTACCTGGCGGGCGACAGCTACACCATCGCCGACATCGCGGTCTGGCCGTGGTATGGGCAACTGGTGCGCAACAATGTCTACTCCGCCGCCGAGTTTCTCGCGGCCCACGAATACACGCACGTGCAGCGCTGGGCAGAGGAGATCGCCCAACGGCCGGCCGTCATTCGCGGGCAACGCGTCAATCGCACGTGGGGCGATGAGGCGACTCAAGTGCCCGAGCGGCACCAGGCCGAAGATCTGAACTGAGCCCTCTTCGCCTCACGCTCATCCGCTGAGCGTGCCCCCATCAGCAGCGCCGGCGCAGTTTTTGCGCCGGGCCGCTGCGCCTTGATTCCCCCCTCGCACGCCCCCGAAAACTCACATGTCCCTGCCAATCCCCCGCGGTAGAGCCTTTGGTCAATTGTGAAAAATTCATTAACTAACTGAGCCGTACGGCTTTCTTCACCCGGAATGATCTGACAGACTAATGCGAATAATTCCTACACGCACTCGCACTAGATTCGTTTTCGTATCATTTGGGGAAGCAGATTGATGTCGTTTCACACCCTACACCGCCGCGCAAGCCTCTCGCCCAACCTGTTGGCACTCGCCATTTGCATGGCCAGCGTCGCACCCGCACTGGCCGATGAAACAACGCCCGCCACGCCTGAAAAAGCGGCGACCGGCACGCTGGAGCTGGACGCGACCGAAATCGGCGCCACCCAGATGAGCACCACCACCGAAGACACCCAGTCCTACACCACTGGCCCGATGAGCACGGCGACCAAGCTGTCGCTGACCATGCGCGAAACGCCTCAGGCGGTGACGGTGATTACCCGTCAACGGATGGACGACCAGAACATGACCAGCATCAACGACGTGGTGAAAGGCACGCCGGGCCTGTTCCTCAGTCAGGCCAGCGGTCCGGGACGGCAGACTTACAGTTCGCGCGGTTTCGACATCGACACCATCATGTACGACGGCCTGCCGAGTTCGTATTCGCCCTTCTCGATGGCGGTGCAACCGAACCTGGCGATGTTTGATCGCGTCGAAATCGTCCGTGGTGCGACCGGGCTGGTCACCGGTGCCGGTAACCCCTCGGCGGCGATCAACCTGGTGCGCAAACGCCCGACCGCCGATCAACGCGTGACCCTCACCGGCGCGGCCGGCAGTTGGGACGACTATCGTGGCGAAATCGACGCCTCCAGCCCGCTGAACGAAAGCGGCACTTTGCGCGGCCGAGTGGTGAGTTCCTATCAGGGCGCCGACAGTTTCCGCGACAAGGAAGAGAACGACCATGGCCTGTTCTACGCCATCGGTGAAGCCGACCTGAGCGACAGCACCACCGCGACCCTCGGCTTCTCGCGGCAGAACGAACAGACCAACTATTTCTGGGGCGGCCTGCCGATCGGTACCAACGGCCATCACCTTGATCTGCCCCGCTCCACTTACCCGGGCACCGATTGGGAAAACCGCAAGCTGCAGATCGACACCGTGTTCGGTGAAGTCGAGCATCGTTTCGACAACGACTGGAAACTGCACGTCGCCGGCTCGACCTCGACCCTCGACGGCGAGTTCTCCGGGACTTACCTGTCGCGTTATGCCGGCCCGCTGGAAACCACGGCCTATCAATCCCATCACACTGACAAGCAGCGCTCGCTCGATGTGTTCGCCAGTGGCCCGTTCGAAGCGTTCGGCCGCAGCCACGAACTGGTCGTCGGCGCCAGCAACCGCGTATATGACGCCACCACCAAGGAATACGACCCGTACACCACCGCCTGGCCGATTGGCGCGCCCAAACCTGACTTCGTGCGGGACGGCAAAACCCGCACCGTTACCACCCAGGATGCCGTGTACCTGACCACCCGCCTGAGCCTGGCCGATCCGCTGACCCTGATCCTCGGCGGCCGTCTCGACTGGTATGACTACGATGACCGCTCCGGCGATGGCGACTACAAAGTCACCCGTAACGTCACCCGCTATGCCGGCCTGATCTACAAACTTGACGACCATCACTCGTTGTACGCCAGCTACACCGACATCTTCACTCCGCAGACCCAGAAGGATCTCGGCGGCAAAGTGCTCGAGCCGATCGTCGGTGAAAACTACGAAGTGGGCATCAAGGGCGAGTACTTCAACGGCGCCCTCAACGCCAGCCTGGCGGTGTTCCAGATGGACCAGACCGGCCGCTCTACGCTGGCCGACAACCAGTTCGGCTGCCCGGTCATGACCTGCTACAACTCATCGGGCAAGGTGCGCAGCCAAGGCGTCGATATGGAACTGCAAGGCGCCCTGACCGAAAACTGGCAGGTCGGCGCCGGCTACACCTACACCCGCGCGCACTACATCAAGGACGAAAACCCGGCGAACAACAATCAGCGTTTCGACACCGACACGCCTGAGCATCTGTTCAAGGTGTCTACGGTGTACCGCTTCCAGGGCCCGCTGCAGAACCTTCGGGTCGGGGGCAACGTCTACTGGCAGAGCCGCATGTACAACGACATCACCCTGGCCAATAACGGTAGCTACCGTCTCGAACAGGGCGGCTATGCCGTCACCGACCTGATGGCCGGTTACGAAGTCAATAAACACCTGGATCTGCAAGTCAACGCGAACAATATCTTTGACCGCGTCTACTACTCCTCCATCGGCTCCGACGTCACCTGGGGTTCCACAGACAACTATGGCAACCCGCGCAGCTACATGCTGACCGCCAAATACAAGTTCTGAGTCGATAACGTTCGATCCGTCACAACAAACAAGGGCGCCGGGGAAATCCGCGGCGCCCTTGTACTTTCCGGGTTCTTCATTAGTCATGAGCAGCGATAACCGTTAGTCTCTGAGCGAACTCATCACAAAGCATCGCCCCATGACCAACCCGGACTTTGCACCCGACATTGAAGCCATCCGCAATATTGACGCGGTGCCGGTCATCCTGAGCATGGTCAAACACCTCACCGGCATGCGTTTCGCCGCGGTGGCAAGGGTCACCGAGAGAAACTGGGTGGCGTGCGCTGTCGATGACTCGATTGATTTCGGGCTCAAACCCGGTGGCGAACTGGTGCTTGAATCAACCATCTGCCACGAGATCCGCCAGCATCAGCAGCCGGTGATCTTCGGTCATGCCAGTACGCACCCGGTCTTTTCGCTTCACCACACGCCGAAAACCTATGGGCTGGAAAGCTACATTTCCATTCCCATCGTCAAAGCCAACGGCGACTTCTTCGGCACGCTGTGCGCCATCGACTCGGTCCCGGCCAATATCGATGAACCGGCCATTACCAAAACACTGACCCTGTTCGCGCAATTGATCGCCATGAACCTGGACACGCAACGCCATCTGGAAGCGACCCAGATCGAGTTGAACAACGCCAACGAACTCGGGCGTCTGCGCGAGCAATTCATCGCCGTACTCGGCCATGACTTGCGCACCCCACTGAGCGCGGTGCGCATGAGCGCCGACTTGCTGGAGAGCAAAACCGAAGACAAACGTTCGCTCAACCTGATTGCGGCGATTCGCAACAGCTCGGTGCGCATGGGCGTGTTGATCGAAAACATCCTCGACTTTGCCCGAGGACGACTGGGCGGCGGAATTCCGGTGCAGCGCAAGCTGGTGGATGACTTGCAGCACACTTTGCAACTGACCCTGGCCGAGGTTCAGGCTTCCCATCCGCAGGCGCATGTCATCCATGAACTGGATGTGCCGGCGGGCGTCTATTGCGATGCGCTGCGCATCAGCCAGTTGCTTTCCAATCTGCTGGGTAACGCGGTCACCCATGGCTCTAACGGCACACCGATCATCCTCAAAGCCTTTGCAGAAAACGACGAGATCGTGATTTCCCTGACCAACCAGGGCACACCGATCTCAGCGCAGCTGATGCCCCTGCTGTTCGAACCCTTCTCCCGCGCCGAAGCCGGGCAACGTTGCGAGGGTTTAGGGCTGGGGCTTTATATCGCCTCGCAGATAGCGATGGCACACAACGGCACTTTGAGCGTGACCTCGAGCGCCGAGTCGGGAACCTGCTTCGTGGCGCGATTCCCGGCCCGGTTCAAATGGGTTTAAACCGTCTGCCGACGCATCGTCAGAATCGCCGCGCCAAAACCGATAAACGTTGAACCGACCACACGACTGACCCAACGGGACAAGGCCGGACGAGTCAACACGCCCTTCGCCCGCGAGGCCAGCGCGGCATAAACGCTCAGTGACGACACCGACAACGCCATGAAGATCGAAGTCAGGATCAGAAACTGCGGCAACAGCGCTGCGCCCTGATCAATGAACTGCGGAAACAACGCAGTAAAAAACATCGTCGCCTTGGGATTGGTCACCGCGGTCAGAAACGCCGACTTGTACAGCTTGCCGCGAGTCGGGCGAACCTTGCTCGCCTCCCCCTCGACACCCTCCGGGAGCATCGGACCCTTTTTGAACAGCTGCTTGACGCCGAGGTAAAACAGATACCCCGCACCGATGATCTTCACCGCGTTGAACAGCAATTCCGAACTGGCCAACAACGCCCCCAACCCCAGCATCGCCGCCGCCGACAGACAGAACAAGCCACTTGCGTTGCCTAACGACGACCAGATCGTGCTGCGCTGCCCGTGAGCCAGACTGTTATTGATCGCCATCAACGTCGCCGGCCCCGGACTGGCGATGGCAATTGCGGCGACCAGAGTGAAGGTCAATATTGAGTGAGAATCCATTTTCGCTGCTCGCAAGAGTGATGTTGCCGCATGTTACAGCAACCGGTTGCATAGCCCAGATCAAAAGCCCCTCACCCTAACCCTCTCCCGGAGGGAGAGGGAACTGAGCGAGGTGACTACCAGAGTTACGCCGACGTGAAATACCGAATCGAACTCAAATTCTCGAACAGATCAAAAGCCCCTCACCCTAGCCCTCTCCCGGAGGGAGAGGGGACTGACCGTGGTGACTACCAGAGTTACGCCGACGTGAAATACCGAGCTGGACTCAAACACAGAAACCAAAAAACCGAACACGCCCGCGCTTCTCACCACTCAACAGGATGAGCGTTAGCTCGGCTGCAGCTTTTGATCTTGATCCACGGGCGACGTCGGAAGGCTGAGTGGAGGGATTGATCCGGGCGTGGGAGCGCAGCGACCGTTTGGCGCAGCCAAACACAGCGAGAGGAGGTGCAGC
>Ga0213823_1000396_pt1 | contig 38623 bp, 40 predicted proteins | sample MC6MC0907MG_FD_179887 | JGI IMG/M metagenome (GOLD analysis project Ga0213823, IMG submission 179887) | Enriched soil aggregate microbial communities from Iowa State University, Ames, United States - MC6-MC0907-MG | ecosystem: Environmental > Terrestrial > Soil > Unclassified | place: USA: Iowa...
TTTATAAATCTCTAAAAATTAAAGTAACTTTCCAATAATGACCTATTTTACGACTATCTTAAAGAAGCTGTTCCAAATTAAAACTTTGGGCAGCTTTTTTTGGTTTTGGTAATTACGTTTCAAATGTGAATAATAATAAAATATTCTGAATTATAATGTTGGATTTTGTATTTTTTCCTATGATTTATATAGTGGAATGTTCTTTTTAAATTCGGGGGTGATAACCAAGATTTTTTTAGAGTTTAAATTGATTATCATTTGCCTCACAATTTTGTCTGTATCATTTCCTCAATGAACTGCTAATCTCTTTGGTTAGGTATTTCTTTGCAACCTTCATTTCTCAATGATTTTATATTAAAAAGAGGGAGTTGTATGAACGACAAAATGTCAACTCTTCATCGGATGTTATTATGGTTATGAGTTGTCTACACTGGTTTCTTTGGGTTCAGTATTTATCTGCAACCCATTCGCGCTTCTGTTTTAAAGGGCAGAAATTTTCCCGGCTTAATAGCAGATTTTACATTGGAGGATTCTTAATCGGTGCCTTTGTAGGTGCTGTACTTTCCTTACAGTCAGGTTTACGGAGCGAAGTCAAAATTACGACTTACTATATATTAACTTGGAGTCTACTAAATGGGTTTCGAATGGCATGGAATATTGTGATAGACAATGAAGACGGGTTAGTGGTTAGTACTATTATGTGTTTAATCATGGGCATGGGTCTAGCGTATGTCGCTATTAAGCAAAATCGATTAACTAAGAATTCAGTTCAACTAAACAATAGCTCTCCAAAAATGGTGAAAAAGCAATCAAAGATGATTATATCATTTCAATTTGTGTCTTAGTTATCTTTGGCAGTCTGGAAATCACTTTTTATTTCATTAATAATGGCAACCCAATATTAAATAAAGAAAGTAAAGTCATTGCAACAGAGGACCTTCATACCAATTATCCAAGAAAATAATTTGGCATCAACCTGACTAAATTAATGTGCCACATTTTGGTTTTATTAGGTCCTTTGGTGCCATGCTTGGTGCCCAAATTTTTAAAATTACAAATTACAAGAAAACACTAGGAAGCAAGAAAGCTTAATTTATCAATACTTTAGGGTATATGAAGATACTAGAAAAACATATTCCTCTTTGTGGAGAATGTAATGATAGTGATGTTGGTCTTCAATTTCTATCATTCCATTATACATTTTGTTGGGAGGCTATATATTGAAACATTGGTACTACCTATCAGGATGTAACAATCATTTTAAGAGAATCAAAATTAATATTTGTTAAAATACCTTGATAATACTGTATATTAATCCAAGACTTTGATATACTTTTACCAAAATATCTGAGGTAAGAGGTACAGATCGTGAGAAAATCTAAAATACAATTTTGGCTGATTCAAATTTTACTTATTTTAACGATTATTTTCGTTTCAACAGAAATCACATTTATGTTTAGGCCTATAGGAATCTTTTTCTCAACAGTTTTCTTTCCAATCTTGATAACAGGGTTCCTTTATTTTCTTTTAAATCCTGTGGTGAATTTTCTCGAACGCAAAAAGCTTCCTAGGATAATGGCCATACTTGTCATATATATTGGGTTTGCTGGTCTTCTTGTGTTGGCAATAAGCAGCATCGTTCCAGCTGTGTCAAAACAGGCAACCGATCTTGCCAATAATTTGCCTGTCTATGCCCATGAGACTACCGAATTTTTTACAAATGTGGTCAAGTCATCTGAGTTTAAAAGCTTTAGGGATGAGCAGCGTGAAATTATCGACACGGTGCAAAATCGGTTAATGGAGTATGCAAATACACTGCCAAATAAACTGACGAAAGGTCTTATGGGTTTTTTTGGTATGGTCACCAATATAGCTATTATTATTGTGACTGTACCATTTTTATTATTTTACATGTTTAAGGACGGTCATAAATTTCCAAAAGCCGTTTCAAATTTTATACCGACCGGTTACAGAGATGAGGGCCTGAAAATTTTGAAAGAAACAGGGGAGACATTGTCAGCCTACATCCAAGGGCAGGTTATGGTCGCCCTGGCAGTCGGAACCTTGTCTTTTATTGGATATGTAATCATTGACATGCCTTATGCGTTAATCTTAGCGCTTATTGTAGCCTTCACCAACATTATCCCTTATGTTGGACCAATCATAGGCGGTACACCAGCTGTGCTTGTCGCTTTATTTGATTCACCAACAAAAGCTTTATTGGTAATAGTCGTCATCCTGGTTGCCCAGCAAATAGAAGGGAACTTCCTGTCACCGATGATATTAGGTAAAACATTGGATACGCACCCAGCAACAATCATCATTATTCTATTGGCAGCAGGAAACCTGGCAGGCGTACTTGGAATGGTTTTAGCTGTTCCGACCTATGCTGTTTCAAAAGTAATTGTACTGAACTTAGTCCGATTTTTAAGAGCTAGAAAAGCAGCTAAAAATATAGTAGAAGGAACTTGAGTCATAGACCAAGTTCCTTTTTTACTAAAATGATATGCTGGAGACCTATTGACTATGGAGCAAAAATTCTTTTATATGAGAATAGTTTCTAATATGCTAAGACTTTTGTGGTAGAGCTGGAGCTAGCATTAGTAGCGAGGATAAATATAGACCCCCGCAGCTTCAGATTAAACTTTGAATTAAATGCGATGGTATATGATGAATTGCTTAACAACTTACTTTGGTGCCAGAGGCATAACAAAAAGTGCAGCTCAAGAGTTTGCAGATTACGGAATACGGGTAAATTCAATACATCCTGGTATCCTGTCCTATATTTTTCCTGAACCTCTAAAAACCGCTGTCATTATAAAAGCAGTGGACAGGATACCTATCATAAAGATAAAACAGACTTTATATATATTTATAATCATTACAAAGCTTTTACTATTTCTAAAAACACAATCGAACCTGTAGGGTCCCTATAAGTCTTTACGTTGTCCATCTCTTCCTTTGGTAACTTTTCAACTAAGCGAAGAAGGTGTCTTTCATCTCTATAAAGAGGCCACCAATCGCAGCATACCTCCAAGTATCCACATAAAAGATGAGTGGGGTGAAAACCTGTTAGAATAAACTCTCCGCCTGGCTTTAAATAATCGAAAAGATTTTGGATAAGCTTTTCGGCTGTAGGATCCTTTTCATTGTTAAGTAGACCGTTTGACCAAATAAAGTCGAATGGTTGAATTGTTTTTAGAATTTTAGTAAAATTTAGAAAAGTAAAAAGATGTGTTTTTATGCCGCTATGATCTAATTCCTTATTGATACGAAACAGGGCCTCTTCATCCGAATCCCATGCATGTATAGAACCTAAAAAAGACTGGGAGTCAGACTTTGTATACGGAATTTCACGTAGATGACCGGATGGAATAGATAAGAAATGGGGATTTTTCATATTGCAAACTACGTATTCTATTTTCCTCTCAATCATTTTACGGGCATTACGGATTCCTGTGCAGCTAGAAAGGGACATGAGGCTATAAAATAGACTCTTACCACGTGCGGTTTCATATCCTGTGAACGGAGCTTGAACCAATCCATCAACAGCATAAATAAAATCCATTAGAACGGAGTCACCGTTGTCTTTCGATTTGTAAAGAGCATGTTGTGTAAAAGGTTCTTGAATAATAAAATCTCGCAGGGGATGATTGAGATACATATCTTTAATAAATCGAACCCAATCGTTGTGTGAGGTTCTTTTTCTCAGAAGGTTTAATCCCTGACAAAATTGTATAAAAGTTAAGACATCATCCTGTTCGGAATAAAACTGATTTAAAGTATGATCAAGTATCCATGATGGATTGTAGTTTGTCATAGTTCTCGACTCCTTTTTGGAAATGGATGATATCACTATATAGGAAAAAATAGGGTATGGGTAGGTCCTTAAGTATACTCGAAGTATATATAATAAGTTCATTACCTATTGGAGGTTATGATGAGTAGCTTTGGTGAAGAGATTCGAAGATTAGAAGAAAGTTTTTTTGTCGGACGTACAATGGAATTGAGCATCTTCCGTAATTTCGTAAGCAACATAGAAAATAAAGAACGCATCTTAAATATAAGTGGTACAGGAGGAATAGGCAAAAGCTCTTTGCTCGATCAGTTTCGGCAAATTTCCGACCAAGAAGGAATTTCTTTTTTTCTCTTGGATTGCTTAGATTTTACTAAGACTCCCCAAGGATTTGCTTTACGATTGCTCGCTATGTTTAATGCAGAAGTCCTAGAGGAATGGAGTGAAGGTAGGTTATTAGAGGAAGCGACGAGACAACTTAATAAACGATCTCAAACTGGTCGCTTAGTTTTTGCTATCGATACCTATGAAGAGATGAACGAGCTTGATGATTGGTTACGACAGTCTTTTTTAGTTCAATTATCCACTAATATAATAATTGTTTTGTCTGGCCGCTTTCCCTTAAAAGGGGGCTGGGTGTTGTCACCGGCTTGGAGAAGATTCATTAAATTTATGCCATTGTCACCATTTGACTATGAAACATGCAAGCAGTATACATCTATATTTGGGGACTATAATGATAGTTTTGTAAGAAAGTCATATTTTATTACCAAGGGGCACCCTCTTACGTTATCACTTTTCATGGGCTTGAATGAATTGGATGGATTGAAGGGGGAACAAGAACCAGAATTTCTAATGTGGAATGAAACATTTAAAGAAATTGCTGGACAGTGGCTGCGTGAAATCCCTGATCCCACATTAATGGAGTTGTTGGAAGCTGTAACAATGGTCCGTGTATTTAACCATGAAATCCTCGAGAATATTCTTGGAAAAGAAATAAGCAACGAGGAGTTTGAAAATCTCATCCATCTCTCCTTTGTTCGAAAAAGTGAGCGTGGGTGGTATTTGCATCAAGTTCTCCGAAAAGCTCTTTATCAGGATTTCAGACTTAAAAAGCCTAATATTTATAATCAGCTCTGGCAGCGAAGCGTTAAATACCACTACGGTCTTTTTTCCTCTCGACATCATCCTATAGAAGAAAGAAATCTTTTCCTATTAGACTTTATCTATATTGTAGGGGATCCTAGTTTTCGGGCCATGTTTTATGATGATGCGATTGATCAAACCTATTATATTGAAACAGTTAACCAGGAAAATTTACATGAAGCTGAACAATATTTTAAGGATGTCCTTTCAAATCATCAAGATTATATCCAAGAGATGTACGATCCAGTAACAAATGAAAGGCATATATATAATATTCCGAAAGCTGTAAATGAAAAATGGGTTACTTCGATTAAACTTTCCGAAGTGATTCAACTAGGAAGTGAAGTTATCAGGTTACTTAAAAATGAAAAGCACGAAGCGGTGGGTATTTTTGTATACATTCCCATTCATAGAGGTTCTCTTCCATTACTGGAACAAAACCCGATTACTAAGTCTTACTTCCGTACCCTTTCTAAACAAGAGAGGGATAAGTTGAATGTACCACCAGAGTCACCGGCAGGGTGGTTTCAATATATGATCGATTTTTCAAAGGATGGCAGTTCAGCAGCCCGATTTATGTTCTTTCAAACATATCTTTCCTACTATTTGAAAGGCGGAATTATGGTGTACACTGCTCCGATGAAATATAACCAAGAAGCAGTTAAAGGGGTAGGTTATGTTGAAATACCTGGAACTACCCATTTTGGTTTTGGTCTTCAATTTCCCGCATCGGTATTTGTGCTTGATTTTAGAGAGGATAAAGAGATGAAGAAGTTTGTAGAGAATCTTTATCAGTCTGCAGAAGACAATAATGAAGATTCAACTCTTGATGCCATTTTATCAGGTCTAACTCCCCGTGAACGCGAAATAGCTCTTTTAACAAGAACTTGTTCGTCTAATCTAGAAATAGCCCAGAAGCTTTACTTATCAGAAATCACTGTAAAAAAGAATCTTAGTCGTATTTATGAGAAACTTGACGTAAAAGGCAAAACAGAACTGGTCAAAAAATTATTGAGCTAATGAATCCATTATTGACACTGAAAACAAAAGGTTATCAGTGTTTTTGTTTTGTATACCATTTTGATACCTAAATATACGCTTGAATATACCTACGTATAATTACCGTATCCCTTTCTCGCCTCTATAATGAAACCATACCAAGAACAAGGAGTGAAGGAAGATGCACAATCATAGTGTGAATAATAGTAACAAGACAAAAGGAGGTAAAATTGCGAACAGGTTCCTAGTCGGTATTTCTTTAATTTTTGTATCGCTATTCTCATTTGCCGCTACTTATGCCAAACAGGATGGTCCAAAAGTTGAAATCAATGGCGTAGGGGTCTATTCTCCTATCTCATATGCAGATAACGGAGGAACGTGGGTGGATGTAGATGCTTTTTTCCACGTGTTAAAAGCGTCCTATGAACTCGATAAACAAGGCAAAAACTTAATTTTCAAAAATGAAACGATTCCTGTTAAAAAGCACAAAAATGAAATAGTTGCTGAAGTGAAAGATTTAGCGGAAGTAATTGATGCAACGCAGATAAAAGAAGATAAAGATGGCTCTGTGTATTTATTAGTTCTACCGGAAGGAACCGTTCAGATTTCAGCCGCTGTTCCGCAAATGGGGGAACATTGGACGAATCCGCAAGAGGATATCTTAATTATGGAAAATGACGATCCGGTTTTTAAAACAATATACGGGGTTTATGAAGGAAAATTAGTTTTCATTGAACAAATGATTTCACAAAAATATTTTGTAGAAGGAAAAAGTTTCGTCAATTTTGCAGGCATGAAGGGGCTCCCATCACCAGCAATCGACCATACGAACATCGAATTTATCCCTACTGGTCATGAAGGTTATACAATGCCGCATTACGACATCCACCATTACTTCATTACACCGGAAGAACAGGCAAAGATTGGGTTAGGTGGAGAAAACGCTCATCATTAATTGGGGATTCCTTTGAACTTCACTTGCTTTAGCAGGGACAATTTTTAGATGGGAACGAAGCTTTTTAAATAAAACAAAACTAAAGGAGAGTTGAACATGTTTAATCGTTTTGATCTGTATGCTCCAGTCCACAAGGGGATTCGCTTGGCATTAAGTGGTTTATGCTATCAGGCAGGTTCGGTTGATAGCTCTGATGACGAGAGAGTGACATCATTTATCAAGGAATTTAGGCAGGTAGCCATTATTCTAGAAGCCCATTCGAGAGATGAGGATGCAAATATCAATGAATCATATGAAAAATTTGCTCCAGAGACATTGCTTTCATTGGAAGAAGAACACTGTGAATTGGAACAAAAGCTTGATCAGCTTATTGAACTAGTGAATCAGTTAGAATCTAAAAAACATAATCCAATCGAGCAAAAGAAGATCTGGTACCAAATTGGTAAAGATCTAAACCGTTTCACAGCTGATTACCTTAACCACCTTCAAAGCGAAGAAGGACCTGGCATGAAAGCATTATGGGAGAATCTGACGGATGACCAATTGAAAGTGATCTCAATAAATATCCGTTCCTCTATTCCACCACAAACAATGTCGATCTTTATGCACTATATGATTCCAGCGATCAGTCATCAGGAGCGGTTGGAGATGTATAGCGATATGAAAAGATTTGCACCAAAAGAAGCGTACGCAGGTATGTTGAGTTTAGCGGAGTCCCGGTTGGATCAAAAAAGCTGGGTAAAGCTGCAAACAGCACTAGAAGAAATCAAGTCTGAAGGAGTTAAGTGATTAGGTATGAATATTCTTGTTATCGGTGGTACAGGTACTGTAGGCAGTCAGTTGGTTTCAGAGCTTTTAAGTCGCAAAGCATCCGTCCGTATCCTTACAAGGAATCCAAGTAAAAATCAGCATAAGTATATGAACTCAGAATGGATTCATGGTGATTTGGAGGAACCTGGAAGCCTAGAGGGAGCATTCGATCAATTGGATGCAGTGTTTCTCTTAACTAGTATGTCACAGACAGAAACGATCCAAGGAGTTACAGCTGTTAAGGCTGCTAGGAAAGCGGGTGTACGCAAAATCGTATACTTATCCGCTCCAATGAATGAAAGTATGCTACACATTCCCCATATAAAAAGTAAGATAGGAATTGAAGAGGAGATTAAGAGATCGGGCATGGATTATACGATTTTACGACCGAATAATTTCTTCCAAAATGATTACGGGTTTCGTGATGCAATACTTAAGAATGGGATATATCCTCAACCGCTTGGTTCAGTTGGATTGAATCGAATCGATGTAGAAGATATCGCTTATGCAACTGCAAACGCACTCCTTCTTAACGGCTTTGAAGGAAAGGAATATCCTATCTATGGATCCGAGGTATTAACAGGGGATAGAATCGCTGAAACCTATAGTCTTCATACTGGTGCTACGGTTCGGTATATAGGAGATGATCTAGATGCATGGTATCAACATGCAATAACAATAATGCCAGAATGGCTTGCCCAAGATTTTTGTGTCATGTATAAATGTTTCCAAAGTTTTGGTTGTCTGGGAACTGCCCAAGACATCATCCTCCAGCAGCAATTGCTACAACGTGAGCCTAAATCATTTGAAGATTTCGTAGCAGAAACCGTAACACGTTGGAAAAATGAAAGGACAAATACACATGAGGAATCAAGTTAATGGATGCACCCTCCAAAAAGCGTGACCATTTGAGAGTGAGGTTCACATGTAAGAATTAGAAATTAATATATATTATCATAATAGAATACTATGGATAGTCTTCAGAGTATTTTTCTGTGTGCTTTTGAAGATAAAATTTTAAGAAGAAACAATAGTTTGTTTCCAGCTTTAAAACAAAGGAACCCAATTGGCTCCTAAAACTTAATTGTTATATTTTGTTTGATGTTTCTTAGGAAGCCGCCAAAAGAGTCAACAATTGCATGGGTTTGTGATCATTATCAACCTTGGCATTGATTAATACTTACCTTCAAAATCCCCCTTCAATTCGGAGCCCACTTGAATATAATTCAAGTGGGCTTTTGCTACGGAAATGTCATTTGATTTTTTAGAGGAAAATGCAATCCCACTAACAACAAATTAGCGGGATTATAAATTATAGTAGGTTTTGTTCACTGCGAATTTTCTCCAGTAAGGATTGACATCCTTCTGATATAAGATCATAGGTTTCCTGAAAATCCCCTGTGTACCAAGGGTCTGGGACATCCTTTTTGTGATCGGTTAAATCGAGCAATCGATTGAATTTGGCATGATTAGGCATACCGGTTATCTCAGATATGTTACTTATGTTGCTTTTGTCCATACCGACAATGTAATCGAACTGGTCGAAGTCTTCCTTTTTTAATTGTCGGCCGATAAGACCTTCTGATGAAATGTTATATTTTTTTAAAATAGCAAGTGTACCTTTATGTGGGGGAGATCCAATATGCCATGAACTTGTAGCAGCGGAATCAACCTTTATTTTATTGGTCAAATTTTCTTTTATTAGTAAGTCACGAAATAATGCTTCTGCCATTGGTGAACGGCAAATGTTGCCTAGGCAAACAAATAGTACATTGATCATTGTATGAACTCCTTTTGTGATCACTTTTCTGTAAGTCACTTAGACTGCTTATATCTTATTAAAGTATTGTGTGTCATGTCTTCCTATATAGCCCTAACCTTGAACATAGTTTATTCGGTTCCTTCGCTATAAACTGCAATTAATACAGCAGCATCCTCATCCCCAATATTCTTAACGAAGTGGGGGACACTTGCACACCAGCTGAATGTATCTCCTTCTTCTAAAATAAATGAATCCTCTCCTTGTTCCGCAAGAATTTTTCCTTTTAGAACCAAATGACATTCTTCACCTTCATGTGCTTTTTTTTCACCTGTAGAAGTTCCAGGAGGAAATTCAACTAGTCTAATGCTCAAACCTCCTCTAGTACCTAAATGCTCGACCATTAAATCTGAGTTTTTAGATGTTGTGGATTCTCTTTCATTTTTTCTTATTACAGTCATGTGTTCATCTTTTTCTAAAAGCAAATAGGGTAAAGGAACTTTTAAAAAATGTGCTATTGTCTGTAATGTACTGATTGATGGGGAGGTGTTGTTGTTTTCAACATTGCTTATAAAACCTTTTGAGAGACCCGTACCATCGCACATTTGGGCAATTGTTATTTTCTTTCTATTTCTAATTGTACGTATTTTAGAACCGATATCCATGTATATCACCTCGAGAGTTTCTTAATTGTAAACTTAATTTCATATTAACAAAAAAATAATTGACATGCCAGACTTATCTTTGGTATTGTATAGGAAACAAAGATTCATATGAGAAAACAAAGTGGAAAAATTTGTTCCCTTGTTTCTAAATATGAAAAATTTGTTTATATAAATAAATTCGTTTCTTTAAGTTTTATCTTTTTATATAGAAAACAAGGAGGATTTTCAACATGGAAACCCCAATGGTTTATGAACTGCGTCGCCCAAAGAATGTTGTTCCTGGGAAGAAGTATCCTGCATTGTTTGTTATGCATGGGATAGGCAGTAACGAACACAATATGCTTTCATTGGTTAATGGTCTAGAGGAATTCTTTTATATTTTTAGTGTTAGGGGTCATCTATCACAAGGGCCGGGTTTTGCTTACTTTACAATTCAGAGCTACGGCAAACCACATCGAGAAATATTCGATAATGGGATCGATAAATTAACCCACTTTATTGATTATGCATCTGAAACGTATCCACTGGATTCAAACTACTTATACTTGCTAGGTTTTAGCCAGGGCGCGATTGTTTCAATGACTTTAGCGTTAACATTAAGTAACAAAATAAAAGGTGTTGTCGCGTTAAGTGGTTATATTCCATTATTTGTAAAAGAAGAATACAATATTAATCCTGGTAAAAATTTATCTGTCTTCATCTCACATGGGGAATTCGATCAGGTTCTGCCATTTGAATGGGGTAAAGAAAATGTCGAATATTTTACTAAGTTAGCTATACCCGTTACGTTTCATACGTATCCAGAAGGACATTCGGTAACTGAAAAAAATCTTCAAGATTTGCAAACATGGCTTTTAAATGAAGTACAAAGATAATTATTTATCATAGTAAAATTAGGGAGGAAATTTAGATGATGCCATCATTATTTGTTGCTCATGGTTCACCATTGCTTGCAATCGAGAATAATGAATATACAAAATTTTTAACTCAATTGGGCCAAACCATGCCTCGGCCAAAGGCAATAGTTTTGTTTTCTGCTCACTGGGAATCTAAAGTCCAAAAAGTTAGCAGTGCTGACCAATATAGTACGATTTATGATTTCGGCGGATTTGATGAGGCACTATACAAAATTGAATACCCCGCATATGGAGATCAACAAATTGTCAAAGAGATAAAGGGGTTATTTACTAAAAGTGGAATATCCTTCGAAATGGATACGCAGCGAGGATTGGATCATGGGGCTTGGGTAGTCCTCCGTTTACTTTATCCAAATGCTGATATTCCGATTGTGGCCATGTCGGTGAATCCAAACCTTACTCCAGAAGAGCAATATAATATCGGAAAAGCATTATCGGTATTAAGAGCTAATGATATTTTACTTATCGCCAGTGGAGGAACATCGCATAATTTACGGGCATTAAAATGGCAAGACAATGGACAGGTTGATCAATGGGCACTTGAATTTGAAGATTGGTTAGCACATCAATTGGAAAAATGGGATTTACCAGTACTTTATAAATACGATACACTTGCTCCAAATGCAGAATATGCGGTACCTCCCTATGGGTCTGAACACTTTATCCCTATTTTTTATGCTTTAGGTGCAGCTGACGATCAGCAAAAAGCAGCATTACTACACCGCAGCTTTCGCTATGGCAACCTTAGCCACAGCGTATGGCAGTTTGGATCATTTTCTTGAAATGATAATAAATAGAGTCATAGAAAAGGGGTTTACTTCAAAAATTTAAATCTTGAATTAAAAATACTGTGATATGAGATTTATTGATTATATAAAAAACAAACAGGGAGAGAGAGGATAATAAATGCAATTAAAAAATGAAGTGGGAGTAATTATTTTACGTATTGTTCTAGGTGTCATATTTTTCATTCATGGGTTAGCTAAGTTTCAAGGTGGAATTGAAAATATAGCTGGATGGTTTGATGGAATTGGAATACCAGGTGTTATGGCTTATGTCGTTGCAAGTATTGAAGTAATTGGAGGTATCGCCTTAATTCTTGGACTTGGAACACGTATAGTATCAGCATTGTTTGGATTATTAATGATTGGGGCAATAATCAAGGTAAAACTAGCTGTTGGTTTCTTAGGTAATGGTGAAATGGCGGGATATGAATTAGAAATTGCATACCTAGCAATGGCATTATTCTTAGTTATTAATGGTAGTAAAAAGTTTTCAGTTGATCAATTTTTAGTAAAAAACACTAATAATATATAAACCTATTAATATAAAAATTTTTGATTGTTCTACAATAGCTGTCATATTTGGCAGCTATAATTCTATTTCCATAACGATTTAGTAGGCTTTCACACTGATAAAGAGGGGTCGGTTATCAATGTGTGGGAGACGAAGAATGATAAAAAAGCTTGTAGACAAGTCTATAAACTAGATATTGTCTACAAGCTATAAAGCATATGTCTATAAAATTGTGTTTTCTAGTTCTTATTTCATTGAATTAAAACTTGCTGCTATTTGAGCTCCAATAACTGCATTGTTTTTAACTAATGCAATGTTTGCATCAAGACTTTTTCCTTCTGTAAGTTCTTTTACCTTACCTAATAAGAATGGTGTTACATTTTTACCGGAAATGTGTTTTTCTTCTGCTTCCTTTAATGCAGCTTCAATGACGCCATTAATTACTTTCTCGTCCATAGCATATTCTTCAGGAATAGGGTTAGCAATAACTGCGCCGCCTTGTAGATCTAAGTCCCATTTCACTTTTAAAGTAGAGGCAATTGTCTCGACATCATCAGCACGGACGTTTACTGAGAATTCACTATTACGTGTATAGAAGGCAGGGAGTACATCCGTTTGATAACCAATAACAGGTACACCTTTTGTTTCAAGGTATTCCATAGTTAATCCTAAATCCAAGATCGACTTAGCACCTGCACAGATAACGGCCACGTTTGTTTGTCCTAGTTCTTCTAGGTCTGCTGAAATATCCATGGTTGTCTCTGCGCCTCGGTGAGCACCGCCAATACCGCCTGTTACGAAGATGTTGATTCCTGCCATTTCAGCGCAAATCATGGTTGCCGCTACAGTGGTGGCTCCAAGTTTTTTTGTAGCAATGAGGTAAGCTAAATCACGTCTTGATGCTTTTGCAACATCAGAACTTTTACCGAACATTTCTAACTCTTCATCGGATAATCCGATTTTAATTTTTCCATCAACGATCGCAATTGTAGCTGGAACGGCTCCATGGTCACGGATAATTTGTTCTACCTCACGAGCAGTTTTCACATTCTGTGGATATGGCATACCATGAGAGATGATGGTTGATTCTAAGGCAACGATGGGTTTTCCTTGTTCCTTTGCAGCACGTACTTCTTCAGATAATGTAATATATTGTTTCATGATATTTCCTCCATGTCTTTTTGTAGTTGTACTGCTGATAGCTCTTGCCTGACTGTATAGGATGATTGTAGTGTTTTGGATGCGTTTATACTTCCGGCTTTGGCAATTTCAATTAATGATTTACCTTCTAACCATGAATAAATAACGGCAGAGGAGAAAGCGTCTCCTGCTCCGGTTACATCTACAATTTCATTTGTTTCAATCGGTGGAACATGAAAGATTCCTTCTTCCTTATTACCAATCATGGAACCTTCTTTTCCATTCGTAACAACCACGTTGGCTACACCGATTGATAGCCATTTTTCTACTGCATTTTTCCACTCTTCTTCATTCCTGATTTTAGTATTAAAGTAAATTTCAGATTCATCTCGGTTGGTAATGAGCCATGAAACACCGTCTAAATCATCTGGCAATCGTTTCATCTTCGGTGCTGAAACAGGTATGATGACAATCGGTAAATCATGGCTTTTTGCGAAATGACACAAGAATTGAATGGTTTCTTTCGGACAGTTTAAATCGACTATGATACATTTTGAGCGGCTTAATATTACATCATGTTTAAGCAGTAAATCCGGTGTGATTGCCTCGTATACTTCCATATCCGCTAAAGCAATAATTAATTCACCATCAGAGTCTAAAACAGCGGTGTAGGAGCCCGTTGATTTTTCAGGGAATTGGGTAACGGTTTCTAAATTCATGTAAAGAGCTGATGATTCTTCAATAATTGACCATTCCATATCAACACCGCATGTAGATATTAGGGAAACTTGCATTCCAAGCCTGCCTAGGTTTTCGGCGATATTCCGTGCAACCCCGCCTGCATTCTGAGTAGCATAACTCGGATTGGAGGTACCTAACTGGGCTTTATCTTTTATATGGAATTTACGGTCAATATTAGCGCCGCCGATACAAATTACCTGCTGTGATTCACTTAAGATATAGGCTCTTCCTAATATATTTCCTTTTCTGATTAAACCAGAAATAATATTTGCAATAGAGGGCCGTGATAATCCTAATATTTCCGCAAGCTCTTGTTGAGAAACATAGGGATTCTTACGTATTAAATCGAGAATCATTTGTTCTTTCTCAGTCATTCTTTCAGGCATAAACTCACCTCATAACTTACAGAATCTTGTCCATTTCAATCAATGCTATTCTTTTGGATTAAAGGCTTTTAATTCTTTACGTGTTTCAGGAACTTTTACCGCACCTGATTTAATCTTTTCAACCCATTCTTTGACTGCTGCATCAATTTCAGCTTTGTTTGCAGCTTTCGCATTTATAGGAGCTAAGCCAACACCATCTTCTGCTAATCCAAATAACGCGACTTTGCCGCCAGGGAATTTGCCATCTTTTGTTTTTGTTGCAAGGTCCTTAACAGCGACATCTACTCGTTTTAAAGCCGAAGTAAGGACTACATCTGGACCCATATCAGCTTGGTCTCGGTCAACACCAATTGCCCAAATTTCTTTGCTAGGGTCTTTAGCTTTTCGATCATTCGCTTCTTTGAAAAGTCCGACACCGGTTGCACCTGCGGAGTGGAAAATTACGTCTGCTCCAGAAGAATACATTTTCGAAGCAATTGATTGACCAAGTTCTGCCTTGTCAAACGCACCTGCATATTGAACGTCCACTTTTACTTCAGGTTTAGCAGCTTTTACACCAGCTAAGAAACCAGATTCGAATCGTTCTATAACAGGAATTTCCATACCGCCAATAAATCCAATATGGTTAGATTTTGTTGTTTTAGCTGCTGTAATTCCCGCAAGGAATCCAGCTTCTTGCTCTTTGAATAAAATACTTGCAACGTTTGGCTGCTTTACTTCAGCATCAACGATGGCAAATTTAGAATCTTTTTGTTGCTTTGCAATTTCTTCAACTGCTGCCGGCATCAAGAACCCAATAGCATAAACTAAGTCAAACCCTTCACGAGCAAGTTTATTTAAGTTTGTTGTATAATCGGCATCTGATTTGGATTGGAGGTAATCATAGCCGCCTTTCCCTTTTTTTAAGCCATTTTCTTGTCCGAAATTTTTGAGACCCTCCCAAGAGGATTGGTTAAATGATTTGTCATCAACACCGCCGATGTCAGTCACCATTGCTACAGAGAAAGCTTTATCTTTGCCGCCTCCTTTAGTTGTTTCACCGCCTTTGTTATCATTATTTTTTCCACAAGCCCCTAATAGTGTACCTGCAGCAAGGACAAGTGATAGTGCCATTCCAACATTACGTTTGTTCAAGATGTGTACCTCCTAATGATGTTTTTTGGGTAAGTTGAAACTTTTCGATAAACTTTTGTTTATCATTTAAACTTATGTTTATTATTATACATTTATTTAATGATAGGGTCAACTTATTTCTGTCCAGATTCACTGAATCAGTTTTAGTATTCTCTTTTTTGAATTCTTTATAAAGGATGGTCTTCTTGTTCAAATAAAATAAAATTATAAGAAAGTGATAATGAATAGTAATAGATTAGAAAGAAAATGAATGTTTGAAATGATAACAATTCCGGGTAGGCAGCAGTATCAAATAATGTTTTCACTGAAATAATTAGGCAAACATAAGATAATTCATAATGACGAAGAGAATGGGAGGAAATAAAAATGCCTTCAGTCATTAATTTAGGGATAATGAATATAAATTCTCCCCAGCCTAACGCGGCTGTTTTCGTTGGTGAATCAATTGTTACCGGAATGGATGGTAACAGAAAATACAACTTGGGTTTTGGCGGACAATATGGTGCTTTTAATGTGATTGCTGGAAATATAAGCAATAATGTAGATAGCTTTGAAATGATTGATGGGGTAATCTTTGATCAAGATTTTAAACCAAATTTAGGCTCTAATGTATAGGCAATGATATCTTCAAAAATAATCTGCATTTCAACTTGTTTTTACCATCCTCACCTTTGTATTTCTTTGGTTTGGATGGTTTTTATTATAAAAAAATGCAAAAAAAAAACTAACCAGAGGCTTCGTTTTTTAAAAGTGCTTCCTCTTTTTTTTCTTGATTTATTCGATGCTTCTTCATTGGAATACGCTCGTAATTTGTTAGGGAAGCTCGCGAATGTGCAAAGTTATTGCGATCACCATGAATGTTACCTAAGCCTTGGTTATGTTTTTTGCTGCTTTTAAAGTCTTCGATAAAATTATTTCCCATACTAAAGCAAGAGGCCTCAGAAATGCTCCCAATCTTAATTGTGCCGATATGAAAGGCCGGAGATAGGGGTGGAGGAGTCATTAATTATTCCTCCTTCCAACTTACTTTGTTTTTTATCCAATTGTTTCCACTAACCCTATTTTCATTACCCAATATGGCTCCAACTACTTCGTTAACAACACTTTCTTTTTGGAATTTTTTAAGATTGTTTTTTTTACCAATGAAAATCCCTGATGCATGACTCATTTCCTTTACAGAGAGTTGATCAAATGTAATTTTAATCATTCCACTATTGCTCCTTAGCCATTTTTATATAACGTATTCAATTAATTGGGCGATTGACACAATATTTCTTTCGTAGGCAACTATCACACTCCTAAAATTTATAACATATTATTCAATAAGTGACCAAGAAATTGACAAAACGTGGTGAGTAAATTTTGTTGAAGACTTCACATTTTCATTTTACCGGAGATATAAATGTCCAAACAATGCAGAGACAGTGTGGGATTTTTATCGGAGAACGAAATAATGCCATCGGTTGGAGTGCACACGGGAAAGAAAATAATGTAATTGGAAAAATTAGTGGTGAGTCAAATCTCCTGATCAATAATATCTCGATTTTGAATGATCCAGATTTTATTGATACGCCAATTGATGACCGCGATATCAATATCTCTTTTGAAGGCTTTGGTGATGACGACCATATAACGAACCTAGATCTTGAAAGTTTAAATGTAAATACCATGTATCAAAATAGTGCTGTATTCGTTGGGAAAGGGCATGTGACTGGAATCGATGGAAATGAGAAAGCTAATTATTCCTCGGGTGGTTTATATGGAAACAATAATCATTTATTAAATAATATTAATGTAAATAATGACCAAGATGTGATTGATGCAATTATGGAAGATCAAGATATCAAAATTGCAAATATTTATAAGGAATAATGCTAGTTTTATAGCAAAATTTTTTTAAAAGAGATGGTTAGAATTTATTTTTGAATCGATACCCCTTTGAGGTTTTTGTCATTGTTGTTTCATCAGGTGAAGTTATGTCAGACATAGCTTCCTTTTTGGCATTTTCCTTGTTAATCTTTTGAATGAATGGTTTTGTTAAGTCTTCTGTGCTATGAATATTATTTCCAATATTTAATTTACCACTCAATTCGTCAATTTCGATATTGTCTAACCGAAAGATGATGTTCTCCAAATGTTCAATATGGACATGATCAAAGTGAATATTATTGCCTTCACTTTCTTTTTTTTGTTGTTCGAGTAACTCAATAATTCGATCTAATTTAGTAAAAATAAGGGAGTGAGGTTCCAAATCTTTGTCTTTTTGTTTCTTTTTAAAGGAAAAAAGTGCAAACATAAAATCACCCCCTAATCTGATTGTACAGGTAGTAAAACATATAATGGGCCACTCGCTTATTAATTTTCCATTTGTATTACTGTAATATCTTTTAGAAATCTTATGCAGCGAAAATAGGACTTAGTATTAAATAGACAAGTTGGTTTTAATACGTTTAATATGAACTGGAAAATTTAATGTTTACATTTCTTTTTGCTTAATACATAAATACTTCCACCAAGTGTAAGGACGGATATAAACTTACTGGCAATGATCAGATAGCTGGTGGTTTGAGAATCAAGTGTGATGTGCGGGAGTTTTATGAGTCCGAGAACGACAAATATGCTGAAAAGAAGTATGGAATAATAATATTGATAGGCTTTGTTAATAATCCTACTGCCATGCTCATCATTTTCCTGAGTGAAAACAATGATGGCATATGACAAGACTAATATTGTGACATATGTTAACAGAACAATTGCAATACCGATGCTCATCATTATATTCCTCCTTTCCTAAGGGAGTTAAATAGCGAAAAAGAAGCATGGGGAAAGTTATCATGCTTCTTTTTGCTTTATATTTAAGGCACTAGGACCGTCCCTCTGCTTCATGCTTTTTGGGTTTTCTTTTATTTTCCCATCGAAAAATTCTATTCATTACTTGATATATATTTTTAGACTCTTTGGTTAGTAAAGGTCCAAGAATAGCCAAGATTAAAACATAAACCGCAGTAAATGGTTTTAGGATAGGCATCAAGCCTCCAGCAAGTCCTAAATTAGCAACAATGATCGAAAATTCACCCCTAGAAACGATTGTTAATCCGATATTTGAAGAGGCCTTATGAGACAAACCAGCCTTTCTTCCGGAAATCATTCCCGCTACAAAGTTGCTAATAATCGTTAGGATAACAGCGCCTAAAGCTAGCCATACAGCACCGCCTAAGCTAAAAGGATCAATACTTAATCCAAAGCTGAAGAAAAAGATTGCTCCAAAGAAATCTCTAAACGGAATAACTAAATGTTCGATTCGTTCGCGATGCTCTGTCTCAGAAAAGACTAAGCCTAACAATAAGGCACCAATTGCTTCCGCTACATGGAGTTTTTCTGAAAAACCGGCAACAAAAAATAGTGAAGCAAAGATAACGAGGATGAAAATCTCATTAGACTTAATGTTTAATAGTTTATTAAGGAGAGGAGCGCCTTTCCTGGCGATTATGAAAAATAGAATCATATAACCAAGTGAAATTAGAACAGAAGTGATCGTGCCTAAAATGGTCGTTGACCCACCGAGTAAAAGACCTGACATAATAGAGAGGAATATAGCTAGGAAAATATCATCAAATAAAATAATTCCCAAGATTAATTCTGTTTCTGAATTCGCGGTTCTTTTTAAATCCACTAAAACCTTAGCGACGATAGCTGAAGAGGAAACACTAAGGAGACCTGCAATAATGAACGTTTCCATAATAGGGAAGCCAACAGACCATCCATAAATGAATCCTAAAACGAAATTAAGTGCTACATAAATAGTTCCGCCAACTACAATAGAACGTCCTGAACGAATTAATTTTCCTACAGAGAATTCTAACCCAAGATAAAATAATAAAAACAAAACCCCAACGCGTCCGAAAAATTCAATTATTTCTGAGCTTTCTATGAATCTAAGATCGATTATTCCAAAATGCGGTGCATGGGGACCAACTACCATCCCTAAAAGAATCAGAAATGGAATGATGGAGAATTTTAGCCTGCCTGCTAACAAAGCTGCTCCTGCCACAATAATTAGCGCTGTACCTACCTCGAAAACTAAGTGATTTGTCATAAGTATCACCCGTCCCTTCTTGAAAGAATTTCTTTTACGATTGTTTTTACTTGATGGCGCTGCCCGGACACGATGACAGTATCTCCAACTTCTAAAAGGGTTTCAGGACCAGGGGTGTGAATTTTTTTCTGATTGCGCTTGATAATCGCGACGATATTCACTTCATAAGATTGACGGATATTTAAATTTCCGATGGTTTGATTAACCGCTAATGCTCCAGGCTCTACCTTAGACCATTCAATTACCAAATCATCAAAAGCCATCTCAATTGTTTCTAAAGCCTTTGGGGCGTATGTCATTCCGCCAATTATCGCAGCAATCTGCCTTGATTCCGTATCATCAAAGGTAGTGCTGGCAATGGCTTCCTCATAATCCTCTTGATCAAAATAATAAATGTCTCTTCTCCCGTCATCGTGAATAATAATCACTACTTTGTCCGTACTTTTCGTGATGATTTCATACTTTTTCCCGATACCAGGAAGTTCGATTTCGCGAATATTCATTTTTTATTCCTCCCATAGTTTGAATTTATGGATTAAGAAGTTTTATTCTAAAGGTTGACATCAATTTCAGTTCTAATATTTTCATGCTTTGATATTCCCAGATATTTAAGCGTTTCGGAAGGGGTTGAATGATTGAAATGCTTTTGCAACAGTGAAATGGCTGTTCCTCGTTTATATGCATGAAATCCAAACGTTTTCCGCATGGAATTGGTCCCAATTTTTCCTTCGATGCCAATCGCTTCAGCTGCCTGATGAATAATGCGATAGGCTTGTTGGCGGGAAATCGGTTTATCGGTTTTACTAGACTTAAACAAAAAATCTTTACCAGATAAATGGTGAATATGAACGAAATGGAGAATTGCCTGTTTTACTTTATGGTTAAGATAGACTTCCTTCATCGTTTCTTTATGTGTTAATAAATAGAAGTCCTTAACCCCGTTTTCTTTATCGAAAACATCTTCAACTATGATATTCAGCATTTCGGTAATTTTTAACCCAGTATTAATTCCGAAAACAAAGAGAACAAAGTCCCTTTCAGAATGCTTCTTTAAATATTTCTTTATTGAATTGATTTGCTTGATGTCTCTTAGAGCTTCAACGTATTCCATTATAAAACGCTCCTTAATCCATGTTACATAATTATATGGTATCATAATATTATGTAACATTCAAATTCATTCTTACAATGTGCAAAATCCTTGAAAACATGTTGAATTATTCTTATATTGTTCATTGATTGTTCATAATTAACAGTTATGATAGAGGTTAGGATATTTGGTTCCGAAGTCATATGTAAAAGTTCATTTAATTATGTAATAATAGTGTGCTAGAAGGTGGTGCGAAATGAATAACATACTTAAAAAGGGTCAAAGTATTTTTAATAAATATATTGGCTTTTTCTTTTTAACGGTATTCTTTCTATGGATCAAAACATATATCGTTCAATTAACACAGTTTGATTTGGGTATAGAAAATTCATTGCAGAAATTTCTTTTATTTTTCAATCCGTTAGGCTCTGCCTTACTATTTTTAGGTGTATCATTCTTTTTTAAAGGACGGAAAAAGTATTTTTCGCTTATTGTGATTGATTTTCTGCTATCTTTTCTTTTGTATGCAAATACTTTATTTTACAGGTTCTTTAATGACTTCATTACATTACCAACATTAACGCAGACGCAAAATTTTGGTGATGTCAGCGGCAGTGTAGTAACTCTATTAAAGCCCTATGATTTTTTATTTTTCATCGATATCATACTTTTGATTGTTGTACTTGCTTTTCGTTTTGTAAAGATAGAGTCCAAGGATATGAGTCGCCGGAAATTGTCAGTTCTATTCGCTTTATCATTGGTCATTTCTTGCATTAATCTATCTTTAGCAGAAATGGACCGCCCTCAATTATTGACAAGGGGATTTGATCGAAACTATATTGTAAAATATTTAGGGATGTACAATTACACCATTTATGATGCTGTTAAAAGTACTCAAGCATCTGCACAAAGGGTTATGGCTAATAGTGATGATATTACTGAAGTTATTAACTATACAAAATCAAATGCTGCTGAGCCCAATCCTGCCTACTACGGCGCTGGCAAAGGCATGAATGTGATTTATTTACATCTTGAGTCAATGCAAAACTTCCTGATCAATTACAAATTAAATGGGGAAGAAGTAACCCCGTTTTTAAACTCATTGACCAATGATAAAAATACACTGTATTTTGATAATTTCTTCCATCAAACAGCACAGGGAAAAACAGCTGATGCTGAATTTATGCTCGAAAATTCATTATTTGGATTACCACAAGGTTCAGCTTTTACCACAAAGGGTTTAAATACCTACCAGGCTGCTCCAGCGATTTTAGGTCAGCATGGCTATACTTCTGCTGTGTTCCACGGGAATTCAGGAAGCTTTTGGAATCGTAATGAGATTTATAAATCCTTGGGACTTACCAATTTTTTTGATTCAAATTACTATCAGATAGACACTTTGGAGCAAGCAGAATATGGGCTTATGGATAAACCATTTTATGAGCAATCCATTCCACTTCTGGAATCCTTGCCGCAGCCGTTTTATACAAAATTTATTACGGTTACGAACCATTATCCGTACCATATAAATCAAGAAGATGCGACAATTGCACCGGCTGCCACAGGTGATAAATCTGTCGATGGCTATTTCCAAACAGCTCGTTATGCAGATGAAGCGCTGAGACAATTCTTTGATTATTTAAAGGAATCTGGTTTATATGATCGTTCGATTATTATTATGTATGGGGACCATTATGGGATTTCAGAAAATCATAATAAAGCAATGGCAAAAGTGCTTGATAAGAAAATTACTCCATTTGAAAGTGCAGGGTTACAACGTGTACCATTATTTATTCGGGTACCGGGTATGGAAGGTGGAGTGAATCACGAGTACGGTGGACAAATCGATCTTTTACCAACACTGCTTCACTTACTGGGAATAGATACAAAGGATTATGTCCAATTTGGAACAGACCTACTATCTGAACAGCACGATGATCTTGTTGCATTCCGAAATGGTAACTATGTAAGTCCGACGATTACAGCTGTAAATGGCAAGTTCTATGATTCCACTACTGGATTGAAATTGGAAGAAGATAAGATAGAAGAGGCTGAGAGTTTAAAAGAAATGGTCCAACAGAAATTAATCTATTCTGATAAAGTCGTGAATGGAGATTTATTACGTTTCTACACTCCTGAAAACTTTACTCCTGTTGACAGATCACACTATAACTATAAAGGTGCTACAGTAAAGGGTTCAATTAGTAAATAACATCAAATAAAAGGCTGCCTAATCACTTGGGTAGTCTTTTGTTATCTTTTTTACTTGAAATTGGTACATTATCTTGACTTTTGGATTGGTTCTGGAACGTTTTTATCTTTTTGTTCATTGGCGGACAGTGGCCAAGCACTGTTCGTTTTTTTATACACAAAATTAAGTCATTTACATAAGATAATTCAGAAATAGCTGGGAGGTGGATCAGATGGATGGTGCAGCAGGCTTCGGAAGCGGCTTTGCATTAATCGTGGTGTTATTCATCCTGCTAATTATCATCGGAGCAAGCTTTGTCGGTGGTGGTGGGTTTTATTAGGTTACGAAATGGTTATTTTATAATTGAATAAGCGATAGGGGTTGCAGCTGGCAATCCCTATTTACTTTTCAGAAGCCATTTTTCTCATTTTTTGAATCTTTCCTTGTAATTGGAGAAAAGCTAATAGAAATGTATGATTTGCTAAGGATGGGAAAAATGGGAAAAATATGGAGTATTTACAGAACCGATTGGAAAAATATTTTTAGTGTTCCTTCGGTAGCATTGTTAATTGGGGCACTTATGGTATTGCCATCTGCCTATGCATGGGTAAATATCAAGGCGATGTGGGATCCATATAGCCATACATCAGGGGTTAAAGTGGCCGTCGCCAATGAAGATGAAGGGGCAGAAATACAAGGGAAAAAAATCAATGTCGGTAATGATACCGTAAAAAGTCTTAAAAAAAACCGTAAGCTTGGCTGGGTGTTTGTAAACCGAAGTGAAGCTGAAAATGGAGTCGAAAAGGGAAAATATTATGCCTATCTCATTATACCAAAAGACTTTTCAAAGAAACTCACAAGCATTTTAGAAATAAATCCGCATAAGCCAAAAATAAAATTTGGGGTAAATGAGAAAATCAATGCGGTTGCGCCGAAAATTACAAGCTCAGGTGCATCCAATGTCACTGCACAAATAAGTCAGGCTTTTGTAGAAACAGTTGGCGATGCGATTTTCTCAGGGTTCTTTAAAGCTGGTATTGAATTAGAGAAGGCACTTCCATCGATCCATGATGTAGAAAAACAGGTCTTTGAACTGGAAAAGGCTCTGCCGCAAATTGAGGAAATGGGAAAAAAAGCAATTGAATTAGAGGGGAAGCTGCCGGAAATACGAGAAAAGGGACAGAAAGTTATCGAGCTTGAACAGAGAATTCCGGAAATTCAACAGGCAGGCAGCAGTATCTTGAAGGTGGAAGCAAATTTACCCCAGATAAAAGAAGCGGGTGACAAGGTGTTGGCGCTGCAAGGTAAGCTTACGGATTTACAGCATGTCAATGCTATCATCACTGATATAATCGCAAATATGACTGAAATAGAAACGAGAATAAAGCAGGGGATTAATACTGCAATTGATGCACAAACTGCCCAGACTGATACTGTGAATAATCAGGAGCAGCTAACTCGTCTGAATGAGGAGCTAGTAAATATTCATAATCAAGTAAGTCAAACTCGTCTTGCACTTCAACAAAAAGTAGATGAAGGGGAGAAAATAATAAACACAGCAGCTGACTTCTTCAAAAATGAAATGCCAGTAATTGAGCAAAAAATAAAAAAGGCCGCTGATTTTGTACGAAATGATTTACCTGCTCTTGAGGATGATATTCGAAGGGCGGCAAATCTTGTTCAAACAAAGTTGCCGGAACTTGAAAAGGTAGTCCATAAAGCAGCCGATTTGGCTCGAAACGATTTACCGGGATTTGAAGCGAAAATAAGAAGTGCCGCTGATAAAATTCGCAGATTTGAAAGCAGTGTGAATGTGAACGATCTTATCCAATTTTTGAAGCATGATCCGAAAAAAGAGAGTAGTTTTTTATCGAGCCCTGTTCTTTTAGAAACGAAACGGATATTCCCGATTCCCAATTACGGCTCAGCAATGACACCTTTTTATACAATGTTGGCATTATGGGTAGGAGCCACCTTCTTGATTGCTTCTCTTCGTGTTGATGTTGAAAACTTTGACTCAACATACAAGGGATTCCACCTTTATTTTGGAAGGCTTTTGACGTTTCTTACCATCGGAATCTTCCAAGCTGTCATCGTGGCATTAGGCGATTTATTTTTGATTCATACGTACGCTGTGGACAAACTATGGTTTGTATTATTGAGTATGTTAATCAGCATGGTGTTTATCATCATCACCTTTACCTTATGTGCGGTATTCGGCAATATTGGAAAAGGTTTAGCGATCATTTTCTTAGTGCTGCAAATCTCCAGTTCCGGCGCAACCTTTCCGGTTAGTACTACTTCTTCCTTTTTTCAAATGATCTACCCTTTCATGCCCTTTACTTATGCGGTGAGCATGCTTCGTGAAACGGTAGGAGGTATGGTTGTGGATGTGGTAGTGAAGGATGTACTATCCCTGCTGGTCTTTGCTGTTGCCAGCTTCGTTTTAGCGCTCGTCTTGAAAAAACTTTTAAGTAAGTGGATTCAACAAACCGCTGAAAGAGCAAGAGCTACTAAAATCATCCCATAAACTTCATATTTGGTATATTTCAGGTAATGGGCGTATCAAAGTGGAGAAAAAATGTTTAGCATCCTGCCGGGTGCTTTTTCTATTTTCTTGACGAAAAAAATATTATATGTTATTAAAATAAATGTTAGCACTCAATTGTATAGAGTGCTAACATCATTTACAAAGTTGAAGCTGAAGGAGAGGTCTTAATGGAAACGAAACAGTTTAAAGCCGAATCGAAACGATTATTAGACATGATGATCAACTCCATTTATACTCATCGGGAGATATTTTTAAGAGAGTTATTGTCAAATGCTAGCGACGCCATTGATAAAATTTATTACAAGGCATTAACAGATGATTCATTAACATTTGACAAAGACAGTTACTACATAAAAGTAACAGCTGATAAAGAATATAGAATCTTGAAAATCACCGATACTGGTATCGGTATGACCAAGGAAGAGCTAGAAAATAATCTTGGAACCATTGCCAAGAGTGGTTCATTAGCATTTAAAAGTGAAAATGAGTTAAAAGATGGCCACGATATTATCGGCCAATTTGGTGTCGGATTTTATTCTGCCTTTATGGTCGCTGATGAAGTAACAGTCATTAGTCGAGCTTTAGGTAGTGAGGAAGCCTATAAGTGGGAATCTAAAGGGGCCGACGGCTATACCATTGTCCCTAGTGGAAAGGATTCAGTCGGTACCGAGATTATTTTGAAAATTAAAGAGAATACAGAAGATGACAGCTATGATGAGTATCTGGAGGAATATCGCTTAAAGTCAATCATCAAAAAGTATTCTGATTTCATTCGCTACCCGATCAAAATGGATGTCACAGAGAGCAGACTTAAAGCAGGTAGTGAAGATGAGTACGAGGAAGTTCAAGAAGAACAAACGATTAATAGCATGGTCCCAATTTGGCGGAAAAATAAAAAGGATCTTACAAAAGAAGACTATGATCAATTTTATGCGGAAAAACATTACGGTTTTGATAAGCCGATCAAACATATCCATATCAGCGTAGACGGTGCTGTAAGATATAATGCCATATTATATATTCCTGAAAAAATACCTTTCGACTTCTATTCCCAGGAATATGAAAAAGGATTAGAGCTATACTCAAACGGTGTCTTAATTATGAACAAATGCTCCGACTTACTCCCAGACTATTTCAGTTTTGTGAAGGGCATGGTCGATTCAGAGGATTTATCGTTAAATATTTCAAGAGAAATGCTGCAGCATGATCGCCAATTAAAACTAATTGCAAAAAACATTAACAAAAAAATTAAGAGTGAGTTACTAAACATATTAAAAAATGAACGAGAAAAATACGAAGAGTTTTATAACTCTTTTGGCAGACAACTTAAATATGGTGTCTACAGTGATTATGGAACACATAAAGAAGAACTACAGGATTTATTGATGTTCTACTCCTCTAAAGAGAAGAAGCTGGTCACTTTAGACGAATATGTGTCAAGAATGCCGGAAGATCAAAAATATATTTATTATGCGACCGGTGAAACAAACGAGCGGATAGACAAGCTGCCACAAACGGAGCTAGTTGCTGATAAAGGATATGAAATTTTATATTTCACCGATGAAATAGACGAATTCGCCATTAGAATGGTCATGAGCTACAAGGAAAAAGAATTCAAATCAGTGGCAAGTGGTGATTTAGGTTTTGATGTAGATGATAACCAACAAACTGCTACTGAAGAGAAGGAGAACAAAGAGCTCTTTGACTCTATGAAAAATATTTTGAGTGACAAAGTCAAGGATGTAAGAGTATCGAAAAGGTTAAAAACGCATCCTGTCTGTTTAACGACCGATGGTGAAGTCTCGATCGAAATGGAAAAAATTCTAAATGCAATGCCAAACAATCAAAACGTTAAAGCCAATAAGGTTTTAGAAATTAATATCCATCACGACATTTTTGAAGCATTAAAAGCTGCTTTTGAAAAAGATAAAGAAAAATTAACGCTTTATACTACCCTGTTATATAACCAAGCTCTGTTAATTGAAGGCTTGCCAATCGAGGATCCAGTCGATTTTACCAATAACATTTGTAAAATTATGGTTTGATAAAAAGAAAAAAAGGATTGCATCTGTGCGTGCAATCCTTTTTACTTTTTTTAAATATGAATATGAACTCAAGTTCATTTTTCTATCAAAATATGATATACTACAATAAACGAGATTATAAAATTCTTTTCTATTATGAAAAATAATCATAAAAGTAAAATCAATTGAAAAGGTGTGGTTCAATGACAGAGTTAACCAAAGAAAACATTAAACATCGGAAGCTGCCACTCAGCAGGGTTATTTTTCGAGTAATCGCTATCACGATCGGAGCGATTCTAATGGCAACAGGATTAGAAATATTTTTAGTTCCAAACCATGTAATTGATGGAGGCATTACAGGTATTTCGATCATGCTTTCACATATAACCGGTTGGGAATTAGGGATCTTTCTATTTATATTAAACTTACCATTTGTATATATGGGGTACAAGCAAATGGGAAAAACCTTTGCTTTTTCTACCGTATATGGGATTATCGTTTTATCCATCTTTACTTCGTTCTTTCACCCAATCCCAGCGTTTACAGATGATATTCTCTTAGCGACTCTTTTTGGAGGAATGATATTAGGGATAGGGGTTGGCTTGGTTATTCGTAATGGCGGGGCTTTAGATGGAACAGAAATACTAGCCCTAGTTATTAATAAAAAGTTTCCTTTTTCAGTAGGGCAAATCATTATGTTTATGAACATCTTTATTTTAGGAGCAGCGGGCTTTGTCTTTAGTTGGGATCGAGCGATGTATTCGTTGTTAGCCTATGTTATCGCCTCTAAAGCCATTGATGCTGTAGTAGCAGGCCTTGAAGAAACAAAATCTGTTTGGATTATTAGTGACGAGGCCGAAGAAATTGGAAATGCAGTCAATGATCGCTTAGGCCGGGGAGTAACCTATTTAAAAGGTCAAGGTGCCTACACAGGAGATAATAAAAAAGTCATTTTTAGTATCATATCCAGATTGGAAGAATCTAAATTAACAACAATAGTGGAAGAGATTGATCCTTCGGCATTCCTGGCGATAGCGGACATTTCTGAAGTGCGCGGCGGACGGTTTAAGAAGCGAGATATTCATTAGATTATCTGAAAAATAAAAGGATCTGTAAACTCATCAGATCCTTTTAAAAAAATTAATGACCTATTTCAGCATCATCTACATGCTTTATATGTTTATTATTGATTAAGATAAATAGTACAGAAATAAGCACAAAACCGCCTCCGACGATGAAAGGGACGGATGGATTATAAATCTCTGCAAGTTTACCGGCCATAAAGGGCGCAATGGCACCGCCGATAAAGCGAAGAAAGCTGTAGGCAGCAGATGCTGTAGAACGTTCGACAGGTGCTGCATTCATCACCGCGGTTGTAATTAAAGTATTATTATTTCCTAGTAGTGCCCCAGCAGCAATAACTGCAGCGATAATGAGCCATTGCGTTGTAGTCCAGATTCCCATCGCAAAAAGGAGCAGGGCGAACATAATTAACATGGCACACATTGATTTAATCGTTCCAAACCATTGTTGCAGTTTGGGAGCCATGAAAACAGAAGTGACGGCCAACAATATACCCCAGCCTAGGAATACAAAACCCAGGCCATGCTCATCTAATCCCATGACAAAGGGTGCATAAGCGAGCAGGGTGAAAAAGCCAAAGTTGTAAAGGGCAGCAGTGATCCCGAAAATTAGTAAAGAGCGATGTTTTAAGGCACGGAATGGATCCAATATAGATGTTTTTGGTTGTTGTTCTGCTTTATGACGTTTAGCCTGTGGCATTAATATAAATAACCCGATAAAGGCGATAACCATTAGTGTTGCAACCCCAAGAAATGGCCCCCTCCATGACATGGCCCCTAACCAGCCTCCAAGAAGTGGACCGACTGATATACCTAGTCCAATGGCTGCTTCATATAAAATAATCGCTTTTGCAGTACCACTAGTCGAAAGGGAAACAATAGCGGCTAATGCTGTAGCAACAAACAAAGCGTTACCTAATCCCCAGCCGCCCCGAAGGCTGACAAGTGTCCAAATGCCGTCTGAAAATCCTCCAAGTGCGGAAAATACTGCGATGATGACAATGCCAGTAAGCAATGTCCACTTAATCCCAAGCCTTGATGAAATCATCCCAGTAACGAGCATAGCTACGGCCATCACGGCATTATAGCTGGTAAAAAGCAGGGTAACTTGACTATGGGTGGCGTGCAATTGTTCAGCGATTGCTGGCAAAATCGGGTCGACAAGACCAAGACCCATGAAAGCGATGATACAGGCAAAAAATACTGCCCATACAGCTTTAGGTTGCGATAATAAACTTCCTTTTACTTCAGTAGATGAAGCGATTTTTGGTGAAGCTTGCGGTACAGATGAAGGTGTTGATGACATTCACATTTCTCCTTTTTTACTTTTTGGGCTTTGTTAAAGGTCATGAAAGTGAAGAGCCTGTAGCAGATATCAACAGACAAGTTAACAGAGCCTTTTTTTTGAAAATAGTTGTATAATGAAAGTATATGATTGTATTATACAACTATTTTTCACTACGTCAATAGTGTTTTCTTCCAGGAGGAGGTTCGAGGGCGTTTGGCCTGCATTATAAATGCATGGATGAATATGTTATCATAGGTTTAGGAAATAGTTTAACAGTGAGGTAGTAAAGAAATGGATGAACAATCTTTGGAAATGATTGAACTAGAATTGGCTATCCTTATACGCCGAACAACATCAGGTACAACAAATAAAAAACTTTGGAATCTAGACCGGTCTGCCTATTTATTACTTCGACGGATTGCCACAAAAGGGGCTGTTGGGGTTAAAGGTTTAGCTGGGGAGTTCAAGTTAGATATTTCAACTGTTAGTAGACAAGCCGCTGCCTTAGAGCAAAAGGGTTATTTATTCAAAATTCCTGATCCATTAGATGGAAGGGCCTATTCTTTTCAAATAACAGAATTGGGAACAAAGGAATTAAATGAGTATAAGCAGGCACGATTGGATAGAATATCGGAACTTTTACATGACTGGCCGGAAGAGGAAAAGAAAGTATTCGGACAACTTTTGAAAAAATTTAATCAAGCGTCTCTTTAAAAAGGTATGATATATTTTCTAGTTGTATAAAAAGGAGGTGACCGAAATTTCGAGAAAAACGAAGTTTTGGAGCACCTCTTTTTTGTCTGACATATAAGATAATCCTTTTCTTAAGAGAAGCTATATAAGGAAGCCTTTACTTTTTCCCTTCGTTCAAACGTTAGGAGGGGGTAACCATTTTCCTTTAAATAGCGCATTTGTGCTTCGATTTTGTTGGAGTTACGAACAATTCCTTTATGCCATCACCGTTGTATTCATCAATGGCATGGATACATAAGAAGGGAACGTGCTGTTGCAGATGTGTTGTTCTCTTCAGTTTTTTATATTAATAAATAATTAATAGTGAAAAGAGAGACAGAAGATAATTTAACTGGTATTATTTTGTGTGAGAATCAAATTCTTTTCCTTGATTGTTTTTTATAAAAAAGGTGGGAGACAAAAGCTAATGGACACAAAAAGAATCGAACAAGACTTTTTAGGACAAAAAGAGATACCAGTAGATGCGTATTATGGAATTCAGACATTAAGGGCGGTTGAAAATTTTCCTATTACAGGCTATCGAATTCATGAAGAGTTAATTAGGGCACTAGCGATGGTTAAAAAAGCGGCAGCAATTGCCAACATGAATACAAAACGATTATATGGCGGACTTGGAAATGTCATGTGCCAGGCAGCAGATGAAATTATTGAAGGAAAATGGCATGATCAATTTATTGTTGACCCTATTCAAGGCGGGGCAGGAACTTCCATGAACATGAATGCTAATGAAGTTATTGCGAACCGTGCTCTTGAATTGCTGGGACACGATAAAGGAGCATATATCCATTTAAGTCCAAATAGTCATGTGAACATGTCGCAATCGACGAATGACGTTTTTCCAACAGCTATACATATTGCAACACTAAAGTTGCTTGAAAAATTGCTTGTAACTATGGACGAAATGCATAAAGTTTTCAAGGCAAAGGCCAAACAGTTTGAAAACGTAATCAAAATGGGTAGGACACACCTTCAAGACGCTGTCCCGATTCGTCTTGGTCAAGAATTTGAAGCATACTCACGTGTACTTGAACGGGATCTAAAGCGTATTTCGCAATCACGATCACATTTGTATGAAGTAAATATGGGTGCAACAGCAGTCGGAACAGGTTTAAATGCAGACCCGGAATATATTAAAGATGTCGTTCAACACCTTGCGGAAATTACAGGACTGCCATTAGTGAATGCTGAACATCTTGTAGATGCTACGCAAAATACGGATGCATATACGGAAGTTTCTGCCACGTTAAAGGTTTGTATGATGAACATGTCCAAAATAGCAAATGACCTCCGGTTGATGGCTTCAGGTCCTCGTGCAGGGCTTGCTGAGATTACTCTCCCGGCTCGTCAGCCAGGTTCATCGATTATGCCGGGAAAAGTAAATCCAGTTATGCCTGAACTCATTAATCAAATTGCATTTCAGGTTATTGGAAATGACCATACTATTTGTCTTGCATCAGAAGCAGGCCAGCTAGAATTAAATGTTATGGAACCGGTATTAGTTTTTAACTTGCTTCAATCAATCAGTATTATGAACAATGGATTCCGCTCATTTACCGACCATTGTCTCTCCGGTATTGAAGCAAATGAAGCACGATTAAAAGAATATGTAGAAAAAAGTGTTGGTATTATTACTGCTGTAAATCCTCATTTAGGGTACGAAGTGGCGGCACGTATTGCAAGAGAAGCAACGATCACTGGAAAGTCAGTGCGGGAATTATGCTTGAAGTATGATGTGTTATCTGAAGATGAATTAGATCTAATTTTGAATATTTATGAGATGACGAAACCTGGTATTGCAGGGGCGGCTCTTTTGGAAAGAGATTAAGTGTAATAAAATTTTATACAGGAAAGGGCTGCTCACAGGCAGTCCTTTTCCTATTTCAGATAGTACTGTTTGCACAAACAAATCCGTGTTTTTCAAAAATGATTAGCTTGCAAATTAAATAAGTAGATATATTTTATAAAAAGGTAGTAATTCCAAAAATATAACCACTGGACTTTTTCTATAATTATATTAGCACGCCTTCAGCCTAGGAGAAGTACCTATCCCACAAGGAATAAATAAGTACCGTTCACATCAAAAGAGTACGGGATCTATCTGTGTGTGAATGTATTTTTTTATTTAATAGTCTAAGATGATTGGTACAGGTATAATCCATCCGTCTGTTGAAGCATTTGAAAAAGAATTATTAACTTTAACTGAAATATTCATTATGAAAAAAGCTGTATTATGGAATGAAGTAATTAAAAATGTTAACTATCCTTTCTGAATCTTTCCCCTTCATGGGTTTTCAAAATGCTAAGGATGGACTTGAGAATAGGAGAGAAATTATTTGGAGAATAAATACTTAAACATGGATCTTATCTATGCAAGTGAATCGGGTGACCTAGAGGGGGCAAAAAGACTTTTACATGAAGGTGCAAGCATTGATTTTAAAGACGAAAATGGCCGGACAGCCCTAATGGCTGCAACACAAAAAAATCAAATTGCTGTCGTTAAATGGTTACTCGAAGCGGGTAGTGATGTAAACACAAGAGATATAACTCAATTAACACCATTTATTTGTTCAGGAGCGAACGGCTTTCATGAAATTCTAAGTATGATGCTAAATTATGGTGCAAATGTAAAAAGTGTTAATCGATTTGGGGGCACCGCTTTATTACCTTCTAGTGAAAAGGGCTATCTAAAAACAGTTCAAGTTTGTATAGATGCGGGAGTTCCTGTAAATCATGTGAACAACTTAGGGTGGTCCGCACTTCTAGAATCAGTTATTTTGGGCAATGGGGGCCGTTTATACTCTACCATCATTGAAATGCTCGTAAAAGCTGGTGCCGATGTGAATCAAAAAGATCGAGACGGAAAATCTTCTATTCAACATGCAACTGAATTAAAACAAGATAAAGTAGTAAAGGTTCTCAACAAAGATTTCACTGAAGAAAACGGAGTCATTCAATCTGTTAAAAAACTTTATCAGAAAAATATGTTTGAGGAAGCAATCAAGGTAATCAATCAAGCTATGGAACATGAACCTAATAATCTTGACCACTACTTTTTTAAGGGATATTGCTTACAAGAGTTGAAGCTGTATGAAGAGGCGCTTAATGAGTATAAAAAGGCATTAGTGATAAATCCTGATGATTTGGATTTCTATTTCTACTCAGCCAATTGCTTAAGGTTAATGAACAAACCAGAGCGAGCCCTTATAGAGTATAATAAAGCTATTGACCTAAACCCTAAGGAGACATTTTATCGTTATCACAAATCCAATTATTTAAGAGAATTGGGAAGACATGAAGAAGCTGTCAACGAAATGAATAAGTTGCTTTCAATAAAGCCGCATCGATATGATTTTTCATTTCATAAGGCAAATAGTCTCAGATCGTTAGGCAAACATCAGGAAGCAATCGAAGCGATTGAAAATGCCATCGAACATGACCCGTCAAATCCTTTATATCATTTGCATAAGGAACAGTCGATCGAGTTACTTAAAAAGCTTAAAGATTTATAAAGAAGTTTCTTTTGTAATGTATTTGGTGAAGCTGACAAGCAACAGGTGAAGATAAAAGTGTCTTAACATAATTAAAGTTGAGCAACGAGACGATGAAGACATTGAAGCATATTACCTTAAGAAACCGCCGGAATGGATGACACAAGGCGGTTTCTTAATCTCTCCATATATTTTAGGAAGTAATCCAGGGCATTTTATCCCATTCTCATTTTTTATCCTTCTTTTTATCACCATTTCCCTCCTTAAGTGAACGGTAAATTTGGGTGTACATACTCCCTTCAACAATGTTTTCAAGGAAAAAAGGGCCAATGAGCTCTAAATATTCATCGTCTTCAAACATTTTTTTGTTTTGTAATTCCATTTCGGCTAAACCCTCATATGTCGAAAGCAGGGCGTATGTATGATCCGCCCCTGAAATAGGAGTCAAAATTTCCACATTATGAGCATAATTTTCGTTTCTGAATGTTTTAAGTTCCTTTAAATTTTCAATTCCTTCCTTAAATTTTTCCTGTTTTATGACAAACGTCTGATATACATAAACAGACATCCCCGCACCTCCAGAAAATAAACATACTTAATCATTACTATTTGCTTATATTCTTATCGTTATTCATAGTTCTTAACGTTTATTTTTTTGTTTCTAGATATTAATTAAAATAAATGTGATTTTTTTATCAGGACAAAGTGATAAAATAAACGAATGTTGGAGATTAGGAAAAATTTGCAGAAAAATGGAATAGAATAGGAGAATCAGTGAAACAAAATTCCAATTGAAAACGTCAAATAGTTTATTAATAGGTTATTATATATCTTTTATTAAAATATAAGAAAAGTTGGGGAAAATGATAATGTTTACTAGATTAATAACCATTTTAGTAACTGGTAGCTTAATTGGGTTAACTGGCTGTGCGGAACACACGACGAAAGAAAAGGAAGCAAAGGCATCCGTACAGCAAGAGAAAATTGAAAAAGAGAAAAGATTAATGGAAGAAAAGAAAATGGAAGAAAAGAAAAAAGAAGAGGAAAGGCCCGTTTTTGTAAATATTATTGACCCAGATACCAAAAGCATTATTAAAACCTTTAATACAAAGGAAATAGGATTTGGAAAAGATGATGAAAAGTACAAAGCAGAGATAGCGAAATTGACGAAGGAATTGGCGAGAGGTACTAAAGAAACAACGGGTTATGACAAGAGAATGATTCTTGATAAGCTGGATGCAAACGGTCAGGTAATAAAAGGATCACCTCAAACGATTCTAAATGAATCAGAGTTAGCTAATAAGATCATCCAGGCTTCTGCCCGAGGCGGAGATATTGAGATTCCATTATATGTAACCGAAAGTGGATACAAGCCTGAAGAGGTAGCTCAATTAGGAGAAGTAGTGGTTGCTTCGTTTACGACCTATTTTAATAACGGCGTTGTTGGCCGAAATAAAAATATTGCTCTATCTGCAGAGGCGATAAATAATATTATTATTGGTACAAATGATTATTTTTCCTTTAACACGACTGTTGGACCAAGTGATGCTGAGCATGGGTACCAACCAGCACAAGAAATCGTTGAAGGAAAATTGGTCGATGGAATTGGAGGCGGTATTTGCCAGACTTCTTCTACATTATTTAACTCCGTTGATCAATTAAGTGTCAGTTATATTGAAAAGCATAATCACTCACTTCATGTTGGATACGTGCCTACTGGAAGAGATGCAACCGTTTCGTATGGAGGAAAGGATTTTAGGTTTAAAAATACTTCTGGTGTACCGTTACTCTTAAAAACAATTGTGAAAAAAGGATCCCTGACAATAGAGGTAAGAACAGCGAAATCCTATCAAAGTCAAATCACAAAGCGTAAATAACCATAAATTGAAAAATCCCTTCAATTGTCTGGAGGGATTTTTAATTGGATTGTTTTATTGCATTTCCTCCCAATCCGTATAATGTCCACTACCTTGACATCCTGGGCATTCAAACGAATTAAAGTAGGCAAATTCATTATACGGATACACGGTATAGCCCCGACCCTGACAATCAGGACACTTTCCTTGATCCTTCATATTGGACAGATGATTTTGATACCTTGTCTCTTTCCATTGATTAAATGAGTTGAGTAGTCCCATTTTCTTCACCTCATCTTTTTTCTTGTCTTGCGCAAGCAGCCAAGCCCATTGAGTCAAATAACCTTCGGCAAAAAAAGTCAAAGTACGGACTTTTCTTGCCGATGAATATTTGCTTTTCGGAGCCGACCAAGGCGCTTCCACTTTTCTTTTTAGTATGGGGGAAAAATGGAATATTTATGCTTGAATGTTTTGTTAAAATTAAGGGAAATTGTGAAATGATCCGTTCCATTCTTGATTCATTCCTAGTATATATTATGAAAAATCGTATCTTTTAGTGAAGGTTTTTTAAAGTAAAACTTTGATAGAACGTAGATTATTTTATTTATATTACTATAAAAAGCTGAATTTTTTTTGTAGAGTAGTTTTCAGCTTAATGAGCAAAATAGGATTAAAAAAGGGGAAATAAAATGCAACTGCCAGAAAACAATACAACACATGAATTAAAAAGAACGATGAAGGCTCGGCATTTATTTATGATTTCACTTGGAGGTGTCATTGGGTCAGGCCTCTTCTTGGGGTCAGGCTATACGATTAGTCAAGCAGGGCCAACCGGTGCCATCCTATCATATCTCGTGGGCGGCTTCATTATGTTTTTAACCATGCTTTGTCTTGGGGAATTGTCTGTTGCCATGCCAGTATCTGGATCGTTCCAAACCTATACTACCAAATTTATTGGTCCCGGAACTGGGTTTGCGCTCGGCTGGATCTATTGGTTTGGCTGGTCTGTAACCGTTGCATTAGAATTACTTTCAAGTGGACAGCTTATGCAAAGATGGTTTCCCGATTCGCCGATTTGGATTTGGTGTGCGCTGTTTGCCATTGTCTTATTTTTGTTGAATGCTTTATCTGCTCGAGCGTTTGGTGAAACTGAATTTTGGTTTTCAAGTATCAAAATTGCAGCTATTATCTTGTTCATTGTTTTAGGCGGCGCTGCTATGTTTGGACTAATCGACATGAAGGGCGGTCAGAATGCACCTTATTTATCGAATTTTACAGCACATGGACTTCTGCCACATGGGTTAACGGCGTTGATTATTACAATGATTGCGGTTAACTTTTCGTTTCAGGGAACAGAATTAATTGGGATTGCTGCCGGTGAAAGTGAGGAACCTGAAAAAACAATTCCTAAATCCATAAGACAAACAGTTTGGCGCACCCTATTTTTCTTTGTGTTGGCAATTTTTGTTTTAGCTGGCTTAATTCCAATGTCAAAAGCGGGAGTGATTGAAAGTCCATTTGTGGTCGTTTTTGATAGTATTGGAATTCCATATGCAGCAGATATAATGAATTTTGTCATCCTGACAGCTTTGCTTTCTGTTGCAAACTCTGGTCTTTATGCAGCAACTCGGATGTTGTATGCAATGTCTAGAGAGAAAATGGCCAGCCCGGGTCTTACTAAAGTAAATAAACAAGGGGTTCCGATTAATGCACTCCTTTTAACGATTGGTATTGCTTTATTATCATTGCTGTCAGGATTTTTTGCGGAAGAAACTGTCTTTGTCTGGTTGCTCTCAGTCGCTGGTTTAGGTGCACAAGTGGGCTGGATTTCAATTACCGCCTCGCAAATTGCTTTCCGCAGAAAATTTATCCGTGAAGGCGGCAGAGTGGAGGATCTTAAATTTAAAACACCCCTATTTCCTGCGCTGCCAATTATTTCCTTAACGTTAAACATCATCGTGTTAGCGAGTTTAGCTTTTGACACTGATCAGAGATTAGCCTTGTATCTCGGTGTACCATTTGTAGGTGCCTGTTATGTTATTTACCATTTGAGAATTAAAAAGAACAGAGAAAAAGAGGGTGTTGGGAAGCAAGAACTCCAGCTCCAAAAAAATAAAAAAATGATTATTTGATTAGATATGTTTTTTTATGATGGTAAACAATAAATACTAAAAAAAAGAGGTGATCTTAATGGGTAAATGGAATGAACAGGCCGCACCAAATAATAATTTGCCGCCGAAAACCATCAAAACAGGAGAATTAGTAGGAGATGTGGCAAAACATGAATTTTCAGAGGAACTATCTGATGGTGGAGAGCGGGACCAATTCATAGAGAGACAAAAAAACAATTTAAAAATGAAATAATGAGGATAGGAAGTGGCGATTATGTAGTCGTCACTTTTTTTTATAAAAATATTTGTCACTTTTACTTTACAAAGGAAATAATTCGATGTAGAATTT
>Ga0213823_1000397_pt1 | contig 38621 bp, 44 predicted proteins | sample MC6MC0907MG_FD_179887 | JGI IMG/M metagenome (GOLD analysis project Ga0213823, IMG submission 179887) | Enriched soil aggregate microbial communities from Iowa State University, Ames, United States - MC6-MC0907-MG | ecosystem: Environmental > Terrestrial > Soil > Unclassified | place: USA: Iowa...
TAAGAACACTTTGCCATCATACCCGGACTGTTCAAGATAGGAAAGTATTGTAAGTAGGTTCATTTGACAAAACATGTCTTCACCAAACCATAAAACGATACATTTATACTCTTTATTAAAAAGATTGTCTAATGGATCAATAACCTTTTTGATATAATTTTCTACTGACTCATAATGTCCCGATGCTCGTGTTTTTATAAACTCTTTATCAAAAACTTGTTTAGTAGTCGCGTTTACACACATCGCCTCATTAAATGGAACGTAATCAGAATCTCCCATTAGTTTATTATTTTTAAACTCTTCATACATAGCCTGACCATTCAATATGTTGAGTACGTATTTGTCAAACATCTCACTCTTATCATTTTGTAACTTTTAAACCTCAATTTTCCTAGAAATATTCATTCTACACCATTCCTCGTCTTTATTGATAGTGAGTTTAACAAATGATTGAACGGGCATCTTGTTAAGTTGAAATTCTCTTGGATTTATACCAAAAACAGTTTTAAAAGCTCTACTATATGCTTCTTGCGAAGAATAATCGTAATCAAAGGCAATATCAATTATCCTCCTGTTATTTTCCAAGTCTTCCGTGGATGAATACATTCTTCTAAGAAGAATATAGCGCCTAATACTTATACCTGTTACTTGGTGAAATTTAAACGAACAATAATAAGGGGAATATCCCATATTATTAGATAGTTCATCTAAAGAAAATTGATTTTTTAAATTGTCTTCAATCCAATCAATCATAAGCTGTATATGTTCATTCATTTATCTCACTCCTAAATATAATTATAAGAGGTATCAATTTCTTTCTTTTGATATTTTTTGTGATTTATAAAATTTTTTACTCAAATTTCCCTAACGTTGTAAATTCGCGTTTTTTACAAGTGTGTTTTATTCTTTATTTTTTTGTGTATTATTTTTTATTTCACTAAATTGGAGCGTTTCTGTAATAAGAAGGAACGAAGGATCAGGTTACTTGTATAAACAAAAAAAGAACCTCAGAAGGTTTTTTATACACCCGTTTGTTAATAAGAATCAGCGTCCTTTTTCATGCACTCATTTTTTTGATCGACCCATGCCAACTTTCTTTTTTACCTTCTAGGTGACAGAGGTTGGTGGATTTTTTGGAGGTACTGCTGGTCTTTGTTATCAAACTGTTCTTTTCTATTAACTAAACTGTAAACAAGCCATGATATAGTATAGCTGTATCCCTAGCAGAAGACCGGCTTCTTAATAATAGGAAAGCCGGGCTTTTTTAATCTGTCAGACAGAAAAGCACCCCTACTGATGACCATTACTAGAAGCCAATTTGAATAGTAAAGGAAAAAATCAATAGAAAGAGGAATATGAAAATGGATTTTTGCACAAATTGTGGTGAAAAGTTAAATGAATCTAGTCGATTCTGTACTAATTCGGTTCAAGGGGGCAAAAGCAATGAAAAACATTAAATCAGCTCCAAAAACGCGCATTGAAAAAAGGAAAGGTCGTTGGAAAACAAAAGTATTAAGGAATAAAAGATTTGTGGTAGGGGTTGGATCAATTATTAGTTTGTTATTCGTTTTAAGTGTTGCTTACTTAATCATGAAAGATTTTAATAAGCATGAACTTAAAACGGAAGTTGCAGCTACAAAAACGATGGATCATTCTAAAAATAATAATATGAAAAATAATGTCAAACCAAATAATAGTAACGATTCAACGAAAAAAAACAGCAAGGAAAGTTCAAATCTTTCCTCTTCAGATTATTTTTTGCCTGATAGTGATAAGAGGGTTTTAAGTGAAGGAGACATTGGTACTCTTACAAAAGATCAACTACGTTTAGCTAGAAATGAGATCTTCGCACGCCATGGGTATGTATTTCAATCGGCGGATTTGCAAAAATATTTTTCAAGTAAATCATGGTATAATGCAGACCCTTCCTATAATATAACTTTAAATGAAATAGAACAAGAGAATGTAAATCTCTTAAAGGCGCGAGAGGAGTCTCTGTAATGGGCGCCTTTTTTAAAAGATTTGGCTCTATCTTTTTTCATCCTTTTGAATGTTTTATCGTATTCGTTTATTTTACCGGATGTAAAAGAAAAGAACTGCCAGATAGAGCGAAAAAACATACAAAAATCTAAACAGCGAGAAAAAATTCAATTCGTGATAATAAGATTCCTGTAGAAAAAAGGAAAAGCCATCACAACCCACAATTCCTATAAATTGTCTTTTATCAACTTCACTTAATTCAATATAAAATCAACAATTATATTTTCAATTTCATCTTTATACTTACTAAACCAAATTAAATGGCTTTCAGCAGAAATCATCATTAGCTGAGAGCCATTAATTTGTTGAGAGGATTTTATAGAATGTAGAATAAGCATCCGATTGTGAAATTATTTTAGTAATATTTATATTAAAAAGCTAAATAATCTTGGAGTACGTCGGTTCCCCGTTTGTAAAAATATCATTATTGGTAAATCCAAGCTTTTTATAGAATTTTATACCTGCTTCGTTTTCCGGATGTACAGTAAGGCGAATACATTGACAAGAAGTATGCTTGTCTTTGATATACTGAATTAGTGTTTCAATTGTAGAAGAACCTATTCCCTTTCTTTGAAACCATTTATCAATAAAAAAATGAAAAAACCAATAGTCATTCTTTTATGATCAAGGAGAGTCTTATTCATACTCAGTTTTTTCAACAATCGCATAACAAATTTCTGAACCATGAGAACCTTTGAAATACAAGAAAAAGGACACTTTCTTTACTCAAGGTTATTGGCTACCTGAAGACCAAAAAATGAGATGGTCTCCTTCCAAGCCTCTCTGGACCAGAATAAAGGAAATTTATTTTTTCTAATAGTACCACTATATAAAGCTTGTGACAAAACAAACATTAATATTTTCATGAGAAATATTCATGAAAAAAAATTCCAATTATTGCTTAAATAGAGTTTATTATTAAGGTTTCAAATATTTGTAATCACAATGGTATTAACATTATTTTACTTGTCTGACAGAACCGTCAAGTACGGACCACCATGGAGGCCCTGAGGTGTTATCTGAAGTTTTATTCAATAAGAATCGTGTAATAAGGGTTTGAACTCTTCCATCGTTCAAGAAAAGAGCGTGCATAGCTAGATCACTCCATTTCTTCTTCACAGCCAACGTTAACAGGGCATCCTTATAGACAGCAGAACTTTCTAGTGAAATTGTGCCATCTCCATCCCCATCTGCATCGGGAGAATCAAAGTTAAAAAAATTTTTGGCTCGACCATCCGGGCTTACAGGCTGAACAATGACTTTTTGTTTCGTTTTTTCACCTTCACCTACAATAATTAGAAATTTTCTCCTAACCTCTTCCGGAAGATCTCTTAAATTCAGCATCGCCGGATTTTGCTGGTTCCAAAATGTTTTTATATGTTTAATCCTATTTAGGAACATTCCCATATCATCATCTCCGATATTCGACTGCCAATGATTAGGATTGAATAAATCAAAATTTGACCCATTTTCAAAAACAATCGCATCCTTATAAGTGGGACATGACTCATAAACCGAAGGGAATGTACGAGCAATCTTCCGAAATTCATCATTAGAATTGAACAGCGGAAACTTGATACCACCCTCTCCTACTGTTAGAGCAATTAGAGCCCTTACAGATCCTTTAAAAGAAGGCGCTGCCAAAACGACATGATCGATGACATCATAATTTCCCTGCAACTGCTTTAAATAGCAGCTAAATATTATTGCACCCATGCTATGAGTAATAAAGTTAAATGATTTTACAGACAGTTTTTCTTTCAAAGATTCAATATAAGCAGCTAAACGGTTAGCCGTTTCTTCTGAAGATTTTCTCCAGTCATAACCAAATATATAAACAGGCATTTTAGTCTTATTTTCAAGTACGTATACCACATCCCGATACGGCAAATCCTCTACATCACTCCGCTCAATTAGCGATCTCGGGTTGACTTCAAAACGGCTATCCTGCTTCAAGGTCAGGTCATAAATTGTTTTATATTTGCTTTGGATTGTTGACCAAATCGTCTCGAAGTCTAGTGTATTCGTATTAACAAGTTTTGTGCCTTGTATTCCAGGGATTAAAATAGTAGGAACAGACAAATTATTATCCTCCTTCTTGACTTCTCCCCGTGGATAAATCCAGGGGATTCTTTTTTAAACCTTCATCAAAGTCGCCTGTCAGCCGGTGCTTCCAGGTCTTACTACTTCTCCAGTTCATTACGATATGTAGGAAAGACCACATACCGCAGCCCAATCATGGGCACTACGCCACTGCCCTTTTAGCCCCAGTGTGCGAAACAATGGGGGTTAAAAGGACTCGGCGATACTTTGTATCTTCTATTTTAGGTAGTTCACGATTTTTCGTTAGCTGTTTATGGACGGACTTGTCCAAAATATTAATGGCACCTACTATATCCCGATGTCCTTGCACACCACACTGACAGTGGAAGGTTCGATTCCATTGTTTGCGAAAATTTCCACATGAAGGGCATGTGCCGGAAGTATAGGACTCTTCCACAAGTTGAACATTGACCCCTCGAAGCTTCAATTTGTATTTTATTTTTTCAAGTAATTGCCCAAAACTCCAATTGGATAGCTGTTGACGAATTTTTTTCCGTGTTTTCTTTTTCTTCTTCGTATTCTTTTGAACGCCATCTGGTGTTCCGATATAGAGTGTTTTAATTTGGTATTCCACACACCAATCGGTAACCATTTTCGAAATAGTATGCAATAGATACTCGATTCTACGTTCCAGTTTTTCTAAAAAACGGCGTTTACGCAAAATGAGTTTTTGCCTTTTATTCGAACCTGACTTTTTCCGGCTAATCCGTTTCTGAAACTCTTTTAACTTTTTGTTTCTGTGGCGCTGTAACGAGCGAAGTTCTCTTCCTGTTACAATTTAGTGACTTTTTCCGTCACTTAAAACGGCCGCATGTATGAGACCTAAATCGCAGCCGGGGGTGAGTCCTGCCTTTGCTCAAATTAGCCCGATTGGATACCTTTTTCCTGCTTTTCCCAGCGAGTCGCACTCCAATAAGTCTGATTGGATACATTTTCATGATTTTTCTGGCGGGGCGTCTTCGTATACTTTAGACTGCATCAGAAAACTAGTAGTTATATCCGCAATTTTTCTATTTCAATAACTCTTTTTAGGTATTCATATTCCTTTTGCTCAAGAATGTCGATTTCATTGTTAGTTGCAATGAGAATTTGATCCCTGCACTTTGATATTCTTTGGATCATCGGGTGAATTGTTAAACTCGATAGATTCATAAAGTCATATAAGTCGTTTAAGCATGCGGGTAATTTATAGCCTTTATTGCTGCTAGCAATTAGTAACCCTGTATCACGCAGTTTTGAGACAATGTTAGATCGAAAATAATGCTGATTAATTTTTATATCTCTGATGGCATTCAAATTATCTAATATTTCTTGGGTATACACATATTCATCGGGGTTTTCTTTTAGATTAAATAAAAGGAACTTAAGAAAATCAAGACGAAGCTTTTCATCATCTTCTTCAATTTTTTGCTGTTTCTCGATATATTGGTATGTCAGATTAACAGCATGTTTAATAATCACTTCGTCGTATCTAGAGTCATTTGTCTCTGAATTATAATTAAAAAGAAAATATTTATAGTCAAGGGGCAAGAGATTAATGGCAGCAATTTTATTTTTGATGATTTGGATAAAGGAACGATACTGATCTGAATGATGGGTTTTGTCGTAGCCAGTTGCGAGCGTTTTTGCAAAAAGATTAGCCAACTGAAGAAGAAGATCTGACTGACTATTATTGAACCCAAATGATGAATAATTGAATAAGTCTGGAATACTCTTTGTGCTGATATAATTTTTAAATTCTTGTAAAAATGGTTTCGTTTCCCTTTCATCCGCTACAAGATCAAGCTGTTCAAACGTTTTGTTTAAGTCATGATAAATCCTTCTATTTAAATATTTCATGAACGGTGTTTTATCCTTGATACCGAAGTCTTCTCTTATTTTTCTTTTATCAATGACATAAGCATATACACTAAAAGGTAATTCCTTTAGATCATTTAATAGTTGGATACTTTGATAATCGATAATTATACCGGATTTTTCTTCGTCGGATAGAAAGTATTTTTGTCTAATCTTTTCCATTTCTTGTTCTAACATCTCTTTATTAGAACCTTTTACAAGAACGGAAACAATAATTAAGTGGGATGAAACATCACTTTTGTCAAAATCAAAACGATAATCTCCAAATTCATCCATAAATGCATATTGAATCTCGTCCATATTCCCCCACCTCACCAATGAAATTGAAATTAAATCTTTATATACAATTTCAACAATATTTCATCTAAACCTCTAATAAGTTCTATTTTTTCAGATATCATGGGGGAATTGGATAACAAAGAAAGGATTTACTACGAAACTGTGTTTCTTTTAAACTCTTCGTTTATCTCGCTCTCTGGAACGGAAATGTACTTTTTATCAATTTCTTCTTGCTTATCTTTTCTTATAGATCTTTCTGAATTTATCGAGCAAGTTTTTCCTTCCCATCAAAAGAAACAGTTTATATAAGTTTCGACTTTGTTATTTCACTCCAGTTAGCTTAAGTACATTCTTTCACAATCTATTCAACGTATTAACATAAATATCCATTTCATTTTTTCAAAAATCTACCACAAACATTTACTTTTTTGGGTTACAAATCGCTTGCGTACAAAATTTCCAAAGTATTGGCGATTCCCCATACCTATCAAACTATGTGATTTTTGTAAGAAGATGTCTTGTTAATTCATTTTTAATAATTTATAATACTAACTGTATATGGTGTGCATATTGTGTATCTTATACCATAACACTTATCGATAGAGAGGTTGTTTAATGAAAATAATCTTAAGTAATGTATCAAATCAGCCTTTATATCAGCAGATAAAGGAGCAGATTAAAGAATCGATATTTAACAATGAATTGAAAGAAGGCGAACAGCTGCCATCAATCCGCCTATTAGCTAACGACTTGCATGTAAGTGTACTAACCACAAAAAGAGTCTATACAGAACTAGAAGCAGAAGGTTTTATTATAACTAGGATTGGCAAAGGGACATATGTAGCTCCCACAAACTTAGAGTTGTTAATAGAATCCAAGCGCCACATGGTAGAAGTCAAACTTGCAGAAGTTTGTCAGATGGCTCGAAGTATAGGAATTCATCCGGATAATCTCCATTCGATGATGGACTTAATTTTAGAGGAGGAGAATGACAAATGAATGCTGTGTTAGAAGTGAATAAACTAAATAAAACATACGACAGTTTTTCATTAAAAGATATTACTTTTTCACTTTACAAAGACTGTATAACAGGCTTTATTGGTACTAATGGTTCTGGGAAAACTACTACAATTAAGGCCATCCTTAGCCTCATTTTAAAAGATTCCGGAAAAATAAATTTTTTAGGAAAAGATATGGATAAAAATGAAAGAAAGTCTAAAAACAAAATTGGCATTGTGCTAGATGAGGGATATTTCTATGATGAATTAACATTGAAAGAAATGAAAAATGTGATTGCCCCTTCTTATACTGACTGGGATGAAAAAGTCTTCTTATCTTACGTTAAACAATTTAATTTAAACCTAGGACAGAAAATTTCTACTCTATCCAAAGGTATGCGGATGAAATTCGCTGTTACTTTAGCTCTATCTCACCATGCAGACCTTTTGATAATGGATGAACCAACAAGTGGTTTGGACCCATTGGTACGTAGTGAATTGATGAATATTCTTCTAGATTTTATGAAGGAACCAGGGAAAAGTGTCTTTTTTTCCACTCATATTACCTCTGATCTAGATAAAATTGCCGATATGGTTATTTTAATCGATGATGGAAAAATTTTAGTTAATGAGGAAAAAGATGTTTTAGTGGACACACATGCATTGGTAAAAGGAGACAATCCATTAATTAATGAACAAACGAAAAACCTTTTTTTAAATTTGCATCAATCTCAATACGGATTTGAGGGGATTACTCATAAAAAAGATGATGTGCGTCGACTCATGCCTGATGTATTGATGGAAAGACCAACTATAGAGGATATTATGCTTTCATATATCGGAGGTCATAATCATGTTAGTTAACCTTGTAATGAAAGACTTTATGCTAGTAAAAAAATATTTCTTAATTTTACTCGTTTTTGCAGCTATCGCTCCTATTTATGTTTCTACACAACTACAGTTAAACGATGGCGGTCTTGTTGGCTTTCTTTTAACAGTGATTTTAATGGAGCATATTTTGTTTGGTACGATATCCAAATTTGAGGATCAATACAAGGGAGCCACTTTGCTTTGTGCAACTCCATACACACGGAATGCATTTGTAAAAGCAAAATATCTCTTTCTCTTTGTAATTTTCATTTGTGTCTCTATCATCCGTATTATTACGTCAGTTATCATACCATCTGGTATAGAAAAACTTAGCTTGAACGCCCTTGGAATAACATTTTTAATTCTTAGTATTTTATTTGGTATACTACTCCCTTTTCAATTTAAATTCGGTTATGACAAAACAAAAATTATATCACTTTTCACTGTCTTTTTAATCCCTTTTGTCGTTCCTGCTTTTATAAAGGGAGTTCAATCGAGTAACATTGATTTTACAATTACCTTTCCATTATCACCAATTGTTCTGTCATGGATGCCTTTTTTTATTTCAATAGCTATTAGTCTTATATCAATAGTGGTATCTCTGAAAATATATGCAAAAAAGGATTTATAATTAAATTTTAAACATAATAGGGATAGCTGTTAAAGGAAATAAGTTTCTTGTTCCACAGCCAGGCATTTTTCTGGAGTAGCATAATTATCTATGGAATGAACAATAATATACAATTTTTAGTAAAAACGACATAGAAATCGCTATATACCAATAAAAAATGACTATCAAAATAAAAATACATTTTAATAGTCATTTTTCTCTAAAATTTTAATGTTCGTGATAAGTAACGGAACCCGTTATTAATTTCTTCCGCTAGTTTTCTTGATAAAAATTTATTACGCTCCTGGTGGGCGATTTTCGAAATCATAATCGACCGGTTTAGGGGCAACTCGAGAATGCTCTAAGGCCGGTGTGTCTGGCCGCGCGATTTGGTAAACGGCTGCACCGACGATTTCAGCTGTTTCTTGCAGTTTATTTTTATCGATTTTATCGATGGTATCTGCTGGAGTATGATACCATGGCTCTAGCGGTGAGTGAATGAATAGAGCTGCCGGAATTCCTAGTTCATGGAATGGCTGATGGTCACTCCGTCCCAACTGGCCATACGGAACAACTTCACCTAATGCAGTTCTCACACCTGCAGCGGAAGCAAGGTCAGTGACAGTATTTTTCTTTCCATCAATTGTATACATGATTAATCCGTTTGCAGCGTGATCACCGCCGGCATCCTTACTTCCGATCATATCCATTTGGAAATGACCAACGATACGATCCGCTTCCTCCGAACTTAACGTACTTGCATAATGATAGGATCCTAACAGACCTTTTTCCTCAGAGCCAAAAGTAACGAAACGAAGTTCCGTATCAATTGGCGTATTGGCCATTACTCTAGCAAGCTCTAGTACAGCAGATACTCCGGAGGCATCATCATTTGCACCAGGTCCACCAGGAACCGAATCGTGGTGTGCTCCAATCATAACAATCTGGCCGGTATCCTTATTTTTTTGTGGTTTCATTTTGGCAATGACGTTGTAGGAGGTTTTTTCAAGAAAACCTGACCCGGATACTTTTATTTTAGCGGTGAACGAACCAGCTTTTAATTGCTCCGCTAATGCCAAGCCTTGGGCTTTAGTGATGGCAACTGCAGGAATATTTTGGCCATAACTTGCTTGGCCAAATGCGTTGGATGTACCACTATTGTTATACATAATGACACCAACCGCACCTTTATTCAACACATTTTGGATTTTTTCAACGAAGGTGATATCGCCGCGTTCAATTAGGGCAATCTTCCCTTTGATCGAATCCGGTACCGTTCCGGCAATGGCTTTACCAACATGCATGACCTCCGCCGTTACTTCACCACTATAGGAGCCGGAAAAAACGTATGGGTTAAGATTTTGTCCACCAATTTCTACCAATCCACTTACATTGTTTCGAACAACATCATAGAATTTAAAAGGCTGCAGCTCTGTCTCATATCCATACTTCTCAAACTGGCCTTTTATGTACTGTGCTCCCTTTAGCTCCCCATCAGTGCCTGCCGCACGTGGCTCCTTTGATAATAAATCAATCGTGTTATACATGTTATCGGCGCTAATTTTCTTGATGATCTTGTTGTCGAAGGCGGATGCTGCATTCGAGTTAGGTGCTCCCTCAGGTCCTTGTGCGTAAACTCCATTGACACTTAAGACTAGTCCTGCAGTTAATAGTACTGATAATGCTTTTTTCTTGCTCATTTAAGCCCTCCTCTTTTTTAAAAATGTAAACGGTTCCAGTAGATTATCATTGATATTAATAGATTAGTAAACTTTAATAGTTTTACAAAAAGCATGAATATTCTACGCACACAATTACATTTTTACTATAATGAAAGTGGTAAAATGTAGAACATTGTTGATTAACCATGAACAAGCCAGAAATGATAGGCAATACTACCTAAATCATAGTAAGAAGATGAATGACCCCTTTAACCTTACTAATTACGTAAAAAGTCAGCGATTGGCAGACCATTATAAAGACTATTTAATTAAACATAGGATCGACCTGATACGTTTAATTTTCATAATTTGCAGGGGAATTACCATATTCATCGAATACATACCTATAAAAAAGGGAGGAATACGAATATGAAAGAAAGACATGAAGTATTGTTTAAGCAACTAGCGAGCTACCGCAGCTATGTTTTAAGCGTTTTGGAAAATGTAACAGAAGAGGAAGCAGAAATTATCCCTATCGGATTTAATAATAATATTCGTTGGAACCTAGGACATATGTACCTCGACCAATATTTATGGATTCAGGCAGTAACGAAAGAAGAGTGTTGTGTTCCAGAACAATTTAATTTTTGGTTTGGATTCGGAACCTCTCCGGCAAACTTCAATTCTGAGACTCCATCGTTAGAAGAGTTAAAGATTTTACTAAAAGAACAACCAGAACTAATAAAAGAGGTATACGGTGAAAGGCTAGAGGAAGAATTTACACCTACGGAAATGGGGATGCACACCATCGAGCAAGTATTAATCCGAACTATTTTTCATGAGGGCATGCATTTACAAGCGATTCTTGATTTAAAAAAATGCATACAACCTTCTTGTTAGTCTGATTTTTTTATAAAGGACAAAGACTGAGCGTGTGTTTTTGTCCTTTGCCATCAAATGATCCCCTGTTTATTTCCATAATCGTTTATAGGTTACTAGCTTATTTTCATTTTTTAAAAGAAAAACGTCAGGATTACTAAGATTTTGCCAATATTCAAATCCGAAATCTTTATGATAATACATTATAAGTAAGGATATTAAATTTCCGTGGCTCACAATGATTGTATTTTCAGTTTTACTATTAAAAACCTTCTCCACCACTTCTACAATTCGTTTCATTGCTTCTTGGCTGGACTCTCCCCCTTCAAATTTCAGTTCAAGATCATCAAATGTCTTTCTCAGTTTTTCAAACCAATCTGGAATATTTTTATTGCTTAATACACGCTCTATTAATTGTTGATCAGTTTCGATCTCAATATTTAATCGTTCCACAAGCGGTTGTAAGGATTGAATAGCCCGCAAATATGGACTTGAAATAATACGATCAATTTTAATATTAGAAAAAAAATCCGCTAACTCAACAGCTTGTTTAAAACCTCGATCTGTTAGCTGCGCTTCGAATGACTGTCCTTCAGCCTCGCAATGCCTAATCATATAAATTTTCTTCAACCAAATCACTCCAAAAAAGCTATCGTTTTATATTTTTTGACATTCCAATTGAAAATTGCTGAAATCCAAAAGTTTCATAATAAGACTCTAAGCTTTCTGCACACATTAGTTGAGGAATGACTCTTTTTTGCTCACAATGAGCAATAATTCGATTCAACATTTCTTTGCCAATTCCTTTGGACTGATAGCTTGGCAGTACACACACACCGCATATAATCCCAGTAATTACACCATCTGAGATAACGCGAGCCATCCCCACTAATTGTTGTTCATCAAATGCATATATAGCGTACCAACTCTGCCTGCACATTAGTTCCAATTCAGTAACTGTTAAATTCAATGAATTCCATCCCAATGATTCATATATAGTTAATAATTGCTGAAAATTTTCAGGGGGTTCCACTGTATATTTGATCGTTCTCTCCACATTAAGACCTCCAATTCATTCTAAAAAAAAGCAATACTTTTTTTATTCAATTTTTCAAACGATAACACCTTCACGAAATTATTTTATTATGTAAAAACACTGTTTCATATTTTATAGCATTCTCTTTACTTGTAATTCTAAAAATCTTTTTATATTGTTTGGCTTTTTATTAAAATATGGATTATACATCAAGATAACAGTTTAGGGTTCTCGCAAACAAATGCGGAAAACGTACGTAAAGCGAAAAAATGAGACCAAAAGCCGGAATTTCTGTATGCAAAGTAATTTCCGTCAATCTACATGGGTTAAAGAAGAGATTTTCCCATAAATTACACACTGCTCGTACTTCGAAGCAGATATTCGCCTCCGACAGCCGCACTAAACCTCATTCCCCCCCAATTCCCAGTATATGTGGACTGCAACAAGTTCCATTTCATTGAGTAAAATCGTAAAATGCCGAGCTGCACGAAACATCATTTAAAGTTCCTGATGTCGCCGAGCTGTCCGGTTACAACGACCCGAAATTTTCCACTGTATTTTCAAGCGAAAAACCGGCTTCACTTCGAACCAATATCGGCTTATGCATCGTAAGCCGTAATCGGCAAAGGGGCGTTTAGCCCGGTACTCTCATCCTCACAGGTCCGTATACATACGGCGAAGGCCGCCCGACAAATGATCGGATGGCCATACGGGCGTGTTACCAGCTAAACAACAGTTGATTTGCGGATCATGAGGAACGACAGCAGGACATAGATGACCGCGACAACAAATAACCACGAACCTAATTGGGCGGCGGAATGTACGGTCAGCCAATTGATAATGTCCGTCCACCAGCCGAAATACGTGCACAGAAACCCAATCACGGACCCCGCAAGAAGAATAACTGGAAAGAAGACAAACAGCCCTGTTCTCCCGAAACGCCTGAATATGGCGATAATGAAGAAGCCAAAGAAGGTCATATGAAATGCTGTCGCGAACAAGGTCCACGACTGTTCCGCCAAGGAACCATCGCTCAAATATGGCAGATTGAAAAAGTGCAGCTCGACCCCCCAGCCCCAATCACCCTCCACGAACGAAAGCGTCGAAAGCACGACAGAAATACCCAAGCAAACGGCGGCGACCATCATTACGGTCCCCAGGAAAAAGTCAGTTCTCCGGATGCTCAGGCCAAGCGCAAAAGGAAAGCTTTTCGTCAGCGTATACATGCCGACAGCCATCATCATCACAAATATAGAAGACAAACCTCCGGTAATAATCCCGTTTTCCGGCCGGAATATCAAGCCAATCAAGAGGTTGATCAAAAAAGAAGGAAGCAATACAAAACACCATGGAACGATAAACCACATCATTTTATCTTTAGCATGAATTTTCATTACGGTTGATATTCGATTCATCGGATGTCCACCGCCCTGGGATTAGATTTTTGTTTGGTCAAATGAACGATCAGCTGTTGAAGTGACACCGGTGTAAGCTCCAGCCCTAGTATTTCGGCCTGCTTCCGTCTTCCTGGATCTAGACCACCAAGCACTGTCACCGACAATAAGCCGCCGAGTGGCTTTCGGTCGATCGTCTCCTGCCCGGAAATGAAGGACTCTACTTTCTCCGCCTGGCCTACGGCGGTATAAGCTTGCCCGCGTATGGCATCTGCATCCTCGTTTAGAATAAGTTTGCCGCTGTCGATGACGATCACATGCTCCAAAATCCGGCTCACCTCGTCGATTAAATGCGTGGATAAAACGATCGTCCGTGGGTGTTCCGCGTAATCCTCGATCAACCGATCATAGAACAACTCCCGCGCTACAGCGTCCAGCCCCAGGTAAGGCTCGTCGAACATCGTCAGCGGCGCGCGGCTCGCCAAACCGATGATGACGCCGACGGAAGAGAGCATGCCTCGCGACAGCTTCTTCATTCCCCGTTTCAGCGGCAGACGGAAATCATTCAGCAATTGATCGGCAAATCGCTGGTCCCAATTCGGAAAAATTACCGAACACAATTCCAGCACGTCGATCACTCGAAAATGGTCGGGGTACTTCTGGCTTTCTTTAATAAAACAAACCTGGCTCAATACGCGATTGTTCTCATAAGGAGCCTCTCCGAACACGCTCACCTTCCCACTTGTAGGAAACATCTGCGCTGTCAGCATGTGCATGATCGTTGTTTTGCCTGCGCCGTTTCGGCCCAGCAATCCGTAAATTTTGCCTGATTCCATCGTAAAGCTGACATCGTCTACCGCATTGACGCCGCCATATGTTTTGGTCAGCCCTTGGACTTCAACAATGTTCTTCATTTCGTTCCTTCCCCTCTCCGGATCATATCCGTCAATTGTTCTTTCGAAATACCAAGCTTTTCCGCCTCGCGAATCATCGCTACGACATACTGTTCATAGAAACTCTCCTTTCGCTTCTCCATCAGCCTTGCTTTTGCGCCTGTTGCCACAAACATGCCGATCCCCCGCTTTTTATACAAAATGTTCTCGTCCACCAGCAAATTAACGCCTTTGGCCGCCGTTGCCGGATTTATTTGAAAAAACGATGCAAATTGAGTCGTTGACGGCACTTGCGATTCCTCCGGCAACCGGCCTTCGATAATATCGTCTTCGATATGCTCAGCAATTTGCACAAAAATCGGGCGACTGTCGTCCATAGTGAAAGCCATAATACACACCACCACATCGGTTAGTTACTTATGTAATTAACCATATAACAAATGAACCATTAAGTCAACGGCTATTTGCCCCAAAAAAATCGTTCCGTTAAAATTTGGGCCATCATTTGTACCTATAGGTGTTTACTAGAATATGATAGGATTTCTTTTGTAAGAGAAGGAACCGGAGGATGGAACGTATTGGATTATCCGTTTCATGATAGATTAAACACATTAAGGTAAGGGCAAGGGCAAGATAGCTCTGTCTCAAGCTATAAACATTTAGCAGCACTCTTTGATTGCAGCCAAACCATCATCTTGGGAGTAAAGGAATCAAATACAAATGACTTGCGGTTTTATCAAACATTTGGCTTTAAAGATACCGGCCGGAGAGAACTTGGAGACTATTGTTAGAATACCGAATTCGCTAGTTTATCTACGGAGATAAACAAAGAGGATGTCTTAAATGTGTAAACACCTTAGTTTTAAGACATCCTCATCCTCCTATTTAAGACTAATAAATCATTTCACTACAATTTTTTACTCATGTTATACCAAGTAACTCTTCCATGCTCAGAATTTGATACACTGTTGTTATAGTATCCTTGCCTTTCATAAAAGCAAATTAGGTTCTCTTTACATGTGAGGGTAATGGTTTCACGTTTGTTCGATCTAGCTTCTTTTTCAAGATATGCAAGTAACGCTGATGCGACGCCTCGTTTTTGAAATTGTGGGGACACCGCCAATCCTAGAATACTTTGATGACCTCCTGATACGGGATTTGCTTTTATATCAGTAAATAAGTCATTTGTAATAAATTCAGCTTCAATGACGGGCCCATTGATTAAACCGATTATCACACCATCCTCCTAAGTGGCACTCCTACTTGCGGAAATGGCACTCCTACTTGTGAAAAAAGGCGCTCCAACTTGCGGAAAAGCCACTCCAACTTGCGGAAAAGCGCTCCAACTTGCGGAAAGAGCACTTTAACTTGCGGAAAAGGCACTTCAACTTGCGGAAAGAGCACTTCAACTTGTGGAAAAGGCGCTCCAACTTCCGGAAAGAACGCGCCAACTAGCGAAAAAGCCTTGTCAACTAATGGAAATTTTTAAATTCTATGGGCGGATTATAGGTTTCTATGGGTGAATTTTTAGATTCTATGAGCGAATCTAAAATGCAACAATCTTTTAGAAATGAGCGTTTTCTATGCTGATTACTTTTTTGATTACCCAATCCTTTTCAGTAAAGATTGTAAACGTACCTACCATTTCAAAGGAATTAAAACCCCTCACCTCGTATTTTTATGAAACAGACGATTTAAATTAATTAGGGAATTGAGGTTTTGTGGAATAACATTGGGGAAACGTCTATACACACTCTCCTATAGACTCATACACTATTTTGTATTAAAAAATGATGAGGAGAGATAAAATTGGTGAATAAGCCCTATGTAAGTCCTAACGTAATGCCAAGTCAACCGATGGTAAGTCCAAATATAATGGCACCGCAGCCTACTATGCCAGCTAATGTATTACCAAATATACCTCATATAGCACCACAAATTTACCATCCGCCAAGTTGTTACCCAAGTTATCCGATGTATGATCCGTGTTGTCTACCGCCGATGTATGATCCGTGTTGCCCGCCGCCGATATTTAATCCTTGCTGCCCACCGCCGATGATTAATCCGTGCTGCCCGCCAGTTTTTAACCCTTGCTGTTTTCCAATGCATCCACCTTTTTGCTAACATAAGGTGTGACTTTTAGATTATAAAGAATAATCCACCCAAGATCATGAATCTAGGGTGGATTTCTTTGTAGGTAACGTATCAAAATGGCTTCCTGTTTTTCTTTTAAAACCTCTTCTTTTAAATACCCTTCCGATGATGTGCCACGCGTACAGCAAATAGGAACTATACCTAACCACATGGAACGTTGAATTCAGTGGCAACCTGCTATAATACTGGCATGTTAGAGGTTCCATTTATTAATCATTTGTTACTTTCTCTTGCTGCTTTTTTTCCTTGCTTTTTATTTAGTCCTAATTCTATACCAAATTCCGTATCGCTCCCTCTTGCTTGGCTCCCTCCGGTATGTGGTTGCTTTCGATTGTCATTACGGTTTGTCATTGTCCTACCTCCTTTATATGTTCTTAACTATTTTATGGGACCGCCTCATTCCCATAAAAAAAGCCACTATTTTTGAGGATCTCAATGATTGAGGCTTTGTGAAGCTCTCAAGCTTAATCATTTTTTTGAGAAACCTTTTGAACAGTAGCATACCATTATACTGCTTTATCCCTTAAAAAATATTCCTACTTTTATTTTTTCACAATAGACAACTTGTTTTTTCTCCGAAGCAACCGATGCTCAAGTATACTATTTTCTAATTTAACTGAATAAACAAAGGGTGTATCAATCTGAATAGATCGATACACCCTTATTTTGAATTCGAGATATTTAGCCCATAAAAGTACCATTTTGATAATTCATATGTTTTTCTAGGATTTTTAAGATGCCTTTTGTTTAAACACCCCATTGTTTTTCAACTTGTTCTTTTGCAATGAGTTTAATTTTTTCCCAGCTCATTTCTTTATTGGCAATAACATTGGTTTTATAATTTATTTCATTATATTTAACTGTTACGATTACTTCTATCATCGCAATTTATCTCCTTTCAAAAATTATAAAAGTGTTTGGTTCTTTCTATGCAATGCTCCACTATCTTCAGGTAAACATCTTTAAAAATTGGCAACTTTTTGTGATTCCATTCTCATAAATGTACGAAGGCTTCGAGGAAGAAAACTACGAATTTCTTCTTCGTTAAATCCTACCTGTAATCTCTTTTCGTCCTGGATAATGGGACGCCGCAGCATTTTAGGATTATTGATGATGAGTTTATACATTTCATGAAGTGAAAGAGATTCAATATTTACATTTAACTCTTGAAAAGTTTTTGAGTTTGTAGAAATGATCTCATCCGTTCCCTCCTCCGTCATGAGAAGAATAGAATTAATCTCATCTTCAGTTAGAGGATCAGTTAATATGTTTCTTTCAATATAATCAATGTGATGGTCCTCAAACCATGCCTTTGCTTTACGGCAAGATGTACAGCTAGGTGTCGTATATAGGTTTACCATTTTCAAACACACTCCCTTAAAACGTTTTATGAATGAATCAAAGCCCTATATCTTGATCTACCCTATTATATTTCGAAATATACGAGCTAATTCTACTAAATGTAATAAAAAAATATACAGTTTAGCTACAAAATCAAATATTATTTCTGGTTTATTCGAGCCTTTTTATTCTGTCCAGGACATTGCTAATCGTAATTTGGTTTAAATAAGATTGCATATGCAGCTCTGCTTCAATAAAAATTTCGTCCATTACACCCTGAGTATTGGAAGATATCACACATTTTTTTTCAGTGTCACCTGTACACCAGTGGGGTTTAAGTGAACCAGATGACATGGCCAGATAAATGTGAGACAAAGTTGTTTTTTCAGGTTCACAACTTAATATATATCCACCGCCAATGCCTTCTTTTGTTTTTACATACCCACTTTTACGTAAAATACTCATTACCTTTCGAATTCTTGCTGGATTCGTACAAACATTTTCGGCGATTGTTTCGCTATTTGCCATATGATCAGGTAAGTTAGCTAATAAAACCATACTATGCAAAGCTATGACAAAATCACTATTCATGATGCTTCATCTCCATCCATTCCTTTTCAACTGATCATACTGTAAATTTAATATATACAGTTTAATATGTCAACCGTTAATACTTAGTGAGAAGTAAAAAATCTAGATTGCGCAAGATTTTTTTTGAATGATACATTTTCTCCATATAGGGGTAGCGCAGGAAAATGCGGATACACAACGTTAAGGAAAGCAAAAAATAAAAAAGCCAAATTTCTCTTGTCATTAGCGAAAAATTTAGCTTTCATCATATACCTTATTTACATTAAGATAATTAGACACATAAATATTAGGAAAGGTAGTGCTTTTCTTCAATGATTTCATCCATCTTCGGCATATCTAATATGGAAAAATCAAAATACAGCTTTTTTTTATTTCTTTAGGTTTTCAGCTGGATTGAGTGCTATAGTACAAGAAAAGAACTACTTTTCCCATTCACAGATTATGGATAACTCATTATCTTTTAATTTAGCAGTGAGTTTGCCATCCATTTTTAACATAAGGCTTTTAGCAATCGATAATCCCAACCCTGTACCTTTTTCAGATCTTGTTTTGTCTGCTTTATAAAATCGATCAAAAAGAAAAATAATATCATTTTCACTTAACTGACTAACATCATTGCTGATGATCAGTTTTTTGGAGGAGTGCAATTTTTCAAGGCGAATTGTTACATTTCCACTTGAATGTTTAATTGCATTGAGTACTAAGTTTTCAATCACTCGTTTAACTGCAGATGGATCAGCTATGATACTTATCTCTTCTTCAGGAATATGAAGGACCGGCTCAAGGTTTTGTTGATTAAATTGTTCATAAAAAACTACCAAAACTTCTAAAAGCAAATGGTGCAATTTGATCTTTTCCATCTTTAATGGATAATCTTCAGATTCTATTAGAGATAATTCAAAAAAATCTTCTAATAAAACCTTTAATCTTAGTGCTCCACTTTTAATTATGGTAATATATTCTGTTCTTTTCTCTGAAGATAAATCGTCCGATTCTAAAAATTGAATATACCCTAAAAGAGAGGTCATCGGTGTGCGAATATCATGTGATATATTGGCAACAGCTTGTTTCAATTCGTTTTCTTTACGCCGTTTTTCTGCGTATGCCTGTAAAGTGAAATCAATTTGATCATTGATTTCACGCGCAAGCTATTCGAAATCTTTGTCAAAATAAGCAATCTTTCAAATTCATTGTATCATGTTCAGCTAACCATCCGCATCTCTCAAAGGCTTATTAATCGAAGGATATTTTGCTATTCTTGTAAAACCCTATTCAACAATCTGGCCGTTAAAAGAAATTGAGCGCTGATCCTTATTAAAGGATAGCGCCCGTTACTTGAGAAAGAGAAAGCTATAATGGCAGCTGAAAAATTTTAATATTAGATATCATATTGGCTTTTAAACTCGAAAATCTCATCAACCGCTTGGCGATACCCGCCAGACTTTTGAAAGGATTCACTAATATGGCCGACAGCTTTAAGGAAAGATGGATCGTTCAATACTTGATCAGCTGCTTCACGTAGCTGGTCTGCGGTCAGGCTCTGCATTTGGAATTGAATCCCAGCTCCAATAGAGGCTACTCGTTGAGCAATAATCGGCTGATCTGCGTTTTGTGGGATGACAATGAGTGGAACCCCGTAATAGAGACCCTCATTAGTACTGTTCATTCCACCATGAGTGATAAATAATTTAGCGTATTGGAGCACATCGGTTTGTGGGACATACTGTTTTATAATGAAGTTATCTGGAATATCTCCCAAATCCCCTAGTTGGTTTTGTTTCCCGATAGACATGACAACGGTATGATCAGTGTTGCCAAATGCCTTAAAACAAAGCTTATAGAAATCAATTGCTTGGTTAAAGACAGTACCTAGTGAAATGTAAATAGGCCTCTTTCCTGCGATGGCAGCAAGGTCAAAATCTTGCGGCAATCGTGAAGAGATGGATGGACCAACAAATTTGTAGGTTTGGTCAAAAGATTCACCAAAAGGTTGAAACTCTCTAGTTGTATAGACGATCGTCATGGGTGCCGGATTGCAAAAAACTTCATATGGAGAATGGATTTCCACTTTATATTTTTCCTTGATCTCTAAGATCAGGTTTTGATAATCATCGTGTATTTCTGCAGGTACGTTTTGAGACAGACGTTCTAAGATTCCCTCGAATGATACTTTTGATTGTGCAAAGGATGTACTAGAATTGATGGCTGGAAGCTTAAGGATTTGGGCAAGCAGGCGTCCGCAGCCAAACATGGAATCGTGGATGATGTAATCAAAATGCTCTCCTTTGATTTGTTCCAGAACGCTGGGGATGACGATATCTGCCGTTCGTAAAAGACCGTTGATCCTTTCGAGTAAATAATTACGTCCGCCTGAGATAAAGGCTTTTAAAATTTTGTCACCGTCAAGTGTTCGTACGATCGCTCCCGTTCTCTCAATACGCTCTCGATAAGCTTCAATCGTAAAGTAAACGACCTCTTCTCCACGATAAATAAGCTCTTTCACAACGCCAATGGTTGGATTAATATGGCCTTCTGATCCAGCATTGATAAATAAAACGCGTGACATTTCTACCACTCCTTAAATAAAAATATTCTAATATGGCAGATCCTTTTATATTTTTTCAACAAATGCGCCCTATTGTTGAAAATGGCTTATTAACCTAATCATTAGAATAACGTTCTGACAGTTTCTTTTTATGTGACTGAAACACTTCTTCCAGAGGAATATTGTACTTGTTTGCAATCACAATTAAATTACCTAATACATCTCCTAACTCTTCAGTTAACTCCTGTTTATTTTCCTCGTAAGATCCCCTTACTTCATCAGGCCTATCTCTACCTATTTCAAGGGCTCTTATAGCTCGTGCAACCTCGCCTGTTTCTTCTGCTAAAAAACCAATACGAATAAAAATGTCTAACTCAGACCAGCCTCTACTTTCATAATAATCCTTTACCCATTTTTGAAATTCAGTTACATCCATTTTCATTCAACCTCCAATTCAATACCTTAAGTTTAACAAAATATCGAAAGTTTTATATAATCTTATACGGTGATTTCTTTAGGAGGCGATTTTTAGTGAAAAAGTTAGCCGTATTTTGCGGGTCGAGCAATGGAGCATCTGATGTCTATATAGAAGGTGCAAAAAAACTTGGTAAAGAACTAGCAAAACGCGATATTGCACTTGTTTATGGTGGAGCGAGTGTTGGAATTATGGGTGCTGTTGCCGATTCAGTTCTAGATGAAGGAGGATACGTAATTGGTGTTATGCCAAGTTTTCTAGATAATAGAGAGATAGCCCATAAAAACTTGTCAGAGCTGATCATCGTAGATTCTATGCATGAGAGAAAAGCGAAAATGGCAGATCTGGCAGATGGATTTATAGCTTTGCCTGGTGGGCCAGGCACATTAGAAGAGTTCTTTGAAATTTTTACGTGGGCTCAATTAGGGCTTCATCATAAGCCATGTGGTCTCTTAAATATTAATCATTATTATGATCCTCTTATCGCGTTATTTAATCATATGTCTGAGGAACAGTTTTTACATGAAAAGTACCGTACTATGGCATTAGTCGATAATGAACCAAAAGGGATACTTGATAAATTTAATACATATGAACCACCAACCGTAAAAACTTACATTACTGAAAAACAGATCTGATAGACAAAAAACAGACCTAGTTATTACCCTTGGTCTGTTTTTTGTCTATTTAAAATGAGTTTTTCCTTAAATCCATTTCACATTCCGTCCCAAAAGTAAAAAGACACATTCCTAAAGGAAAGCGCCCGATTGTGGAAGATCATAAGTAAATGTCTTGTTAAACTAACTCACTCGTTAGTTGAAGAAGGTTCATTTTATTTTCTTAAATTCCCAATAGTTTTTTTCAAAAAAATTAATTATTTCATCTTTATAATTAAATCTATTATTAAGCTTTTGTAATAATTCAATATCATGGGTATGAGTTTTTCCTGTCTCGAGCATTTCTCGATATAAGTCAATATAAGGAAGTTTATTACTATTAGCGTTTAAGTATAATCAAAATAGAATGTACATTCTTATTTTATCAATTTGTTGTATATTATGGAACTTATTCAAACTGCCTGTTAGTTTAAGTACAAACCTTCACAATCTCTTCTAAGCTATTACATAGACATCTTTTTTTATAAGGTTTTGTTCAACAATCTGGCCCTATTCTTGAATAACATATGTATGGAATTTGAAAAGAAAACTTTACTAAAGTGTTCAGTTAGCTGAATTATTTTGGCAGCTCTTTGTTAATGTGCTCTCGTTATCAATAGTTTAGAGGGTTATTTTCTTTTTAATAATTTATGAATACTCGACGGCTGTAAGCCGGCTTGAATAAGCAATTTAATATTGAAACCTGATTTCCCGTAGCTTAAACGATACCAATAATAATTTATATATTCTATCACGGAAAAAACATAAATTAACATACCTACAATTAGGTCTCTTTTATTCTGTGCGAGCATTATCAATAAAATAATTACTAACACAGCTAGAATAAGATTGATACTTCTAAGCACAATCAGGGCTTTCAGCATTAAAAATGGTTTCTGTTTACCTGTTGTATAAGATCTAAATACCCAATACAATACACCTTGCAATAATATAAACACTAGGAATGATAGCGCTAGGAAGCTCGCAACTCCTGTATCTAAATAAATTTTATATACAACCAAAAAAGAAAAAGCGGCTGCTAACTCACCCAACGCAAGATTCAATAGGTGTTTTCTTAGTTTTCTCATAAGCCTCCATTTTAAAGCACATCAACAGTCTTTGATCGAATTGATGTTTTCATTTTATTAACCAATTTGGCTCTAAAGAAAGAGCACAATTTTTGCTGCAGAATTGTGCCCTTTTCATAGATAACAAGGTGTTTCATTTTAATTCCTCCATTTATATTGGATTCCCTGAGTAAAACGAAAGAAATACCTTATTCCCAGTAACCTAACTCCAGTTTCGATGTTCACGATTTCTAAATATAAATAATATTGTAAGTAGGTTTAATAATCCCGTTAGAATACTGTTTCATATCCACTAACTCTAATTTCAAATGCGCTTTAACGCTACCAAATAAAGATATACCTTCACCAACAATAATTGGATTAACCTTGAGCACTAATTGATCAATGAGTTTATTTTTAAGCAAGGACCCTGCTAATTCCCCACCCCCACACAGCCAAATTTTACCGATATCTTGCTGTTTGAGTTTCTCGATAAACCCTAAAGCATCTCCTTTGATAAGTTCAACTTCATCGCTGGATTCAAACTGCATGGAGTTTGAAAATATGTAATGTTTTATGCCCTTATAGCCAGGTTCACCTAGTTTAGCACCAAATTGAAATCCAAACTCATATGTTTTTCCGCCCATCAACACCGCATCATATTGCTGAATATCGGATAAAAAGTCCGGGACATGATCACCATCAAATAAAAAGAGAGAATTGTTAATATTCCCATCTATCATACCTTGGTCCGCAATAAAGTTATCTAGTGAAACTGCAACATGATAAATCAATTCAGCCACCCAGTCATCCTCCCAAAAATGAATTTTCTATACTTTATTCAATAAAAACAGTTTGATTCCTCCTTTTGTTAATCAACTAAGCTACTTTCGTTAACTCAATTAGTCTTATTCCATTAAATGGCCCGTTTGTTGAACAAGCAGGGACGGATAACGCCGTCCTCGACATAAACTAAACTATTTTATATACCTCTGCATTCAGAGTCAATTAAACTACATAACAACTATTCAAATTTGACTAGTTTGTAATGATCCGCTATTATACATTATATAACTATTCAAATTTGACTAGCGAACAAGTCATGAAAGGAAGAAAATAATGTCTACAGTAAGACTAATTGTTTTAGGCTCTATTCTTCGAAGAATGGTCAGCCATGGCTACGGGGTTTATAGTGACATCACCTCTTGGCGTGCCGATACTTGGACGAATGTTAAACCGGGTTCGATTTATCATGCCTTAGAAAAGCTGGAATCTCAGGGAATGACGGAAGCAGTTTACTCAGGCGATCCTGTCAAGCGTGGACCTTCACGTACAGAATATACGGTAACTCCTAAAGGGCTGGCTGAATTTGAATCCCTTCTTGAATCAGCATTAAAAAGTACCGATATTCAAGCATTTGCAGTTGGTATTGCCTTTATGGAAATGCTGCCTCGAGAAAAAGTGATTACCCTTTTGAAAGAACGCCATACCTTCTTAAAAGAAACAGCTAATTTCTTAAAAACTTTGCCAACAGAAGATCTGCCTACTAATCCTTCTAAACATCCTGAGCTTGTTGGTCTTTGGGTTAGTTATGTTGAAAATGAAGCATTCAATACTCAAAGATTAGTAGAAAAGCTTCAAACAGGAAAATATGCTTTTAAAAATGAAATAGCAAAGGAGTAGACGAATGACAAAGGTCAAAATGCATGATGGAAATCTAATTGATGTAGTTATTCAAGGAGACGGTCCCACTATTTTGCTGCCAGTTAACCCTATACCGATTGAAGGCGAACAAGCCGAAGAATTAAGAAAATGGGGAGTTAATCCTGCTCTTGGAAAATCATTAATAGATGGTCTTAGTAATAAATATCGTGTGATTGCTTTCGACTATGAAGGACACGTATTAAGTAATCCAAAACCAGAAACCTTAACACCCGGTAATATCGCAAATGACTTTATAGCGATAGCAGATGAGGTCGGTGCAGATGAATTTGCCTACTATGGATACTCCTGGCTCGCTCTATGTGGATTGCAGCTTTCTATTCGAACCAACCGTATTTCTGCACTCATAATGGGCGGCTTCCCCCCTATTAATGGTCCCTATAAAGAGATGTTACAAGTTACAATGGCAACTCATGAAATGTCTATTTCTAATCAAGGAAATGGTAATCCAATTGAAATCCCACAAATAACTGACGATTTTGATTGGTCGAATGTTGAAGTAACTATGAAAGAAGACGAAACAAAGCAATTTGTTACTCTTTATCAAAATTTACAAGAATTCAATGATCGAGAAGCTCAATCAAAGCTCAACTGTCCTCGCCTCTGCTTCGCAGGGAGTGTTGACAGAATTGATTATGGAGAAAATTGGGGTAATGTTCACGTCGATATCGTGGGTCCTCTCATCAATCAATCCCAAGAAATTAAAGATGCTGGCTGGGACATTCAAGTCCTAAAAGAACTCGACCACACAGGAGCAATGCAAGCTGAAAACGTATTATCGATCATAAAACCTTGGCTGGACGAAAAGTTTTTAGAAAAATAGCTCAAGCAACGGAGATTCCGAGATTTCGACTCATTTATGAAACGGTTCTGAATTTCATGATGAAAAATAAAGTGAAACTTCCATCAGTGGGGGCTTTCTTTATCCCCCGCTGATGGTTAGTTGAATTAATCGGGATTTTACGGGCAGTTATCCCCCACCTAGCTTCTTCCTTTTCTCTTAATCTTGAGGTGGGGGTCTTACTGTGCAAGGGAGAGTAAGTTTTCCTGACGATCACCTAGTTCACCTTGCCCTTGGGCACGAACTAACGCTTTATAAAACGCTTGTTCTAAACGTGCCGTATCGTGGTTAATAAAATCTGCACTTTCCGTATCATGGGGTACTTGATCAATGGCACTAAGCATAATGAAACATTCCTTGCATCGCCTTTCATCCTTCAAAACGGCTACAATTTCTTGAAAAATATCCGCAATAATTTCCTTCACCAAACCTTGGCGTTCCAAATATGAAATGACGGCTGTAGTTTTCTCATTTGTATAATGTTTCACTGCGGAAAAAAAAGGTCCCTTTTTGTTCCATAAGCGCCCTATTTCGGAAGATCATTGCTTTTACCTTATTCAGGATAAACACCCGTTTGAAGAACTGATATTTTTTAATACTGTCAAATAATACATAACCAAAAACTATTCCAGCTGTTGTTGTCAATGTGGTATTTCCTACATATCTAACCTTCTTGCGAATAACACATTCATTCCAAAGAAGTTCTTCATATAGTACAACATCTTGTTTTCTATTAGTGAATGAAGTAAAGTATTGGTTGATACTAATAAAACTCTTCTTGTTTATTTAGTTTACATGTTCTTTTGAGGGGGATTGATAATGCAAGTTCGGATTATGAAGGCATTTATAGAAGAGATTCATAATAAAGGTATGAAATTTACGATGGATGATTTGGCAAAACGACTCGGTATTAGTAAGCGAACGCTATATGAACATTTTCCCTCAAAGATAGACATTTTAGATACTATAATTGAACAGACATTAGCCGAGTTTGACGAAAAAACCGAGAAAATTATCCAGGATGACCAATTGTCTTTACTTGAAAAAATCAAAAGTGTAATCACTGTTGTTCCAAAATATAATGAATTTTATGATTTGAGAATTTTGGAACAGATGAAGCGTTATTATCCTGAACAATGGGAGAGAATTCACAAAGCGCTCAACCAGTGGGATGCATTACGGGAATTAGTTGAACAAGGTATTCGTGAGGGACTTATCGTTGAGAGGAACGTTCAGCTTATTATGAAGTTGATTATAGATGCTACAAATTCGGCACTTGACCGTCGCTTTTTTTTAGAAAATAGTATCACGGTATCTGATGCATTGAATTCCATAGTAGATATTTTATTGTTTGGGCTCATAAACTCCTCGCCTGAAAAATAATGTAGGAATAGTACCATAAATTTTGTAAAATGATAATTTATTTTTATTTTCACGTTTGGCTGGCGAGTGATTGGTCAATTCTTTGGGAAGTATCTTTGCAACTGATAGAAGAAAAACATGCACTATAATAATAAATCTTGGGAGTTAAAAAAATGAGTCAAGAACTTAAACTGCGTCCTTTAGAACGAGAGGATTTGAAATTTGTTCATGAACTTAACAATGATGCACATATTATGTCTTATTGGTTTGAAGAACCTTATGAAGCTTTTGTGGAGTTGCAAGACTTATATGATAAGCACATTCATGATCAAAGTGAGCGTCGTTTTATAGTAGAAAAAGATAATGATATGATTGGATTAGTTGAATTAGTGGAGATTGATTACATTCATCGAAGAACAGAATTTCAAATTATCATTGATCCAAAGTATCAAGGTTATGGGTATGCAGCGTGCGCAACCCGTTTAGCAATGGATTACGCCTTTTCAGTATTAAATATGCACAAAGTTTATTTAATAGTGGATAAAGAAAACGAAAAAGCAACGCATATTTACAAAAAAGTGGGCTTTATAATTGAAGGTGAGTTACAAGATGAATTTTTCGTTGATGGTAGCTATCATAATGCAATAAGAATGTGCATCTTCCAGGAACAATATTTAGATATGAAATAAATGGTTATTTAGATTAGGGGACCGCCTTATAGGAATCAATATACCAACCTTATAATCATTAAACATAGAAAAAATCCCTGCTTTCGATCAATTACCTTTATTCTGTTCAAATTTTTGAAAATTATTTTATTTTGGCATTACGTATCTTGTGTGTTCAACTGATAGCTAAGATATTTATTCATATACCAGAAATTGATCTCAAATAATAATCTGGGACATATTTACGATTAGACGGAAAAAACTTTTATAAATAAAGAAGGCTGCCAATGTTTAATCGGCAGCTTCAAGATGTTAGTTGATAAAACCCTTTTGTGTTTTTAAGTAAGACAGCTGAAACTTCCGTAACGGAAAGCTTCTTGATCAATGCCATTTTCCCTATGGATTCCTCCATCATATTCGGATGGGTCATTTTCCCTGAAAATGGGCCTTCAAATGGCCAAGGACCATCTGTTTCAACCATCATTAGCTCGAGGGGATAGACTCTGACAAGCTGCTCGATTTCTTGTTCATACACCACATCAGGGGTAATAGAAATATGGTAGCCGTTTCTTGCCATTCGGTCTATTGTTTTCTGCTCCCCTTTAAACCAATGAAAATGCGCTTTGGAAACAGAATATTTTTCGAGAAGGTCACAAACGAGCGGCGCATCATCATAAACGGCATGAAGAACGATTGGTTTGTCCCATTTTTTCGCCATCCTGATAAAAGCTTCCAATACTTCAAGATAAGGAGCAATCGAAATCCCCTGCTCTTGCCTTAAGTAGTATGGCAGCCCCACCTCCCCGACAGCAATCATTTCATCACGGTGTTCGTCCATCCAATTTAGCAGTACATTCAACTCGCTTTCAGAAGGCAATACTTGTTCTGGATGGTAGCCAAATGCAGGTTTTACCTTTTGATATTTTTGTGATAACAAAAGATTTCTTTTACTGGAATCCAAATGAAAGGATACAGAAATCAAGGCCTCGATATAGGCAGAATCCAGTAAAAGCTTCTTGATTTCCTCATCGTGATAGTGATCCAAATGAATATGAGCGTCGATCATGTTCATTTGACTTCACCTACTAATTGGTAATATAAATCCCTTTTCCATTGAATAAAGCTTTCATCTAGCAGAATCCTTTCGTGCCGCGGCCTTTCAAAAGGAACCTCTAGGTTTGAAACGACCTTTGCTGGCTTACCAGACAGCAGCATCACCCGATCGGATAGAAACAGTGCTTCCTCAATATTATGAGTAATAAATAGAATGGTCCTTCGATGTGATTCCCACATTTCCAATAACCATTTCTGCATTTCAAATCGGGTCAGCTCATCCAAAGCTGAAAACGGCTCATCAAGACAGATCACCTCTTGCGGGCTCAATAAGGCACGGATAAAAGCAGCCCGCTGCTTCATTCCTCCTGAAAGCACGTGAGGATAGGCGTTTTCATAATCAGAGAGTCCTGCGATTGCCAGCATCTCTCGTGCTGCTTTTACTTCTTTTTTTCCCTGAAGTTCTTGGCCAAGAAGGACATTTTCAAGTATCGTCCTCCATGGGAAGAGAGAAGAAGTTTGTGGCATATAGCTAATAAAACCACGCTTGCCATTAATGGTCTGACCGTCTAATAGGATGTTCCCTTCATCTGGTGAAAGGATGCCGCCAATTAAATTAAAAATGGTGCTTTTCCCACTACCTGAAGGGCCAATAATAGAAACAAATTCATTTTTATTGATTGAAAAATCAAGGTTTTTCAGTACTTCATTTTGACCAAAACGCTTTGAAACGTTATGAAAACGGAGATAGCTCATTTGTTCTCATCCCCTTTCGGCTGCCAACGAACCACTCTTCGTTCCATAAAAACGATTAAAGAGAAAAATAAGAGGCTCAAGAACATGATCGTAAAAATAGCAACGAACACCCGGTCCGTTCGAAAAGACGACGATGCGAATGTCATAAAGACACCGATCCCCTGCTTAGCACCAAGCCATTCGGAAATAACGGCCCCCATTACGCTATACGTAGCAGAGATCTTTAAGCCTGAAAAAATCGACGGCAAGGAAAACGGCAGCTCCAATTTCCAAAAAAGCTGCGTTTTTGATGCACCTGCCATCATCATATAATGCTTCAACTCTGAAGGGGTTTGGCTAAATCCATCTAAAGCGGCTACTGTAATGGGAAAGAAGCAAACTAGGGTGATCACAATCATTTTTGGCAATAAGCCAAACCCAAACCAAATTACCAATAATGGAGCAAGAACGATAATGGGCACATTTTGCGATAAAATCAACAATGGATAGAAGGAATCCCTCAAAATAGGAACTATATGCAGTAAAATGGCGGCCGCCAGTCCAATGAATGCTCCAACCGCAAATCCTAATAGTGAAATTTTAACCGTCGAAAACACATCTGGATAAAAATCACGCCAACCAGCCACGGCCTCTGCGAAAATCTTTGATGGCGGCGGAAGAAGCCATTCCGGCACTTCTGCTATTTTAACGACAATTTCCCAAATGACAAACAAAAGGAGGAGAACTAATAACGGTCTCCACCCTTTTACAAGATTCTTCCTCATGATCGATATTTCTCCGTTAGGTCATCCATGGAAATTCCTGTTGGCTGATAAAGGATCTTCACTTGAGAAATGACATTTTTGCTACCCATTTCAATCATTCGTTCATTCATTTTTGAAATCACCCTAAATAATTCTTGAAGTTCGCCTTCCATGGTTGTTTCTAACGGGTGTACCTCATATTTCACACCAGATTCATCAATTACTTTAATGGCTTCATCAACGTATGGAATAACATCTTCTCCATTCTTTGTTTTCGGGATTATTTGAATGCTGATTAATGAATTCGCCATGTTTTTCTACCCCCTAGTGTTTTGGTAAAAACTCATTTGTAAATGCTTTTTTGGCATCTAATTTCTTGTCAAGAAGCTTATTCTCATACATCCATTGGGCATAATTTTCCCAAACCTCTTGGTTTTGAATCCCCCATTCCTTTGCATCATCCTGATATTTCGGCGATAACCATTCTTGACTCTTCTTTACAAGCTTTGGATCTAAATCCGGTGCTGCTTTCATCAGGATATCCGCAGCTTGATCAGGGTTTTTGATGGCAAAATCATACCCCTTTGCAGCGGCTTTTACGAACGCCTTAACCGTTTCAGGGTTCTCTTCGATCATTTTTTCATTTGTTTCTAAAACAGGTGTATAGTAGTCCAGTTTGTCAGAGTAATCTGTTAAGTAAACCATATTAATTTTTTCATTACGAAGCTCTGCTTCCACACCAGTCCACCCATAGTAAATCCAAGCAAAATCGATGTCTCTTTTTACAGCCGTAAAAAAGTCCGTATCCCCCATGTTCACAATATTCACCTTGTTTGCATCGGCATTTTCCTTTTTCATTAGAGAAGTGATGACAGATTTTTCGACTGGCGAGCCCCATCCACCGTATGTTTTTCCTTCAAAATTTTTTGGTGATTGAATCTGTTTGGCAGCTGGTGAAGCGAATCCTGATGTATTGTGCTGTATAACTGCAGCGATCGATACTAGCGGCACCCCTTGTACACGTGCTTGGGTAATCGCTTCTTGGTAGCCAACACCGAATTGCGCCTTGCCAGAAGCTACTAGTTGGTCAGCACCGGTCTCACCCGGCATGATAATATCCACATCTAAGCCTTCTTTTTTGAAGAATCCTTTTTCTTTTGCTACGTATAATCCAGTATGATTGGTATTTGGCGTCCAATCTAGTACAATCGAAACCTTTTTAAGCGGCTGCTTGGTTCCTTTCGCGTTTTCTGTTTCTTTTTTGCTGCTGCATCCAGTCATTAGAAAAACTGATAGGACTAATACTAGCCATTTCTTCATGTTGAATCCCCCATATGTAAAAATAAAATCTAAAGTGAAACAAATCAAATAGGCAGAAACCTCAGTGTCTGTTAGAAGGCAAAAACAAGCTTAAACAAAATAAAGCACCCAGGCAAAGAAACCTGAGTGCATATCAGCAAACAATTAATTGTTTAAGAATATGTTCCCTCCGCCGGTATCAACCAGATCAGGTTCCAAGGGTCATCGTCTCACGGACTAAATCTCAACCGGCAACACCGGTTCCCCCACATTTCATCGTATTCAATTTATTTCTCCACTATTATATCAGTCAAGGTAGTCAATGCCAACTTTTTTATCTATTGAAAATCTAGCCCAAATGAAGAGCCTAATAAAATGCTCATTTTATTATTCTCTGAAATATGTATCAGGATAGGCTGGTTCCTCAATTTCATGAAAGAATAAATAGTATTCTATTAATCTATTTTCATGTAAAAAGCTCGGTAAAACGGATTGTTATACCTGAAATATTCGAGAATAATTTTAATATTTATTTTTATTTAGGCAGGCAAAAGAGCTTTAACTAGTGTACCAAGGTTTTATTACAATAAAATCAATAGAACTCATCAATGGAGTTCTATCGCTTCTTCGCTACTTAAGTAAAAGCAATACTTGATTGGGTCCTGTGCGCTTCATAACTCGATACCCTTCACTAGAGGCAGTAGCAATCCCTTGATCATTTGGTTTACAATACCCATTTACTCGGCAAGTTCCATCATCGCGTACCAATAGTTTACCGATCATGCCAACAGCTACCCATTCTTTTCTTTGGGACCGTGGGATGTACTCTCGTTCATAATCCCATTCAGGATTTATGCTCGGATGCCTTTCTACGCGCTCATGTATCAGGACATTGCCTTGATGATCTTTTTCAGAAGGGACTACAACATCCTGATATTGAATTCCCCCCCATTCATCGCGGATGAACATATGTTTCCAACAAAGTTCATGACTATCACCGAGGATACCCGGTTCGGCGGTCGTAACTCCAAGGATAAAATCATCATTTACACTGGCTTTCCGTATTTTCTCCCCTTCCAATGTAACAAAATATCCATAGTCAATCCCTTGCCCATCCAGTGTTTCAAACAGCTCGGCATAGTCAGAGCCATAGGTATCCACTCTGCGAAAAGTTGCATTACCATTGTTCTGAATTGTGGCCGTAAGGAATCTGTATATGGTTCCAAAAAAAGAATATCCGCCTGCCATATGCCAACCGTATTCATAAACAGCGTCGCCAAATTGCCCCATAATATGAGCACCTACTATGTTATTTGTTGACGTATAAAAACCCTCTGCATGGGAACGATAGCCACTTGCAATCGTTTGTTGTCCTTCAGAGTGAGAATTATGTCCGCTTGCTCGAGTGTCTTGCCCTTCGGCGTGAGCAGACATCCCGCTTGCTACTGAGCTAAAACCTTCTGCATGTGATGCAAAATAACTCGATTTACAATTATACCCTTCCGCATGTGTGAAATAATCGCGAGCCTCCGTAGCTGCACCTTCTGCATGACAAGCAGGTCCATAAGTGGTAGTGCCACTCCCCTCTGCATGTGAAAAGTCTCCATATGCATATGTCTCTCTACCTTCTGCATGGGCAGCAAACCCTTCGGTTCTCGACCGAAATCCTTCCGCATGAGAAGCAATACCCGTATTTTCATATCCAGCAGCATCAATGCCTGCTAATGTACTCATTCCTTCTGCATGGGAAGCTTTGCCGACCGCTGTTGTGTTAGAACCCTCCGCATGGCATGATTCGCCTCTTGTGATTGTAGTTTCACCTTCCACATGGGAATAAAATCCATGTGAGCGTGATTTATACCCTTCTGCATGGGAATATTTGCCGATTGCCATTGATTCACGGCCTTCCGCATGGGAAGCATCTCCAAAAGCACCGGTTTCCTGTCCCTCAGCGTGGGCAGCAAAGCCGCCATCATCTTCAAAAATACTACCTGCCCTCGTTTTGTACCCTTCTGCATGACAATAATTTCGTACAGTGATTGTTTCTCTGCCTTCTGTATGTGCCGCCTCTCCTCTAGCGATCGTACTAAGGCCTTCCGCATGAGACGTACTACCAATCGCTTGTGTTTCAGCGCCTTCCGCATGAGCAAAATCTCCAATGGACTGTGTATGTTCACCTTCTGCATGCGAGGATGGACCAATTGCCTCGGATCGATGACCTTCTGCGTGTGCATAATTACCGTTAGCTTTTGTCAGATACCCCTCCGAATGGGAAGCTGTACCATCTGCAAGCGTGCTGTAACCCTCGGCATGCGCTGCAACTCCTCTGCCCGATGTATCTTCACCGATTCGTTCAGCACCTGCAACTGTTTGTACCCCTTCTGCATGGCAATAATCCTTTCGAGCGTTTGTATTCATCCCTTCTGCATGGGAATATTGGCCGCCAGCTTCGGTGAACCCACCTTCAGCATGTGTGCGATCCCCACGAGCAAATGTCTGATACCCTTCTGCGTGTGATTGAATACCAAATGCACGCGTCATCACCCCTTCCGTATGCGAAGTACCAGCTTTTGCGTAAGTTCGGTATCCTTCCGCATGGGATGCTATACCCTCTGCATAGGAACTTTGACCCTCGGCATGGGAAAAATCACCTTGCGCTGTAGTATCGTGACCTTCCGAGTGCGAACATACCCCTAAAGGCTGTTGATTACATCCATTCGGCATTGCATACACTCCTTTAAAACAATATTTTGGATAGTATACACTTTAGGCATATGATTGGTGAAAATGAGAAAAAAGCTTAAGCTTTCTATATTTATAAGGTAATAGGCATTAGTCTTATTGCGAAATTTCAAGAAAACCAAGATCTTAAGGTATTGCATCAAATAAAATAACAATTTTTACTATTAATAAGTTAATTCAAAGTTTCCAAAAAAAAAAATGCAGGCAAAATTGATCGCACTGTTGCAATTCTTACATTTGCTTCATGGAAAACGTTGCCCTCAATACATTGTAAATTAAAAATTTCCTATTAAAAAAAGTTAAAGAAACTTCATATCTAGAGTTTTAGTACTGATAGTAATATCAGAACACCAAATGTTATAATAAATGTAAATTATAGGATATTCATTTGATGAAAGGACTGATGTACTATGAAATTTGAATTTGGAGATATGACGATTCAATTTCCACCTATAATGATTTCTCTTATTTTAATAGCGATCATTTATTTATTATGGAAATGGAGTAAGGAATTAGAGAATCGACGTTTTACTATTTTTCTATATTTCTTGATTAGTACATACATTGCGCCACTTTATTCTCAGTCCACTAAAAATGGCGGCAAATTTGAATTATGGATTCCGTTAGGATTTGTCGTTATATTATTTTACCTATATGCTAATAAAAGAAATCATCCAGCTAAAATGAAGGCAAGCTTATTGGGTTTGGCTGTTGCATTATATAGGCTAATTGTAATTTATATGAATTTACTTTTTTGATTTTATTACGATAATTTAATTATAATGTCCTGATTGTCGCGGACTTCCAAGGTCCAACCAATAATCCTGGAGAAATACGGGCATATAATGGCACAACTGGGGCATTTCTTGGCAATTTCGACCACTCTGGTTTCAGTGGAGAGTTTTTTCCCCGTGGCTTGGTCATCGGTCCCGACAATTTGTTGTATGTCTCTGTAGTCAACTTTTCTACGGGACTTGAAGGCTCGGTGCTTCGCTTCGACTTAGATAATCGGATGTTCCAAGATGTGTTCGTTGAGAGTAACAGCGAAAACGACCTCCAACGTCCTGAGGGCTTGGTCTTCGTTCCCAATGGAAACCTCTACGTGACTAGTTTCCGAAGTGTCCCAACCAACATCAGTGCTACCGACAAAATTCTAGTCTTCAAAGGTGGTACTGGGGAGTTTCTTGACAAGATTGATCTTGATGCCGTCGGAATCGGACAACCCCGCGCCTTCGCACAAGCAATCCTATACGGACCGAACGGAAAATTATTTATTCCTATTACGGGCAATGGACCTGATACAGGGTCGGTGCGGCGCTACAACAATGATAAGACGTTCGATGTGATCGTCACTTCCAATTTTGCGAAGGGGCCGTTAGGATCGCCATGGTATCTGACGTTTGGCAAGACCAATCCGGCAACACTTGCTTACGATGATGAAGCAATGGGATAAAACGGATTAGAGAATCTGACACTGAAAATCACTGGTTGGTCCCCTTGTTAAGAAAATGTTCCTCAGCTGATAAAAGGATAGTTCCCTGAATAAAATAAACGAGGTCACAAAATGTAAATCATACCCATTTTGTGACCTGTTTTTTTTTTAATGAATCAACACTATTTAGTACTTAATCTTAAAAATCTTCATATTTACTTCACCATATAATAATTTTGCCATAAGACTATACGCAATTTTGGATTATCGTTTTTCACAACTGATGCTAACCTGCCCCATTAGCCATCTATGAAGCGCAAAAATCAGCGCTTCACCACAGAGAATGAAAATGGGGTTCTAAGTTCCATAATGTTTAATGTCTGACGTCAAAAAAATGCGGATTTACAACCTTAAGCCCATTTCCCCGTTTTTAACAACGTTTAAAAAGTTTTAATGATCTTAAAGACTCTAATGAGACCATCTTCTCTGAATTTAAATGGTATTCTCCCAGTAAATTAATATGCTTCCATCCTAAAGGGGCCGTGTAGAAAGAATAATTTTAGGTTTTTTGAATTTTTTGTGACAATGACAAATGTAACTATTAGAGGAGGAACTATTATGACATCTTAGAATTAATAAACAAAATAGTCATATGAAATGAGGAATTTAATTGAACTTTCCACAACTGAAAATCTCGCATATGATGCCTACAGTTCCAATCTTCCAAGGTGGAATGGGCGTCGGAATCTCATTAAGCAATCTAGCCTCAGCTGTAGCAAATGCTGGTGGTGTTGGAATTATTTCTGGCACAGGAATTTCAGTTGAAGATATGCGTACACATATCAGAAAAGCTAGAAGTCTCTTAAAGGATACAGGGTACATCGGAGTCAACGTATTGTTTGCCATGAATGATTTTGCCGAAAAAATGAAAGCTGCACTTGATGAAAAAGTTGATTTCATTATTTCAGGTGCTGGAATTTCAAGAGACATGTATGCTTGGGGGAAACAAGCCGCAATTCCAGTCATATCAATTGTTTCTTCTGCTAAACTCGCAAAAATTTCTGAGCGACTTGGAGCTGCTGCTGTTGTTGTTGAAGGTTTTGAAGCAGGAGGACATTTAGGGACTGACAGGCCTCTTTTTGACATACTTCCTGAAGTTGTAGAAGCCGTTTCCGTCCCAGTTATTGCTGCAGGAGGAATTATGACTGGATATGATATTGCTAAAGCTCTTAGAATGGGGGCATCAGGTGTTCAAATGGGAACAAGATTTGTTGCAAGCGAGGAATGTGATGCCCCTCTTTCTTTTAAGCAAAAATATGTTAATGCTCGTAAGGAAGATACAATTTTAGTTAAAACGACTGTGGGCTTACAAGGAAGGGCAATTACCAATAATTTCACTGATTTAATCAGTGGATCAGAGAAACTTAAAATTACGAAATGCCATAATTGTCTTAAAAATTGCTCTTATCGTTTTTGTACGCTCGATTCTTTGGTTAAATCCGTAGAAGGTGATGTCGAAAATGGTCTCGTTTTTGCTGGTGCAAAAGTAGATGAAATCAAGGAGATTCTTCCCGTCCAAAAAATCATTGAAAAACTAAAAGGAGAATATCAAAAAGCAATGGAGCAATAACATTTTATTTTACACTTTTATTTTTGGGGAATCGTCTTGAAAATGGCCTTATCGTTGTAAATCCGCATTTGCCTGACGGTACCCCATCGCTATCAAGTTAAGGTTGCGCTAGGAAGGTTTAAAAGAATTCTCCCCCTTTTTATAGAGAATTAGGGTAAACTATTTAAAAATTGGCATACGAAATAAACCCTAACGTTTTTTTGTTTTTTTGATTAAGCCGCTTGATTATCAAAAATGGTACAATTATAAACGACACCTAATATATCAAAGACTGTTTTTTTCTCGTATCGGTGAGATTTTCGTCCGTTGCGCTGTAGGAGGTTAAACAGACGAAGAAGAATCTTTGATAAATCTTGGGTGTCTATTTGTATGGCTCGAAACAGAAGAGAAAAATAGTCTTTAATCATATATATGGCTTTATATTCACTTAGCTCTTGTTTCTTCTTCATGAGAAGTAACTTCAGCATTTGAAACAAAATAGAGGAACAGAGTAAAATGGCAATCAGTTGCCCATACAAATGGCATTCCAATCGTTCTCGTTTTATCTTTTTACAATGATGAATATGAAAGAATGATTTCCATGTTTTAAATAAAATTTCGATCTGCCAACGTAAAGAATACCAATCATGTACTTGTCTCATCGGGACTATATCTGTAGGAGTGTTTGTCATATATACATTGATACCACTAAGTCGTTTACTACGGGGAGAATACTTTATTCCTTTCTTTTTTTCTCTTACAGTTTGATCTTGTAATCGGTTTTTTTGCTGTTCTTCTGCTAGTCGACGAACAATCACACGAGTTGGCACTTTATCATTCATTCCTACATAAGCAGGGTTGGGATTTTTTTCCCTCGGGTACTTACTGGTTCGTTGTACAAAACCAACATCTCTAGCAAGATTTCGTAAGATATTTGGGGAAAAG
>Ga0213823_1000398_pt1 | contig 38534 bp, 35 predicted proteins | sample MC6MC0907MG_FD_179887 | JGI IMG/M metagenome (GOLD analysis project Ga0213823, IMG submission 179887) | Enriched soil aggregate microbial communities from Iowa State University, Ames, United States - MC6-MC0907-MG | ecosystem: Environmental > Terrestrial > Soil > Unclassified | place: USA: Iowa...
TTGGTCCACCGGGCTGGCCGGTGTGACGGGTTTCGGAATCGGGCTAGTCATGGCGAAGGCCTCAGCGCTGATGACGGATGCGTGGGTTGGCCAGGCCGTAGAGGATGTCCACGACGAAGTTGACCAGAATCACCAGGCAGGCGATCAACAGGATGCCGTTCTGGACCACGGGGTAGTCACGGGCACCGATGGCTTCGATCAGCCACTTGCCGATGCCCGGCCAGGAAAAGATGGTTTCGGTGAGCACCGCACCGGCCAGCAGCGTGCCGACCTGCAGGCCGAATACAGTCAGCACCGGGATCAGCGCATTGCGCAGGCCGTGCACGAACACCACGCGGGCCGGCGACAGGCCTTTGGCGCGGGCGGTGCGGATATAGTCTTCGCGCAGCACTTCGAGCATCGACGAGCGGGTCATGCGGGCGATCACCGCCAGCGGGATGGTGCCGAGCACGATGGCCGGCAGGATCAGGTGCATCACGGCATCCTTGAACGCCCCTTCCTCGTCGCTGAGCAGGGTGTCGATCAGCATGAAGCCGGTTTTCGGCTCGATGTCGTACAACAGGTCGATACGCCCGGACACCGGCGTCCAGCCCAGGCTTACCGAGAAGAACATGATCAGGATCAGGCCCCACCAGAAGATCGGCATCGAGTAGCCGGCCAGGGATATGCCCATGACCCCATGGTCGAACAGCGAACCGCGCTTGAGCGCCGCGATCACCCCGGCCAGCAGGCCGACGATGCCGGCGAACAACAGCGCGGCGAAGGCCAGTTCCAACGTGGCGGGGAACAGGGTGAGGAACTCGGTCCACACGCTTTCGCGAGTGCGCAGCGACTCGCCCAGGTCACCCTGGGCCAGCTTGCCGACGTAGTCCAGGTACTGGACCGGCAGCGGCTTGTTCAGGCCCAGGCGCTCCATGGCCTGGGCGTGCATTTCGGGGTCGACCCTGCGCTCGCCCATCATCACTTCCACCGGGTCGCCGGGGATCAGGCGTATGAGCGCGAAGGTCAGCAAGGTGATGCCGAAAAAAGTCGGAATCAGCAGGCCCAGGCGCCGGGCAATAAAACTCAACATTGTCGGGGTTACCTCATCAGCCGTTGTACGGCGGTGCCGCCGGTGCCCGTGTGGGTTGCCGGCGATCGTTGTTGTTCTACTTCACCTTGGTGGTGGCGAAGTTGTTGTTGGTCAGAGGGTTGATCACGTAACCCTCCACGTTGTCACGCATGGCAGTGAACATCTTCGGATGCGCCATGCTGATCCAGGGCTGGTCGTCATCGTACACCTTCAATGCCTCGGCATAGAGCCTGGCACGCTCGTCGTTGTCGATCACTTCGCGGGCGCGGGTGATCAGTTCCTGGAATTTCGAGTTACACCAGCGCGCGTAGTTCTCGCCGGTTTTTGCAGCGTCGCAGCTGAGCAGGGGGCTGAGGAAATTGTCCGGGTCGCCGTTGTCGCCGGCCCAGCCCGTGGACACCAGGTCGGCCTCGCCTTTTTTGGCGCGGCGCAGCATCTCGGCCCATTCCATCACCCGGATATCCAGCTTGAGGCCGATCTTGGCGAGGTCCGCCTGCAGCATCTCGGCAGACAGCCGCGGGTTGGGGTTGGTCGGGCCGCCGCCGTTGCGGGTGAACAGGGTAATCACCGTGCCTTCCGGCACACCGGCCTGCTTGAGCAGTTCACGGGCTTTGGCCAGGTCGCGTGGCGGGTTCTGGTTGTCGTTGTTGTAGCCGATCATGGTCGGCGGGTAGGGGTTGACCCCGACCAGCGCGTTGCCCTTGCCGAACAGCTGATCGACGTGGGTCTGGCGGTCGAAAGCCATGTTGATGGCTTTGCGCACGCGCACGTCGCTGAGATACTTGTGTTCCGTGTTCATGGCGATATAGCCGGTGACCAGGGCTTCGATCTCGGCGACCTTCAGCCTGGAGTCGGCCTTGATCGAGGGCACGTCATCCGGCTTGGGGTACAACGCGACCTGGCACTCGTTGGCGCGCAGCTTCTGCAGGCGTACGTTGCTGTCGGTGGCGATGGCGAACACCAGGGTGTCGGCCGGTGGCTTGCCGCGGAAGTACTCCGGGTTGGCCTTGAAGCGCACCTGGGCGTCCTTGTTGTAACGCTGGAAGATGAACGCACCAGTGCCAATCGGCTTGCTGTTGAGGTCGCCGGTTTTGCCGGCCTTGAGCAATTGGTCGGCGTACTCGGCGGAGTAGATCGACGTGAACGCCATGGCCATGTCACGCAGGAACGGCGCTTCGGGGCGGGCAAGGGTGATGACCACGGTGTGGTCGTCGGTTTTTTCCACCGACTTGAGCAGGTCCTTGAAGGCCATGCTCTCGAAATACGGGTAGCCGACGCTGGTCTTGTCGTGCCACGGGTGGTTCGGGTCGAGCTGGCGGCGCAGGCTCCACAGCACGTCGTCGGCGTTGAAGTCGCGGGTCGGCGTGAAGTAGTCGGTGGTGTGGAACTTCACCCCTTGGCGCAGGTGGAAGGTGTAGGTCAGGCCATCGGCGGAGATGTCCCAGCGCTCGGCCAGGGCGGGCTCGATGTCGGTAGTGCCGGGCCTGAAATCGACCAGGCGGTTGAACACCGTTTCGGCCGAGGCGTCGGCGGTGACCGCCGTGGTGTACTGGACGATGTCGAAGCCTTCCGGGCTGGCTTCGGTGCACACCACCAGCGGCTTGGCCGCCAGGTTGCCGGCGGCGCCGAGGATGACCGCTGCCAGGGCAGCGCGCAGGGGTAGCAATGTCATGTGAACTCCTTGCTCGCATTGATTCCAGCGTAGACGCCACGGCCCATGCGTAGATGAACCGTGGCGTCAGCGGTCAGAGAATGTTGAATGGAATGGTGGTGACGATGCGCAGCTCGTCCAGGCTGCCATCGGCCTGTGCCTTGCTGGCACGGTGCGCGGTGTAGGTGGCGCGGATGCTGGTGTCTTTCAGCGCGCCGCTCTGCACTGCGTAGCTGGTGCCGATGCCCCACTCGTAGTGGGTTTCGCCGTCCATGCCGGTGACGTCATAGGCAGTGCCCCGGTAATGGGTGCCGTCGATGCCCCAGCCACGTGCGTTGTACAGGTTGAACTTGAGGCCCGGCACACCGTACGGGGCCATGTTCAGCACGTAGGAAATCTGCAGGGATTTCTCGTTCGGGCCGTTGAAGTCCGAGAGCAGCGAGTTGGCCAGGTAGATGCCGTTGGTTTCGTGCAGGTAGTCGAAGTACTCGTTGCCGTTGACCTGCTGCCAGGACGCGCTGAGGGTATGGGCCTGATGGGTGAGGCCGAGCGACAGGCTGTAGGTGTCGTTGTCGATCTCGCCCATCTTCTTGCTGCCTTCGTCCACGGTCTTGTAGTAGTTCAGGCCGGTGGTCAGGCTCAGCACCGCGCTGTCGCCCAACACGTGGTTGGCGCCGAAGTAGTACTGGTTCCAGAAGTCGTCGACCTTGGTGGCGTAAAGGCTGGTGGTCAGGCTCTTGAGCGGCTGGTAGTTGACCCCGGTGGTGCTGGCGCGGTCGGTCTCGACGCCGGCGGCGCCGTACTCGCTGCGGAACTTGCTGAGGCTCTGTTCGCTACGCGGTGACACACGGTCGAAGGTGCCCAGGTCGAACGACAGGTTGTCGAATTCGGCGCTGTGCAGAAATGCGCCCTGGAAGCTCGAAGGCAACGCGCGGTTGCCGATGTAGGCGATCATCGGTGTGTCCACCGACTGGCGGCCGACGGTCAAGGTGGTGTTGGACACGCGCGCCTTGACGTTGGCCAGGCCCATCTTGCTCCACTGGCCGACGGGGTCGCCGTCACTGTGGGTCAGGGTGCGGTTGTTGGGGCCGGCGATGGCAGCGCGGCCCTGCTCCAGGGCAATGGCGTTGTAGCCGGCAGCTTCGACCGCAAAGCCCACGGTGCCCTGGGTGAAGCCCGAGCTGTAGTTGAGAATGGTGCCTTGCAACCAGTTGTCGCGGCTGTGGGTGTCGTGGCGGCTACCGTCGCTTTTGTAGTACTTCCACAGCGGGGCGCGGGTGGCGCGTTCGCGGGCGTACCAGTTGCGGGTGCTGCCGGACAGGCTCTGGCCGTCGATGAAGCCTTTTGCTTCGTCCTGTTCGCTGGTGCCTTTGATGCTGAACGGGACGTAGTCCTGGCTTTGGGTTTCGGCCTGGGCCATGGCGCAGAATGCGCCCATGGATAAGGCCAGCGCGGTGAGGGTGAATGGTCTCAAGGTTAAAGCTCCCTTTCTGTTCTTTTAGTTATTACCTAGCCTTGTGGGCCGGTTTTTTTCGCGGTGTTGCCAGGGTTGCCCGGGGTTGCCGGGCAAAATCGGGGGAGTTGTGTTGGCTTGCCGGCGATAGGGCCAGCACCGGCTAGCGCTCAATCAACACTCACACCAGAAAAGTCATTGCGGCCAAAGGGGCTTACCTTGAAATCGGCCACCTTGATGCTGATCGGCTGGTTCACGGTTGAATGCGCCACCGGCGTGATCGGCACCTGCTGCTTGAGGCGCTGCTGGGCCTGCTGGTACAGCACGGTGCGCTGCTTCCGGTCGGTGACCTGTTTGGCCTGCTTGACCAGGCTGTCGTACTGCGGGTCGCACCACAGCGAATAGTTGTTGCTGCCAATGGCATCGCAGTTGTAGAGGGTGCCAAGCCAGTTGTCCGGGTCACCGTTGTCACCGGTCCAGCCGATCAGGGCGATATCGTGCTCGCCACTTTTCATGCGCTTGAGGTACTCGCCCCATTCGTAACTGACGATGCGCACCTTGAAGCCGAGCTTGTTCCAGTCGGCCTGGAGCATCTCGGCCATGAGCTTGGCGTTGGGGTTGTACGGGCGCTGCACGGGCATGGCCCACAGCGTGACCTCGGTGCCTTCCTTGACGCCGGCCTGCTTGAGCAGCTGCCTGGCTTTTTCCGGGTCGAAGGGCGCGTCCTTGAGGCTGTTGTCGTAGGACCACTGGGTCGGCGGCATGGCGTTCACGGCCAGCTGCCCGGAGTCCTGATACACCGCCTGCAGAATCGCCTGTTTGTTCACCGCCATGTCCATGGCCTGGCGCACCTCCAGGCGGTCGAACGGAGGGTGCTGGGTGTTGTAGGCGATGTAGCCGAGGTTGAAGCCCGGCTGCTGCAGCACCTGCAATTTGCTGTCAGCCGTGAGCGCCGGCAGGTCGGCCGGGCGCGGGTGCAAGGTCACCTGGCATTCGTTGCGGCGCAGCTTCTGGATGCGCACCGAGGGGTCGGTGTTGATCGAGAACACCAGGTTGTCGATCTTCACTTCATCCGGCGCCCAATACTCCTTGTTGCCCTTGAAGCGGATCTGCGAATCCTTCTGGTAACGCTGGAACACGAACGGGCCGGTGCCGATGGGTTGCTGGTTGATGTCGCTGGGGCGGCCGCTGGCCATCAATTGCTCGGCATATTCCGCCGACAGTATCGATGCGAAGCTCATCGCCAGGTTCTGAATGAACGCGGCATCGACTGTGTTCAGGGTGAACACGACAGTCAGCGGGCCGGTCTTTTCGACCCGGGCAATGTTCTTGTCCAGGCCCATGCTGACGAAGTAGGGGAACTCGGTGGGGTAGGCCTGGCGGAACGGGTGGCCCTTGTCGAGCATGCGGTTGAAGGTGAACAGCACGTCGTCGGCGTTGAAGTCGCGGGTGGGGGTGAAGGCCTTGTTGGCGTGAAATTTCACGCCCTCGCGCAAGTGGAAGGTGTAACGCAGGCCGTCGTCGGAAACCTCCCATTTGCTCGCCAGTGCGGGGTGCACCGCTGTGCCGCCGCGTTCGAACTCCACCAGGCGGTTGTAGAGCGGTTCGGCCGCATCATTGTCGGTGGCGCTTGTGTATTGGGCGGTGTCGAACCCGGCCGGGCTGCCCTCGGAGCAGAACACAAGGTTCTTGGCGTGGGCGGCGCCGGCTGGGGCCAGCAGGCCCAGGGCGAGCACGCTGCAAAACAGTTTTGTATGGCGCATGGCAAATCCTTTTCCATCTGTTGCACTGCTTCGGGGTACGAATTGCGGCAACAGGCACCCCAACCCCGGCGCGGTAGCGTCGGGGGCGGGTTTGGTTTACGGGAGGGGCGGAGGGTGGCCCGGGGCTATTTTTCTACGCTGACGCCGTAGAAGGCGTTCAGCGCAAATGGGCTGATCTTGAAGTCCTTCACCTTGGCGCTCATCGGCTGGTAGACCGTGGAGTGGGCGATCGGGGTAATCGGCACCTGCTCCTTGAGGATGTGCTGCGCCTTTTGGTAAAGCTCGGTGCGCTTGGCCTGGTCCGAGGTGGCCTTGGCCTGCTTGATCAGGTCGTCGTAGGGCTTGTAGCACCACTTGGAGAAGTTGTTGCCGTCGATGGCGTCGCAGCCATACAGGGTGCCCAGCCAGTTGTCCGGGTCACCGTTGTCACCGCTCCAGCCGATCAGCATGGCGCCCTGTTCGCCGCCTTTGGAGCGTTTGATGTACTCGCCCCATTCGTAACTGACGATCTTCGCCTTGATGCCGATCTTGGCCCAGTCGGACTGCAGCATCTCTGCCATCAGCTTGGCATTGGGGTTATACGGGCGTTGCACCGGCATGGCCCACAGGGTGATCTCGGTGCCCTCCTTGACGCCGGCTTGCTTGAGCAGTTGCTTGGCCTTTTCCGGGTCGTACGGCACGTCTTTGATGCTGGTGTCGTAGGACCACTGGGTCGGGGGCATGCCATTGACGGCGAGCTGGCCGGCGCCCTGGTAGACCGATTCGATGATCTTCTGCTTGTCTACGGCCATGTCCAGTGCCTGGCGCACTTCGAGTTTGGCCATGGGGTTGGGCTCGTTGCTGCCCTTGATCTTGTCCATCACGTTGTAGGCGATGTAGCCGAGGTTGAAACCGGCCTGTTGCGGCATCTGCAGGTTCTTGTCGGCCTTTAGCGGCTCGATGTCGGCCGGGCGCGGGAACAGGGTGACCTGGCATTCGTTCTTCTTCAGCTTCTGCATGCGCACCGAGGCGTCGGTGGTGATGGCGAAGATCAGGTTATCTATCTTCACGTCCTCGGGTTTCCAGTAGTCCTTGTTGCCCTTGAAGCGGATCTGCGCGTCCTTCTGGTATTTGCTGAACACGAATGGGCCAGTGCCGATCGGCTTCTGGTTGATGTCGGCGGCCTTGCCATCCTTGAGCAACTGGTCGGCGTACTCGGCCGACTGCACGGAAGCAAAGCTCATGGCCAGGTTCTGGATGAACGCGGCGTCCACTTCGTTGAGGGAGAACTTGACGGTGTGTGCGTCTACCTTCTCCACCTTGGCGATGTTCTTGTCCATGCCCATGTCGGTGAAGTAGGGGAATTCGGTGGGGTAGGCCTTACGGAACGGGTGGTTCTTGTCGAGCATGCGGTTGAAGGTGAACAGCACGTCGTCGGCGTTGAATTCGCGGCTTGGCTTGAAGTAGTCGGTGGTGTGGAACTTGACGCCTTCACGCAGGTGGAAGGTGTAGGTTTTGCCGTCGTCGGACACATCCCATTGGGTCGCCAAGCCCGGGATGACGGCGGTGCCGCCCCGTTCGAACTGGGTCAGGCGGTTGAACACGGTCTCGGCCGAGGCGTCGAAGTCGGTTCCGGTGGTGTATTGCCCCGGGTCGAAACCGGCCGGGCTGCCTTCGGAGCAGAACACCAGGTTGGACGCGGCGTGGGCAAGCGGGGCGCCGCCGAGCAAGCCTGCGCCGAGCAGAAACGGAATGACTGCGTGTTTGAGCATGGTGGCCTCATTGTTGTCATTTTTCTGGTTTGAGGTGGCCTCGTGAGCCGACCTGCGGATACTTATGCAGGGGATGTACCCAATGCAACACTCCGAAGGATAGTTGGCGTCAGAAAAGTAGTACGCGCGTACATGGATGTCGCATCCATGTAACTTTCTCGGAAGTTAAACGTTTGCGAGGGCAAAATGATGGCTTTTTGCAGAATATTTCGGGGAGGGATATACGTAGGATGCGCGTTGTTGGTGCGTAGGAAATGTCTGAAATTTGCTGAAAGGGGCGCTTAGCGCCCCTGATGAACAGGCTTAGGGCATCTGGACTTCGATCTGCCCATCGGCATTCATGCTGACTTCGCTGGTGCCTGCTTCGATATCCGGAGCCGGTGCGGCTTCATCCGCGCCCATGGCCTTCATCGCCATGGGGGCGCTGCGCAGGTAAGGGCGTGGGTAGCCGCTGCTGTTGAGGTTCAGGCTGACCACCTTGTAGCCCTTGCCACCCAGCGCTTCGGTCGCCAGCTGGGCACGTGCCTTGAAGGCGTTGACTGCATCCTTGAGCAGCTCGTCCTCGCTGGTTTTGCGAGTAGCCGGCGCGATGGAGAAGTCCATGCCGCCCATTTTCAGGTCCTGCAGCAGGTCGGCGCTGAGCTGCGACAGGGCCGGGAAGTCGGCGCTTTCCAGGCGCAGTTCGGCACGTTCGCGCCAACCGGTGATCTTCTGGCCCTTGCTGTCGTACACCGGGTAGCTGTTACGGCTGCCCTGGCTGATCTTCACGTCCTTGACCTGGCGGGCCTGTTGCACGGCCTTGTTCATGGTTTCGGTGATCTGTTTGGCGAGCTTGCCCGGGTCGGTGTTCTGCGCTTCGCTATACAAGGTCACGACCATCAGGTCGCGCGGCACTTCCTTGCTGACTTCGGCACGCAGCGATACCTGGTTATAGCGCGGCTCATCAGCCGCCAGCGCCGGCAGGCTGGCGAGCAGGCCGCAGGAGAGGATCAGGGCAGCGCCGCGACGAGGGATATGCATGTGGTACTCCTTGGCAATGAAAGGCGTGGGTTCAGGGCGTCCATCCCACGCATGGCCCTTAAGACCGGGAACAGTGTAGTGGGTTCAAAAGTGCCATCATGAACCTGTGACAAAGTGTGGCGCTTTGCCGCATCGCTGCAGCTGGCCGCCCGGCTTCGGTATACTCCAGCCGATTTTCCTGGAGCACTCATCAGGAGAGCTCATGCTCGCCGCCGCACAACCGCTGTCCGCTACACGCCAGAACCTCTGGCGCCTGACTGTCATTCGGGTTCTGGTCCTGGCCGCCCAGGCCGGCTCCGTGGGCGTTGCCTACTGGACCGAACTGCTGCCGCTGCCATGGTTTTCGTTGGCCGCGACCCTGGCCCTTTCATCTTTGCTGTGCGCGTTCACCGCCTTGCGCTTGCGCCTGTCGCTGCCGGTTACCGAGCTTGAATATGCGCTGCAGCTGGCCTGCGACCTGCTGATCCACAGCGCCCTGCTGTATTACTCGGGCGGCTCGACCAACCCATTCGTTTCCTACTACCTGGTGCCGCTGGCCATCGCCGCAGTCACCTTGCCCTGGCTTTACTCGCTGATTCTGTCGGGTATCGCGCTGACCGCCTACAGCATGCTGCTGGTGCAGTTCTACCCGCTCGAAGGGTTGCCGATGGCGCGGGACAAGATGCAGGTCTACGGCATGTGGCTGAGCATCGCACTGGCCGCTGCAGTCATTACCTTCTTCGCCGCGCGCATGGCCGAAGAGCTGCGCCGCCAGGAGCAACTGCGCTCCGAACGCCGTGAAGAGAGCCTGCGCGATGAACAGCTGCTGGCCGTCGCCACCCAGGCGGCAGGTGCTGCACACGAGCTGGGCACGCCGCTGGCGACCATGAGCGTGCTGCTTAACGAAATGCGCCAGGACCACAAGGATCCGCTGTTGCAGGAAGACCTGCAGATCCTTCAGGATCAGGTCAAACTGTGCAAAGAGACGCTGCAGCAACTGGTCCGCGCCGCCGAAGCCAACCGCCGGCTGGCCGTGGTCGAGCAGGACGTCACCGAATGGCTCGATGAAGCCCTCAACCGTTGGCACCTGATGCGCCCGGAAGCCAGCTACCGCTTCCAGCGCTTGCGCGACGGCCAGGTGCCGCGCCTGACGCCGCCCCCGGACCTGACCCAGGCGCTGCTGAATTTGCTGAACAATGCCGCCGATGCCTGCCCCGATGACCTGGAAGTGCACCTGGACTGGGACGCCCAGGACATCGTCATCAGCATCCGCGACCATGGCCCCGGCGTGCCGCCGGCCATTGCCGAAGCCATCGGCAAACCCTTCATTACCACCAAGGGCAAAGGCTTCGGCCTGGGCCTGTTCCTGAGCAAAGCCAGCGTGACCCGTGCGGGCGGCTCGGTGAAACTCTATAGTCATGAGCAGGGTGGCACCCTCACCGAACTGCGCCTGCCCCATGGCACGCGAGGAGATGAATGATGAGCGAAGAAAACCAGGTCGAAAGCGAAGAGCTGCCGCACCTGCTGCTGGTGGATGACGATGCCACCTTCACCCGGGTCATGGCTCGCGCCATGAGCCGTCGGGGCTTTCGCGTAAGCACTGCGAGCTCCGCTGAAGAAGGCTTGGTCCTGGCCCAGAACGACCTGCCCGACTACGCCACGCTGGACCTGAAGATGGAAGGCGACTCCGGCCTGGTGCTGCTGCCCAAGCTGCTGGAGCTGGACCCAGAGATGCGCGTGGTGATCCTGACCGGTTACTCGAGCATTGCCACCGCGGTGGAGGCGGTCAAGCGCGGTGCCTGCAACTACCTGTGCAAGCCTGCCGATGCCGACGATGTGCTGGCGGCGCTGCTCTCGGAGCACACCGACCTGGACACCCTGGTGCCGGAAAACCCGATGTCGGTGGACCGCCTGCAGTGGGAGCACATCCAGCGCGTACTGGGTGAGCACGAAGGCAACATCTCCGCCACCGCGCGGGCGCTGGGCATGCACCGGCGCACGTTGCAGCGCAAGCTGCAGAAGCGCCCCGTCCGGCGCTGAACTTATTCTGGCAGTACCGGCCCTATCGCCGGCAAGCCGGCTCCCACAGGTGCTCCACAGTCATCAGGTTTAGTGGGGTACCTGTGGGAGCCGGCTTGCCGGCGATAGGGCCAGTAGTGACAGAAATTTCTTTATATTGAAGCTGATCCCCGCAAATCCTGGCCTGTTGACGTATCATTAGCCCCCTAACGGCAACCCTTTCAGGATCGCTTGCGCATGCTCGCCCTTCTCATCCAGACGCTGAACATCACGGCCCCGGTCTTCGCCATGCTGTTCATGGGCGTGCTGCTCAAACGCATCCACCTGATCGACGACAATTTCAACCGGGTCGCCTCGCAGCTGGTGTTCAACGTCTGCATGCCCGCGCTGCTGTTCCTTGGCATCTACCACGCCGACCTGGCGTCGGCCGTCAAACCCGGTGTCATCCTCTACTTCGTCGTCGCCACGCTGGTGGGCTTTGCCGTGGCCTGGGGCATGGCCATCTGGCGCTGCCCGCAGGCTGACCGTGGCATCTACACCCAAGGCGCATTTCGCGGCAACAACGGGGTCATTGGCCTGGCGCTGGCCGCCAGCCTTTACGGCGACTACGGCATCTCCCTGGGCGCGGTGCTCGCCGGGCTTGTGATCCTCATGTACAACTCGCTGTCCGCTGTGGTGCTGGCCGTGTACAGCCCGGACCTCAAGTCCGACCCGTGGAGCATCTGCAAGAGCATCTTCAGCAACCCGCTGATCATCAGCGTGCTGGTCGCCACGCCGATGGCCTACGGCCAGGTACCGCTGCCCAACTGGCTGCTTACCTCCGGCGACTACCTGGCGCAGATGACCCTGCCGCTGGCGCTGATCTGCATCGGCGGCACCTTGTCGCTGGCGGCGCTGCGCGACAGTGGCAAGCTGGCCATCGATGTCAGCCTGGTGAAGATGGTCTGGTTGCCGCTGATCGGCACCCTCGGGGCCTGGCTCTGTGGTTTTCGCGGGGCCGAACTGGGCATCCTGTTCCTGTACATTGGCAGCCCGACGGCGGCGGCCAGTTACGTCATGGCGCGAGCGGCCAACGGCAACCATGAGTTGGCGGCCTCGATCATCGTAATCACCACGCTAATGGCGGCGATCACCACCAACATTGGTATTTTCATCTTGCAGTGGGGCGGGTGGATCTAGATCCTTCGCTGCCAACAACACAAAAAACACTGCCTCACTGAGCTAAAGGACACTTCATGCAAGACCAGAGCACGCCCGAGCGCTTGCAGCGCGGGCTGAAGAATCGCCATATCCAGTTGATCGCGCTGGGCGGTGCCATTGGTACCGGGTTGTTCCTGGGTATCGCCCAGACCATCCAGCTGGCAGGCCCGTCCGTTTTGCTGGGCTATGCCATTGCTGGCCTGATGGCTTTCTTCATCATGCGCCAGCTCGGTGAAATGGTGGTCGAAGAGCCGGTCGCCGGCAGTTTCAGCCACTTTGCCCACCAGTACTGGAGCGAGTTCGCAGGCTTCGTCTCGGGCTGGAACTACTGGGTGGTGTATGTGCTGGTGGGCATGGCCGAGCTGACGGCGGTGGGCATCTATGTGCAGTACTGGTGGCCGGAGTTTCCCACCTGGGCCACGGCGGCGATCTTCTTCGTGGTGATCAACCTCATCAACCTGACCCAGGTGAAGGTCTACGGTGAGATGGAGTTCTGGTTCGCCTTGGTCAAGGTGGTGGCCATCGTCAGCATGATCGGCTTTGGTGCCTGGCTGCTGACCAGTGGCCACGGTGGTCCGGATGCCAGCGTGGCCAACCTGTGGCAATACGGTGGGTTCTTCCCCAACGGTGTCACTGGCCTGGTGATGGCGCTGGCGGTGATCATGTTCTCCTTTGGTGGCCTGGAGCTGGTGGGCATCACTGCCGCCGAAGCGGACAATCCGCGCCTGAGCATTCCCAAGGCAACCAACCAGGTGGTGTACCGCATCCTGATCTTCTACATCGGTGCGCTGGCAGTGCTGCTGTCGCTGTACCCGTGGCAGAAGGTGGTGCAGGGCGGCAGCCCGTTCGTGATGATTTTCCACGAACTGGACAGCGACCTGGTGGCGACCATCCTCAACATCGTGGTGCTGACTGCCGCGCTGTCGGTCTACAACAGCTGCGTGTACGCCAACAGCCGCATGCTGTTCGGCCTGGCCAGCCAGGGTGATGCGCCACGCCAGCTGCTCAAGGTCAGCCGCAGCGGCGTGCCACTGACGGCGCTGGGCGTGTCGGCCTTCGCCACGGGCATGTGCGTGCTGATCAACTACCTGATGCCGGGTGAGGCGTTTGGCCTGCTGATGGCGCTGGCGGTATCGGCGTTGGTGATCAACTGGGCGAGCATCAGCATCACCCACCTGAAGTTCCGCAAGGCCAAGCTGGCGGCGGGTATCAAGCCGTTCTACCAGAGCTGGGGGCACCCGTTCACCAACTACCTGTGCCTGGCGTTCATCGTGCTGATTCTGGTGGTGATGTACCTGACCCCGCCGATTCGGATTTCGGTGATGTTGATTCCGGGGTGGATTGCGCTGTTGTACGTGGCGTTTCGCTTGAAAAAGGCACGGCAGGCTTGAGATAGGGGGGATTCGAGGCGCATGTCTTGAATCATGTAGCGCTCTTGAGATCGAGCGCCGCCCGCGCGGCGCTCGATTTCATAGGCGCCGAATAACCCAAGGCATGCATTTCGCTGCCGCGACACGACCTTCCCGCTGTTAGTGCTGCCGCCGCCAGGCACGGACGGTGGTATACAGCAGCACCAAACCAAGCACTGGCAGAACGTAGAACAGCATCAGCCGCTCCAGGCGGCCGGCCAGCGGCATGCCCATGGTAAAAGCCGCCACGTGCAGGCCGTAGGCCAGGTACAGGCACAGAAACACCAGCCCTTCAGCGCGGGTGATGCGGTAGCCGGAGTAGAACACGGGCAAACTCAGCGCCGCCACGCCAAGCATCACCGGCAGGTCGAAACCCAGTGCGTTGGGCGAGATGGTCAGCGGTATGGGCGTAATCAATGCCGTCAGGCCAAGCACCGCCAGCAGGTTGAACAAATTACTGCCAATCACCGTGCCCACGGCGATCTCGCGTTCGCCACGCAGGGCAGCGATCAATGCTGCGGCCAATTCGGGCAGGGAGGTGCACACGGCAACCACGGTCAGGCCGATGATGCGCTCAGACAAGCCAAGGTCAGTCGCCACCTCGACCGCCGCCTCCAATAGCAGATGCCCTGCCAGGCTCAACAAGCCGAGGCCGAAGGCGATCTGCAACAACGTGCCGGACCAGAAGCGACCGGCGCTGTTGGTGAGTGGGCGCGGGGCAGGGTAGGTACGGGCATAGTGCCGCGATTGGTGCCAGAGCATGGCCAGGTAGCCCGCCAGGCCAAGCAGCAGCAACAACCCTTCGACGCGGCCGAGATGGCCGTTGGCTGCCAGCGCATACACCAGCCCGCTGGCGAGGATCATCAGTGGAATGTCCAGGCGCACCAGCTGGCGCGATACCCGCAACGGGATGATCAGTGCTGCCAGGCCGAGAATCACCAGCACGTTGAAGATATTGCTGCCGATCACGCTGCCCACGGCCACGTCGGGCGCGCCCTGGTAGGCGGCCTGCAGGCTCACGGTCAGTTGCGGCGCGGTACTGCCGAACGCCACCAGGCTCAGGCCGATGATCAATGGCCGAACGTGCAGGCGCTGGGCCAGGCGCAGGGCGGCGCGCACCATCAGTTCGGCGCCGCCGACCAGCAACAGCAGGGCTACGCCCAGTTGCAGGAGGCTGAAAGTGGGAAGGGTGGCCAGGTCGAAAATGGTGTGGGCTCCAGTTGGGTCAGTCGCTCAGACCTTGTACCCGGACGCGCGCCGTTCCGCTACGGAGCATGCCGATTTTTTCTGCTGCAGCACGTGACAGGTCGATCAGCCGACCGCGTGTGTGCGGGCCGCGGTCGTTGATGCGGACCACTACGCTGCGCTGGTTGGCGAGGTTGGTGACCAGTACCCGGCTGCCGAAGGGCAGGCTGCGGTGGGCAGCGGTGAGGCCGTGCTGGTTGAACGGTTCGCCGCTGGCAGTGCGTTTGCCATGGTGGCGCGAGCCGTAATAGGAGGCGGTACCGGTCTGGTTGTAGCCGCGGGGGTCGATGTCGTGGCTGGCGCAGCCGGCCAGCAGGGAGAAGAGGGCGAGGGTTGTAAGGGATCTTCTTAGCAAATCGGATGCTCCGGTGCTGCTGTTGGGCCGCTGTGCGGCCCATCGCGGATAAATCCGCTCCTACACAATGCTGGTAGGAGCGGATTCATCCGCGATCGAGGGCAACGCCCTCGCCGCTTTTTTCAGCTCACCCTTCGAGCTTGGCCTTGAGCAATTGGTTCACTTGCCCCGGGTTGGCCTTGCCCTTCGACGCCTTCATCGCCTGGCCGACGAAGAAGCCGAACATCTTGCCGCGCTTGGCCTCGTCGGCGGCGCGGTACTGTTCAACCTGATCGGCGTTGGCAGCGAGCATCTCGTCGAGCATCTTGTCGATTGCACCGGTGTCGGTGACCTGCTTGAGGCCCTTGCTTTCGATGATGCTGCCGGCATCGCCTTCACCCGCGGCCATGGCCTCGAACACGGTCTTGGCGATCTTGCCGCTGATGGTGTTGTCGCGGATGCGCAGCAGCATGCCGCCGAGCTGCTCGGCGCTGACCGGCGCCTGGTCGATTTCGATACCCAGCTTGTTCAGCAGGCTGCCCAGCTCGACCATCACCCAGTTGGCAGCCAGTTTTGCATCGCCGCCAATATTCACCACCTGCTCGAAGTAGTCCGCCTGTTCGCGGCTGGAGGCCAGCACGTTGGCGTCGTAGGCCGACAGGCCGTACTGGCTCTGGAAGCGCTCGACCTTCTGCGGCGGCAGCTCTGGCAGGCCGGCGCGGATGGTTTCGAGGAAGCTGTCCTCGATGACCACCGGCAGCAGGTCCGGGTCGGGGAAGTAACGGTAGTCGTTGGCTTCCTCCTTGCTGCGCATGGAGCGGGTCTCGTCCTTGTTCGGGTCGTACAGGCGGGTTTCCTGGATGACCTTGCCGCCGTCCTCGATCAGGTCGATCTGGCGCTGGATCTCGCTGTTGATCGCGCGCTCGATGAAGCGGAACGAGTTGACGTTCTTGATCTCGCAGCGGGTACCGAACTCGGCCTGGCCCTTGGGCCGGATCGAGACGTTGCAGTCGCAGCGCAGCGAGCCTTCGGCCATGTTGCCGTCGCAGATGCCCAGGTAGCGCACCAGTGCATGGATCGCCTTGACGTAGGCCACGGCTTCCTTGGCGCTGCGCATGTCCGGCTCGGAGACTATTTCCAGCAGCGGGGTGCCGGCGCGGTTCAGGTCGATGCCGGTAGAGCCGCTGAAGTCTTCGTGCAGGCTCTTGCCGGCGTCTTCTTCGAGGTGCGCGCGGGTTACCCCGATGCGCTTGATGGTGCCGTCTTCAAGGGCGATGTCCAGGTGACCCTTACCGACGATCGGCAGGTCCATCTGGCTGATCTGGTAGCCCTTGGGGAGGTCGGGGTAGAAGTAGTTCTTGCGCGCGAACACGTTGCGCTTGCCGATTTCGGCATCGATCGCCAGGCCGAACATGCAGGCCATGCGCACGGCTTCCTGGTTCAGCACCGGCAGTACGCCGGGCATGCCCAGGTCAACCAGGCTGGCCTGGGTGTTCGGCTCGGAGCCGAAGGTGGTGGCGCTGCCGGAGAAGATCTTCGACTGGGTGGCCAGCTGGGTGTGAATTTCCAGCCCGATCACAACTTCCCATTGCATGTGTGAATTCCTCAGAAGCCGTTGGGGGCGCGGGTGTGCCAGTCGGTGACTTGCTGGTAACGGTGCGCGACGTTGAGCAGGCGGCCTTCCTGGAAATACGGGGCCAGCAGCTGCACGCCGACCGGCAGGCCATCGACGAAGCCGGCTGGCATCGACAGGCCCGGCAGGCCCGCCAGGTTGGCGGTAATGGTGTAGACGTCCTCGAGGTAGGCGGCGACCGGGTCGCTGCTCTTGGCGCCGAGCTTCCAGGCCGGGTTTGGCGTGGTCGGGCCGAGGATCAGGTCAACGCCTTCGAAGGCCGTCATGAAGTCGTTCTTGATCAGGCGGCGGATCTGCTGCGCCTTGACGTAGTAGGCGTCGTAGTAGCCGGCCGAAAGGGCATAGGTACCGACCATGATGCGGCGCTGCACTTCGGCACCGAAGCCTTCGCCACGGGAGCGCTTGTACAGGTCGGTGAGGTCTTTGGGCTCTTCGCAACGGTAGCCGAAGCGCACGCCGTCGAAACGCGACAGGTTGGACGAAGCTTCGGCAGGCGCGATCACGTAGTACGCCGGGATGGCGTGCTGCATGTTCGGCAGGCTGATTTCCTTGACCACCGCGCCGAGCTTTTCCAGCTCCTTGACGCTGGCCTGCACCAGTTCGGCGATGCGCGGGTCGAGGCCGGCACCGAAGTATTCCTTCGGCAGGCCGATGCGCAGGCCTTGCAGCGAGGCGTTGAGGTTGGCGCTGTAATCCGGCACCGGCTCATCGATGCTGGTGGAGTCCTTGGTATCGAACCCGGCCATGCCTTGCAGCAGCAGCGCGCAGTCTTCGGCGGTGCGCGCCAGCGGGCCACCCTGGTCGAGGCTGGAGGCGTAGGCGATCATGCCCCAGCGCGATACCCGACCGTACGTCGGCTTCAGGCCGGTGAGGTTGGTCAGGGCGGCCGGCTGTCGGATCGAGCCGCCAGTGTCGGTACCGGTGGTGGCCGGCAGCAGGCGCGCGGCGACCGCTGCAGCCGAACCGCCGGACGAGCCGCCAGGCACATGCTCGAGGTTCCACGGGTTTTTCACCGCGCCATAGTGGCTGGACTCGTTGGCCGAACCCATGGCGAATTCGTCCATGTTGGTCTTGCCCAGAGTGACCATGCCGGCTTCGGCCAGCTTGGCGACCACGGTCGCGTCATACGGCGCCTTGAAGTTGTCGAGCATCTTCGAGCCGCAGCTGGTGCGAACGCCGTTGGTGCAGAACAGGTCCTTGTGGGCGATCGGCGCGCCCAGCAGCGCACCGGTCTCGCCAGCGGCGCGACGGGCGTCGGCGGCACGGGCCTGGCCCAGGGCCAGCTCCTCGGTGACGCTGATGAAGCTGTTGAGTTGCGGGTCGAGTTGCTGAATGCGCGCCAGCAGTGCGCCGGTCAGCTCTTCGGAAGAAAACGACTTGTCGGCGAGTCCGCGAGCGATCTCGGCCAGGGTCAATTGATGCATGGCAGGCTCTATCCCTTACTCGATGACTTTGGGAACCAGGTACAGACCGCTTTCGGTCGAGGGTGCGATGGCCTGGTAGGCATCACGCTGGTTGCGTTCGGTGACCTGGTCGGGACGCAGGCGCTGGCTGGCCTCCAGGGGGTGGGCCAGGGGCTCGATGCCAGTGGTGTCGACCGCTTGCATCTGGTCGACCAGCCCGAGAATGCTGTTCAGTGCATCGGTAATGCGTGGCAGCTCGCCTTCATTCAGGCCCAGACGGGCCAGATGGGCGATCTTTTCCACGTCGCAGCGTTCAAGCGCCATGGGGATCTCCAGAGGATACAAAGAACGGAATAGGGTCCGTGATGAGGAACATGTCGGCATTTTGGCGGTCATACGGCCGCGATCATCTGCTGGCGTGCTCGGAAAAACGACCAATTTAACATATTGGCTCCTTGCCCAAAATCCCTGCCATTGTTAGAGTTTGCCGCACTTTTTTACCCACGCTTTCCCCAGGGTCACTTTCCCATGTTCAAGAAACTGCGTGGCATGTTTTCCAGCGATCTCTCCATCGACCTGGGTACTGCCAACACCCTTATTTACGTGCGTGAGCGCGGTATCGTCCTGAATGAGCCCTCGGTTGTTGCCATCCGTACCCACGGCAACCAGAAAAGCGTCGTCGCCGTCGGTACCGAAGCCAAACGCATGCTGGGCCGTACGCCTGGCAACATTGCTGCCATTCGTCCGATGAAAGACGGCGTCATCGCCGACTTCAGCGTTTGTGAAAAAATGTTGCAGTATTTCATCAACAAGGTTCACGAAAACAGCTTCCTGCAGCCCAGCCCTCGCGTGCTGATCTGCGTGCCGTGCAAGTCGACCCAGGTAGAGCGCCGCGCCATTCGCGAGTCGGCCCTGGGTGCCGGTGCCCGTGAAGTGTTCCTGATCGAAGAGCCGATGGCCGCTGCCATCGGTGCCGGCCTGCCGGTCGAAGAAGCGCGTGGCTCGATGGTCGTCGATATCGGTGGCGGTACCACTGAAATCGCCCTGATCTCGTTGAACGGCGTGGTCTACGCCGAGTCCGTCCGCGTCGGCGGCGACCGTTTCGACGAAGCCATCGTCACCTACGTGCGCCGTAACTACGGCAGCCTGATCGGCGAATCCACTGCCGAGCGCATCAAGCAGGAAATCGGTACCGCCTACCCGGGCGGCGAAGTGCGCGAAGTCGACGTGCGCGGGCGCAACCTGGCCGAAGGCGTGCCACGTGCCTTCACCCTGAATTCCAATGAAGTACTGGAAGCCCTGCAGGAATCCCTGGCGACCATCGTCCAGGCGGTCAAGAGCGCCCTGGAGCAGTCGCCGCCAGAGCTGGCTTCCGACATCGCCGAGCGTGGCCTGGTGCTGACCGGTGGTGGCGCGCTGCTGCGTGACCTCGACAAGCTGCTGGCCCAGGAAACCGGCCTGCCGGTAATCGTCGCCGAGGACCCGCTGACCTGTGTCGCCCGTGGCGGCGGTCGCGCCCTGGAGATGATGGACAAGCACGCGATGGACCTGCTCTCCAGCGAGTGATAACCGCTGCATCTGAGCGCCCGGTTTACAGGTAGCACGCGCAGTGCTACCTGTATGTGCTGGGCTGGCGTCCGTTCGGGCGTCGTTTCCGTCAACCCGCAACCAGGCTGGTGCGTTGTCCCATGTCCAATGACCTCCTGAGTCGTCCACGAGGAACGGCCCATTAAACCGCTTTTCTCCAAGGGCCCTTCACTGGGCGTTCGCCTGCTCGTATTGGTGGTGCTGTCGGTCGCGCTGATGGTGGTCGACGCACGCTTCGACATGCTCAAGCCCGTGCGCAGCCAGATGGGCCTGGTGCTGATGGAATCGTACTGGATCACCGACCTGCCGCAGCGGATGTGGCAGGGCGTGGCCGGCCAGTTCGGCAGCCGTACCGAACTGATCGCGGAAAACGAGAAGCTCAAGACCGAAGCCCTGCTGTTGCAGGGGCGCCTGCAGAAGCTGGCGGCCCTGACCGAGCAGAACGTGCGCCTGCGCGAGTTGCTCAACTCTTCGGCGCTGGTCAACGAGAAGGTCGAGGTGGCCGAGCTGATCGGCGTCGACCCCAACCCGTTTACCCACCGCATCCTGATCAACAAGGGGGAGCGCGACGGCGTGTTCCTTGGCCAGCCGGTGCTCGATGCCCGTGGCCTGATGGGCCAGGTGGTCGAGCTGATGCCCTACACCTCTAGGGTATTGCTGCTGACCGACACCACCCACAGCATCCCGGTACAGGTCAACCGTAACGGCCTGCGCGCCATCGCCAGCGGCACCGGTAACCCGGAGCGCCTGGAACTGCGCCACGTGGCCGACACGGCCGACATCAAGGAAGGCGACCTGCTGGTGAGCTCCGGTATGGGGCAGCGTTTCCCGGCCGGCTACCCGGTGGCTACCGTCAACGAAGTGATCCACGACTCCGGTCAGCCGTTCGCCATCGTCCGCGCCATCCCGACCGCCGCACTCAACCGCAGCCGTTACATGCTGCTGGTGTTCAGTGACCGGCGTTCACCGGAACAGCGCGCCACCGACGCAGCGCTTGCCCAGGAAGAAGCCGACCGCAAGGGGGCAGCGAACCCCGCCCAGCCCGCCGTAAGCGGTGACCAGGCTGCACCGGCCGGCACGCCCGCACCCGCCACACCCGCCACACCGGCCCCGGCCGCTGCAGCACCGGCAGCAGCGCCTGCCAGCCCTGCCGCAGCGCCTGCGGCACCTGCACAACCCCGGAGGCAATGATGGCCAAAGCGCGCCGTAATCACGGTTGGGTCATCTGGCTGACGTTCGCCATCGGCCTGCTGCTCAGCGTTTCGCCCATGCCGCAATTCCTTGAAGTGTTCCGGCCCATGTGGCTGGCGATGCTGGTGTCGTTCTGGACGCTGACGCTGCCGAGCAAGGTGGGCATGACCACCGCGTTCGTGCTGGGCCTGGCCGAGGACGTGCTGTACGGCACGTTGCTTGGGCAGAACGCGCTGATCCTCACCCTGATCACCTTCCTGGTGCTGTCCCTGCAGCAGCGCCTGCGGATGTTCCCGATGTGGCAGCAGAGCCTGGTGATTTTGGTGATCTTCGGCATTGCCCAGCTGATCCAGCTGTGGCTCAGTGCACTCACCGGCAACCGCCTGCCAACCCTGGCCCTGGTCTGGTCGGCGGTCATCAGCGCCTTGCTCTGGCCCTGGATCAGTTTCGCCCTGCGCGATCTGCGCCGGCGCTTGCATATCAACTGACGGCGCTGCCACCACTGACAGGGAGATGTCTGCATGAAACCACTTTACCTGGCCTCCGGCTCGCCCCGTCGACGTGAACTGCTGACCCAGATCGGCGTGCCGTTCACCGTCACCAGCGCCCCCATCGATGAAACCCCGCTGCCCGCTGAAAGCGCCGTGGCGTATGTCGAGCGCCTGGCCAAGGCCAAGGCCGAAGCTGGCCTGGCCCAGCTCGACGGCCCAGCTGTGGTACTTGGGGCAGATACGGCAGTGGTGCTCGATGGTCGTATTCTCGGCAAGCCGGAAAACCGCGAAGATGCCTTGGCCATGCTGGCTGACCTGGCGAACCGTGAGCATCAGGTGCTCACTGCCGTGGCGCTGAGCGACGGCCAGTGCAGCCTGAGCGTCTGCGTCACCAGCACCGTGCGTTTTCGCGCCATCACCGCTGAAGAGGCCGCACGCTACTGGGCCAGCGGCGAACCGGCGGATAAAGCCGGCGGCTATGCCATCCAGGGCCTGGGCGCAGTATTCGTGACCGGCCTGCAGGGAAGCTATTCGGCGGTGGTCGGTTTGCCCTTGAGCGAAACGGCCGAACTGCTCGCCCAATTCGGTATTGCCTGCTGGCAGGTACCGGCGCTTTCGCCAGAGGTAACAAAGCAGCAGTAGCCAGCCCGGCACCCGCGATCCATCATTACCGAAGACCTTTGACGAGAGCCTGCCATGAGTGAAGAGATCCTGATCAACATCACCCCGATGGAGTCACGTGTGGCGGTGGTGGAAAACGGGGTGTTGCAGGAAGTGCACGTCGAGCGTACCCAGCGCCGCGGCATCGTCGGCAATATCTACAAGGGCAAGGTGGTGCGAGTGCTGCCGGGCATGCAGGCGGCGTTCGTCGATATCGGCCTGGAGCGCGCTGCGTTCATCCATGCCTCGGAAATTTCCCAGCGCGAAGGCTCTGCTGTCGAGACCATCACCGCCCTGGTGCACGAGGGCCAGGCCCTGGTGGTGCAGGTGACCAAGGACCCGATCGGTACCAAGGGCGCGCGCCTGACCACCCAGCTGTCGATCCCGTCGCGCTACCTGGTGTACATGCCGCGCAGCAGCCATGTCGGCATTTCGCTGAAGATCGAAGACGAAGCCGAGCGTGACCGCCTCAAGCAGGTGGTCAGCGACTGCATGGACAGCGAAGACATCAAGAATGCCGGTGGTTTCATCCTGCGAACCGCAGCCGAAGGCGCGCGTGCCGAAGAGATCCTGCAGGACATCCGCTACCTGCGCCGCCTGTGGGAGCAGATCGGCAGCCAGATCCAGACCTGCGGCGCGCCCACGGTCATCTACGAAGACCTTGGCCTGGCCCTGCGCACCCTGCGTGACCTGGTCAACCCTAAGATCGAGAAAATTCGCATCGATTCGCGGGAAACCTTCCAGAAAACCACGCAGTTCGTCGGCGAGCTGATGCCGGAGATCGCCGACCGTCTGGAACATTACCCTGGCGAGCGGCCGATTTTCGACCTGTACGGCGTCGAAGATGAAATCCAGCGGGCGCTGGACCGCAAGGTCCCGCTCAAGTCCGGTGGCTACCTGGTGGTCGACCCCGCCGAAGCGATGACCACCATCGACGTCAACACCGGCGCCTTCGTCGGCCACCGCAACCTCGAAGAGACCATCTTCAAGACCAACCTGGAAGCGGCCACGGCCATTGCCCGGCAGCTGCGCCTGCGCAATATCGGCGGCATCATCATCATCGACTTCATCGACATGGAGGACGAGGAGCATCAGCGCCAGGTGCTGCGTACCCTGGAGAAGCAGCTCGAGCGCGATCACGCCAAGACCAACATCATTGGCATCACCGAGCTGGGTTTGGTGCAGATGACCCGCAAGCGCACCCGCGAGAGCCTCGAGCAGGTGCTGTGCGAGCCGTGCGTGGCCTGCCAGGGCCGGGGCAAGCTGAAAACCCCCGAAACCATCTGCTATGAAATCTTCCGCGAAATCCTCCGCGAAGCCCGCGCTTATCAGGCTGAAGGCTACCGGGTACTGGCCAACCAGAAGGTGGTCGACCGGCTGCTCGATGAGGAATCCGGGAACGTAGCCGAGCTGGAAGCCTTCATCGGTCGAACCATTCGCTTCCAGGTCGAGTCGATGTACTCGCAGGAACAATACGATGTGGTGTTGCTCTGAGGCTTTTCGATTCGCGGCATAGGTGGGTCGGGCTGGCAAAAGCGGCACTACCAGCCATCATGGATAAACGACCTGGAGGGCAGTGGCCATGGGACGTCTGAACCGCGTTCTTGTCGCCTTGACCCGCTGGGGCCTGGGTATCTGTGCACTGCTGGCCGTGTTGGTGGCGCTGTACGTGAGCCTTGGGCGCGAGCTGGTGCCACTGGTGGCCGAGTACCGCGCCGACCTTGAAAGCAAGGCCGAGCAGGCGTTGGGCCTGCCGGTGCATGTGGGTGCACTCGAAGGGCGCTGGAGTGGCCTGGCGCCGATGCTGCGTGTGCGTGACCTGCAGTTGGGCGAGGGCGCCTCGGCGCTGCGCCTGGATGATGTCAAGCTGGTGCCCGACCTGTGGGCCAGCCTGACGTCTCGCGAAGTGCGCCTGGCGCATATCCAGTTGGCTGGCTTGCAACTGATCCTTCGTGAAGACGAGCAGGGCGGCTGGGCCCTCGAAGGGTTGCCGAGAAAGGACGACGCGCCACTGGACCCTGAAGCGTTGCTGCAGCGACTGCGCCAGTTGGGGCGCATCGACGTCTTCGACAGCCAGGTCACCCTGCAGCCCTGGCAGCGTGATCCGCTGACCCTGACCTATGTCAGCCTTGGCCTGCAGGCCGGTGCCTCGCGCCAGGCGCTGGACCTGCGCGCGACCTTGCCAGACGGCCAGCCACTGGCGATCAACCTGCGCAGCCGCGCCACCGCCAAGGCGTGGCGTGACGCCCAGGTCGAAGCGTACCTGAGCCTGCCGCAAAGCGACTGGGCACGCTGGCTGCCGCCACGCGTGCTGGGCCAGTGGCAGGCGCAGGCGCTGTGTGCTGGTGGCGAGTTCTGGGTCGACTGGCGCAAAGGCCAACTTGAACAGGCGGTGGTCCGCCTCAATGCGCCTCAACTGCGGGGAGCGTATGCTGAACGCAAGGCGGTCACCCTGGACAACCTGGCCGTGTCGGCCTGGTTCCAGCGCCGTGAGCAAGGCTTCGATGTGGTCGTCGACTCGCTTGCCGCCAGCATCGGCAAAGACCGTTGGGAGTCTCACCTGCAGCTGCGTCAGCGCCCCGGCGAAGACCCCGCAGGGGAGACCTGGCAGGTGCAGGCGGACCGCCTCGACCTCACACCGCTCACCCCGCTGATCAATGCCTTGGCGCCGTTGCCTGACAAGCTCATGGCCGTAGTCGATGCCTTGAAGGTGACCGGTGCCGTGCGCAATGTGCGCCTGGATATCCGCCCCAAGGCTGAAGGCAACGAGCGGCTGCAGTTCGCAGCCACCCTGGAGAAGGTCGGCTTTGACGCCTATCACGGCGCCCCGGCGGCAGGCAATGTGAGCGGCAGCATCAGCGGCGACCTGGGGCATGGCGAGCTGCGCCTGGATACTGACGCATTCATGCTGCACCTGTACCCGATCTTCGCCAAACCCTGGCATTACCAGAAAGCCAACGCACGCTTGACCTATGCCCTGGACAAAGAAGGCTTCACCCTGGTCGCCCCTTACCTCAAGGTACTCGGCGAGGAGGGCAAGATCGCCGGCGATTTTCTGATCCGCCTGCTGTTCAAGGAGGGCAGCGAGAGCTACATGGACTTGCGCGTCGGCATGACCGAGGGGGATGGCCGCTATACCGCCAAATACCTGCCCGAGGTGCTCAGCCCGGCGCTCGACGAGTGGCTGCGCAGCGCCATCGTCAAAGGTAACGTCGATCAAGGCTACTTCCAGTATCAGGGCTCGCTGAACCACGGTGCCAGCCCTGAAGCCCGCAGCATTAGCCTGTTCTTCAAGGTGCACGATGCCGCACTGGACTTCCAGCCTGGCTGGCCGCAGGTGCAGCATGTGGACGGTGATGTGCTGATCGAGGACAGCGGCGTGCGCATCAAGGCCAGCAAAGGGCTGTTGCTGGATACCCAGGTCAGCGATGTGAGCGTGAATATCCCCCATGTCGAGGGCGAGCAGCACAGCCACCTGTATCTCGATGGCAATTTCGACGGCAAGCTTGGCGATGGCCTGAAAATTCTCAAGGAAGCGCCGATCGGTACGGGTGAAATCTTCGCCGGCTGGGAAGGCGAGGGGCCGCTCAAGGGCAAGGTCAAACTCGATATCCCGTTGGCGCATGGTGAGAAGCCGAAGGTGCTGGTCGACTTCGCCACCGCCGATGCCCGGCTCAAGGTGGCACCGCCGAGCCTTGAACTGAACCGTCTGAAAGGCGACTTCAGTTTTGATATCGACAAGGGGTTGAGTGGCAAGAACATCGCCCTGCAGGCATTCGGCAAGCCTGTCACCGCGCAGATCAGCGCCGAAGGCCAGCCCGGCCAGATGCAGACACGCATCAACGCCAGTGGCCAGGTGTCGCTACAGGCCCTTACCGACTGGTTGAAGTTCAAGCAGAACTTGCCAGCTTCCGGCGATATTCCGTACCAGTTGCAAATCAACCTGGGCAGCCGCGACAACAGCCTCAGCGTCAATTCATCGCTTAAGGGCCTGGCCATCGACTTGCCGGCACCGTTCGGCAAGGCAGCGGCCGATACCCGCGACAGCCGTTTCAGCATGAACCTGCAGGGCACGGAGCGGCGTTTCGATGCGGCGTATGCCAACCTTGCCCGCTTTGCCTATGCAGCACCGGGCGACAAGCTGGACCAGGGCCGTGGCGAGTTGCTGCTGGGCACCGGTGAAGCGCAAGTGCCAGCCGGCCAGGGCTTGCGCGTACGCGGGCGCCTCGAAAGCCTGGACCTGGAACCGTGGCAGGCGCAGATGGCTCGGTTTGCGGGTGACGACCCTGGCGGTAATGCCCGACAGAATCTGCAAAGCGTCGACCTGAGCATCGGCCAACTGAAAGCCTTCGGCATGGACCTCAACCAGGCCGTGGTGCGCCTTGCCCGTGGCGGCCCCGCGTGGGACCTGCGCCTGGACAGCAAGGAAGTCATCGGTAACGCACGCCTGCCGGATGCCAAGGCCGCAGCGATGACCGTGCGCCTGCAAACCCTGCGCCTGCCGGCAGCCGACCCGGCAGAAGCACAGGCCGAAGAAGGCCCCGACCCGCTGGCCTCGTTCGACCCGCGCAAGGTGCCGGCGCTGGACCTGACCATCGACAAGCTATACCGCGGTGACGACCTGTACGGCAACGTGGCGCTGAAGCTGCGCCCGACGGCTCGCGGTGTGGCGGCGCAGGACATCGACCTCGACTTCAAAGGCCTGCACATCGACGGCAGCGGCGGGTGGGAAGGGCAAACGGGTGCCACCAGCAGTTGGTACAAGGGCCGGCTGGATGGCAAGAACCTGGCCGATGTACTCAAGGCTTGGGGCTTCGCGCCCACCGTGACCAGCCGTGACTTCCGCCTGGACGTGGATGGCCGTTGGCCGGGCTCGCCGGCCTGGGTTGGCCTCAAGCGCTTCTCGGGGAGCATGGATGCGGCCCTGCGCACTGGCCAGTTCGTTGAGGTGGAGGGCGGAGCCCAGGCCTTGCGCGTGTTCGGCCTGCTCAACTTCAACTCCATCGGCCGGCGCCTGCGGCTGGACTTTTCCGACCTGTTCGACAAGGGCCTGGCCTATGACCGGGTCAAGGGCCTGCTGGTGGCCAGTGACGGCGTTTATGTCACCCGCGAGCCGATCAGCGTGACCGGCCCTTCGAGCAACTTCGAACTCGATGGCACCCTGGACATGGTTCGCGACCGGGTCAATGCCAACCTGCAGGTGTCCCTGCCGGTCACCAATAACCTGCCGCTCGCTGCCCTGATTGTGGGCGCGCCAGCGGTCGGTGGCGCGCTGTTCCTGGTTGATCGGCTGATCGGTGACCGCGTTTCGCGCTTCGCCAGCGTGCACTATCGCGTCGAAGGGCCGTGGAAAGAGCCTAGAATCACCTTTGTGAAACCCTTCAACAAGTAGTCAGGAGTGCCCATGAAGGTAGCGGTCATCCAGATGGTCAGCCAGGACGATGTGCTGGCCAACCTGCAGCGTGCGGGTGCCCTGCTCGAGCAGGCGGCACTTGGTGGTGCGCGGTTGGCGGTGCTGCCCGAGAACTTCGCGGCGATGGGCCGAAAGGACGCTGCCGCGATCGGCCGTGCCGAAGCACTGGGTGAAGGCCCGATCCTGCCATGGTTGAAACGCACGGCCCGCGACCTCAGGTTATGGATAGTGGCCGGCACCTTGCCGCTGCCGCCTGCGCACCAGCCTGAGGCCAAGGCGCATGCCTGCTCGCTGCTGATCGATGAGCACGGCGATGTGGTGGCGCGCTACGACAAGCTGCACCTGTTCGACGTGGATGTGGCTGATAACCGTGGCCGTTACCGCGAGTCCGACGACTACGCCCATGGCGCTCAGGTAGTGGTGGCCGATACCCCGGTCGGGCGTCTGGGTTTGACCGTATGCTATGACCTGCGCTTTCCCGAGTTGTACAGCGCCTTGCGCGCTGCCGGCGCGGAGCTGATCACGGCACCGGCCGCGTTTACTGCGGTCACAGGGGCTGCGCATTGGGAAGTGCTGATTCGCGCCCGGGCCATCGAGACCCAGTGCTATGTGTTGGCTGCAGCCCAGGGCGGCACCCATCCAGGCCCGCGGGACACCCACGGCCACGCGGCGATCATCGACCCCTGGGGGCGGATTGTCGCCGAACAGGCGCAAGGCGAAGCGGTATTGCTCACCGAGCGCGACAGTAATGAACAAGCGTCCATTCGGGCGCGCATGCCGGTTGCCTCGCACCGGCGCTTTTTCTCGCAGGACGCCTTGCGGCCTGCGCACACCTCGGAGTGACTATGAGCCAGATGTTATCCACCGTCAGCGATCAGCTCCTGGCCCCAGGCGGACTGACCCTGGACAGCCTGCAGGCTGTGCTGGGCGAGCTGGCAGGCCCCGGCATCGATGCCGCCGACCTGTATTTCCAGGGCCAGATCTCGGAGACCTGGGCGCTGGAGGACGGCATCGTCAAAGAGGGCAGCTTCAACCTCGACCAGGGCGTCGGGGTACGTGCCCAGTCGGGTGAAAAAACCGGTTTTGCCTACAGCAACGCGATCAACCTCGAGGCGCTGACCTCCGCTGCCCGTGCCGCCCGGTCGATTTCCCGCGCGGGCCAGAATGGCACGGTTCAGGCTTTCCGCAGCCAGGACGTCACGGCCCTGTATGCCCCGGACAACCCGCTGGACGTGCTCAGCCGCGCCGAAAAGGTCGAACTGCTCAAGCGTGTCGATGCTGCTACGCGCGCGCTGGACCCGCGTATCCAGCAGGTCAGCGTGAGCATGGCCGGGGTCTGGGAGCGCATTCTGATTGCCGCCGCCGACGGTAGCCTGGCTGCCGATGTACGGCCGCTGGTGCGCTTCAACGTCAGCGTCATCGTTGAACAGAATGGCCGCCGGGAGCGCGGCGGGCAGGGCGGTGGCGGGCGTACCGACTACCGCTTCTTCACCGAGGAGCGGGTCATGGGTTATGCCCGTGAGGCGCTACGTCAGGCGCTGGTGAACCTTGAGGCGATCCCCGCGCCGGCCGGCACCTTGCCGGTGGTGCTAGGTTCGGGGTGGTCGGGCGTGCTGCTGCACGAAGCGGTCGGGCATGGCCTGGAAGGCGATTTCAACCGCAAAGGCAGTTCGGCGTTCAGTGGCCGAATTGGCGAGAAGGTCGCTTCGAGCCTGTGCACCATCGTCGACGATGGCACCCTCGAAGGCCGCCGTGGCTCGTTGAGTGTCGACGACGAAGGTACCCCAACCGAATGCACCACGCTGATCGAGAACGGTGTGCTCAAGGGCTACATGCAGGACAAGCTCAATGCACGCCTGATGGGCATGGCCGTGACCGGCAATGGCCGGCGCGAATCCTACGCCCACTTGCCGATGCCCCGCATGACCAACACTTACATGCGTGCCGGCGAAAGCGACCCGCAGGAAATCATCGCCTCGGTGAAAAAAGGCATCTACTGCGCCAACCTGGGCGGCGGCCAGGTGGATATCACCAGCGGCAAGTTCGTGTTCTCGACCAGCGAAGCCTACCTGATCGAAGACGGCAAGATCACTGCACCGGTGAAGGGCGCCACGCTGATCGGCAACGGGCCTGAGGCCATGAGCCGGGTATCGATGGTCGGTAACGACCTGGCACTGGACAGTGGCGTGGGCACATGCGGGAAGGATGGGCAGTCGGTGCCGGTGGGCGTTGGCCAGCCGACGCTGAAGCTGGACGCGATCACTGTGGGCGGCACGGGGGCTTGATGGCGCTGGGGGGCTTTGTGGGAGCGGGCTTGCCCCGCGAAGAAGCTCACGCGGTAGTGGCTGGCACCGGCTTCGCCGGTGTTCGCGGGGCAAGCCCGCTCCCACAGGCCCCCACTTGCCAGGCGTCAGCGCAGGCCGCGCTGAAGCTCGTCGAGGTCGCGGATGTACTTGAACACCTTGCGCGCAGCGGCAGGCGGTTTGTTCCGCGCTTTTTCGTGCTGGGCGTGACGGATCAGCGAGCGCAGCTGCTGACGGTCAGTGTCGGGGTACTCGTTGACGAAGCGTTCGAGGTCTTCGTCGTTACCGTCGATCAGGCGGTCGCGCCAGCGTTCCAGGCTGTGGAAGCGCTCGTTGTACTGGCGGCTGGAGCTGTCGATCTGGTCGAGCACCGCGTGGATGGCGTCCAGGTCCTGGTCGCGCATCAGCTTGCCGACAAACGACATGTGCCGTTTGCGTGCGCCATGGGCGGTGTGCTTGCAGGCTTCGGCCAGGGCCTTGCGCAGCTCGTCGGTCAACGGCAGGCGTGCCAGGGTATCGGCCTTGACCGTGGTCAGGCGTTCGCCGAGTTCGACCAGCGCATGCAGCTCGCGCTTGATCTGGGTTTTGCTTTTTTCGCCGTCGAAGGCGTCGTCGTATGAATCAACCATGGTGGCAGTCCGCTAGAAATCGCCGCCATGATAACCAGTCGGGGGCCGCTTGTCCGGCCCGGTCGTAGAATGACCCCCGCCGAACGCAGAATTTGAGTGGAGAAAACCATGAGTGCAGTCCAGAGCGTAGGCCCGAAAGACCTGCCAGCGTTGCAGGAGCAGGTCGAAGCGATCATCGCCGAGGCGCGCCGGCAAGGCGCCAGTGCCTGCGAAGTGGCGGTATCGCTGGAGCAGGGCCTGTCCACCACGGTGCGTCAGCGCGAGGTCGAGACGGTCGAATTCAACCGCGACCAAGGCTTTGGCATAACCCTCTATGTTGGCCAGCGCAAAGGCTCGGCCAGCACCTCGGCCAGCGGCCCGGACGCCATTCGCGAAACCGTTGCCGCTGCCTTGGCCATTGCCAAGCACACCTCCGAAGACGAGTGCTCGGGCCTGGCTGATGCGGCGCTGATGGCCCGCGATATCCCCGACCTGGACCTCTACCATGACTGGGACATCGAGCCTGAGAAAGCCATCGAGATGGCGCTGGCCTGCGAGGCGGCAGCATTCGATGCCGACCCGCGCATCCTCAACGCCGATGGCACTACCCTCAATACGCACCAGGGGTGCCGCGTGTACGGCAACAGCCATGGTTTTATCGGTGGCTACGCATCGACCCGGCACAGCCTGAGCTGCGTGATGATCGCCGAAGGCGAGGGGCAGATGCAGCGCGATTACTGGTATGACGTGAACCGCCAGGGCAACCTGTTGGCCGACCCGCGCAGCATTGGCCAGCGCGCTGCAGCGCGCGCCGCCAGCCGCCTGGGTGCGCGCCCGGTGAAAACCTGTGAAGTACCTGTGCTGTTCTCTGCCGAGCTGGCCGGCGGCCTGTTCGGCAGCTTCCTGTCGGCTATTTCCGGCGGCAATCTGTACCGCAAATCGTCCTTCCTCGAGGGGGCCATGGGCCAGCGCCTGTTCCCTACCTGGCTGACCCTCGATGAGCGCCCACACATCCCGCGTGCCTTGGGCAGTGCCGCGTTCGACGGTGATGGCCTGGCGACTTATGCCAAACCGTTCGTCGACAAAGGCGAATTGGTCTCGTACCTGCTGGGCACTTACTCCGGTCGCAAGCTGGGGCTGCCGAGCACGGCCAACTCGGGTGGGGTGCACAACCTGTACGTCACCCACGGCGTCGAGGACCAGGCAGCGCTGATTCGGCGCATGGGTCGCGGCTTGTTGGTCACCGAGCTGATGGGCCACGGCCTGAACATGGTTACTGGCGATTATTCCCGCGGTGCTGCGGGCTTCTGGGTCGAGAATGGCGAGATCCAGCACGCTGTGCAGGAAGTCACCATCGCCGGCAACATGAAGGATATGTTCCAGCAAATTGTCGCAATCGGCAGCGATCTTGAAACCCGTAGCAATATTCATACGGGCTCGGTGCTGATCGAGCGGATGACCGTTGCAGGTAGCTGAACACTCGGCGTTACGAGCATGCTCCAGAAACCCGGCCATCGCGCCGGGTTTTTTCTTTCATCAATCCACACTTGAAGTGATTCTGTTTATCACTTAATAATGAATATCATTATCCAGTAACTCCGGCGATGATGTTCATGAAAACCGTCCTCCACGAACTGCCCTACCTGGAAAACTGGCGCTGGCTCAGCCGGCGCATCCGCTGCGCGCTCGAACCTGACGAGCCGCGTCTGATCGAGCACTACCTGGCCGAAGGCCGCTACCTGGTGTGCTGTACCGAAACCTCGCCATGGACGGTGGCGCTGACCTCTTTCCGCCTGCTGCTGGATACCGCCTGCGACCGCATGTTGCCGTGGCATTGGCGCTGCCTGTGCCTGGACCAGGCCTGGCGCCCGTTGCTCGACCTGCGCAACCTCGACCGCCGCGAACAGAACCTTCGCTGGCAGACCTACGCCCTGCAACTGGCCAACTGCCGGTTGCTGCCATCGATTTCTCCCGATGAACTGATGCAAGGATTTGATGATGAGTGATACCCGTATCGAGCGTGACAGCATGGGTGAACTGCAGGTGCCGGCCCAGGCCCTGTACGGCGCCCAGACCCAGCGCGCGGTCGACAACTTCCCGATCAGCGGCCAGCGCATGCCGGCCCAGTTCATCCGTGCCCTGCTGCTGGCCAAGGCCGCAGCGGCCAAGGCCAACATCGAACTGGAGCAGATCAGCGCAGGGCAGGGCCAGGCTATCGTCAAGGCGGTCGAACAACTGCTGGCTGGCGATTTCATCCAGCACTTCCCGGTCGACGTGTACCAGACCGGCTCCGGCACCAGCTCGAACATGAATGCCAACGAGGTGATCGCGACGCTTGCCAGCCGCCTGCACAGTGAGCCGGTCAATGCCAACGACCACGTCAACTGTGGCCAGAGCAGCAATGACATCATCCCGACCACCATTCACGTCAGTGCCGCGCTGGCACTTCATGAACAGCTGCTGCCGGCACTGGGTCACCTGGTACAGGTGATCGAGGCCAAGTCGGTGCAGGTGCATCAGTACGTCAAGACCGGCCGCACCCACCTGATGGACGCCATGCCGGTGCGCATGAGCCAGGTGCTCGACGGTTGGGCTGCGCAGGTCAACGCCGCCAAGGCACATATCGAAGCGACCTTGCCGAGCCTGCAGGCCCTGGCCCAGGGCGGCACTGCCGTAGGTACCGGGATCAACGCCCACCCACAGTTCGCCGCCGGTTTCGCCCGTCAGCTGAGCGCCTTGACCCGGGTCGAATTCACCCCAGGGCAGAACCTGTTCGCCCTGATCGGCTCGCAGGACACCGCTGTTGCGCTGTCTGGCCAGCTCAAGACCACTGCCGTGGCGTTGATGAAGATTGCCAACGACCTGCGCTGGATGAACTCCGGCCCGCTCGCAGGCCTGGGGGAAATCGAACTGCAAGGCCTGCAGCCGGGCTCATCGATCATGCCAGGCAAGGTCAACCCGGTAATCCCGGAAGCCACTGCCATGGTCGCCGCGCAAGTGATCGGGAACGACGCGACCATCGCTGTAGCGGGGCAGTCGGGCAACTTCGAGCTCAATGTGATGCTGCCGGTCATCGCCCGCAACCTGCTTGAGAGTATCGAGCTGATGGCCAACGCCAGCCGCCTGCTGGCCGACAAGGCCATTGCCACCTTCAAGGTCAACGAAGGCAAGCTCAAGGAAGCACTGGCCCGCAACCCGATCCTGGTCACCGCGCTGAACCCGATCATCGGCTACCTCAAGGCCGCCGAAATCGCCAAGACCGCCTACAAGCAGGGCCGGCCGATCATCGACGTGGCGCTGGAGCACACCGACCTGTCGCGCGACCAGCTAGAGGCGCTGCTGGACCCGGAAAAACTCACCGCTGGCGGCATCTGATCCGCGCCAGCGCGCAGGAGGCAAGTCATGCAGCACTGGAAACGCACCACGGAAATCGCCAACCGCTTGTTTGAGCAAGGCGAGCTGGTCGATGCGAGGGAGTACTACCTGCAAGCCCTGGCCCTGGCCCAGGTGCTGTTCGAGCGCTGGCATGACATCGACGAAGCGGTGGCGGCGTTCGTCATCGCCCACCACAACCTGGCCGATCTGCACCTGCGGCTGAACCAGCCGCAGGAAAGCGCCGATTACCTGTGCGCCGCTCATCAGCGCCTGCTTCAGGCCAGCCAGGAGGCACGCTTGCCCCAGGCGCTGCGGGATGCCGCGCTGCGCCACAGCGGGCGCACCTATACCGAGTTGCTGAGTTTCATCGCCGAGTACGGCCAGTATCCACGCACCGAGCGCCTGCTCAATCGCCAGGCGCCCGCAGCCAGCGAACTGGCTGCGCAGACGGACCTGTCGTCCAGTACCCCAACTTACGGAATCCATTGATATGCCCCATACCTTGCCTGCGTTGCCCTATGCCTACGATGCGCTCGAGCCGCACATCGATACCCAGACCATGGAAATCCACCACACCAAGCACCACCAGACCTACGTCAACGGCCTGAATGCGGCTGTCGAAGGTACCGAGTGGGCCGAATGGCCGGTTGAAAAGCTGGTCGGCGCGGTCAAGCAGTTGCCGGAAAACCTGCGTGGCGCGGTGACCAACCATGGTGGTGGTCATGCCAATCATTCGCTGTTCTGGAAAGTCATGTCGCCACAGGGCGGCGGCCAGCCACAGGGCCAGGTGGCCAAGGCCATCGAGGCCGAGCTGGGCGGTTTCGAGGCGTTCAAGGAAGCTTTCACCAAAGCGGCGCTGACCCGCTTCGGTAGCGGCTGGGCATGGCTCAGCGTCACCCCTGAGAAAAAACTGCTGGTGGAAAGCAGCGGCAATCAGGACAGCCCGCTGATGCACGGCAATACGCCGATTCTCGGCCTGGACGTCTGGGAACATGCCTACTACCTGAAGTACCAGAACCGTCGCCCGGAATACATCGGTGCGTTCTATAACGTCATCGATTGGGCGCAAGTGGAACGCCGTTATCTCGAAGCCAGCAAGTGAGTCGACCCGGTATGCGTTCTGAGGTGATGTCTGTCAGCAGTGTGCGCCTGTTTCGGCTGGCGGTAGGCACTTTGCTGCTTTTGGTCGGTACGGCCCTGCTGGTGGCCCGGGGCATCGCCTGGCTGGACCTGGAACCGCGCATGTTGCGCGCCCTTGAGGGGGGCGCATTGTGCGCGCTGGGTACGGCGCTGGGCGCAGTACCGGTGCTGGTGATCCGTAACATGCCAGTCGCCCTGGCCGACACCCTCCTGGGTTTCGGTGCCGGGGTGATGCTGGCGGCGACGGCGTTCTCGCTGATCATACCGGGGCTGAATGCCGCTCAGTCCCTGGGCTTCAGCCCATGGGGGGCGGGCGGCCTGATCAGTTTTGGCCTGCTGTTCGGCGCGCTGTGCCTGTTCGTTGTCGATCTGAAAGTGTCGGGCGCTTCGCCCGAGGCGTTGGCTGGCAGCGAACACCAGCCGGTGATCGCTGCGCGGATCTGGTTATTCGTGATTGCCATCATCGCCCACAACATTCCCGAAGGCATGGCAATCGGCGTGTCGGCCGGTGGCGGCATGGCCGATGCCGACAGCCTGGCGATGGGCATAGCCTTGCAGGACGTGCCCGAGGGCTTGGTCATTGCGCTGGTACTGGCAGGGGCGGGGATGCCGCGGTTCAAGGCGTTCCTGATCGGTGCCGCCTCTGGGCTGGTGGAGCCGCTGGCAGCGGTAATCTGCGCATGGTTGGTGAACGTCGCTGAGTTGCTGCTACCGCTGGGCCTGGCCTGTGCGGCAGGTGCGATGTTGCTGGTGGTAACCCAGGAGATCATTCCCGAATCGCGCAGCAATGGGCATCACCGCTTGGCGAGCCTGGGGCTGTGTGTCGGCTTCTGCCTGATGATGGTGATGGACACCGCGATGTCTTGAAGTGCTTAGGTGGCAGGAGCCGCTTTGCCATTATGGCCTTGCTCAAGCGAAGATGACTTCCACTCGTCCTTCTCGGCGGGAGCGAGGTGCAGCTTTGACCACGATCTGAACGTCGCGGCCAAGGCGAGCAAGGCAATCGATCATCTTGGTTTCACTGATGCCGCGGAACTTGCCTCGCATCATATCGGACACTTTGGGTTGGGGGAGGCCAAGTACTGCCGCAGCCTGCATCTGGGTCAGGTGGCGCGCCTTGAGAATGCTGCAGATCTTGCTGGCCAAGTGTGCTTTCACCAGCATTTCACCTGCATCTGCAGTGTTCAGGTCGGCGTATACGTTGCCGCTACCTTCTTCAATCTCAATCATCTTTTTCACCTCTTGAATGCGCCTGAGCCAGCTTGAGCCGCGACTTGATCATGTCCATGTCGTAGCTGGAGGTCTTGATCCCAGTGGTAGACTTTTTCTGGAAGCAATGCAGAACATAGACCGCGCTGCCAAAGCTGACGGTGTACACCGCGCGATAGGTACTGCGGTTGAAGTCTTCCACCACTTCCAGTACACCCGCACCGGTGAATCCCTTGAGACTCTTTGCTTGCTGATGCCTGCCACCTTCCTGCGCCTGATGCAGTGCAAAGCCGAAAATGTCCTGAACATCATCAGGGAGTGTCTGAAGATCTTTTTTGCTGCTCCCTACCCAGTACAGCGCTTTGATTCGTCTTGGAGCATCCATGACATCGCCTCAATTTATACCTATCTAGGTATAAAGACAATCAACCCGGATTGCATCCTGACAATTGGCAGGGGATGTTACTTGAGGGCTTACTCGCCTTCGTCGAAGTAGTTGTTGATCAGCGCCACCAGCGCCTCCAGCGCATCGTTGTCCTGCTCACCCTCGGTATGCAGGTGCACCTGAGTACCTTTGCCCGCCGCCAGCATCATCACCGCCATGATGCTCTTGCCGTCTACCAGCTTGTCGGGCGCGCGGCCGACCCGTACCTGGCAGGGGAAGCGCCCGGCGACGCCGACGAACTTGGCTGCCGCCCGGGCATGCAGGCCCAACTTGTTGATGATGGTAATTTCGCGGGCGGGCATCGTGGGGCGGATCCTGTGGGCTAGAGGTCGCGGTGGCGGACCTGGACGTTTTTCAGAGACTGTTGCAGCAACTGACCGAGGCGTTCGGTGATGTACACCGACCGGTGGTGGCCACCCGTGCAGCCAATGGCGATGGTGACGTAGGCGCGATTGCTGGCGGCGAAGCGGGGCAGCCACTTGAGCAGGTAGGTGGAAATGTCCGTGAACATTTCCTCGACATCCGGCTGTGCGGCCAGGTAGTCGATGACCGGCTGCTCCAGCCCGGAATGCTCGCGCAACTCGGGCTTCCAATACGGGTTGGGCAGGCAGCGTACATCGAACACCAGGTCGGCATCGACCGGCATGCCACGCTTGAAGCCGAACGACTCGACCAGAAATGCGGTGCCGGGCTCGGGCTGGTTGAGCAGGCGTAGCTTGATCGAGTCGCGCAGTTGATAGAGGTTCAGGCTGGTGGTGTCGATCTTCAGGTCAGCAAGGTCGGAGATCGGCCCCAGTAGTTCGCTTTCAACGCGTATCGCTTCAGCAAGCGAGCGGTCGGCGTTGGTCAGCGGGTGGCGGCGACGGGTTTCGGAGAAACGCTTGAGCAGCGTGTCTTCGTCGGCATCCAGGAATAGCACATCGCACTGGATATGACGGCCACGGGCTTCCGCGAGCAGTTCGGGGAAGCGCGACAAGTGGCTTGGCAGGTTGCGCGCGTCGATTGACACCGCCACTTTGGGCTGCAGCAGCTCGGTATTGATCAGTGCGTTTTCCGCCAACTGCGGCAGCAAGCCGGCGGGCAGGTTATCGATGCAATAAAAGCCGTTGTCTTCCAGTACATCGAGGGCGGTGCTCTTGCCGGAGCCGGACCGGCCGCTGACGATGATCAGGCGCATGTTCAGTGCTCGTTCTGTACGTCCAGGACAACCTGGTACAGGGCCTCGCTGCTGGCGGCGCCACGCAGGCGATCGCGAACCTCCTTGCGATCCAACATGCTGGCAATCTGGCGCAGCAATTCGAGATGGGCGTCAGTGGCCGCCTCTGGCACCAGCAGGACGAACAGCAGGTCGACCGGAGCACCATCGATGGCGTCGTAGTCGATCGGGGCGTCCAGGTGCAACAGGGCGCTGACAGGGGCAGTGCATCCCTGGATCCGGCAATGGGGAATGGCGATGCCATTGCCGAAACCGGTGGAGCCGAGCTTTTCACGAGCGATGAGCTTGTCGAAGACGTCTTGCATCGCCAGCTCGGGTACTTGCTTGGCAATCAGGGTGGCGACCATTTCAAGGGCGCGCTTCTTGCTGCCGCCCGGCACGTTCACGAGGGAACGGCCGGGGGTCAGGATGGTTTCAAGTCGGATCATGGATGAGGGGGATCAGCGGGCAGCTGCACCTTGCAGCAGGCTTTGCTGTTTTTCCTTGTGTTTTTTCAGTTGGCGGTCGAGCTTGTCGGCCAGGGCGTCGATCGCTGCATACATGTCTTGGTCTTCGGCGTTGGCAACCACTTCACCGCCAGGAATCTGCAAGGTCGCTTCGACCTTCTGCTGCAGCTTCTCGACCTTCATGATGACCTGCACGTTGGTGATCTTGTCGAAGTGACTCTCCACCCGGGCGAGCTTTTCAAGCACGTAATCGCGCAGCGGCTGGGTGACTTCTACATGCTGTCCACTGATATTGACTTGCATACAGCTTCTCCTTTGTTGCCCGTGCATAAAGAGGCAGGTCTTGCACCTGCCCCACAAACGCTGTGGCACATCTCAGGCGCTACATCAATCGCTTGCGCTCGCTCGACGGTGCGATGCCGAGGGACTCGCGGTACTTGGCGACGGTGCGACGGGCTACCTGGATGCCTTGTGCCTCCAGTAAACCAGCGATCTTGCTGTCACTCAATGGCTTTTTC
>Ga0213823_1000400_pt1 | contig 38425 bp, 28 predicted proteins | sample MC6MC0907MG_FD_179887 | JGI IMG/M metagenome (GOLD analysis project Ga0213823, IMG submission 179887) | Enriched soil aggregate microbial communities from Iowa State University, Ames, United States - MC6-MC0907-MG | ecosystem: Environmental > Terrestrial > Soil > Unclassified | place: USA: Iowa...
GACGACATCGTCAACAACGCCACCGTCATCAGCGGCTTTCACACGTATCCGCACGTGGACATCCGCGAGGCCGGCGTGCGCGCGGCAAACGTTATCGTCCGCACGCTCAAGGGCGAGATCAAACCCGTGATGAGCTGGGCCAACAAGCCGATGCTGCCGCACATCATGTGCCAAGGCACGCATGCCGCGCCCAACAAGCCGTTACAGGAACGCTGCAAGGAGCTGGAAGCGAACGGCGTGCTGGCGGCGTCCGTCTTCGTGGGCTTTCCGCATGCGGACATTCGCGAAGCGGGCTTGAGCGCTGTCGTCTGTACGGACGGCAAGCTGGAAGACGCGCAGAAATACCGCGACGAACTGCTGGAACGCGCCTGGGCCGGCCGCGCCGATTGGGTGTTCCACCCGGAACCGCTTGCGCCCACCATCGCGCGCGCCAAACAGATCGAGCAAGGCCCGGTTGTGTTGCTGGACCACTTCGATAACACCGGCTCCGGCGGCACCATGGACACCACTGCCGTACTGGCTGAAGTGCTGCGCCAGGAACTGGACAACGTGGTGTTCTACGCCATCTGCGACCCGCAAGCCGCGTTGCAAGCGGCGGCCGCGGGCGTCGGCAAGACCATCACCTTGAAGCTGGGCGGCAAGCTGCCCATGCCCGCCATCAAGGAACCCAGTGAACCGCTGGAAGTGACGGGCCGCGTCAAGCTGGTGTTTGACGGCGTATATCTCAACCGCGGCCCGATGTACCGGGGCGTGCGTAACGACACAGGGCTTACCGTTGTCATCGATACGGGCCGGGTAGAAATCGTGGTGGTGTCGCGCCACCAGGAACCGTTCGATATCAATTGCCTGCTGTCGGCCGGCATTGACCCGCTGCAAAAGCGTTACGTGGTGCTCAAGAGCCGGGTACATTGGCGCGCGGGCTTCTCGGCGATGGCCACCGAGGTCATCGAATGCACGGGCGTGGGCGTCACCACCTCCGACTACAGCCAGCTGGATTTCAAGCACGTGCGCCGGCCGATCTACCCGCTGGACCCGCTCTGATCCCCGGCTGAATCGGCCGGATTGTCGACAAAAAGGCCGGCGCCCCACGCCGGCCTTTCATTTTGAAATCTTCGGTAACTGTGCGCGCGGTTCCCTGTAGTCGCGCCTCGGTATACTCCGGCGCTGGCCCTTACAGGCCGATGAATAACGTGTATACCGGCAGCCGCCCCTGACGACCTGGACGCGACGGCGCAATGCGCCAGTCTGCCGGATATGACTCGATAATCAACGAAAAAAAGCACAACGATGAAAAAGAGCGTAGCGATCACCCTCGGCGTGGTCATTGTGGGAGCGGGAAGCTGGATAGGCGCCACGTGGTACACCGGCAAACGGATCGAGGAAAGCTCGCAGCGCCATCTGGCCGAAGCGAACGAAAAACTGGCGAAGCTGACGCCGCTGTTCGGTTTGCGCATTGACCAATTGAAGTACGAGCGCAGCCTTTTCTCGACCCAGGCTCGCTACGGCCTGTCGCTGGTGAAGAACGACAAGAGCCTGGACGCCATGCCGGCCGGCATGATTGAGTTCGACGCCGTCATTGAACACGGCCCGTTCCCCAAGACCGCCTTGTCGCGCGGCGCCGTTGCGCCCAAGCTGGCGTATGTGCACGCCGAAATCGCCAAGACCGACAACCTGAAGGAAGTGTTCGCCCTGACCAAAGACATCTCGCCGCTGATCAGCGACGCGATGGTCAGCTACAGCGGCACCACCAGCTCGACGTCGAAGATTGCGCCGGTGTCGACGACGGTGAAAGACAACACGATCGACTTCAGCGGCATGGTGATCACGGGCACGTTTGACCGTTCGCTGGAAGCCGTTACCGCGCACGCCGTGATGGACAAGCTGGCCATCGACGGCACGAAGAGCTACGACCCGGTCGTGATGGCCATCACCGGCATGACGATGGACGTCAACAGCCGCATGGGCAAGTTCGGCGTGTCGATGGGTGACTCCGACATCAAGATCAAGCGCATCGACGTCACGAAGAAGTCGGATGACATGAAGGTGTCGCTGGATAACTTCGGCTACGGCGTGAAGCTGTCCGAAGACGACAAGTCGATCAACGTGCAAGCCGCCTACCAAACGGGCGACATCACGGTAAACGACGTGCCGCTGGGTAACGGCCAGGCCGTGATCAAGCTGGCCAAGCTGGACGGCCAGGCCGTCAAGACCCTGTCCGACACGTACAACCAGCTGATGCGCCAATACATGGCGCACACCGAAGACGAAGGCCTGAAGGACGAGCAGGTAGAAGCCTTGCTGGACAGCGCCGGCAAGCTGCTGGCGGGCAACCCGTCGTTCAGCATCGATCCCTTGAGCTGGAAGACCGCCAAGGGCGAAAGCAAGCTGAACTTCACGCTGGATCTCGCCAACCCGCCTGACGTCAAGAACCTGACGCCGCAGGAAATTGCGGTCAAGGCCATCAAGCGCATCGACGCCACGCTGATCATTTCCAAGCCGATGGTGCAGGACCTGGTCACGCAATACGCCATCAAGAAGGAAGGCATTGCCGCCGACAAGGCTGCCCAGGAAGCCGACGAAACCGTGCGCCAGATGTCGGGCATGGCCGAAATGTTCAACGTGGGCAAGAACGACGGCGACAACATCGTCGGCAAGTTCACGTTCGCTGACGGCATGGGCAACCTGAACGGCAAGGAAATTCCGGCGGACGAGTTGTTCAGCGGCCTGCTGGGCGCAGCCGGCATGGGCTCGATGGACCACGACGACGAAGACGAATCCATGCCCGGCATGGGCCAGGACGAGCCGGCTGAAGGCGCCACGCCTGCCCTGCCCGGCGTGATGCAGGACTTCAGTCTGGACACCGTCAGCAGCCTGCTGGACGACATGGGCTACACGGTCAACAAGACCGACGGCGACCAAGGCCCCGTGCTGGTGCTGGACGCCGGCACCACCGGCGCCAGCGATCTGCGCCTGGAATTCCTGTGCAACGACTTCACCGAGAAGTGCCTGGACCTGGTGATGACCGCCACGTACAAGACCAAGAAGCCGGTGACGCTGAAGGCCATCAACAGCTGGAATCAGGAATACCGCTGGACGCGCGCGTACCTGGACGACAAGAACCAGGCCGTGCTGCAGATGGACATGAACGCGGAAGGCGGGATCGGCAAGGACAACCTGCAAATCCTGTTGAACACGTTCATCAGCATCGCCGAAGACTTCAACGAGGTCGCCAAGGGCGCAGCGGCCAAATAAGCCTGCCGCGCCAGGGCAACCACCTGGCGCAGCGCTCGGCCCCAAAGAAAAACCCCCATTCTTTCGATGGGGGTTTTTTATTGCCTTAAAGCGCGTGGGCTTATGCGTACGCTTCGATCGGCAGGCAGGCGCAGACCAGGTTGCGGTCGCCGTAGGCGTTGTCCACACGGCCCACCGGCGGCCAGTACTTGGCCTCGCGCAGCGACGCCACCGGGTAGGCGGCCTGCTGGCGCGGGTAGTCGTGCAGCCATTCTTCGGCCAGCAGCATCTGGGCGGTGTGCGGCGCGTTCTTCAGGACGTTGTCCTCGCGATCGCGTTCGCCACGTTCCACCTGAGCGATTTCCTCGCGGATCGAAATCATCGCGTCGATGAAGCGGTCAAGCTCGGCCACGCCTTCGGATTCCGTGGGTTCGACCATCAAGGTGCCCGCCACCGGGAAGCTCATCGTCGGCGCGTGGAAACCGTAATCCATCAGGCGCTTGGCGATGTCTTCGGCGCTGATGCCGCTGGTTTCCTTCAACGGGCGCACATCCAGGATGCACTCGTGCGCCACACGGCCGTTACGGCCCGCGTACAAGACCGGGTAGTGGTCACGCAGGCGGGTCGCGATGTAGTTGGCGTTCAGGATGGCGACTTCGGTGGCGCGGCGCAGGCCGTCGGCGCCCATCAGCGCGATGTACACGTACGGAATCGGCAGGATGCCGGCCGAACCGAACGGCGCGGCCGAGACCGGGCCCACCTTCGCGTCGCCGGGCAGCTTGCCTTGCTCGTTCACTACGCCCGGCAGGTACGGCGCCAGGTGGGCGCGCACCGCCACGGGACCCACGCCGGGGCCGCCGCCGCCGTGCGGGATGCAGAAGGTCTTGTGCAGGTTCAGGTGCGACACGTCCGAGCCGAACTTGCCGGGCTGGGCCACGCCGACCATCGCGTTCATGTTGGCGCCGTCCAGGTACACCTGGCCGCCGGCCTTGTGCACCAGATCGCAGATTTCGGTCACGGCTTCTTCGAACACGCCGTGCGTGGACGGGTACGTGATCATCAGCGCAGCCAGCTTGTCGCCCACCTGTTCGATCTTGGCGCGCAGGTCAGCCAGATCCACGTTGCCATTGGAATCCGACGCCACCACCACGACATCCATGCCGGCCAGTTGCGCCGACGCGGGGTTGGTGCCGTGCGCCGACGAAGGGATCAGGCAGACGTTGCGCTGATGCTGGCCGTTGGCTTGGTGATAGCCGCGAATGGCCAGCAGGCCGGCGTATTCGCCTTGCGCGCCCGAGTTGGGTTGCAGGCTGATGTTGTCGTAGCCGGTGATTTCGCACAGCGCGGCGGACAGGCGGTCGATCAGCTCGTTGTAGCCCTGGCTTTGCGAGGCGGGCGCGAACGGGTGGATCAACGCGAACTCGGGCCACGTGATCGGGATCATCTCGGCCGTGGCGTTCAGCTTCATCGTGCACGAACCCAGCGGGATCATCGTGCGGTCCAGCGCCAGATCCTTATCGGCCAGCTTGCGCAGGTAGCGCAGCATGTCGGTTTCGGATTGCACGCTGGAGAACACCGGGTGCTTCAGGATGGCGCTTTCGCGGGCGACCGATGCGGGGATGCCGCTGGCGGCAGCGGCGTCCAGGGCGTCGATGTCGAGTTCGACATCATCACGCTCCAGGCCGGCGGCAAACACGTTGACCAGCGCTTGCAGGTCGGCCACGGTCACGGTTTCGTCCAGCGACACCGCCAGGCGCGCGCCGTCAACACGGCGCAGGTTGATGTGTTCGCACTCAGCGGCCGTCAGGATGGCCGGGGTGGCGGGGCCGGTTTCCAGCAGCAGCGTGTCGAAGAACGTGTTGTTCACGACCTTCACGCCCAGCTTCACCAGTTCAGCGCGCAGGATGGCGGTGCTGCGCTGCACGCGCTCGGCGATGCGGCGGATGCCGGCCGGGCCATGCCACACGGCGTACATGCCGGCCATCACGGCCAGCAGCACTTGCGCCGTGCAGATGTTGGACGTGGCCTTCTCGCGGCGGATGTGCTGTTCGCGCGTTTGCAGCGCCAGACGCATCGCCGGGTTGCCTTGCGCGTCTTTCGACACGCCGACCAGACGGCCGGCCATGTTGCGCTTGAAGGCGTCCTTGCAGGCCATGAAGCCCGCGTGCGGGCCGCCGAAACCGAACGGCACGCCGAAGCGCTGGGCCGAACCGATGGCGATGTCGGCGCCCCACTCGCCCGGGGCGGCCAACAGGGCCAGCGCCAGCAGGTCGGTGGCGCACGCAACGACCGCGCCTTGCGCATGGGCGGCGTCCGCCAGCTTGCGGTAGTCAGACACGGAACCGGTGCTGTGCGGGTATTGCAGCAGCACGCCAAAGCACTCGGGCAAGCCTTCGGCTTCGTCGCCGACGGTGATCTCGATGTCCAGGCCTTCGGCGCGCGTACGCACGACTTCGATGGTCTGCGGATGTACATGGCGCGAGATGAAGAACACCGGGCTCTGCGACTTGGCGCCACGGCGGGCCAGCGTCATGGCTTCGGCGGCGGCGGTGCTTTCGTCCAGCAGCGAGGCGTTGGAGATGTCCAGCCCGGTCAGGTCGGCGACCATGGTCTGGTAGTTCAGCAGGGCTTCAAGACGGCCCTGCGAGATTTCCGGCTGATACGGCGTGTAGGCCGTGTACCAGGCGGGATTCTCAAGAATATTGCGCAGCACGACGTTGGGCGTCTGCGTGCCGTAGTACCCCTGGCCGATGTAATTGCGGAAGACCTTGTTGCGGCCCGCGATCTGCTTCAGCTCGGCCAGCACGTCGGTTTCGCTGCGCGAGGGCGGCAGCGCCAGCGGGGCCTGGCTGCGGATCTTCGGGGGCACGACTTCTTCGATCAGGGCGTCCAGGCTGGAGCTGCCAATGACCTTGAGCATGGCGGCCTGGTCGGCGTCGGAAGGGCCGATGTGGCGGGGAATGAAGTCGGTATGGGTGTCTAGGGCGCGCGACATGGAGGAATCTCGGGGTGGTGGTGCAGGTTGCGAGGCTGGCGCGCCATACGGGCGGCGGGCCAGCCTCGAAACGGCTTAGCCGTTGGCGACGGCTTCGTAGCCGGCAGCGTCCAGCAGCTTGTCGGCATCAGCGGCGTTGACCGGCTTGATCTTGAAGATCCAGGCGGTGAAGGCCGATTCGTTGATCAGGTTGGGGTTGTTTTCCAGCTCTTCGTTGAAGGCGACGATTTCGCCCGCGACGGGTGCGTAGATGTCGGAGGCGGCCTTGACGGACTCGACCACGCCGGCGGTTTCGCCCGCGTTCAACTTGGCGCCAACCTTCACGTCGCCAACGAAGACCAGATCGCCCAATTGATCTTGGGCGGTGTCGGTGATGCCGACGACGAACACGTCGCCTTCAGCTTTGACCCATTCGTGGGACGAGGTGTACTTGCGATCGGTGGGCAGACTCATGGGAACTCCTGAGGGAATGCGGGTAGATGAATGGTGTTGCGCGCCTCGCGCGGGCGGCGCGTGCCCGGACCGGGCAGGCGGCTCGCGCGAAGCTTCGAGTTTACGAGTGTTCGACGGCTTTGCCGTTACGGACGAAGGGCAGTTTGCAGACCAGGGCGGGCACCCATTTGCCGCGGATGTCGACCTCGACGGTATCGCCCGGACGCACGCCTTGCGGCAGGCGGGCAAAGCCGATCGACACGCCCAGCGTGGGCGACATGGTGCCGCTGGTGAGTTCGCCCGTGCCGGCCGGCGTGCGCACGGCCATGTGGGCGCGCATCACGCCGCGCTCTTGCAGCTTCAGGCCGATGAAGGTGGCGGGGGTGGCGAATTGTTCGAGGGCGTCGCGGCCGATGAAACGGCGCTCGGCGTTCTTCAGCGACACGGTCCAGGTCAGGCCGGCTTGATCGGGCTGGGTCAGCTCGTCCATGTCTTGGCCATACAGGTTCATGCCGGCTTCCAGGCGCAGCGTATCGCGCGCGCCCAGGCCCGCCGGTCGCACGCCTTGCGCCGCCAGGTCGCGCCACAGCTGCACGACTTCGGTCGCGGGCAGAACGATTTCAAAGCCGTCTTCGCCGGTGTAGCCGGTGCGGGCCACGAGCGTGTCGCCGCCAACACGGGCGGCGACGAACGGGGTCAGGGCTTCGGAAGCCGCTTGCCATGCCGGGCGCGCGGCCCAGACCTTGGCGCGAGCGTTGGGGCCTTGCACGGCCACCATGGCCAGATCGCGGCGCGCGGCGATGGTGACGTCGAACTGGCCAGCCTGCTTCACGCGCTGCATCCAGGCGATGTCTTTGTCGGCGGTGCCGGCGTTGACCACCACGCGCCATTCGTCGGCAGCGAAGAAATAGATGATCAGGTCGTCGATGACGCCGCCTTGCGGGTTCAGCATGCAGCTGTACAAGGCCTTGCCGGGCACGGTCAGCTTGGACACGTCATTGGCGACCAGGCGTTGCAGGAAGGCGAAGGCGTCGGGGCCGGTGACGTCAACGTTCAGCATGTGCGACACATCGAACATGCCGGCGTCCTGGCGCACCGCGTGGTGCTCCTCGAGCTGCGAGCCGTAGGCCAAGGGCATATCCCAGCCGCCGAAATCGACCATTCGGGCGCCGGAGGCGATATGTTCTTCGGCCAGCGGGGTGCGTTTGAGGGTTGCGGACATGCGCGGAAACTCCGGGACGGCAATCAGTTGCCAGGGTTACGGAATGCCGGTCGTGACAAGCGGACTGCGCCCGCACGGCTACGGCTGAATCTTCCGCCCCTCTGTCCTTTTGCCTGAGAGTTGCCCCGCGTGGCGGGTTTGCACCTTCGGCGCCTGGGCTGCGCGATATGTCCCTTGTTCGAGGGTCGGCGCCAGGTCTCTCCAGAGTACTGTTTTGCCGCATCCACACGGTGAAAACCGGGACGGGGCAAGCCTGTGCGGTATCGGTTACCTGAGCGATTCTGGGCGAATTGCGCCTTCGGCGGCGGCTGATTCGTGGAAACAGCCGCTCTCTCCCGCAAACATGCATGACAGCGGCGAAAGCATACAACGAAAGCCTTGCGCCGAAAACCGAAAAATCAAGCGCGCTACCCCAACGCGGTATCCAGCAGCATCATCAAAACAAAGCCCAACATCAGCCCGCAGGTGGCGTAGACCTCGTGCCCCTTGCGATGGGATTCGGGAATGATTTCATGGCTGATGACAAACAACATGGCCCCCGCGGCAAAGCCCAGGCCCCACGGCAGCATGGTCGCCGAAAACCCGACGATGGCCGCGCCCAGCACGGCGCCCAGCGGTTCGACCAGCCCCGACAACATTCCCAGCGCCACGGCGAACGCGCGTTTGTAGCCGGCCGCCAGCAGCGCCACCGCCACCACCAGCCCTTCGGGAATGTCCTGAATGGCGATACCGGTGGCAAGTGCGGTGCCGCGCACGGGGTCGCTGCCGGCATACCCGACGCCAATGGCCAGGCCTTCGGGCAGGTTGTGCAACGTGATCGCAAACACGAACAGCCAGGTGCGGCGCAGCCGATGCGCCTCGATGCCTTCCCGCCCCTTGATGAAGTGTTCGTGCGGCAGGGTGCGGTCCATGATCAGCAGCACGCCCGCGCCCAGCAAGATGGCGGCGCCCACCGTCAGCCCCGCGCCCCACGGCCCCATACCTTGCGTTTCGGCGGCGGCGATGCCGGGGGCCACCAGCGAAAACGCGCTGGCCGCCAGCATCACGCCCGCGCCGAAGCCGAACATGCTGTCCTGGGCCTTTTGCGGAATGGTGCGGGCGAAGAGGATGGGCAAGGTGCCCAACGCAGTCGCGCCTGCGGCGACCAGCCCGCCCAACAGCGCGTCAGCCACGTGCGGCGCATGCACGTCCAGATACACCCAGAGCTGGTGCAGCGCCAGGCAAGACACCATGACGGCAAGCGTCCACACGCTGATGCTCATGGCCGCGGGCCGCACGCGATGACGGCTGAAAGTGTTCATAGGGCCGCTACCCTCCTTCAGAGAGATGGGCTTAGCCCCTCGCGGCCGCGTAGCGGCGAGCCACTTCGGGCCAGTTCACGACATTGTAGAAAGCGCCGATGTATTCAGGGCGGCGGTTCTGGTACTTCAGATAGTAGGCGTGTTCCCAGACATCCAGGCCCAAAATCGGCGTATTGCCGTGCATCAACGGGCTGTCCTGGTTGGCGCTGCTTTCCACGACCAACTTGCCGGCGGGCGTGACCGAGAGCCAGGCCCAGCCGCTGCCAAAGCGGGTCAGCGCCGCCTTGGTGAAGGCGTCGCGAAAGGCAGCCAGGCCACCCAGTTCCGATTCAATGGCCGCGGCCAGCGCGCCGTCGGGCTCGCCGCCCCCTTCAGGCGACATCACTGACCAGAACAGGCTGTGATTGGCATGACCGCCGCCGTGGTTGCGGACCGCGCCACGGATGGCTTCGGGCAATTGCTCCAGGCGGGCCACCAGGGTTTCGACGGGTTCGTCCGTGCTGAGTCCGGCTCCATCCAGCGCGGCGTTCAGGCTGGTGACATAGGTTTGATGGTGCTTGCTGTAGTGGATCTCCATCGTCATCGCGTCGATGTGAGGTTCCAGGGCGTCATACGCGTACGGCAGGGTCGGAAGGGTGTAGGCCATGCATGTCTCCGTGGGACTCGCCCTCCCGATGGAGAGGCACCAGTCAATATCGAAAACATAAATGATATGTATTTTTATTTGATAAAACAATGGGATTGTTTCAACTTGAGGCATAGCGGCCGGCTATGCCTCTCGCGACAGAAACTACAGCGCTTTCCCGCAGGCCACGCCCGAGGCCCAGGCCCACTGGAAGTTGTAGCCGCCCAGCCAGCCGGTCACGTCCACCGCTTCGCCGATGAAGTACAGGCCGGGGGTGGTCTTGGCCTGCATGGACTTCTGATCCAGCCCGCGCGTATCCACGCCGCCGCGCATGACTTCGGCCTTCTTGTAGCCGGCGGTGCCGCTGGGCACGAGCGTCCATTGATGAATGTCTTGCGCCAGTGCGCGCAGCGTTTTGTCGGGCGCATCGGCCAGGCGCAATGCCGCCAGGCCGGGCTTGCCGCCCTGCTCCGCCAGATGCAGCCAGCGGTCGGCCAGCCGTTTGGGCCACAGGCCCGCCAGTACGGTGTGCACCTGCTGGCGGTTGCCGGACTTCGACGCCAGCAGCTCTTCGGCCAGGTCGCGGCCAGGCGCCAGGTCAATCACGATGGGCTCGCCCGGCTTCCAGTAGCTGGAAATCTGCAAGATCGCCGGGCCTGACAAGCCGCGGTGCGTGAACAGCAGGTCTTCCAGGAATTCACCGCGCGTCTTGCCCTGCCCCGTGTGCAGGCCTACCTCCAACGCCACGCCCGATAGTTCGGACATGGGCTGCCATTGCACGGGGTCAAACGTCAGCGGCACCAGCGCCGGCCGGGGCTCGACCACCTTCAGGCCGAACTGGCGCGCAATCTTCAGGCCGAAGTCGGTGGCGCCCAACTGCGGAATCGCCATGCCGCCGGTGGCCACCACCAGCTTGGCCGCGCGAATCGCGCCCTGGCTGGTGCGCAGTTCAAAGCCCTGCTCGCCCTGGCCGATCTCGGCCACCGAACAGCCCATGCGCCATTGCACATTGCCCGCGTCGCACTCGGCGCGCAGCATGTCGATGATGGATTCGCTGGAATCGTTGCAGAACAGCTGGCCGCGATGCTTCTCGTGCCAGGCGATATGGTGGCGCTTCATCAGCGCCAGAAAGTCCTGCGGCGTGTAGGCCGACAGGGCCGAGCGGCAGAAATGCGGATTGTCGGACAGGAAGTTGGCGGGTCCGGCTCCGATGTTGGTGAAGTTGCAGCGGCCACCGCCGGAAATGCGGATCTTCTCCGCCAGGCGCTCGGCGTGGTCGACCAGCACCACGCGCAAGCCGCGCTGGCCGGCGACCGCTGCACACATCATGCCAGCGGCGCCGGCGCCGAGTACGGCTACATCAAACATCGAAACTCCAGACCCGCCGGGCCTTATTCTTCAATCAGGCAATCAACGTAGTAGCGCTTCTCGCCATCGGGACCCACTTCGTCGGCCAGGCCGTGAATGTAGGTTTCGAAGCCCGGGAAGCGCTCGTTGAATTCGCGCGCGAATTGCAGGTACTGCACGATGGTGCGGTTAAAGCGTTCGCCCGGAATCAACAGCGGGATGCCCGGGGGATACGGCGTCAACAGCACGCCCGTCACGCGGCCTTCCAGCTTGTCGATGTCCACGCGTTCGACTTCGCGGTGCGCCATGCGGGCAAAGGCGTCCGACGGCTTTAACGCCGGCACCATGTCGCTCAGGTACATCTCGGTGGTCAGGCGGGCGACGTCGCGCGCGCGGTAGGCTTCGTGGATTTCCTGGCACAGATCACGCAGGCCCATGCGCTCGTAACGGCGATGCACGCGGCAGAAGTCCGGCAGGATGCGCCACAGCGGCTGGTTGCGGTCGTAGTCGTCCTTGAACTGCTGCAACGCGGTCAACAGCGTGTTCCAGCGGCCCTTGGTGATGCCGATGGTGAACAGGATGAAGAACGAATACAGGCCGGTCTTTTCAACCACGACACCGTGCTCGGTCAGGTACTTGGACACCAGCGCGGCCGGGATGCCGGTTTCGCCGAAGCTGCCGGACATGTCCAGCCCCGGGGTGATGACCGTGGCCTTGATCGGGTCCAGCATGTTGAAGCCTTCGGCCATTTCGCCGAAGCCGTGCCAGTGGTCGTTGGCTTCCAGAATCCATTCGTCGCGGTTGCCGATGCCTTCGGACACCAGACGATTCGGGCCCCAGACCTTGAACCACCAGTCGTTCTTGCCGAATTCCGATTCCACCTTGCGCATGGCGCGGCGGAAATCCAGCGCTTCGCGGATGCTTTCCTCAACCAGCGCGGTGCCGCCCGGCGGCTCCATCATGGCGGCGGCCACGTCGCACGACGCGATGATCGCGTACTGCGGCGAGGTCGACGTGTGCATCAGGTACGCCTCGTTGAAGACGTTGCGGTCCAGTTTGCGGGTCTCGGATTCCTGCACGATGATCTGCGAGGCCTGCGAAATACCGGCCAGCAGCTTGTGCGTGGAGTGCGTGGCGAACACCATCGCGTCCTGGCTGCGCGGGCGGTCCTGGCCAATCGCGTGCATGTCGGTGTAGAACTCGTGGAACGACGCGTGCGGCAGCCACGCTTCGTCAAAGTGCAGCGTGTCGACGTAGCTGCCGAGCTGCTCCTTGATCATTTCCACGTTGTAGATGACGCCGTCGTACGTGCTTTGCGTCAGCGTCAGGATGCGCGGATTCTTGTTCACCGCTTCGCGCGCGAAGGGGTTGGCTTCGATCTTCTTGCGGATGTTGTCCGGGTGGAACTCTTCCAGCGGGATCGGGCCGATGATGCCCAGGTGGTTGCGCGTCGGGCGCAGGAACACCGGGATCGCGCCCGTCATCGTGATGGCGTGCAGGATCGACTTGTGGCAGTTGCGGTCCACCACCACGACGTCGCCCGCGGCGACGTTGGCGTGCCACACGACCTTGTTCGACGTCGACGTGCCGTTGGTCACGAAGAAGCAGTGGTCGGCGTGGAAGATGCGCGCGGCGTTCAGTTCGGACTCGGCCACGGGGCCGGTGTGGTCCAGCAGCTGGCCCAGTTCGTCCACGGCGTTGCAGACGTCGGCGCGCAGCATGTTTTCACCGAAGAATTGGTGGAACATGCGGCCTACCGGGCTCTTCAGGAACGCCACGCCGCCCGAGTGGCCGGGGCAGTGCCAGGAATACGAACCGTCTTGCGCGTACTTGACCAGCTCGCGGAAGAACGGCGGCGGCAGCGAATCCACGTAGCTGCGGGCTTCGCGGATGATGTGGCGCGCCACGAATTCGGGGGTGTCCTCGAACATGTGGATGAAGCCGTGCAGTTCGCGCAGGATGTCGTTCGGAATGTGTTCCGACGTGCGCGTCTCACCGTACAGATAGATCGGGATATCGGCGTTGCGGAAACGCAGTTCACCGATGAACATGCGCAGGTTCTTGATTGCGCTGGCCACGTCTTCGGGCGAATCCACGTCGAACTCTTCATCGTCGATCGACAGGATGAAGGCGCTGGCGCGGCTTTGCTGTTGCGCGAACGAACTCAGGTCGCCATAGCTGGTCACCCCGATCACCTCGACGCCCTCGGCCTCGATTGCAGCTGACAAGGCACGAATACCCAAACCGGACGCGTTCTCCGAACGGTAGTCCTCGTCGATGATGAAAATGGGGAAGCGGAATTTCATGCAGGCGCTCCTGGGGGCAAGGCGGGATCGGACGCGGTTCGCAGCCCGAATGTACTTCTAGTAAAAATCCGCCTGATGACAGACGGCGCGAGCACCCGCCGGGAAGCGGGAATGGCGGAATTGTAGGGCTGTTTTTCTTACAGTCCTACGGGAAATCCCCAGAAGGCGTGCACAGCCGTTGTCATCGCGCCAAAAGCGGGCGCTTTCAGCACAGAGACAACGGCGCCGGGGGGAGCAAACCTAGCGGATGGTGCAGGGTTCGCCGGTCTGCAAGGCGGTGGTGAACTGCTCGAAGTAGGCGGGGATGGACTCGGCGGCGCCGTCCCGGATGCGCCGCTCGACCTTGGCGATGGCGCCAAAACAGACCTCGGAGCCGGGGTCGCCACACACGAGCACGACCGGGTCTTCGTCGTCGCACACCTCATACAAGCCGCCATGCGCGCGGCGTCCGACCTCGTACAGATAGGCGGCGGCGCCAACGGTTTGCATGGGGGTCAGAGGCAAGGTCCCAAGGTGGGCGGCCTCTAGCGCGTCGTCCAGCGCATGGACACTGGACAGGGAGTAGTCCAGCACGGCGCCGGTTGTCCCGGCGGCATCAACAAAGTCTTGCGCAGCGTCTGCCACTCTGGCGACGAAGGCTTCCTGCACTTCGTCGAGATTGGCGTCCTGGTTTATCTTGAGGAAACCGAACATCGTTGGCTCCTTTGTGAAAACCGCAAGCGGCAATAGGGCCATTATAGGCAAGCACCCCCCGCCTATACTGCCCAAACCGCCCGACCGTTCCGTATTCCCAACACTGTGCAACCATGCCTACACCGCTTGTCAGACGTCTGACCGCCCCGGATGCCGCGCCCCTGCGTCAATTGCGCCTGGACGCGCTGGTGGAAACGCCTGAATCGTTTGGATCAAGTTACGAAGAGGAACACACGCTGACACTGGAAGACATCCGCGGGTGGATCACGCCGCTGGATGATGGCGCGATGTTTGGCGTGTTCGTCGATGACGCTCTGGCTGGCATGGTCGGCGTGGGCCGTCAGCGCAAGCTGAAGATGCGCCACAAGGCGCACATCTGGAGCATGTATGTGGCGCCCGCGCAGCGCGGACGCGGGCTGGGCCGGCTGCTGATGCATGCGGCCATCGCCCATGCCCAGACCATGCGCGGCATCCGCCAGGTGCAGCTAAGCGTCACCGCCAACAACACGGCGGCGACGGCGCTGTACGCCAGCCTGGGCTTTGTTGAATACGGGCGCGAACGCGAAGCGCTGTGCGTGAACGGCGCGCTCTACGACGAAACGCTGATGGCGCTGGCGCTGGCCGGCAAGTAGGCCAGCCCCTCAGCCCGCCGCCGCCCGGCTGCGGCGCGCGCCATACGCGCACACCTGGTTGCGGCCGCCGTCCTTGGCTTTGTAGAGCGCCTGGTCGGCCGCCTTGATGACCGCGTCCGGCGCGCGCAAGGCGTCGCCGCGTTCCGCCACGCCAATGCTGACCGTGACCCGCAACGGCCGCGAATTGCGTCCACCGCGTCCGCCTCGGCGGCGCAGGCCGACCTGGTCCGCTTTGGGGCGCGCGGGTTTGTCGCGCAAGCGCATCTGATAGGCCTCGATGGCGCGCCGCACCGTTTCCAGATGCGGCATGCTTTCGGCGGCGGTCTTGCCCGGGAACACCAGCGTGAACTCTTCGCCGCCATAACGGTAGGCCTGCCCGCCGCCCGGCACACGGCGCAGTTGCGACGCCACCATGCGCAGCACCTGATCGCCCACGTCGTGTCCGTGCGTGTCGTTGAACGCTTTGAAGTGATCCACGTCGGCCATCGCCAACGTGTAGACGCGGCCCATGCGTTGCAGGCGTTCGTTCAGCGCGCGCCGGCCCGGCAGGCCGGTAAGCTCATCGCGGAACGCCATATGGAAGCCTTCGTGCGCCAGCGAGATGCACAGCGCCGTCAGCGCCGCGGCCGACATCAACGCCAGTTCAATGGGATGCTCCGCCCCACGCGGCAAGGCCCAGGCCATGCAGACAAAGCCCAGCCATTGCCCCGCCTGCTGCGGGCGGCCATAGCGCAACAGCAGCAAGGTCAGCGTCAGGCCCGTCACCAGCAGCCCCACAAGCGCTTCGACAGGCACGCCCAGGCGAGCAAGCTTGCCCTGCAACGCCATGGTGCCAAACACATCGGTCAGGCCATCTTTGCCGACCAACGCAATCGCCGCCACGCCCGCCGCCATCAGCGCCACGCGCAGCACCATGTCGAGCCACATGCTGGACCGCTCGGACCAGAGCGCATTGATCGTGTACGCCAACGACCACCAGGCCAGCGCGGGCCCCAAGGCCCACGGCGCTTGCCGCGCGAGCGCGGGCCAGATGGCGGTGGCGGCCAGCACGCATAGCATCAGCGCCATCGTCTGCGAGCGTTGGTACATCAGACAGATCGCCGCGCCGATCAGCGCCATCACCCACGGCACGAACGGCACGATCAGCGTCAATGCGGGCGGCCATTCGCGCCACAGCATAAGGCCGACCGCGGCGGCCACTGGCAGCGCGGGATAGAACAACAGGGGCAGCCAGGGAATATGGGGGTAACGCACGGGGTCGGGGCCTTGCTCAGCTTGCAGAGATGACGTCGCCAAATCGGCAAACACATATATTCTTTTTACGGTTGCGCGTAGCGGTTTCTTTAGCCGCATTGTTTAGCCCGTCCCTTCAGCGCGCCTGCCGCATCCCCCCTGTCGCAGCGCTCGTGATATGTTTTTGTCCCGCCCAAAGGAATGCTTCCGAAGGAAAGACCCCATGCAGCTCCTGGTCAATATCGATGTGCCTGATCTTGAACACGCCGTCGACTTTTACGCCCGCGCATTCGGGTTGACGCTGCATCGGCGGCTGGGGCCGAAGGCGGCGGAAATGCTTGGGGCAAGCGCTCCCATCTATCTGCTGGAAAAAGCCGCAGGCACGCCGGCCGCCAGCGCCACCGGCCAGACGCGCGACTACGCGCGCCACTGGACGCCCGTGCACCTGGACGTGGTGGTGGAAGACGTGGACCTTGCGGTCAGCCAGGCCGTGGCCGCCGGCGCCCGCCTGGAAGACCCGGCGTCCACCCACGCCTGGGGCCGCATCGCGCACCTGAGCGACCCCTACGGCCACGGCATCTGCATTCTGCAATTCCTGGGCCGGGGCTATGACGAACTGGCGGACAACGGCTTGCGGTTCCAAGCGGTGTCCCATGCCGATTTCGATGCGCTGGCAGAAGTGCGCATCGAGGCCATGCGCGACAGCCTGCAACGGCTGGGCCGCTTTGATCCTGAACGCGCCCGCTCGCGGCTGCGCAGCACCTTCCGGCCCGAACACACCTGGTGGATCGAACGCAGCGGACAACGCGTGGGGTTTTATGCCCTGCGGCCGGACGGCGAGGGCTTGCGGCTGGACCATCTGTACATTACGCCCGCCGCGCAAGGCGCGGGCCTGGGCAGCCAGGTCATGCAAAAGATTCTGCAAGACGCCGACAGCCAGGGGCTGCCGGTGTCGGTAGGCGCGTTGCGCGACAGCGATTCCAACCGCTTCTATCGCCGGCACGGATTCATCCAGACCGGCGAAAGCGAGTGGGACATCGACTACCTGCGCCCCGCCCCCGCGCCCCGACGCTAAGGAATCAGGTACGCGGCAGCGTGACGCCGCGCTGGCCCTGATACTTGCCGCCACGATCGGCGTAAGACGTCTCGCACACTTCATCGCTTTCCAGGAACAGCATCTGCGCGCAGCCTTCGCCAGCGTAGATCTTGGCGGGCAGCGGCGTGGTGTTCGAGAATTCCAGCGTGACGTGGCCTTCCCATTCGGGTTCCAGCGGCGTCACGTTGACGATGATGCCGCAACGCGCGTAGGTGCTTTTGCCCAGGCAGATCGTCAGGACGCTACGCGGGATGCGGAAGTATTCAACCGTGCGGGCCAGCGCAAACGAGTTCGGCGGGATGATGCAAACATCACCCTTGAAGTCCACGAACGAGCCTTCGTCGAAGTTCTTTGGGTCGACGATGGTGGAATTGATGTTCGTGAAAATCTTGAATTCGTCGGCGCAGCGCACGTCGTAGCCGTAGCTGCTGGTGCCGTAGCTGACGATCCGCCCGCCATTGGCCGTGCGGACCTGCCCTGGTTCAAAGGGTTCGATCATGCCGGCTTCGGACTGGCGGCGGATCCAGCGGTCGCTTTTGATGCTCATGGTGGGAATGGTGCTAAAGGGGATGGAATGGGGCCCATTTTACTCAGTTCCCCCAGAAGGTCCGGTAGACCAGCGCAATCCCGTTGACCGACCCGCCCTTCAGGTCGATCGACAGCCCGCGCGCCAGCCGGTAGCTGGCGCGGCCGACCGTGTCGCTGCCCGCCAGCGCCTGCTCGACGCTTAGCGTGATGCCATTGGCGAACGACTTGCTGGCCACCAGGAATTGCGTCGCCAGTTGGCTGTCACTGTCCCGGTTTACGTCGCCCGCCACGGTGCGGTCGGGCAGGATGCTGCCCGAACTGCCCAAAGCGCCCGTGCGCACGCTGACGTCGTCCAGCCCGAACTGCTTATAGAACGGCTGGCCGCCGCCCAGCAGCGCGGTGCCCACGGACACCAGCAGGGCGGCATCGCTGCCGCTTTCATCCGGCCCCCGACCCAGCAGCAGCCACGACAGCTTTTCCACGTCGCTGACATCCGGATAGGACACCAGGTCAATGCGCGGGCGCTGCGCCGTGCCAACCACCTTGACGCCGGCTTCCACCTGTTCACCGGTGCGCAGGGCCTCGATATCCAGAATCGGATTGTCCAGCCGGCCCTGGAAAGTCAGCGTGCCGCGGCTTAAACGCAGCTTCTGGCCATAGGCCTCGATACCGCCGCCCCGGGTCCGCAACTGGCCCACGCCCGTCAGGCGGCCATCGTTCAGCATGATCTGGATGGACCCCAGCAGCCCCGCATCCAGGCCCATGCCGGTGATATAGAAGCGCGGCCCCATGTCGAACTTCAGGTTCATGCTGGTTTGCAGGGGCGTGGAGACGGCGGTGGGGTCCTGGCCGGCATGCACGACCTTCACGTCGTCGTCCAGCGACGGCACGCCTTGCAGGATTTCCAGGCTGAACCAGCCCGCGTCGGCCTTCAGGTCACCCACAATGTCGATACGCGGCATGGCGGCCTTCAGGTCGATCGTGCCGGACACCATGGCGTAGCGGTCCGAGCGCTGCAACGCCGGGAAGCGGTACAGCGTCAGCTTGATATCGCCGCCGCCATCGATGAAGTTCCACTGGCCCTTGGCTTCGGCGTACCCGCCCTTGGCCTCGGGGTTGGTCGTGATCCATTCCTTGGTGCGCCATTCGGCCGGCATCACCCGCAACGACGCCGGAAAGCGCAGGCTGTCCAGCACCAGGCGGTCGCCATCCAGACGCGCCGACAAGGTGCCGTCAATCAGGCGCACGCCGTCGTCGATGCGCACCACGCGCAGCTTGTCGCCACGGATGGTGCCGGTGGCCGACCACTTACCGGCCAGCGTGCCTTGGGCTTGCAGGTTGGCCTTGACGGCGCCGCCCACTTCCATCGAATCGCCCACGAACAGGCTGACCCAGGCCAGGTCGGCGATGTCGGCATCCAGATTCGCGCGCAGCGGCTGGCGTTCGTCCAGCGCCATGGCGCCGTTGGCGTCCACTCGCAGCACGGCGGTGCCAGCGCCGTTGATGGTGCCCATCTTGTCGGTCGCCACGTTGAGCTTGGCGTCCAGACGGCTGGCGTTGGCGGACGTGGGCGTGGCGGTCACGTCCAGCACCAGCGCCTTCAAGCCCAGCGGAATCGGCGGGTCGCCAGGAATCCGCAGATCGCCTTCCCGGCGCGAGATGCGGGCCTTGCCGCCCAGCCGGCCGTCGAACTTCATGTCCCACAGCAGATCTAGCGCGATCCGGCGCTGGCCGTCGGGGATGACGGCGTTCACGCGGCTCGGCCCCTTGCCCAGCTTGGCGGCGGCCTCGGGGTCTACCGCGCCGATCACTTGCCGCGCCATGGCGGCCGTGATGACGAGGTTGTCGGCCTGCCCGGCGGTTTCCCAGCGCTTGCCGCCGCCACGCGACCCCTGGTGCGCGAGCATCAGGCGTTCCTTGCCCGGCAGCGTCAGGCTCAATGCGGTCTGGCCGACCTGCCATTGCCATTGGGGGGCAACGGCGGATGGCAGAAAGGCCAACGTCACCGGCCGGTCGACCGACACGGCGAACCCGGCGGTATCTGCCGTCAGCTTGGAAAAGGTGCCGCGCCAGCCCAGCAAGGCGGCGTCGGGCTGGCCGGCCGGGCCTTTGCCCCAGGTGCCGGTGAACGCGATATTGGCCTTGGCGGGCGCCTGCCCCAGCACGCCCGCGCGCGGGTTGGCGGGGGTGTAACCGGCGGACAATTCGCCCCGGTGCGCGGCCACGGTGCCGGTGAATTTGCCCTTCAAATCAGCGCCGCCCGGAATGCCGGGCCAGAAGGCGTCCAACTGCGGCGCCTGGGCGTCCACGCTCAACGCGCCATCGCGGGCGTCAATTTCGCCCTTCATCTGGACCCGGTTTCGGCCCAGTTTCAGGTCCACATCCAGACCGTGAATGCGCAACCCGGCGAGCGGGTCGATGGCGGCGTCGGTGCTGGGTGCGGTGCTCGTTGGAGTTGAAGTCCCGGTCGCGGGTGCGGTTGCGGCAGCCGCGGCGATATCCACCTGGGCTTTGAGCCCGCCCGTCAGCGGGTGCTTGTTCCAGCGTGTGCCTTCCTCGAACCGCAGGTCGATAGCCGCGTGCCGCAGCTGGCTCAGGTTTTCGATATCGGCCTGCACATCACCCCGCACGGTCAGGACCGCGGGCGGGATGGCATCCCCCAGCCAGGGCGCCAGATCCAGACGCTGGGCGCTGATGGTGCCGGCGATGCGATCCCGTCCGGCGCCTTGCGCGGCGTCGGATTGCAGATCGAATTGCGCGGTCAGGGTCGACTTGTCGGGCAGTTGCGCGTTCGCCCGGGCGCTGCGCAGGACCAGCGCCGTGCGGGGCGCCAGGTCTGCCACCACATCCAGCAACAGGCCGGAGCCCGCGCCGTCCAGCTTGGCCTGAATGCCATCCATCGACCCCGCCGCGTCAGCGCGCAGCACGACCTGGCAAGCGGGCGCGGGCGGCCCCGCCAGTTCGGACGGCGAGCCGGGCTTGGTTGGGGAAGACGGCTTGGCCTTCGCGTCGGCCTTGGGATCGGTTTTGCCCTTTGGGTCAGACTTGGCTTTAGGGTCGGCTTTGGACTCGGATTTAGGATCGGCCTTGGCCTTGGGATCAGCCTTGGCGTCAGCGCTCTTGCCCGCCGTCGGGCGCGCATCGAACACGCCGCTCAGCTTGTCGGCCTGGCACAGCGGGGAATCGGGGCCTGTGCCGCGCGCCGTCACATCCAGGCGCGCCGCAAACGGCCAGGGGTCGGCCAGCCCTTGCAGCTCGGCCTGGCCCGACACGTCGGCCTGCCCCACTTCGTGTCCCACGCGCAGGTTGGCGATGCGCAATTGCGCGCCCTGCTTGCCCGCCGCGAACGTGGCGCTCAGCGCGCCCAAGGTCACGGGCAAAGGCTGCCCGTCCTGATCCAGCTGGAAGTCGCCCAGCGCGATGCGGTCAATGGCGATATCCACCGGCAGCGACGGCAACGAGAACGGCTCGCCATCATCCTCGGCGGGAGCGGTATCGGGCGATGAGGTCAACGCCACATGGACCGACCCTGCCGACACGTCGCGCACGTGCAGCAGGCGGTCGCCCAACGCGCGCCAATGCACGTCCAGATTCAGGTCGGTGATGTCGATGTACGTGCCGCTAACATCCAGATTCAGCTTGCCGACGCTCACGCCGCGCAGCAACGACCCCTTCACATCCAGCGCCTGCCCGTTCAGTTGCTGGGCGGCGGTGGTCAACAGCAGCCGCGTGCCGTTCTGCGAGCCCACCAGCCAGAAGACGAAGCCGCAGGCCAGCAGCGCCAGCATCGCCAAACCGGGCAACCACCACACCAGTATCTGGCGCAGGATTTTGCGCAACACGGTCAAAACGCAATCCCCAACGAAAAATGCAGGCGCAGGTCACGTTCGCGCTGGCCATAGGCCAGGTCCAGGAACAGCGGGCCGGCCGGCGTGCGCACGCGCGCGCCCATGCCGTAGCCCACGGCCATCGACATATCGCCGAACGATTCGGCGGCATCGCCCGCGTCAACGAAGAAGCCCATGCCCCAGCGCTCATTGAAATAGTGGTCGTACTCAATACTGCCGACGACGAGCGTGGGCGCACCCACCACCGCGTTGTCGCGCTGCACGCCGATGCTTTGATACTTGTAGCCGCGAATCGAACGCGCGCCCCCGGTGCGGAATCCGAAATCGTCAGGCACCTGCACCTTGCTGTTTGACCACACGCGGCCGACTTCGCCGCGCACGGTCAACACATCGAGCTTGCCAATCGGCCACCACTTCTGCGCGCGCACGCGGGCGCGGGTGTAGGGTTCGCCGGTGTCCAGCGTCACGCCTACGCCGCCGCCCACCGCGATCAGGTTGCCTTCGCGCGGGTCGTACTTGTTATCCACATCGCGGCGCAGCCATTCGGCCGTTGCCGTCAGCGTGGGCAGCGTGTATTCGTCGCCGCCATCGATCTTCACGTGATCTTGCGCCAGCAGCAGGCCCCAGCGGGTTTCGTATTCGACCCGGCTGTCGCCCGCGCCCTTGCGCTCTTGCAGGCGCGTCGCCCCCAAGGCGTAACGCGTGACTTCCAGTCCCTGGATATCGGAATGGTCAGCCAGAACGCCGAAGGAATCCTTGTAGCCGCGCTCGGTGGGCGGCAGCAGGAAGTCGGCATAGGCGCGCTGGCGCAGCCGGTCGACGCTGAAGCCGGTTTCCATGGTGACGGGCTGGCCGAACACGACGTTCTGCCGGTACAGCGATTCCACACGCACGCCCGCTTCGTCGTCCACGCCAAGTGATGCCGTGAAACGCTTGGGCGGCGCTTCCACCACCCGCACCTGCACGGGCAAAGTCACTTCGCCATCGGAGTCATAGACGGCGGGCGGCGGCGGCACCGCGCCGGACACCGATGGGTCGCCCGCCGGCGTCGCGGCGGCCAGGTCTTTCGAGCCCGGCGCGCGGGCGCGGTCGGAATTCGGTTCTGGGGCTTGCTGCGGCGTGGCGCCGGGTTGCTCCAGCGACACAAAAGCGCCCCGGAAAAACGCGGTGGACTGCAGATCCTGCTGCCAGGTGTCCAACCGGTTCTGGTCGTAGGCGGCGCCCACCGAGTAGCGCACATAGCGCTGCACCAGCTTGTCGGGCACGCGTTTCAAGCCTTCGGTATTGAGCTCACCCATGCGGACCTGCGGGCCGCTGTCGATGGTGACGCGCAACGCGGCCGTCGCGGTGTCGGCCATGATCTCGGCTTGCGAGGCCGTCATGCGCGCCAGCATGAAATCCCGCGTGGACACCTCGTCCAGCAGGTTCGACTTGGCCTTGTTCCAATCACTATTGATGAACGGCTGGCCCGCCTTGAGCTGCCAGTCGTCGCGCAGCTTCTGTACGCGTTGCGCGTATTCGGGGCGCGTGATGCGGCCGGTGAAGGTCAGGTCGACGGACGAAACGGTTGTGCGCTTGCCGGCCACGATGCCGATATCCCAGGTTTCCCCGCCGATATCGGTGCCCGCTTCCAGCGTTACCTTGGGCGCGAAATAGCCCTGCGTGGCCAGCGCAGCCAGCGTTGCGTCGCGCGCACGCCGGCGCAGGCGGCTGATTTCACCGCCGTCCTGGTCTTCGGCAAGGCGCGCAATGGCATTCACCGCCTCGGTGATCGCCTGCAACGCGGCCGGCGGCACGCCACCGGGGTCCACGATGATTTCCGGGCGCTTGGCCAACGCCTCGCCCGACACTACGCAAAGTCCTGCCAAAAAGGCGCGGGCTGCCCACCGCATGCTTCAGGTCGGCTGCTGCACAACGATGGACGGGAATTTCCCGGCCATGTCGCGCGGTAGCGCCGCCACGCCCGCCGCCAGCTTTCTTGCAATGCCGCGGTAAAGCGCAGCCGCTTCGCTGCCCGCATCCGACACGACCGTCGGCGTACCGGCGTCCGTCTGTTCGCGGATCGCCAGCGTCAACGGCAGGCTGCCCAGCCACGGCGTCTGATATTGCTCGGCCATGCGCTGGCCGCCGCCTTCGCCAAAGATGTGTTCGGCGTGCCCGCACTGCGAGCAGATATGGATGGCCATGTTTTCGACCACGCCCAGAATCGGCACTTCCACCTTCTGGAACATGCGCAAACCCTTGCGGGCGTCCAGCAGCGCCACGTCTTGCGGCGTGGTGACGATGACCGCACCCACCACCGGCACTTTCTGCGCCAGGGTCAGGGCCACGTCGCCCGTGCCAGGAGGCATGTCGACGATCAGGTAATCCAGATCGCGCCAATTGGTCTGGCGCAGCAATTGCTCCAGCGCCTGCGTGACCATCGGGCCGCGCCAGATGGCGGGCGAGTCGGCATCGATCAGGAAGCCGATGGAATTGGCCTGCAGGCCATGGCCCGTCAGCGGCTCCATGCTTTTGTTGTCCAGGCTTTCCGGACGGCCGGAAATGCCCAGCATCGTCGGCACGCTGGGGCCATAGATATCGGCGTCCAGCAGGCCCACCTTGGCCCCTTCGGCTGACAGAGCCAGCGCCAGGTTGACGGCGGTGGTGCTCTTGCCCACGCCGCCCTTGCCGGATGCCACCGCAATAATGTTGCGCACGTTGGGCAGCGGCTTCAGCCCCTTCTGCACGGCGTGCGCGGCCACTTTCCACGTCACGGTGACTTGTGCATCGGCCACGCCGACTTGAGCCAGCGCGGCGGCGGCAATGCCTTGAATCTGCTCGCGGACGCTGTCCGCGGGATAACCGAGTTCCAGCGTCAGGGCCACGCGAGCGCCCGCCAGCTGAATGTCACGATCTTTTACAGAAACGCCCAGGTCCAATCCCGTGTTCGGGTCTTGCGCGGCGCGCAGCGCAGCGCGGATGTGTTCTATCGTTATACTCATGTCACTATGGTTCCGTAGGCAGCGCGGCTTCTGCGGGCCGCCATCCCCTAAAGGATAGCGGATACGCGGGAACCTTTCGCTGCGTTTTGCATCCGACCTTCATGACCAACACACTTATCCGCTTCTTCCGTGCCGTCCTATTCGCCGCCCTGGCCTTGATCGGTATGGCGATGGCGCTGGTCTTCATGCTTTCCACGGCTCTCGCCGTGGCGATCCTGTACGTGGTCGCCAAGGTGCGCGGCAAACCTTTCGGCGTTCGCGCCTATTGGAGCCAGCGCCAAGGCGCCCGCCCGGGACCGTTCCAGACCGCCACCGCCCCCTTCGCCACGCAACCGCGTGGCGATGTGATCGACGTCGAAGCCCGCGAAATCCGCTAAGCGCGGCATTTCCGTAGCGCTTGCGCCGCCCGCGGCGCAAGCCGGCCATTGCCTGGTAAGCCGCCAGGGCTTATTGCCCCAGCCGCCCGCCGTCTTCGCCTTGGCCGTGCCCCCTTCAACCCGCCTGATTCGCAGCCCTGCGATCGGCGGGTTGTGTCGTTAGCGCAAAGCCTACCCGGACACTCACGCGGGCACGTCTTCGCCGTTGTCCTAAAATGGCCGGCTAATCCCTTTTCCCCTCAACCTCTGTCGACAACCATGTCTCGCACCCTTTTTGTCACCACAGCGCTGCCCTACGCCAACGGATCTTTCCACATCGGCCACATCATGGAGTACATCCAGGCTGATATCTGGGTTCGTTCGATGCGAATGGCGGGCCACACGGTGCACTTTGTGGGCGCGGACGACGCGCACGGCGCGCCGATCATGTTGAAGGCCGAAAAGGAAGGCATCACGCCGCAGGCGCTGGTCGCCCGCTATGCGGCCGAACGGCCGCAGTACCTGAACGGCTTCCACATCCGTTTTGACCACTGGCATTCCACGGATTCCGCCGAGAACGTGGCGCTGTCGCACGACATCTACCGTGCCCTGAAAGCCCAGAACCTGATCGAAACCCGCTCCATCGAGCAGTTCTACGATCCGGTCAAGGGCATGTTCCTGGCCGACCGCTACATCAAGGGCGAATGCCCGAAGTGCCACGCGAAAGACCAATACGGCGATTCCTGCGAAGTCTGCGGCGCGGTCTACGCGCCCACCGAGCTCATCAACCCGTACTCGGCGCTGACCGGCGCCACCCCGGTGCTGAAGTCGTCCGACCACTTCTTCTTCAAGCTGTCCGACCCGCGCTGCGTGGAATTCCTGCAGCAATGGACGACGGGTTCCAACGCCAATGGCGGCAAGCACCTGCAACCCGAAATGCTGGCCAAGACCCGCGAATGGCTGGGCGCCGAAGACGGCGAAGCCAAACTCGGCGACTGGGACATCTCGCGCGATGCGCCCTACTTCGGCATCGAGATTCCCGATGCGCCGGGCAAGTACTTCTACGTGTGGCTGGACGCGCCGGTGGGCTACCTGGCGTCGCTGAAGTCGTACTGCGAAGTCAAGGGCCTGGATTTCGACGCCCTGCTCGACCCCAACGGCACCACCGAGCAAGTGCACTTCATCGGCAAGGACATCGTGTACTTCCACGCGCTGTTCTGGCCCGCCATGCTGAAGTTCGCCGGCCGCAAGACGCCGGACGCCGTGAACGTGCACGGCTTCATCACCGTCAGCGGTGAAAAGATGTCCAAGAGCCGCGGCACCGGCATTTCGCCGCTGCGCTACCTGGAAATCGGCATGAACGCCGAATGGATGCGCTATTACATCGCCGCCAAGCTGAACGCCCGGGTCGAAGACATGGACTTCAACCCCGAAGACTTCATCGCCCGCGTCAACAGCGACCTGGTCGGCAAGTACGTCAACATCGCCAGCCGCGCCGCCAGCTTCATCACGAAGCACTTCGACGGCGTGCTGGGCTATTCGGGCGACACCGCCGCATTGTCGGCGGAATACGCCGAGCAGGCCGAATCCATCCGCGCCGCCTTCGAGGCCCGCGAATACAACCGCGCCATCCGCGAAATCATGGCCTACGCCGACCGCATCAACCAGGCGTTCGACACGGCCCAACCGTGGGTGCTGGCCAAGGGCATCGCCACCGCGGACGACGCGCAAAAGGCCGCGCTGCAAGACATCTGCTCGCGTTCGCTGGCGGGCTTCAAGGCGCTGTCCGTGATGCTGGCCCCCGTGCTGCCGTCGCTGGCCGAGCGCGTCGCGCTGGAACTCTTTGGCGCGCAAGCCCCGTTCACCTGGGCCGACGCCGCCGTGCTGCCGCAGCGTGTGGCGCCGTTCAAGCACCTGATGCAACGCGTCGAACCGCAAATGCTGGAAGACCTGTTCGAGCCGCCCGCCGCCCCCGTGGTGGTGCCTGGCGGCGAACCGGTGGCCGAGACGATCTCTATCGATGACTTCGCGCGCGTCGACCTGCGCATTGCGCAGATCGTCAATTGCGAACACGTCGAAGGCTCGACCAAGCTGCTGCGCCTGACGCTGGATGTGGGCGAAGGCCGCCATCGCAACGTGTTTTCGGGCATCAAGTCGGCCTACCAGCCGGAAGACCTGATCGGCAAGCTGACCGTCATGGTCGCCAACCTGGCCCCGCGCAAGATGAAGTTCGGCGTGTCCGAAGGCATGGTGCTGGCCGCCAGCCACGCGGATGAAGCGGTCGACGCCGGCATCTACGTGCTGGAACCGTTCCCCGGCGCCAAGCCCGGCATGCGCGTGCGCTGATCGCGTCGGCCAAGCAGAACGCAAAGAGCCCGCCAATTCAGATTGGCGGGCTCTTTTTCTTGCATGGCCGGAATTACGTTTTGCTAGGCGCCAACCCCGGGTCCAGCGAGTGGCGTTCGTCGAACACGAAGCACTTGCCTTCGTAGCCCGGGCCGCCCGTTTCTTCGAAGTACTTGAGGATGCCGCCGTCCAGTTGGTACACGTTCGGGATACCGGCTTCGTTCATGTAGATGGCGGCTTTCTCGCAGCGGATGCCGCCGGTGCAAAAGCTGACGACGGTTTTGCCTTCGAGTTCGGCGCGGTGCGCCTGGACGGCGGCGGGGAATTGCGTGAAGCGGTCAATACGCCAATCGATGGCGTTCTTGAAGGTGCCTTCGTCCACTTCGAACGCGTTGCGGGTGTCCAGCATGACGACGGGGCGTCCGGCGTCGTCCACGCCCTGCTCCAGCCAGCGCGCGACCGTCCGGGCGTCTACGCCCGGCGCGCGGCCCGCTTCGGGGCGGATGGTGGGGTGGTCCATGCGGATGATTTCGCGCTTGATCTTGACGAGCAATTTGCGAAACGGCACGCCTTCGCTATGGCTGAATTTGACTTCCAGATCGGCAAAACGCGCGTCGGCGCGCAGCGCCTGCAAAAAGGTGTCGATGCTAGCGGCCGAGCCGGCCAGGAACAGATTGATGCCTTCTTCGGCCAGCAGGATGGTGCCCTTGAGCGCGCCGTCGCCGGCAAGCGCCAGCAGGTGGGCGCGCAGCTCGGGCAGGGAGTCCAGCGAAACGAATTTGTAGGCGGCGATATTGACGACGGAAGTCATGGCAAAGCAAGAAAATGCGGACGGCGAAGCCCGTAATAGTAAACGCTGGGCGGGCCGCCCCGCCCGGCGCCCGCCTTGATCCTGCTCAACGCGGGACGATTTCCTGCTCGATTACAGCGTCCAGCACCCAGCGCACGGTCGAGGCGCCGGCGGGCGGGTACGGATCAGCAACTTCGACCACGCGCAGCCGGTAGCGGATGCCCGGCTGGAAATTGAAGCCGGTGATGTCGCCATACCAAAGCTGCCAGGGCTGAGAGGCGCTGTCGCGCACCTGGTAGCACATGGCGCGGCCAGCGCCGGCGTTGCATGGCGCGCGCTCGGCGTTCACGTAGACCAGCTTCGTCGGGCCAGCGCTGCCGCCTGCCACGGGGTCGGCGCGGCGGCCGAAGTCCAGTGTGTCGCCCGAGCTCAGCACCCACGTCATGCGCTGAGGGTTGTTGGTGTTGTCGACCGACGTGGCGGTGATGCGGGTCAGGCCGGCCAGGAAGTCCTGCTCCAGCTGCATGGTCTGCGGCGCGCAGGCCATCATCGTCGCAACCGGGTTCGCGCGCACAATCAACTGGCCATTGGCGACCGTGTACGGCGCGTTGTACTGGTTGCAGCCGGCAAAGCCGGACATGCGGGGCGCGCCCTGGTCATGGACAAAGCTGGCCGTCAGCGGCCGGGAGTTCGTGGACGGATGCGGGATGGTGCGCAGGCCGCCGCCCGGCAGGGTCCAGCGGGCCAGATCCCAGCTGGTCTGCGCCAGGATGTCGGATGCCGAGGCCGGCTGGAAGCGGGGGTTCTGCCCATCGGCCGCCCGCGGGGGTGACGAGGCGCAGGCGGCCAGGCCAACGGACAACACGCAAGGCGCCAGCCAACGCAGCAAGGCGGAATGGGACGTCCTGGAATGTCCAGGGGCGTAAAGGGAGTCGTTACGAGGCATACGGGGCTTACAGGGCGTAGGGACAGACAGGGCTTCGGCCAAGGGCCCTAAGTACTTAGGGCCTCAGTACTTAGGGCCTCAGTGCTTAGGGCTTATGAGGACTACGGCGTCTCAATGACTTTACGGGGTCGGAGGATCTTGGCGACGCTCAAACTCCAGGACGTCGCCACTGCGCAGATTGAAGGTCAGATGCCGCGGGGCGCCGCCACTATCCAACGTGAACGTGTCGATGGCGGTCAGGCCGCGCAAGTAGTCAGCTTCCAGCTTGGCGCGCTCCGGGGAGGGGCAGGCCATGCGGGTCGTGGCCGGGGCATCGATGAACAACTTGCCGCTTTGCAGCTTGTACGTGCCCATGTAACGGTTGCAGCCCGAAAAGCCGTTCGCGCGGTACTCCTTGCCTTGCGCCAGAAAGGTCAGGCGCACCGGCTCACCGTTGTCGCCATGCGGAATATCGCGCAGCGCACCGCCCTTTTGCGTCCAGCGCACCAGCTCCCAGCTGGTCTGCGCCAGAGAATCCTTGCTGCTTGCGGCGTTGGCCGCGGCGGCGCCTTCCGGGCGCGCGCCCCCGGTGGACCCCGCGCAGCCCGCCAGCGCGACGGTCAGAAGGCTCAGGCAAAGCAGCCGGCAACGCGAAGACATATGGGTAAGCATGGTTGAGACTCCTTTGAATTTCACACCCCCGACTGTAACCGGGGCCGGGCCAGAACGTCCCGCGTTCTCCCCCCTACAGCCGTATCCAAAAGCAGCAATTCCCATTCCGGCGCTAACGCAGATGATGCAGGGTGCTGAATCGAATGCCGCATGGCGGCGCCCCGCAGCGGCGCGCAGAATCAGTGCAGACCACGCATCCGGCCGCCCCTGGCAGCACAGGGATAGAAGCTGATTACCGCAGTTTTGCAGACGCAGGTGTCCGGCCCTAGCGGCCAAAACGATAAGACTACCGGGAGACACGGCGATGGGCTTTTTGAGAACTTTACTTGCGCTATCAGTGGTGCTGGACCACCTGGGCGGCGGCTATGCCGACCACCTGGTCGGCGGCCGGCTGGCGGTACAGCTGTTTTATGTGATTTCCGGATTTTTGATTTCCTATGTGCTGACGGCCACAGACACGTATCAAGGCGCCACCGGCAAGTTCTACGCCAATCGCTTCCTGCGTCTGTTCCCCATCTATCTGGCGGTGGCCGCCATGACGCTGGTTGCCCACGTTGTGTCCGGCGGCGCGTTCTTCCGCTTCTACGACGCCCTGCCCTTTTCCGCTGAGCTGTTCCTGGTGCTGTCGAACCTGTTCATCTTTGGCCAGGACTGGCTGATGTTCTTCGGCATCGAACATTCGGCCCTGTCTTTTACCGGCAGCTTCGCGCATAGCGAGGTGCCGCTGTATCAAGGGCTGCTGGTGCCGCAGGCGTGGACGCTGGGCGTTGAGATGAGCTTCTATCTGGTTGCGCCCTTTGTGCTGGGCTCGCCGCGCCGCCTGCTGGCCTTGCTGGCCGCGTCACTGGCGTTACGCGGCGTGCTGATCGTGACCGGCATCGGCCTCTCAGACCCCTGGACCTACCGCTTTTTCCCGACAGAGCTTGCGCTGTTCCTGATGGGCTCGCTGTCCCATCAAGTGCTGCTGCCGCGCTGTAAAGCGTGGATGCGCCGCTTCAACCGGCTGCCGGAAGTGGGCACCGCCGTGCTCGTCGTTTACTGCATGATTCACTTCTCGATTGGCCTGAACCCGACGGTACGCGACGGCATCGCTGTCCTGCTGTTCGCAGCGCTGCTGCCGCTGGCGTTCCTGTTTCAGTCGCGCCACCGGCTGGACAAGGCGATCGGTGAATTGAGCTATCCGATTTATATCTGCCATTCGCTGGTGATCATGTTCTTCAGCTGGCTGCTCAACGACGTTGAAATGCACCAGCCCATGTTGTTCTCGGCGCTGGTGATTGCGGGCTGTATCGGATTTTCGGCCTTGCTGAACGGCTTGATTGCGGACCCGGTGGAACGCTTGCGCAGCCGCCTGCGCAATCGTGGCAAACCAGCCGCCGACGTGCAGACGCCAGTGCCGGACGCGCAGCGGCGTCCGCCAAGCGCGGCCCAACCCATCGGGACTATTCGCCGCGCGCCTTGATATAGGCCGCCAACACCAGCTCGATCTGCCGCTTTTCCTGCGAGCTCAAGCGCGCATACGTCGCGTACGACACGGACTCGAAAGGCCAGGCGGGCTGGGGCGCACATTCGCCGGCGTGAGCGGACGGCGGCTCGGCATAACCGGAATTCAGCATCGGCCCCTCACCGGTGCTCAACCACATCGGGCTGACGCGCAGCGCGCGGGTCAGCTTGATAAGCGCATCGCTTGAGGGTTGCAGGCGTTGCCCGCTTTCGTAGTTGCCGATTGCGCTTTGCGACAGATTGCTTGCGACTGCCAAGTCCTTTTGAGTCCATCCCTGAAGCATTCTTGCGTTGCGCAGACGATGGCTAAACGTGTCCAATCGATCAACCTGAGACATTAATATGAATTTATTTATTTGATTAAAACATCTCAATACTGGCGGCAAATAAACGGATTACACCCCAATTTCCGGGCTAATCCGTCCATCGCAATATTTGCCCGCTTGTCCGCTGGCTGGCGCGCCGCAAGCCAGCGCGTCGCCATCAGCAGCATCCCGAAAAAATCCAAGCCTGACATTGACTTACCTCAGCACACCAGCAAAAGCCCGGCACTGCGCGCATGCCTATGCCTGCGCATCACCGGCGCAAAGCCGCACGAAGTTTATGGGTATTTCCAGATAGAAAATAGAAAATAATGTATCGGTAATACATAATAATTTTCCGTCGCAAAGGCGAAAACAAACACTGTTTCATGCGCTTTCCCGCCGTGCTGCCGGGATGTGAAGTTACCATCAGAAACTACAGAAACGTATCTTCACAAAAAAACACGCCCGTGTTTAAATGAAACACGGGCGTGACTTCCAGGCAGGATCGGGTCACCAGCGGCCAACGGCCCACACGTCGGAACGGCAATCGTCCGGACCTCTCGCCTCCATACCAACAACACCGCCAGACGGTCTCGTCATGGCGCGGCGCTATAGAGAGGGGCATGCCGGGACTGCTGACGCCGCGCGCTTCCCCCTCAAGCGCCGCCCCCATGCCGCGCCACCTCATTGGAAGCATCAATGAATAACACGCTGGATGTCATTTTCCTCGGAGCCGACGACGCCAGGCATGCCAGGCTCGTGGACGCCCTGTCTCACCTGGGCTTCTGCGTCCGCCGCTGCCTGGACCTGGTAGACGTATACGACCGCTACTCCCGCCGCCCCAGCCCGCTGGTGGTGCTGGAGGCCCCCCTTTCAGACATACACAACGCCGCCGTCCGCCTGCGCGCCGTGGACCGCGGGCTGGGCATCGTCGCCATCGCCGCATTCGCCGACGCCGAAAGCCGAATCCGCACGCTGCTGTGCGGGGCGGATGCCTGCCTGCCACCAGACGTCACGGGCCTGGAGTTGGCCGCGGTGCTCCAAGCGCTGGTGCGCCGCGCGGTCGGCATGGATGGCATGGAGGCAGCCGCCGACGCGCACGCCGACGAGCCCACCCAGGAAACCTGGCGCTTGGCGAACAAGGGCTGGACGCTGATCAGCCCCACGGGCCGCACGCTGGGCCTGACGACAGGCGAGCGCGATTTCATTTCCCGCTTGGTGACGGCGCCAGACCGCAAGGTCAGCCGCGACGCCTTCTATGCCGATGGCGCAGACGACGCCGACAGCGGCATCACGCGCCGCCGCTTCGTGGATGTGATGATCAGCCGCTTGCGCCGCAAGGCCGCCGCCAATCAGATGACGTTGCCGATCCGGGCGGTGCATGGCTGGGGCTATATGTTCGCCGCGGACATCACGCTGGATCTGGACTATCGGGAGATGGGGGAAGACAGCCGGCTGGACGCGCTGGAAGATTGGCGCCGCGAAACCGCGGATGCCGGCGCAGCGGACTGAAGCGGCCGCGCCGCGATGCGGGACATGCGCATCGTATAGGCGAAAAAAACGCGGCGCTGCCCCCGAGAGGTAAGACGCCGCGCTAAAACAACACGTGAACCCGGAGTCATCAGCCGGCACTGATGCCTTCTACCTGGATCACGCGATTCCAACATTCGTGCCTCATACTGCTCACGCACGGTCCAACCGTGAACCTGTGCAGGGTCTCTAGTCCCCATACAAGCTGCAACGTGATCAACGCCCGGGCGTCACGCCATCCAATGAAGACTGGTTGGCTTACCGCCCGTATCAGCGGTTTTCCGTTTGGATAGCCGCGTGATGAAGGAAGTTTAGGACTTGCCGCGCGATTCCAGTAATTCTTTGTTGATAGCCTTCTATACCTATTTGGCATAGCAAAGCCCGTCGCGCAACGTCCTAAAATACGGACAAAAGGACACGCTCCCACACCGATGCCGACCACAACCCCCCCCCTCAGACAGCGCCTGCGCAAAGCGCTATCGCTGTTTCCGCCGAACTGGTGCCTGGCGATTCTTGTTGCGCTGGATGGTTATGCGTTCATGCACCCGGTGCTGCGCGAAGTCCGCGCACGCGAATACTCATTTTGGCTGGCGCTGGATAACTGGCACGAAGTCATGCGCGTGGTGGGCCTGCTGGAGATTCCGCGCCTGGTGCTCGGCGTGGGCCTGCAAGTCATTGCGATCGGCCTGATCCTGAAGGCGCGCATTGCATGGGCGTTCTCGCTGGTGCTGCTGATTGGCATCGGCACGTTCGCGATTCTGGGTGACGCCGGGCGCGCAGGGCTGGGCATCTACACGCTGGTGCTGGTGATTGCGCTGATCGCGTACTGGCGCCGCTTTGACCGCGCAAGCGTTACCGCAGGCTCGCTGTTCGCGCTGGTCAGTGTGTTGTCGCTGCTGATCTACGCCATCTTCGGCACGCTCTACCTGGGCAACGAATTCAACCCGCCTGTGCTGGATGCGGGCACTGCGTTCTACTTTTCCATCGTGTCGATGTCCACCGTGGGCTATGGCGACATCACGCCGCACAGCACCACCGCCAGGCTGTTCACCGCGTCGATTATCATCCTTGGCATTACGGTGTTCGCCACCTCCATCAGCGCCATCGCCGGGCCGGTGATCGGCGGCAATCTGAAACGGCTGGTCAAAGGCAAGTTCTCTACCGCCATGAGAAAAAACCACATCATCATCGCAGGCGCCACACCGCTGGCGCTCAGCGTCTACAACGGGCTGCGCCAACGCAGCGAGGAAGTGACCGTCATCGTGCCGGTCGGCACGCCGCACGAATACCCCGCCGCCACCGACCTGATTGAAGGCGACCCCTCCAGCGTGGAAATCCTGCGCAATGCGGGCGTGACGCGCGCGCGCTATGTGCTGGCGCTGCGCGATGACGATGCCGAAAATGCGTTCATCGTGCTGGCGGCCAAGGAAGCCACGGGCGAAGGCGGCGCGAAGACGGTGGCGCTGGTCAATACCAGCAAGCATCTGGAGAAGATCCGGCGCGTGCATCCGGACATGGTGTTCTCGGTGCAATTGCTGGGCGCCGAACTGCTGACGCGCGCCATCAATGGCGAACCGATGGACAGCCAGGCCATCACGGATCTGTTCTTCGCCAAGGCGGCAACGCCGCCCGTGACGCCAACTTGAGCCGCGTCCGAGCGGCTCGTCAAGCCGCGTCAGGGGCGTCCGTGACCGGGCGCTGCGCCGCGGCGGCAACCGCCCCGGGCGGCGAATGGCCGACATACCACCGCACGAAATCCGCAGACGGCATGGGCCGCGCAAACAGATACCCCTGAATGAACGCCACGCCGCGCGCCGTCAGGTAATCAAACTGCACTTGCGTTTCGACGCCTTCCGCCACCACCGCCAGATTCAACCGATGCGACAACGTGATGATCACGTCGAGCACCGGCGCTTCTTCGCCCGACGGCAAGATGGCGTGCACAAAGCCCTTGTCGATCTTCAGGTAATCCACCGGAAACTTCTGCAAATACGATAGCGAGCAATGGCCCGTGCCGAAATCGTCGATGGCGACGCGCACGCCTTCGGCGCGCAGCGCATCGATATTGCGGCGCGCCTGGCCGTTATCCGCAATCAGGCTACGTTCGGTAATTTCCAGCACGACCAGCGGTTGGCGCGCGGCGATATTCGCGCGAAACGCCTGGATGTCGGATACGAGCGTCGTGCCCGACAGATGCTCGGGCGCGATGTTCACGCCAATGTGGAAGTCGGGCGGCGTGGCCCACGTTTGCATATCCCGTTCGATCAGCCGCAGCAGATGCTGGGTCAGCGGAATGATCATGCCCTCGGCCTCGGCCGCCGCGATGAAGATGTCGGGCCGCACGAAACCCACGCCGGGCCGATTCCAGCGCATCAGCGCTTCAGCCCCTTCGCACTGCCCCGTCAGTTGCCCATACACCGGTTGGTAGTAGACCTGGAACTCGTTGGCGCGCATGGCGCTGCGCAGCTGCTCTTTGAATGACAGCCGATTGACCTGCAAGCGGTAAGCGGCAAACGCCAGCCCGGCGCCGATCAGCAGCGCAACGGGCAGATAGCTCAGCAGCAGTTGCTGCCAGGCATTCACCAACCCTTCAGCCGGCGCGCGGACATTGATGGTCAACGCGACACGCCCGTTGTTCCGCGTGACTTCGTCGTAGATGAGTTCGGCGCCCTTGCTTGACGCCTTCCAGGACTCACTGCGGATGGGAGCCCCCTTGCCTACGATCAGCTCCAGCCCGTAGTCGCCAAGCGAGGCAACGGCATTGAGCAGGTCCAGAACGTACCGGCCGTCCAGCGCCACCGCGCCGCTGTAGCCCGGGGCGCCCGGCTTGCCCAGCAGGATCGCGGGGCGCTCAGGCGCCAGCGGCGTCCCCCCCACCGAGAACGACCAGCGGTCGGGCGTGGCGTCGATGGGCCAATTACGGAAATCGCCAACGGAAAAGTCGACGGCCCCGATCACCGATGAGCAATAGATGTGATCGCTGCTGGCAAGAATCAGCGCACGGATATACGGATTCAGCGCGCTCCAGCGTTGCAGCAACGGCAGCACTTCGGCGCATGGCTTTGGCGTCAGCTCGGCCACCCGATCCAGCACAGACCACGCTTGCGAAAGAATGGTCTCCACCTGGACACGAACGATTTGCGCGGCGGCTTCGGCCTCGTTGCGCCGTTCGTTCTTGGCATGCACCCAAGACCAGGCCACGCACAACAGCACAGGGAGCATCAACGCAAATGCCACTGGCAAATACCGCCAGGACGGCACACGAACCGTCATTCCTGATGTCGTCAAAGCCGCCTCGCTGGAAATTCAGTCAATGTGCAAAACCATCCTGAAAGCGATAGGACACCAAGCGCGGCGCAGCGTCAAGAAGCGATTACGCAACGCCTTGCCTGCCCCGCCGCCGATTCACGCCGCGGATTCAAGCAAGCGCTGGACCAACGCAATATGCGCCCGCCTGCGGGCGGCAAGGTTCATCTGTTCTTCGGGCCCCATCAGCGCCGACATGACCAGCGTATGCACGATGGGCGACAGCAGCAGCCAGGGATGTTCCACCGCCAGGCACCTGCCGCACAGGCCACGCTTGCGCGCCCGCGCCAGCACCTGCGCAATGTCTGACTGATACGCATCAGCGGTCTCGCGCCGCCAACGAGAGGCCAGGTGCGGCACTCGCCCGCTCTCCGCCAGCAGCAGGCGCATCGTGCCGGCCATGGCCGGGTCGCTCAACGACGCGTACAGGTGGTTCACGATGCGCTCGGCCAGATGGCGCGGCGAAGACGCCCCATCCACCACCGCGTCCACGTCCAGCCGGGCCGGATTCAGATGGCGCGTGAGCAGCGCCTCGAAGACGTCTTCCTTACTGGTGAAGTGCGCGTACAGGCCCCCTTTGGACAGGCCGGCGCGCACGGCGATGTCTTCCATCCTGGCGCCGGCATAGCCCGCTCGTGAAAATTCCTGCAATGCGGCGTCCAGGATTTGCCCGACGCGCACGGCAGGAGGCAGACGACAGCGTTGCACGCTCATAGCGAATTCCCCTGCAATTCCCGGATATTAAAAACCGACTGGTCAGTCGATAACTTGACCCGCGTCAAGGAACGCTGCGCGCAGGCGAGGAACAATGGACGCATGACCCTGGCATCGGGTCCGTCCGAACGCCAAGCCACAAGCCGCGCCGCCCCGGACGCACCCGGCGCCCTCGCGCTGGAGACCCCTGCATGACTCGCCGCCCGTATCCGGCCAAGACCCTGAGCGCCCTGCGCGCCGCCCCCGCTGCTTTATGCGTGCTGCTGGCGGGCTGCGTGTCCATGGCGCCGCCCTACACCCGCCCCGCTCTGCCCGTGCCTGCCGCTTACGCGCCGGCCACGGCGTCCGACGCCGCACCCGACGCCGCACCCGACGCCAACGCCGAAGCCGCCGCCCACATCGCCTGGCAAACCTATTTTTCCGACCCCGTCCTGCACGGTCTGATCGACAGCGCGCTGGCCAACAACCGCGACCTGCGCACCGCCTTGCTGCGCGTTGAAGAAGCCCGCGCGCTGTACGGCATTCAACGCGCGGATCAATTCCCCACCCTCGGCGTCCAGGCCGACGGCACGCGCAGCCGCGTGCCGGGTGATCTGAACCTGACGGGCCAGCCGCAGATCAGCAGCCAATATCAAGTAGGCGTTGGCATGGCCACCTGGGAGCTGGATTTCTGGGGCCGCGTGCGCAGCCTGAAAGACGCCGCATTACAGAACTACCTGGCGTCCGACGCCGCGGCGCAAGCCGCCACGCTCAGTCTCATCACGCAAGTGGCCGACAGCTACCTGACGCTGCGCGAACTGGATGAACGGCTGGCGCTCACGCGCGAAACCATCGCCTCGCGCGCGGAGTCGTTGCGCATCTTCCGCCGCCGTTTTGAAGTGGGCGCGATATCAAAACTTGACCTGACCCAAGTCGAAACCTTGTGGCAGCAAGCGCGCGCATTGGGCGCCGACCTGGAACAGACCCGCGCCGCGCAGGCCCACGCGCTGGAACTGCTGGTGGGCGCACCGTTGAATCTGCCCGCGCACATCACGCAGCTGGACGACAACGCCGTCATGCGCGAGCTGCCCGCCGGGCTGCCGTCGGACCTGCTCATCAACCGGCCCGACATCGTCGCGGCCGAACATCAATTGCAAGCCGCCAACGCCAACATCGGCGCCGCACGCGCCGCCTTCTTGCCCAGCATCACGCTGACCGGCGCATTTGGCACCGCCAGCGCCGAGCTGGATGGCTTGTTCTCGGGCGGCAGCCGCGCCTGGAACTTCGCGCCCAGCATCAGCCTGCCGATCTTCGACGCCGGCCGCCGCCAGTCCACGCTGGATCTGACCGAAGTGCGGCGAGACCAAGCCATCGCCACCTACGAGAAAAGCATCCAGAGCGCGTTTCGCGACGTGTCCGACGCCCTGACCGCGCGCCACTGGCTGGCCGAACAAGTGGTGGTGCTGCGCGCCACCGTCGCCGCGCAAAGCGAACGCGCGCGGCTGGCGCAGCTGCGGTACGAGCAC
>Ga0213823_1000401_pt1 | contig 38267 bp, 34 predicted proteins | sample MC6MC0907MG_FD_179887 | JGI IMG/M metagenome (GOLD analysis project Ga0213823, IMG submission 179887) | Enriched soil aggregate microbial communities from Iowa State University, Ames, United States - MC6-MC0907-MG | ecosystem: Environmental > Terrestrial > Soil > Unclassified | place: USA: Iowa...
TTGAATATGTCATTTTAGCTATTGGAATTGTTTATCTTTTGTTAGGTTATTTAGTCATAAAAGAAAACGATCTTTTCAGCCAGCGAAAAAAAGTTTAATAAACTAAATGAAATTACATCCGAGAATGAACTTTTTCGCCTTGTACCCAGACTTCACGTATGTTTTCAGGCCGAACAAGGTACATGATCTTTTGAAAAACATCCTGTAAATCTTCATTTGCATCATATAAAGGCAGTTTGACAGTCCCAATTGTCGTATCGATGATTTGTACATCCCAAGCATAGTTTTCAGCTAAGCGGCCGATTGGTAAGCTTACACTTTTACCACCAGCGGCAGTTGCAAAATAGAACGCTTCATTAATGGTAATGCGGGAATTCGGCACACCGCGCTCTTCTGCAGGAAGGGCTTTATTCACACCATCCTCTAACATTCTCGATGACATCACAGCCTGCTTGACATTATCGAAAAGGCTGGGTGAAAAACCGCCAGAAATGTCGGACCCTAAACCAATCTCAACGCCTTTTGCATGCAAATGAGCGATGGGAATGACGCTATTGGCAAAATAAGCATTTGAGATCGGACAATGGCAAACAGCAGTACCCGTTTCAGCAAATAACTCTGCGTCATGATCATCTAAGAAATTACAATGCGCCATGACCGACTTATCACGTAGTAGACCAAAATCATGTAATGCAAACGCATCATTTTTATTGAAACGCTTCTGTACATACCCATGCTCCCAATCACTTTCGCTGCAGTGCGATTGGACATAAGTATCATGCTTAGCTGCTAATTTCCCTAAACCTCTTAACGCATCGTCGGTACAGCTTGGAATGAAGCGCGGCGTCACAACTGGGTAAACGCCCTGTTTCGTCCTCATGGCTAATTCTTTGACTGCTAAAATAAATTCCTCTGTATCGGCTAATGCTGTTTGGCTATCAGCATCACGATAATAGTCGGGGGTTTGTTCTGGATGATCCATCACCACTTTGCCCACTAATCCCCGCTGTCCTTTTTCGGCACATATTTCGGCGAGCAATAAACTTGCTTCTTTATGAACCGTTGCAAAATAAAGCGCTGTAGTTGTTCCGTTTGCGAGTAGGGTGCTTACGACATCTTGGTAGACATTTCTCGCAAAATCTAGATCCGAAAATTTAGACTCAATTGGGAAGGTATACGTGTTTAACCAATCATAGAGCGGGATATCTAATGCCGTTCCAGCTTGAGCCCATTGCGGCGCATGAACATGCAAATCGACAAAACCGGGTAATAAATATTGACCTTCAGCTAAACGATGAAAGTTTTCTCCACCCTGATAAGCATCCAGTAAAGGTTGATAGTCGGCATCTTCTGGGGCAACGACTTTTTCAATCATTCCGTTCGCATTTATACAGAATAGATGCTCTTTTAAAATTTGTATTTCTTTTGGTGACTTGCTCGAAAAAGCAGTCCCTTGGAAAATTTGCGTATATTTTTTCATGAATGTCACCTTAATGTTCGTATTTTGGATAGTATAACTGATATTATAGGGGATTTAAAATGTTAAGTCTATTTTAGACAAAGTGTCTCAATAAGTATCCTGGTGTAAGTGTTTCAAAGCAAAAAAAAGACCATTACCTAAATAGATAACGGTCTTTAACATACCTTTTGTACTTCAGATTCATGAACTAATTCTACATGAAATTTGTTTTCTTTCTCTCTAATTTCCCAATAGCCGGAAGTATACTTATAAATGACTGTATAAAGCTTCCCGCCGTATAGCACTTCTTCTAATTCCATTTCCAATTTCATACCACCCTATCAACTATTAAAATGAGTGATATTATGTATATTCATTAACTAGCTTTTTATTCCGAATACTGATGCTTGTCACGCCTCGAAATTTATCTAAGAAGTACCAAGAAAACGGGCAATAAGAATCATTGGATAGTAGGTGAAAAGAATCGTTTTTTGCGAGTGATGGAGAACACGGTCAAAAATTGTTTAATTGGCTCGAATGCTGTCCATGAAAGTGACGATGAGATGAAAGGGGGTGAGATGTTGCACTTCCGCCATTTTCTTATACCAGCTCTTATGGTTGGAGCAGCCCTGTTTGTACCAGGCAATGCCTTCGCCGAGAAGAATGAGCTTAATGGACAACCAAATTCCCAAAAGGAAATGGTACAAGCAAATAATCCTTCAGAAAAAACTGAGAATGCAGCTCCACAGGCTAACGTTCTGGTAAAGGCTGAGAACACAGCTGTTGAGTCTAATGGTCAAGCAAAAATCGAGAACGCAAATCCAAGTGGAAAACCTGTGACAGTAGCTGAACCCGCTAGAAAAAATCAGAGTGGAGTAAATCAGCCGGCTTCCAATGGTGCTCCTAAACCAGCAGCTTCCCAAAAACCTGCTGCTGCAACGCCGAAAGCTTTGCCAGACCAGGCAAAAGGGAACGGATACGGTCTGTCTGCTTTAGACAAGGCAGAGAAAACCGGTAAGGCTCCTGGCCAGGAGAAAAATAATGCTGCACAGGAAAACAAAAGAGGGGTAGAAAAGAATAAACCAACTACTCAAGATATGGCCGAACATAACGCTGATATTACTGTAAAAGATAAAAGTGAATCGACGAGATTGGTTTCAAGATTCAAACCTCAAGGGGAGGGTTCAGACCTATCAAGCCCAAAAAAGGTAGAGCGTATTGAACCCCAGTTACCAGTGCCTTTAGAAAAGGACAATGTCCCTGACGGTAAGGAAGGGGTTCCAAACTTCGATCAGGCCATTAACCCAACTCAACGGTCAAACAGTTCAGGCAGTCAATCAAATGAACGAGTCAGTACGGGGTTAAGCACCAGTAGCTTGCTAGATAAGTGGTTTGAATGGAATAAGTACTATGAAATTAAGCTTGTCCAGCCTTACCTTTCTCGTTATGCATTAATGAATACTCAATGGGTGAATGCTCCACCCTCACCACCACCGCAGGAAGCTCCTTTTTTTAAAACCGTTAACCGCAGCTAATTGCCACGGAACACGAAAATAAAAGGAGCGAATATTAAAATGAAACATTATCTAAACCCTAATAAAGTTGTAAAATCTTTTGTATTAGCCGGAGCATTGTCTTTTGGAGTTTTTGCAGGAGCACATTTTACTGAAGCTGCTGGTCCTGATAAGGTAAAAGCAGAGCACTCCGTTCAGGTAAAAGCAGAAAATACGGTAAAGGCTAATGTGAAAGAGCAGAATGTACCGTCTTCATCACCTGTAGTTCCTGTAAAACCAGCGGCACCTGCAGTTAAGGAACAGCCGAAAGCTGAAAAAGTGGACAAGTCTCAAGCAAGTGTACATGCCAGTGAAACGGCAAAAATGCATGCTGCGCCAAACTCAGCCGTTCACGGCAAAGTTGGAAAAGCTGAAGAGACGGTAACGGAGGAAGCTCCGGTTCAAGAACCTGCAGCGGAAGAGGCAGTAACTGAGGCAACTCCTGTTCAAGAATCTACAGTGGAAGCGGTTGACGTTACAAAAGAAGAAACAACTAAAGATGAAAGTACTACGTCAACAGAAGTTGATTCCGATGATACTGTCAAAGCTGAAGATGAAGAGGCAGTTAAAGATGACGAAAAAGCGACAGATCTTGATTCTGATTCAGCAGTAAAAACTGAAGATAAAGAAGATGATGACCGTGATTCTGATTCTAAGAATTTCGTTACTGATCATAATGCTGTAGTGAATCCTAAAGATGATGAAGAATCAGAGTCAACAGAAGAAGATACAGACTCAGACAATGACGCAAAGGTAAATCCTTCTGCAGCCAATAAAGTAAAATCTCAAGCGTATGAACATGCAAGTGACACTGCTAAAGCTCATGCTGCAAAACACTCAGCTGTTTTAGCTAGTGGAGAAGTTTCTGAAGATGTAGTATCTGAAGAAAAAACAACCGAAGAAACAACTGAAGTTGTATCAGAAGACGATGCAGCAGTTGTTACAGACGAACAAGCTGAAGAAGCTACTGAAGTTGTCACTGAAGATGTAACAGAAGAGTCTGCGGCTGTATTAACTGAAGAAGATACAGACTCAGACAAAGACGCTAAGGTAAATCCTTCTGCAGCTAATAAAGTAAAATCTCAAGCGTACGAACATGCAAGTGACACTGCTAAAGCTCATGCTGCAAAAAACTCAGCTGTTCTAGCTGGTGGAGAAGTTTCTGAAGAAGTAGTTTCTGAAGAAAATACAACCGAAGAAACAACTGAAATTGCAGCAGAAGACGATACAGTTGTTACAGATGAACAAGCTGAAGAAGCTACTGAAGTTGTCGCTGAAGATGTAACAGAAGAGTCTACAGTTGTATTAACTGAAGAAGCTAAAGAAGAAGCTGCTAAAGTCATTGCCGAAGAATCAACTGAAGTAGGAACTGAAGTAGTATCTGATGAGGCTACAGAAGCAAGCGAAGCTGTAACAGAAACAGAAGAAGCAGCAGTTGAGGTTGAAAAAGTAAGCCCATCTGTAGAAAACAAAGTAAAAGCTCAAGCTAGCTTAAAAGCAAGCAATCAAGCAAAAGCACATGCTGCAGCAAACTCTGCTGTGCGAGCAGTGGCAGCTGGAACCGAGGTAGTTGTTGCTGGTGAGAAAACTACTGATGCAGCAAATACAGAAGATACAGCTGTTAATGCTGTGACAAAAGAATAGAGCTTTAGGACCTGCTAGATTTATGCAGGTCCTTTTTCTTGCAGGATTTTTTAATGAAGCCAGAACGGTTAGGGCAATATACAATAATTAAGCAAGATACCGTACTTCGTTAGGTCATTGAAAAAACTCTGTGCTTATGCCGGTTTTTAACTTAAAAAGGTATTGACAAGAAATAATTTTCTTGTTAAATTTAACTGACGAACGTTCGGAAGGGTGATAATATGACTTCAAATCGAATTAAGGAAGTTGCTCTTAATCATTTTACAAAAAATGGATATGAAGGGACATCGATGGCACAGATCGCGGATGATGTGGGGATTAAAAAACAATCCATCTATACTCATTTCAAAGGAAAAGATGAACTTTTTCTTCAGGTATGTAGTGATGTGTTTGCTGATGAAATAAAATTCGTGATTGAGTATATAGAAAGTAACTCAACTCGATTTATAGAGGATTTCTTATATGGTTTTCTTTCGCATTATAAAGAGCGATATGAGAAGAATGACCATACAAAATTTTGGCTTCGCACTACGTTTTTTCCACCAACACATCTCTATGAACGGGTCATGAAAACTGTTTATGAATATTTAGATCAGTTAGAAGAACTTCTATTTCCTATTATGGAAAAAGCAATTAAAGATGGAAAAATCAGTTCCACCATCGATGCTAAGCGGGCAGTTGCTGCATTCTTGGGAGTATTAGATGGAATACTAGTTGAAATGTTGTACGGCGGTCCGGAGCGATCGCTAAAACGATTAGATGCTTCATGGTATCTATATTGGCGGGGATTATCGAAAAATTAACTGTTTTAATGGAGGAATATGGAATGAATCGAAGTTGGGTACTTGTCATATTGGCAGGCCTTATTGAAATTTTGTGGGCGATGGGGTTGAAGTATTCAAGTAGCTGGATTTCTTGGACTGGAACTTTTTTACTTATCTATTTATCATTTGTTGTGCTGCTTAAAGCTATCAAAAAGGTCCCAGTTGCTACAGCTTATGCAGTCTTTACAGGAATTGGAACAGCCGGTACGGTGCTGATTGAGATGATTGCTTTTGGGGAAGCTTTTAGTTGGACGAAAGTCTTTTTCATTCTTTTACTTTTAGCTGGCGTAGTAGGATTGAAACTTGTTACATCAGAATCAGGTGAGAAAGAGGGTGCAGCATAATGGATTGGATCTACCTAATATTGGCTGGCGGTTTTGAAGTGGTTGGGGTTACAGGTATGAACAGGGTCAATAAATACAATAACGTACAGTCCTACATGATCTTGTTTATTGGATTTATATTAAGTTTTAGTTTTCTAGGTCTTGCTATGAAAACTCTCTCTCTCGGACTTTCTTATGCTGTTTGGACTGGGATTGGCACAATAGGTGGAACAATCGTAGGTATGGTGTTTTATGGAGAATCGAAAGATTGGAAACGGATATTATTTATAGGTATGATTTTAACAGCAGTCATTGGGTTGAAATTGACATCCTAATATAAACGTTCTTGAATAGGGTACAAGAGTTTATTAAGAGTCTCAAAAACTATCTTATCTGCATTTTTTTTCTATTATTTCCTATACTTTTTGGAATGGTCCTAAGTTATTTCGGTTGACGTTTATTTAGTTTTCCTTTATTATGAATTCGAGATATCAACAACCAAGATAAATAAAGGAGATTTATATAATAATGAATATACTAGTAGTCAAAGCAAATAACCGTCCAGCTTCAGAAGCTGTTTCAAGTAAAATGTATGAAACTTTCATGGAGAACTTAGAAGGTGTAAATGTAACAACTTACGATGTTTTCGCAGAGGATATGCCTTACTTCGGTCAGGATTTATTCAACGCTTTTGGTAAAATGCAATCAGGCGAAGAGCTAACAGACGTAGAACAACGTATTTTAGCTGCAAAACAAAAAGCAATGGATGCTTTAAAAGCAGCCGACGTAGTGGTATTTGCCTTCCCGCTATGGAACTTAACAATCCCAGCTAAATTACAAACGTTCATCGACTATGTATATGCAGCTGGTTTTACATTCAAATATAACGAAAATGGCCAATTAGTCAGCTTAATGACTGATAAAAAAGCTGTAATTCTAAGTGCACGCGGCGGTATTTACTCAACACCAGAAGCAGCACCAATGGAAATGGCCGCTACTTATATTAAAAACGTTGTTGGCGGCGTATTCGGAATGGAAATTGTTGATGAAGTCATTATCGAAGGTCATAATGCAGCGCCAGATCAAGCTCAAACCATAATTGCGGAAGGCTTAGCAAAAGTTGCAGAGGTAGCAAAAAGTTTTTCTGCAGTGACAGCTTAAGTCCGGGTCAGAGCCCTCATTCAGCTAAAGCTTATAGCGATAAAGTACGTAATTAGAGCAGAGAGAGGAATCTCTCTGCTTTTTTTGATGTCATGGTGCCTGTTAGGGTATCAGCATTTTAAGTTTGATTTTTAATGCGGTTATTATAATAGTAATCTATTCACTTTCTAAATTTATTCCTAAACAGAACAAATGTTTTGATGTAAAATAATTAAAGTGTGGTGTTTTGTGAAAAAACCACAACAATTTATTAGAGGTGGAATTACTATTGAATGGAACAGCACATACAGCATTTGGAGCGGCGACAGGATTTATCGTTGCAAACACTTTTCATACTTCTCCCTCTACGACACTATTATTAGTAGGCTTAGGAGGAGTATCTGGTTTAATACCTGATCTTGACATTGATGGGAGTCTTCGTGGCAAAATCACCATATCCCATAAGGTAATTCGAACGGTTGCCCAGCTTATTGGGGCTCTGATGATCTTTTATAGTTTTTATGGTGGCAGCTCTACAGAGAAATGGCTTGGTATCGGAATTGGATTGGCTATGATGGTCGTATCGTCGATGATCAAGCAAAAGCATATGTTAACGATCACAGGAATCGGTGTAATTGTGGGCGGCTTCTCCTTACAAGAACTATGGTTGATACTGCTTGGGATTTACATTCTAATTGCGTCCTTTGTATCACATCGCAGCTATACCCATTCTATATTGGGAGTTATTTTCTTCGGGATCATCGCTTCTAAATTAGAAGAATCCCTCGGAATTGACGGTGTGTTCTATGCCTGCCTTGCGGGATACATCAGTCATTTGATTGCAGATCTTAAAATTCTGCCATTTAATAAACGGGGAATAAAACTGTTCTTACCTGTTTCATCGAAAGAAATATAGATTCCGTGATTAAAAGTGCATGTCACACCCCTTTTTTTCGAAAATGTCAGCATATAGAATGTGGAAAATAGTAGCGTACAGCACATGAAAACCAGTCCGGGTTCACTTGTAAATGGAAGTGAAGCCGAGCTGGTTCTTTTTTTAGATCCATATTTGATTCATCTAAAGGACGATTATGGAGAAAGAGGAAAAAATTAAATTTTACATTTTTCCAAAGGGTGCTTAACATTTGTTCATGTCGTATGCTATAGTTACTTTGAAATAAGAAATATAAAGAACTGATTAACAAGTACGATGATAAACGTTTTTATAAATTTTGTTTGAAAGAGCAATTTCTTTTCTTCATCGAGAGGAGAAACTGCTTTTTCCTTTTTAAAGGAGAGGAATGTTGTGGGTTTTGTAGGTTTATTTCTTTCGGGTGCTGTCTTATTTCTAAACAGTCTTATGTTGTTAGGGAAGGCAGATGGAAAGAGTGTTGGGGTTTTTAATCTTTTCGTAGGAATCATTCAAATCATTATTCCCTTTTATTTACTCATAGTTTCGGATCAAAATAATTGGGAACTTTATAATGACGCGTCAATATTTTTATTTGGCTTAACCTATTTATATGTGGGGATAACCGCATTGAAGGGGCTCGAGGGCAATGGTCTCGGTTGGTTTTGCTTATGGGTTGCCATTATTGCGGTTGTTTATACCATTACATCTATTGTCCATTTTCAGGATGTAGTCAATGCATTAACATGGGGAATGTGGGCATTTTTATGGTTTCTTTTCTTTTTATCCAATACGCTTAAAAAGAAAATTGATCATTACATTGGAATTGTGGCTTTCGTTCAGTCGTGGGTAACACTAACGATCCCATCGATCCTTTACTTTTTAGGTCTCTGGAATACGCCATCTGTGGTACAAATCTGGACTTACGTTTTAATCGTTTCTATTTTCACTTTTGTTGTTGCCAGCCTTTTCAAGTTGAAACTAGCCAAGAAGCAAGGGGACGGTTCTTTTGCTTCTTTATGAGCCAGTCCGCTATTGTTTTAAAGTAGCAGGGGAATGAACTTTAGGCTGGGTGCCAATTGGCTATGCTGCTACCAGCATAGCCTTTGTTAAGTTCTCTTACCTGTCACTGGGGGGTGCCTACACGATTTATTGTTCCATTAACCACTCTGTAACAATTTTTGATTGGTCATCTGTCAGTAGATTACCTGGCATTTTATCAGTACCCTCGGTTAGGAGTTTCAATAGTTCTTTATCAGAGTATTTATCAGCCATGTTTACAACTGACGGTCCAACAGCCCCTTTTAAATTTTCGCCATGGCAGGCTGAACACTTATTAGTATAGATGGATTTACCATCCATCGCAGCTTCGTTGTTTGCACTATTGGATGAACAGCCACTTACTAATAATATGGCCAGCGCAGTCATAAGCCAGAGTTGTTTCATTTTTGGTTCCTCCATCATCATTGATCCTGCAAAAAAATTTTTTCACAAAAAAGTTCCGCTATTCATTTGGAAAATGAATAGCTATTTCTATTACGATTATAAAATGAATAAAGAGCATAAAAGGGAGCAGAACTTGAACTTTTTCGTACAATTGAAACCATGTGACAGAAAAAAGACTATAATCTGAATAATCACGTCATTTCCTCCTGATTTCTTGCTATAATGCTGGTAGATATATTGAAAATTAGGAAGGGGGTTAGGATCTTATGAAAATCAAGGTCATCATTGCGGATGACAACTCCTTTATTCGCGAAGGCTTGAAAATCATCCTTAATACATATGCAGAGTTTGAAGTGCTCGATACCGTTAATGATGGAAAAGAGGCAGTAGACTTTTGCCTAAAGCATCCGGTCGATATTGCCCTGCTGGATGTGCGTATGCCTAATATGAATGGGGTGGAGGCAACAAAGCTGATTACCGAGCAAACCGGCGTAAAACCCATTATCTTAACCACTTTTGATGATGATGAATACATTCTCGATGCCATCAAAAACGGCGCCAAAGGCTATTTATTGAAAAATAATGACCCTGAACAAATTCGGGATGCCATAAAGAGTGTTTATAATGGAAACAGCATTATTCAGGACGTAATTTTAGAAAAAATAAAGTCCAATCTCACGGAACATAAAGTACCAGAGACGCCAATGGATCTCAGCCAATTCACCGAAAGAGAAAGAGAAATCATGTCCCTGATTGCAAAGGGGTGCTCCAATAAAGCAATATCAAAGCAAGTGTTTATTTCCGAAGGAACGGTGGCCAATTATATTACTTCTATATTAAATAAGACTGGGCTTGAACACCGGACCCAGATTGCGATTTTCTACCTCAAGGGGAAAGTGGAATAAGATGGAGTTTTGGATGATTGGCACGAAGCTAGTACTATTACTTTATATTGCCTTCTATTTTGTACGGGAGGAAATCAGCCATATCTCCTTGGCTGTTCTCACATTTCTAGTTTATTTTTGCGTCAATATCACAGTCTATATTTTTAAACAGAAAACCATCAAAAGAATTCTGCACATAGTATCTATTGGTATTTCTATTATAGCTTGTATGATAGTCCATCCGGTATTTAGTATCCTTTTACCACTATCGATTGTGGAACTGACCGCAGGCTTTTTTGAAAAAATCACGATTCTGCTCGTTTGCATTATCCCAATCTTTTATATACATGAACCGTTCCAACCGTTGTACGGGTTAGTGACGATCTTTTGTTTTATGCTTTATTCCGTCACCTCAAGCTTCAGTAACATGTTAGTGAAGGATGAAGCGCAGATCGATTCGATGCGAAAAGCGATGCAAAAATTAAACAAGCAATTAAATGAAAATACGGAGTACATCCGGCAGTCGGAATATACCTTCAAATTAGAGGAACGAAATCGGATTTCACAGGAGATTCATGATAAAATTGGTCACTCGATGACAGGGGCACTTTTTCAAATGGAAGCAGCCAAACGATTGATGGAAACCGATCCGGAGAGGTCAGCCGAGCTGCTGCAAAATGCGATCAATATTTCGAAGGACGGCATCGAAAACATCCGCCTGACGCTGAAAAATATGAAGCCCCCAACGGAGCAAGTGGGGATTCATCGCCTGAAGCTGATGATTGATGATTTCAATGCCAAACAACCAATCAAAACCGTACTCACCTATGAAGGGGATTTAGACATTATTTCGCCCATCCAGTGGAAAATTATCCATGAAAACGTCACGGAGGCGCTCACGAATGCGATGAAATATTCCAGGGCAACAATTGTTTCGGTCGATTTGAAGGTGTTAAACAAACTGGTTAGAGTAGAAGTGAAGGATAATGGCGCGGGAACAGACACGATTAAAAAAGGGATTGGCATCATTGGGATGGAGGAGCGCACCGCAGCTGTGGACGGAAAGATGATTGTCGACAGTACTCACGGATTTTCCGTCACCACGCTCCTGCCGATCCCTTTATGAAAATTTCATATCCACAATATGAATATCTTCATGTGAAAAGAATGAACGATTGCACTTATGCACGGTCATTCTTTTTTTTATACTTGAACTATCAAACGACCTAGGGGTGAAGAGATGAACGTGTTGGAGATAAAGAATTTAACGAAAAAATTCGCTGATTTTATTGCGGTTGATAATATGAGTCTATCTGTTGCTGAGGGAGAAATCTTTGGTTTTCTTGGGGCCAATGGTGCCGGAAAAAGTACCACGATTAATATGATAGCAGGGCTGCTGCGCAGCAACGATGGCGCAATCAGTATTCTTGGTAAAAACACAGCCAAACACAGCCGTTTTACAAAAATGAACCTTGGTATGGTTCCCCAGGATTTGGCCATCTATGAGGACATGACGGCCTATGAAAACGTGAAATTTTTTGCCGGCCTATACGGTCTGCGCGGTGCCGAACTACATGATCGAGTGGTGGAAGCCCTGGAATTTGTCGGCCTTCAAGATAAACATAAAAGCTATCCCAATAGTTTTTCAGGCGGGATGAAGCGGCGCTTAAACATCGCCTGTGCCATTGCTCACCGGCCGAAGCTAATTATTATGGATGAACCAACAGTTGGCATCGATCCGCAGTCCCGGAACTATATCCTGACATCTGTTAAGAAGTTAAACGAAATGGGCTGCACCATCATTTACACGAGTCACTATATGGAGGAAGTCGAAGAGATTTGTTCGCGGATTGCCATTATTGATCACGGGAAAATCATTGCCGAGGGTACGAAGGAACAACTGAAATCGATCATTACCAATACGAAGGACTTATGGATTGAGGTCAAAACCTCTGAAAAAGTGAATATCCAGTCAATAAAAGAAATTCCTGGAGTTGAAGCTGTTTCAGTGGATGAAAACTTTATTAAAATCAACTCGGATACGGGAGTCAATAACTTAAACAAAATCATTGAGCACTTTATCAACAGTCAGATTGAAATCCGTTCCGTACAAGAAAAAGCACCAAATTTAGAGACCGTGTTTTTAACCTTAACCGGAAGAAATCTGCGTGACCAATAGGGGGGATTAATTTTGAACATACTCAATATTGCCTGGAAAGGAATTAAAAAAGACTTCCGGGACACCAAAACCTTGTTTTTTATGTTAGCCTTTCCGATCATCTTAATACTCGTCCTTGGAACAGCCTTATCGAATACGTTTACGACCAGTCTTCCTGTGGATGATCTCCATGTTTTATATAAAGATATTACTAAAGGCGGGAGTTTTCAGCAGTTTATAACTGTGGCTGAAAGGTCGGGGATACATTTTAAGAAAGTCACCGATAAAATGGATGGAAAAAGAGAAGTGAAGCAAAGTACCTATGATGGGTATGTAGAAGTGACCGAAAAAGGGGTACAGCTGTATGTCAACAATAGTAATAGTATTAAAGGGAATATCCTGCAAGGCATGCTCTCCGCGTATGTCGACAAGTACAATATTGCTTCTGAAATCATGAAAGCAGATCCTGAAAAATTGGTAGCTGCCTTTACAACTGGGGATCAGAGAGATTTTATTAAGGAAACCTCGCTAAATCCGAATAAACAGCCGGGGTCGATGGATTATTATGCGATCGTAATTACCACGATGATTGTTCTGTACGGGGCGATGTCAGCAAGTTCGTTAATTGTCAGTGAACGCGTTAGAAGGACGGCAGATCGCCTGATCGCTGCACCAGTAAGGAAAAGTGAAATTTTTATCGGAAAAGTGTTAGGGAGTCTAGTTAGTAATGGTTTGAGTGTCATATTAGTCATTCTGTTTAGCAAACTATTATTCAATGCAAACTGGGGTAACCATCTGGGGCTGGTATTTATAGTGCTGCTTACTGAAGTGGTGTTAGCAGTCAGTATAGGAATTGGCGTCAGTTTCCTGACGAAAACAAATACGGCTCCTCAAGTCATCATCATGTTATTTATCCAGCTATCGTCCTTTTTTGGCGGGGCCTATTTTAAAATTGAGAATCCTGAAGGAATCTTTAAGTTTATTACTGACCTTTCACCGCTAACCTGGATGAATTCAGCGATGACAAAAATTATTTATGCAAATGACTTTGCTGCCGCTATTCCAGCGATAAGCATCAATCTGATTGGGGCGTTCTTATTTTTACTAGTAGCGATCATCTCGCTGCAAAGAAGGGAGGGGCTATAATGAAGGATATCCTCTGGCTCATTCAAAACACGTTACGTGTGACATTTCGAAAAAAGAAAAACATTATCATGTATCTTTTTATGCCGTTAATCGGAATTTTTATTTCGCTGCTCGCCTATGGCGGTGATCAAAAAATGATTCTTCATGTCGGCGTTGTCAATCAGGACGAAAGTGAGATTACTGGAGATACGATCCGGTTTTTAGCAGGATTAGAGAATGTGAAGATTACAGATATTGAACCGGGGAAGGTTCAGGATCAGATTACGTCCGGTAAGCTGGACAGTGTCATTACTTTTGAAAAGGGGTATTCGGACAGTGTATTGGCGGGGAGACCTGACCATATCCAGCTATCCTCTATCAAAGGTGCTCAAGTTACAGGCTTCGTGAAGTCCTATTTATATCAATATGTCGATAATATCTCGACCATCAGCCGGGCAGTAGATGGAAATCAACAGACCTTTAGGCAGATGTATCAGGATTACCAACATTCGAACTTTAAGCTCTCCACATCTTCTTTAGAAGATACATCGAGAAATAAGAATATGACGAATCAAACGATTGGTTTCTTGATCATGATTATGTTGATGTCAGCAAGTAATATGTCCGAGATCATTCTGTTAGAAAAAGAAAAACGTACCTACTTTCGTCTGTTATCGACACCGATTAACGCTAGAAAATATTTATTGGCGAATGTCTTGGTAAACATGATTGTGATGACCATCCAGGTTGTCATCACGCTAACCATCATGAAAAGCATTTTTAATATTGGCCTGAACATGACTTTTTGGGAAGCAGCGGTCGTCATGTTACTGTTTTCCCTGATTGCTGTTGGGCTTTCGCTTGTGCTGATATCTTTTTCAAATAGCCGCAGCGCAGCGAACGCCTTGCAAAGTTTAATTATCTTACCGACCGTGATGCTTTCCGGGTGCTTCTGGCCTGTGGAAGTAATGCCAACAACATTGCAGAAAATAGCTAACTTCCTGCCGCAGCGCTGGACGCTTGATACATTAACTAAACTGCAGGAAGGGCATTCATTTAGTGAGTTATCTTTACACCTCCTGATTCTCTTGGCCTTTGCGGCTGCCTTTTTCCTGATTGCCGTATATAAATTCAGCAGGAATACGACAACACAGAATTTTGTTTAAGACTCAACGAACATAAGGCTGACTCAAACAGGTCATTGGTTTACGACCTGCCTGAGTCAGCCTTTTTGGGCCGATAGGAAAGTATAACTTTCCAATCACGCATATGGGCAATTAATCCTCATGAACCATCTAACGGCCCGCCAATCGGCGAGTTTTCTTTTATATAGGTTTCCAGTAATAATAGGGACAGCATCCATATGAAGTAATTGTGAGTAAGCATTCTATTAAGGTAAGAGCACCATTACCAAATGGCTTCATAAGCCAATTTTCCTAGATGGAAGGTACTAGGAAAATTTACAAAATTCTATCAATTCATTCACATTGGCACAATAATTGCCCACTATCATGTTAGTTGTAAACAATTAACATGATGGGAGTGGAGGTATATGAAATTTTGTTTGAAAAAGAAATCAATTCCTTTAATTGCGACAACCCTGCTGGCAACAACTGCTTTTACCACCCAGACGTTTCAAAATTTAGGGCAGAACCAAAAAGCGGAAGCAAGTACCCTTTCTGCAGATAAAAAGAATGGCCCTAAGTGGCTTGCCGGCGATCATCATGTACATAGTGAGTGGAGTGTTGGCTGGGACAACACGAAAAACCCTCCGGAGGCCATTAAGGGTGGCGATGCTATTTATCCGATTGTAAAAAATGCCGAAAATGCCAAGAAATACGGGCTCGATTGGATGGTGTCAACCGACCACGGCGGACCTAATCATTCCAAAGTGAATTTGGAACAAGCCTACCCTGAGCTGCTTAAATCACGACAAGGTGTTCCAGACCTGCTGCAATTTTACGGAATGGAATTTGATACACCTGCAGCTGACCACAGTTCTTTAATTATTCCAAAAAGTGATAACGAATCGGAAACCCTTTATAACATTGAAAGCAAATTTAATAAGCGTGATCCACATCCGAATGATGGCAGCCGCGATACGGAGTCCAACATGATTGCGGCGCTTAATTATATGAAAGATTTGGCTGAACCACCTGTTCTTTTTGCCAACCATCCTTCACGTTCTGCTACTGGGGATGCCAAGTGGGGGCAGGATACGCCGCAGGAATTCCGTAACTGGAACGATACTGCACCGAATGTTTCTGTTGGGATGGAAGGGGCTCCAGGTCACCAAGCTGGTGCCATCAATCGGGATGGATCGATTAAACCAAATGGTACCCGTGGAGCATACGGAAATGCTGCAGCTCCAACTATGGGCGGATTCGACCAAATGACTGCAAAGGTCGGCGGGTTATGGGATTCGATGTTAGGGGAAGGACGACACTGGTGGATCACCTCGACTTCGGATTCTCATGTCAACTGGCGCGAAGGCGGGAGCGATTTCTGGCCAGGTGAATATTCGAAAACCTACGTAAAAGCAGAAAAGAACTATAAAGATATCATGGAAGGACTTCGCAATGGAAATGTGTTTGTCACCACAGGCGACCTTATTTCAGAACTTGATGTGAAGGTCCAAGCTGCTGGAAAAACGCCTTGGAATGCCGTTGCCAAAGGGAACACTGCTTCTATCGGGGAAACATTGACATTACCAGGCAAGAAATCAAGAGATGTTACAGTATCCATTCGTCTGAAAGATCCAAATGCTAAAAATGCCAATGGAGATAATCCAAAGGTTAAACGGGTGGACTTAATTGTTGGAGAAGTAACTGGTAAAGTAGAAGAGCGGTCATCCGCGTCCAATCCGACAACCAAAGTGGTCAAACGTTTCACAGAAAAGGATTGGAAGGTAGAGGGAGACTATATCACAATCTCCTATACGTTAAAAGATGTAGATAAAGATAGTTACATTCGTTTGCGCGGAACCAATACAGACCAGCTAGAACCAGCATTAGACCCTCGCGGTGAAAATCCATGGTCCGATCTTTGGTTTTATTCGAATCCAATCTTTGTTAAAACCAATAAGTAAGGTATGAGGGACGAGGAACATAACTGCTCCTCGTTTTTTTATAAATTTTTTAAAAGAAGGGTTGCGGACCGTCTTTATGAAAAAACTAGCTTTTTTCCTTATTTTCTTTTCGATTAGTGGGTTATTTTCTTCATCTGCATCGGCTCATTCCAATAACAGTGAGGGATATTCGCTCATTGAAGTGAAGGATACGACCTTGGACTATGAACTTAAGGTTGACCTTGAGGAATTAGGGCATGCGCTAGATAAGGAAATCAATCAGAGTAAATTAATCAACTCTACGATGGTGCAAAGCTATATTAATTCTCATATCAAACTGTATGCCGATAGCGTCCAGATTGAAGGGAGCATTCAGAAATCAGATGTAGAAATGATTGAGGACCGCCCATTTGCCGTGATGAATATGACCTATGAACTCCATCATAAACCAGAAAGATTATCCCTTGACTATAATCTTTTTCTAGATGATTCAGATCCAAGTCATGCCAACTTTGCGACTGTGAAAATGGACGGTAAGCAGCAAGAAAAAATCCTCACATACGAATCTAGAGAATTAGAGATTGGCCAGGTAAGTTTTTTCCAAACTATAAAACAATTTATTCTGCTTGGATTAGAGCATATTTTTACTGGCTATGACCATATTTTATTCGTCATTAGTTTACTCTTCGGGGTAAAAAATATCCGCCATATCATTTCATTAGTAACGGCCTTTACGATTGCCCATAGTATTACCCTGGTGCTTGCCACGTTAGAAATTGTCTCACTGCCTAGCAAATTGGTTGAGTCGGCGATTGCGCTAAGTATTGTTTATGTTGCACTCATCAATATTTTTAATCGAGAGCCAAAACACCAGCCATGGCTTGCATTTGGCTTTGGACTCATCCATGGTTTTGGCTTTGCAGGAATTTTAGCTGAAATGCGTTTAGACCGGGAATCACTGGCGGCATCCCTTTTGTCTTTCAATATTGGTATTGAACTCGGCCAGCTGATCATCGTATCCCTGGCATTACCAATCATTTCGTTGATTGCAAAAATAAAAAAGATCAATTGGCTGATCCCTGGAACTTCAATTGGTATTTTGAGTTTCGGGCTTGTATGGTTTATTCAGAGGGCTTTTTAAAAATTTTGATGAAAGGCATTCAGTAAAACAAAATAACCTTCATTACCAATCTCTTTCGCACATTTTGCTTGTAAGATGAGAAGGAGATTTTTTTTGGGAAATTAATATAGAAGTTCATGAGGATAAAACTTGCTGAGAAATTGGTGAAACTGTCCACATAAGAGGGTCATGAGGACAAAACTCGCTTATGGAGCATTGCACAATCTTGTTGAAAACGGCAACATTTGAGTTAAAATACGGTTATATCTGTAATGAAAGCGGTAATTTTTATAGTTACCATAGTTATTCGCTGTTTTTTTTTCTGTATTTGACTGATACCTAGGTCCATCAAATTAAAAGAAAAAAGAAAAAATAAAAAAATTTAAAACCTACTTTGTAGATTGATTTTATAGGAATGAAAGCGTTTTATCTTGGTTAAATACTATTTTCTGATGATTGACAAAATAAAAAGAGATTAGTAGTATCTTAAATATCTTAATAAACTTATAAAAACTTATCGAGAGCGACCGAGGGACAAGGCCCTGTGACGTCCGGCAACCCCCTTTATGGGAAGGTGCCAATTCCTACAGAATGACTTTCATTCTGAAAGATAAGTCGAAATAGCCCTTTGTATTTCGATGCTCCTTTCAGTTGAAAGGGGCATTTTTTGCGTGGAAAAGGAGCGGAGCAGCGAAAAAAATCAGTTAATTCAATCTGAGTGAAAAAAACATTCTACACAACGAATTAGGCGAAGTTCAGCTCTGCTTACACCGCATTTATTATTTCAAACTATTGACCTAGGAAAAAGAGGGTATCGTATGATTGAAATTCAGAATCTTACAAAGGTTTACAAAACAAAAAATGGCACGGTAAAAGGTGTCGATGAAGTATCACTATCTGTTCAAAGAGGCGAAATTTATGGGATTGTCGGCTACTCTGGTGCCGGAAAAAGTTCGCTCCTGCGCTGCATCAATCTGTTGGAACGGCCTACTACAGGAAGCATTACAGTGGATGGCACTGACCTTACTTTATTAAAAGGTGAGAAGCTGCGCTTAGCACGGTTAAAAATAGGTATGATTTTCCAACACTTTTATTTAATTAGTCAAAAAACGGTGTTTGAGAATATTGCGTTTTCCTTGAAAGCTGCTAACTATCCAAAGAGCCAAATCAAAGAACGGGTTGAAGAGCTGCTTGCAACCGTCGGACTTGCAGATAAACGGGATGTTTACCCTGCACAGCTGAGCGGCGGGCAAAAACAACGGGTTGGGATCGCTCGGGCGCTTGCCAATAATCCGAAGGTACTATTATGCGATGAAGCAACTTCTGCACTGGATCCAACGACAACAAAGTCGATATTGAATCTATTGAAAAAAATCAATAAAGAACTCAATATCACCATTGTGTTAATCACGCATGAGATGAATGTTGTCAAGGAAATTTGCCACCGCATGGCGATCATGCAAGATGGAAGGGTCATTGAAGAGGGTGCGGTTTATGATATATTTGCCAGCCCTCAGGCAGAACTGACAAAAGAGTTTATCGAAAGTGTTGTTTCCTTTTATGTTCCTGAGACTATTTTAAAAAATTGTGAGGGCCCGATCATTAAAGTGACCTTCAAGGGGAAAGTCGCTGGAGAGGGCATCATTTCCGATATGCTCCAGCAATTTAACGTAAAAGGGAACTTCCTTCATGGTTCGATTGAATATATTCAAGAATTGCCGCTGGGCATCTTTATTATGGAATTGAAAGGAAAGAAGGAGGAAGTTAAATGCGCGCTTCAGTATATCGAAGACCGGGCAGCGCAAGTGGAGGTGTTACGTGATGGGCTTTGATCTCAATCATCTTGTAGAGCTTATTCCTGATATAAATACAGCCTTTTTACAAACCATTTATATGATCATCATCTCCTTAGTGATTGCGATTGTCATTGGCTTACCTGTGGGGATTCTCTTATACGTCACGGACAAAGGCTTGTTTTTACAAAATCGTGTGATCCAAGTTTGTATGGGCTTTGGGGTTAATCTTATCCGGTCAATTCCCTTTATTATTTTATTGGTTGCGTTAATACCCTTAACAAATTTTTTAGTCGGTACAACAATAGGACCAACTGCCGCGAGTGTTTCGCTTTCTGTGGCAGCGATTCCTTTCTTTGCCCGGATTGTCGAGACGGCGTTAAGGGAGATTGATAAAGGGGTCATCGAAGCAGCAATTGCAGCGGGTGCTACTCCGTGGATGATTATTAAGGATGTATTAATGCTCGAAGCAAGATCGGGGATTATCTCCGGTATTACGTTAACGCTCATTAGTTTAATTGGCTTTTCAGCGATGGCCGGTACAGTGGGCGGTGGCGGAATCGGTGATTTAGCGATTCGCTTTGGTTACTACCGGTATGACAACACCATTATGATTGCCACTGTTGTCATATTAATTGTTTTAGTTCAGTTTGTTCAGCTTCTAGGTGATTTCATCGCAAAAGCTGTCGATAAAAGAAAATAAGAGAGAGGGAAAGTATTATGAAAAATTGGTTTTTAGCAATGGTTTTACTTTTAGTCGTAGGAGCTTTAGCAGCTTGCGGCAGTTCTGAAAGCAGCGCGAAGATAAGTCCTGATTCAAAGGAAATTAAATTAGGAGCTACGGCTGGCCCTTATAGTGATATGTTGAAGAAAGCTATTGTACCGGGATTAGAAGAAAAGGGCTATAAAGTGAAGATTGTAGAATTTAGCGACTATATTCAACCAAACAAAGCGTTAGATAATGGCGATATTCAAGCAAATCTCTTCCAACATTCGATTTACCTTGAAAATTTTGCGAAGGAAAATAACATGAAGTTATCCGCTTTGATTTCTGTCCCAACAGCACCAATGGGGATCTATTCAAACAAATACAATTCATTGGCTGAAGTTAAGGATGGTGCAACGGTTACACTTCCAAATGACCCAACAAACGCAGCTCGTGCTTTAAATACCCTCCGAGATGAAGGGTTAATTACCATCAATAAGAGCGCCAATCAGCTTAAAGTGTCAGAGAAGGATATTGTGGAAAATAAGAAGAACTTGAAATTCCAACCGATTGAAGCTGGTCAGCTGCCTCGTTCAGTAGACAGTATCGACTTAGCTGCTGTACCTGGAAACTTCGCGTTGGCAGCTAAGATGAACTTGCTAGATGCGTTAGCACTAGAAAACATGCTTGATCCTTACCGAAATATCGTTGCTGTTAAAACTGAAAATAAAGATTCTAAGCTGGCAAAAGATATTAAAGCCGTTATCGAGTCAGATGATTTTGAAAAAGTCATTGATGACCAATTTAAAGGCTTCGGAAAACCGGATTGGATGAAGAAGTAAGAAAAAGTAGGCAATGGGATGGTTCTTTTGCTTGTTTAGAGGTCAATTTTCAACTGCTTTTAAAGTAGCATGGGACTGACACCTATATATGTATCCTTAGAAAAGAGTGATGAAAATGGAGACCTTTTCCATTCACGGGGCACCAAGTGAATATGTGTTACAAGAAGGTATTTTGGAGCAGTTGGAGTCAAAATTGTTGGAACGAGGCTTTCAAAAAGTCCTGGTTGTACATGGACAAAAGTCATGGGAGGCTGCCAAGCCATTTTTACCGGTATTCCATAAGGTTCAAGCTGAGGAATACACTTATTGCGGTGAATGTTCTTTAAAAGAAATTGGGGAAATTTCAGAACTGGTGAACAAGAACTCGTTTGATGCGATCGTTGGTGTGGGCGGTGGAAAAGTACTTGATCTGGTCAAGGCTGCCAGTCAAATGACCCATCAACCACATGTTCTGATACCTACGCTTGCCTCTAATTGCTCGCCCTGGACGCCTATCAGTGTGATTTATGATGAGCTTGGTGCATTTATTCGTTATGATATTTACCCTGTTAGTGCGAGCCTTGTGTTAATTGAGCCGAGAATTTTACTGGCAGCACCTCTGAACATGCTGATTGCTGGTATTGGTGATACGCTGGCAAAATGGTATGAAGCCGATGTACAAATGGCAGGCATTGAAAACAAACCAGTTCCATTGCAAATCTCTCACTCTACAGCAAGACAGTGTAAAAACCTGCTGCTTCAACATTCAGAAGGAGCGATTACTGCAGCGAAAACGGGAAATTTGAATGCAGATTTTATAAAAGTTATTGAGACTATTATCATACTTGGAGGTATGGTTGGTGGATACGGTGATCATTATGGAAGAATTGCTGGTGCACACTCGATCCATAATGGGCTGACTGTTTTGGAGCAAACCCATCATGCCTTACACGGGGAAAAAGTGGCTTACGGAATCCTAGTTCAGCTCGTATTGGAAAGTAAGTGGGAGGAAATCGATCAGCTAATACCTTATTTTCAGCGGCTTGGGTTGCCAATATCTCTCACTGATTTAGGTGTTTCGGTCATCAATGATGATGTACTGACTCGTATTGCTGTAAAATCAGCTGTACCAGAGGAATCCATCCATGTCATGCCAATTGGTGAAATTACTCCTACAAATGTCAGCATGGCCATTGCGGCTCTTGAAAACAGGGTCAACCATCGCTAAGAAAAAACAGTCCCTATTGATTCGAGAAGGGACTGTTTTTACATTAGTCTATAGTTCTAGCTGTATTTTTAATTCATTTTGCACTCTTTGTATTTCTTCTGCTGATACCAGCCCGTAATATATGTTATTTATCATTTTTCCTTGTTCTTTAATCTCCATTTGCTGAATGGATGTTCCGGCATCTTTATACCCTTTTTGAATGGATACCATTTGATCAAATGTAAGGTTCGTTTTTACGTTATTTCCAAGGGCAGTAAAAATATCTGAAAACTTCGTTAAACTTGAGAGACTGGCCCCTTCTTTAACTATTCCTTCGATTATTTGGCGCTGTCTTGTTTGTCTGCCAAAGTCACCTTGAGGATCTTCTTTTCTCATTCTTGTATAGCTTAAGGCTTGAGCACCATTTAAAGTTAGCTCTCCCTTTGCAAAATGGAATCCATCTTGGGTGAAATCTAAATCATTCTGGACGGTTACGCCGCCAACGGCATCGACCATTTCCGTGAATCCTTCCATGTTCACCTGGATATAATAATCAATGGGAATATCAAGAAAGTTCTCCACTGTATCCATCGCCATTGGAATCCCTCCAAAAGCATAGGCGTGGTTAATCTTGTCCTCTTTCCCTTTGCCGATAATTTCGGTTCGTGTGTCCCTTGGAATGCTTAGCATCTTCACTGATTTGTTGTTTGGGTTGACCGTTAAGACAATCATCGTATCAGATCGGCCTTTGTCGCCTTTGCGCTCATCCACACCAAGCATTAAGACGGAAAATGGATCTTTTGTCTTGAGTGATACAGCTTCCTTACGTTTTTCAGATTGTTTTCGATCAATTGGCTGATGCATCGCGTCAACCGCTTTATTCAATGATTTATATACAGTGAACCCGTACGCTCCTACGCCAATTAACAAGACCAGAAAAATTGAAGCGGTCACCTTTACCCATTTTCTGCTTTTCTTTTTTTGAGATCTCATGCAGAAAAAACCTCCTAAAAACTTACAAAATGTTAAACAATTGCTTTCTATTGTATCAGAATTATAGATTAATTGGTATGTAAAAAAATTGGAAAATTGTTATGCGATTTAGAAATATTAAAAAAAAACCGGGAAGTTGATTTCTCTCCCCAGTTTTTCTCCTATTTAATATTAGCACTGATTTTAGTTGTGGGAGTTAAACACTTTGAACTCGTATAAAGAATAGCCCCAGCTTGATGCCCGTTTCACGCCAAGCATTCTTACATATCTTGCGTCTGTTGAAGGAAACTTGATTTCATCTATTCCCCCATTACTGTTTAACTCTGTATAGACATCCGTCCATTGACTGCCATCTTGTGACACCTGGATTTTGTATTGTTTTCCATATGCAGATTCCCAGTTTAACACGACTTTATTAATAGAATAAAGCTGACCAAGATCGACACTAATCCATTGATTATCCGTATATAAAGAGGCCCATCTTGTATTGTTGTTTCCATCAACTGCTAAATCAGGCGTTAGCCAGCTGACTTCTGATGAAGAAGCTGTGGCAGTTCTTCCTTCTGCTAAATTTACTCCATAAATAACACGCTCAAGGAAGGTTGGGATGACACCCAAGCTTAGCTTTTGCGGGAATTTCTCCATCTCTTCCATCGTGTTTTGAAGTAATGTTCTTTGCTCAGCTGCGGTTTGGGTATCATTTTCCTGTTCCGCTATGGCCATTTTAATGGCTGCTTCGCCTGCGACTCCATAAAGCTCCATCTTATTTAGATATGGATCGATTTCTTCTAGGAAGTTCTGATTATCCATGGTATTTCGCAGTTGAGACGGTACAGTTTTCAGCTTCGTGAATTCTTGTAAAAGAACGTCTGCGGCCGCTTTACCATTTTTGGCTTCATATGCTGACCAAAACTGCTCCATTAACGGCTTTAATTTTTCCGAAATCGGTTCTTTATAGTTATTAAGACTGGTAGAATAGGATGATTCTACAAACAATTTTAATGGTTCATAAGCGGCTCCGGCAAATTCCTTTAAACTCTTTTCCAAAGAGTCATTTGGGTCATAGGCTTCTGGGTTCCAAGTATAATCTGCTACGGTAAACAGCGGAATTTTCGATGCCTCCGCTTCGTTCATTGGATTGGCTGTTAGACCAATGACGCCATGTTCAGGAGTAAGACCTGCATCTCTTCCAACTAATGGCCCGAGGAACAAACGATTGCGGTCAAAGTCATTTACCGGATAGTTATCCCAGATTAATAAGTCGTGCTTGAAAATCCCATGGATCTTATCGGCATCAGCAGTGGTAATTGTAGGAGCGACGACGCCAATTCCCGTCCACTGAACGACAATATCGGGTTGAACCAGTTCGGCAAATCTTTTTCGATAAGGGGTAGTACCCGCTTGATAATAATCTGTTGGCACGGTAATTAAACGCTCCGCCCCTTCGTGTTTTTTGATAAACTGATCATTAAAACGATTTAGCAAATAGGCTTGTGCAGCTGCAGGCGGGTTTGCATCCTTGCCAAACATGGCTCGGTCCTCTGGTGAGCGAAGATTTGGGTCAATATCATCAAGGAACAAGGCAAATGACCTAACTCCGACGTCCCACATTGCTTGGGCCTTGTTGATTAAAGCTTGTAAATCAGCATCGCTTGAATATGTGATTGTATTCCCTGGTGAAATTGCAAAGGTGAAGGTGACATGGTTTTTCTGTGCGGTCTTAACAAGCTGTTCAATTTCTTTTATTTTTCCTTGAGGATAGGGTTCCTTCCACTTATCACGATGGTATGGATCATCTTTTGGCGCATAAATATAGCTATTCATTTTATGCTCGCCGTAAAAATTCAATTGACTTAAGCGATCTTCATGTGACCACGGTTCGCCATAAAAGCCTTCAATCGCTCCTCGTGTAGGCATTGTTGGCCAGTCGTGGATTTCGACTTCCGGAATCCAATCCGTTCCTTCCCGTTCGATAATCATTTGTTTGAATGTCTTGGTACCATAATATGTACCTGTGCCATCTTTCCCTGAAATCACAATATGCTTTTTATTTTCTTCGCCATGTATAGAAGTGACTACATACTCTTCTTTCTTTGTTACAGTCAAATTATCAAGCCCCGTACTATCCTTAATAACTTTTAACTCAGCTTCATCTGAAAATTCCCCTAGCCAGATAATCACAGGAGCATTAAGATGGGGAGCATTTATGTCACTCTCAACGATTGTTTTAACACCTGCTTTTTTAAGGGCGGCTTTTACTTCTTCAATTGCCGATTGATCTGTTCCATTTTCAGTAACCAATCCAACTTTTGGATTAAGCGGGAAGCCATTCCCTGTTTTTTCAATCGATTTAGGGGTAGGAGATACATCAAAGCTGTATTTTTCATTTCTTTCCTGCGCGCTTGTCTTTTGAATGTCTAGGGGAAGGACTAGTCCGGTTACTAAACAAACTGAAATGATAGCCTTAGAAAACAATTTTCTTTTTGCCAACTTTGCCACCTCTTCTTTCAAATTTTGTTTTCTCTCAAAAAATTGTACTAAGATTTTTTGTCTTAAAATCCCCCTTCCACTTCAACTAAATCTTTTAAAAATATTGAAAAAGCATAAAGCTTATTCAAACTGTGTAACTTGTAGAAATACCAACATCAAAAAAGGCAGGGGAACACTAACAAAAGGGATGCTCCCTTTTGTTAGTGTCGCCCTGCCTGATCGAATCAGTAACATGCGGATATGTTGGTGTGTAACCATTTTCACTGCTATTTACAGAATATTATAATTTAAAATGAAAGCGGTTTATAGGGCATTAGTACCTATTTTTTTAGGAAAATGCTCCAAGTGTAAAATTATTTATTGGAGAAAAATTTTCCTTGATTCCAAATTTCACTCCATGACAAATACCTTCATTTTTTCCCGCGCCCCTGTGCGCCAGCTTTTTACGGCAGAGACGGATACCTTTTCCATTTCAGCAATCTCCCTTGCTGATAAGCCATATAGGGCGGTATAGATTGCCCATTTTGTTTGGTTAGGCGTTAAGTTTGCACAATAGGAGCGTAAAGTTTCTTTCTCAAAAGGGCAGTAGGGGGAGTGGTCCTCGATGGTTCCCCAGAATTCCTCTTTTGGGTAAAAACTTCTTTCCGCATTCTTGCTGGTTTTCTTCAATTCCATAAGCAAATACCCTTTGATATACGTGTAAGCATAGCTTGTAAGGTTCCCCTTTTTTGCGTCAAAGCGTCTACTCGCTTCCCAAAGGGCGATAAGCCCCAATTGGTAAAATTCTTCTTTGTTTTTGTAAATGTGTAGTGAGTGGATGATTTTGTGGATCATTGGCTTGTACTGTTCGACTAACTGTTCAAAGCTTTCCATTGGAAAATTCCTTTTTAGAAAGCGCGCTTTACCTTGTATTCCCGGGTACTTCTACCATATCGGGTTTATATCGCTTGAGCGAACTGCACAATTTCACTTTTGGAGAGATTTTAGACCTATACGTATCCATCTTGTTGTCCAAAAAGCATTTTTAGAAGCAGATTTTTGTCGTTTTCCATCGATTTCATATGAATATTGGATTTTTAACATTTGTTTTCACACTATGTTTTATAAAAAAGGGCACCTGAGGAAGTATTCCTTCATAAAAAAATGACGTGCGGATTTCACACGTCATTTTTAAGCATAATTCTCTTAAAATTCCCTGCTTGGAGCAGAGGTCTTCAAACTTTTTGTTTTATATTTCGGAAACTTACAATTGGTCAGCATTACGCTTTAAGCCGAATTTTCATATTATACATTTTTTCATCCGCTACTCTTAATAAAGCATCGAGTGTGTTTCCTTCACTAGGGTATTTAGCAGTGCCGATTGAAACACTAATTTCTGAATTGTTTGTTGAGATCATTTTTTGATTCTGGTGTATTCGCTCCATCAATTCATGTGTACTATCTTTTTTTAAGGTACCAGGGGAGAGTATGATGAATTCATCTCCGCCCCAACGGGCAACGATATCCGTATCCTGACTACTTTTTTTCAATTGACTGGAAATAGATCTTAAAAGATTATCTCCCTCTCCGTGTCCAAAATGATCGTTGATTGCTTTAAAGTTATTGACATCGATGAATAGAACGGCAATCCCTTGACCTTTTCGATCAGCCGCAGCTTTTATTTTTAAAAAAAATCCCTCAACGTATCTTCGATTATAGATCCCGGTTAGAGCATCTTTTTCAGAAAAAAACTTTGCACGATCATATTGCCGCCCAAACCACAAGGAAAGTATGAGCAAAATAGGTAATCCTATATACTCCATCCCACTTATGAAACCATCTCGAATATAGTAATAAACCATATGAATAGAATTAATTCCTAATACCAAAAAGAATGTCACTATCCTGCCTTTATATTTCATTTTCTCTCATCCCTTTAAGTATTTAAGAATATTTTTACTCAACGGAATTTTTTGACCATAGTGCCCTCACTTGCGAAGGTCACTGTTTCTAGATTCTCTTATTATACTGTGGCAAAATGAAGGATTATAGTTATGATATTTTCTTTATTATTCGATTAAACTACAAAAGAATTTTACTATAAACAGCAGGGAAATCAGTTAATTTTCAACAAGAGTCGAAAAATTGACAAGAATCGAATCCGAAGGGGGGACTGATTCCCGCCGACCTTCTTTTCGGGAGATTAAGACCAAAATAGGGAGGTTGCCAGAGAGATTTGTCCTTCAAAAGGGGGATGACTAGTCCTTAAGAAAATTTATTAAAGACAATTTTGATAGATTACTTTAGAGTTTTGTCTTCTATAATGCCTATTAAAGACAAAATTTGCGATTTAGCAGTGAGTTTTGTCCTCAAGAAGTTCTATTAAAGACGATTTAGCGATTTAGTAGTGAAAATTGTCTTCTATAAGCGAAGGTAGAAAAAGAAAACCACTCTCAGGTATTGCCACTAACTATTCATACTGTGAAAGTTAATAATTCAAAACTTGAAATATTCGAATTTCGAAATAACGCGACAAAACTAGTTTTTATTTTACAAAAATAGAAGCTTTCCTTCCCCATAATACAACAACTTTTCCATCCACATCTTAATAGAATAGTAGTTGAATTTAAAAAAATAGAGGAGTGATGTAATTGAAGAGGAAAAAGATGATCATGGGGTTGAGTATTATTGCCCTATGTGCAAGTTTAGCGACACCAACTCTAGCATCTAATTTACCAAACGGAAATCTAACGAATCAAAATCAAGTATTTTCTATTCAAGGATTTACTGATCATGCTGAAATGATTAAACGGCTTCAACAAATTGAAAAGAATAGTCAAGGCAGGATTGCTTTAGAAGTAGTAGGACAATCGAACCGCGGCAGAGATATTTACAAAGCTCGAGTAGGGAATGGTAAAAAAGCTGTCCTCATTGAAAGTGAGATTCATGGAAATGAAAAGACTGGAACAGAGGCGTTGTTGAATCTTCTCCAATTTGTTGGTTCCAGCAACTCCCCAGAGGCAAAGAAGATTCGCGATGAACTAACTCTAGTCGTGCTGCCAAAGATGAATCCGGATGCGTCTGAGCTGAATCGTCGTGGAAATGATATGTCATGGGCTGAAGTAGTGGCTAAGTTCCCGCAGCTTGCTGCCGCCTCACGACCGGCGTGGAATTATTATGCTTCTGGAGTAGTACAAGAAAGAGATTATACTGGGAAACCAGGTTTTGATGTAAATCGTGATTTTAACCCTGACCTAAACTATGTTCCAAGAGCAGCGGATCTTCCGGGGGCATCAAATAGACCAGGCTGGTACATAACATCGGAGTCACAAACGGTAAGAGATGTTTACAAGTCGTTACAAACTGAGTTTGGCAAAGTCGATGTGTTTATTGATTTGCATCATCAAGGCCAATATTATGTTGAAGGTACGGACGATCTTGTGACGATGTCCCTATCCGCTGACTTTGTACCAGACCCAAGAACTCCAAGCGGGGCAAAATATGCGCAGTATGCCGCTAACTATAATTTTGAATTCTCAAAGCAATTAAACCTTGCAGCATATAATGCGCTTCAATCGATTGGCGAGAGCTCACCTTTCAACAATATTTCTCTATATAGCCAAAATCTTGATCTCCCTGGTACAGCTTTAGGAAGCTTCGCGTTGAATGGAAGCGGTACGATCCTCTTTGAGGTAAGAGGCCAAACCCATACATTGGGTCAAAAGAAAAAAGGTCAACTGGTTAAAGCGGTTGAAACAGGTCTGTATGGAATTATTAATGGGGTTGCGGACGGTTCCGTTACACAGCTAAATGCTGATGACTATGATAAAATTCCAAGAACTTCAACCTCCCCGTCACTTTAGAGATTTCATTTTTTGCCTAGAACAGGGTCAGCCGCCGCTTAGCTAAAGTTTAAAACAATAAAGTATGAATGTTAGGCAAGCGGAAATCCATTCATCAGGTTATGAAGAAGACCCTTAGATTTATCATCCAAGGGTCTTACTATTTCTAGTATAGGTTCCTTTCTGTATCGCTTCCGGAATCGGTTTTCGCTGCTGACTCAAAAAGAAAAAGACACCGAGCAGGACGAGCAGGCCGCCGGCAATTTGCCAACTGACGAGATGCTCATGTAGTAAAAGATAAGCTAATATCGTCGATCCGACGGGTTCGCCTAAAATACTCATTGAAATCGTAGTTGCATTGACATAGTTTAATAGCCAATTATTGATCACGTGACTGACAGTCGGAACGGTGGCGAGTAAAAGGAAGATGCCCCATTCCTTGGCAGGATATCCGCCAAGTTCAACACCTGTTGATACGTTATAGATTGTCAGAACAATAGATGCGAAGAAAAAGACACAAAAGCTATAAAGCCAGTGTGATACCTTTTTCACGATGGTTTGACCGATTAATAAGTAGCCAACCACGGAAATGACGCTAAAAAACGATAGAATATCGCCCATTATGGCATCCTGGCTTAAACCGAAATCTCCCCAGCCAATCATCATCGCCCCCACAATTGCAATTCCCATCGTCATCAATGCGGAAACAGTCGTTCGTTCCTTAAAAAATAAAAAGCCTCCGATCAATGAGACAATCGGCTGCAAGGCAAGAATGATGGTTGAACTTGCAACCGTGGTTAACTTTAATGACCCGAACCAAAGGACAAAGTGTAACGCTAAAAAGAAGCCGGAAAAAAATAAAAAGAACCAATCTTTTTTGATTATTTTTTTGAATTCATGGCGATTTTTCCATACGATGGGTACCATTAAAATGCTCGCAAACCACATCCGATACATACTCAAAATGGAAGCCGGTGCATCTGACCATTTTACAAAAATAGCCGAAAATGAAATGGCAATAATCGAAATGGTAAGCGGCAGTACGATGGATTTTGAACCTTCCTGTTTCATTTTTTCCCCCTATCATGATGCTTGGTAACAGGTCTTTAAAAAAAATTAAGACTTTCGCCATCATAGCTATATTGATTATCTATTTAGTATACTAGTATATTTTTAGTGTCTCAACAAGGGTCAGGCCCGTATCCAACTATTGTTAAAGGACCTTTCCTGTGGCAAAGGGGCGGAGCGTCGCATGAATGAATTAGTCAATTTTGTCTGAGTGAAAAATGTCACTATTTTAACGAAACTTGGTAGTGGTGTATAATAGATGATAATCGGAAAGTAATTTTTTCCAAAATTACATGCTTCTGTGTACTGCAAGAATTATTAATATAAGGAGAAATATAAATAATATCTATATTAGTCACAGGCGGGGCCGGATATATCGGAAGTCATACATGTATCGATTTGTTAAATGCAGGCTATGAAATAATCATTCTAGATAATTATTCTAACAGTAAACCTGAATCACTTAAAAGGATAAAAGAGATAACAGGAAAAGATTTTACGTTTTACGAGGTAGATTTGCTCGACCGGGATGACCTTGAAAATGTGTTTTCTGAAAATCAAATTGAGGCTGTGATTCATTTTGCCGGATTAAAAGCAGTGGGAGAATCGGTATCGATTCCACTTTGTTATTATCATAATAATATAACTGGCACGCTCATTCTTTGTGAAGTGATGAAAAAATACGGTGTAAAAAATCTTGTCTTTAGTTCATCTGCAAACGTGTACGGTATGCCTGAACGAGTGCCGATTTTAGAGAATTTCCCACTTAGTGCAACCAATCCGTATGGCCGGACGAAGCTGATGATAGAGGAAATTTTGCAGGATTTATATGTTGCGGATAATAGCTGGAGCATTGCCTTATTGCGTTATTTTAACCCAATTGGTGCACATGAGAGCGGTCGGATTGGCGAGGATCCAAACGGAATTCCCAATAATTTAATGCCGTTTATTACGCAGGTTGCCGTGGGGAATTTGAAAGAATTACAATTGTTTGGCAATGATTATCCAACGGTTGATGGGTCAGGTGTAAGGGATTATATTCATGTCGTTGACCTTGCGCTAGGCCATTTAAAAGCACTTGAGAAAGTCATGTCCGCTACTGGTGTAGAGGCCTATAATCTAGGAACAGGAACTGGTTTTAGTGTATTAGAAATTGTCTCGGCTTTTGAAAAGGCATCAGGAGTGAAAATCCCTTATAAGATTGTTGATAGAAGACCAGGTGATGTGGCAGTCAGTTATGCGGATCCAAAAAAAGCGAAAACGGAGCTTGGCTGGGCTGCTTCAAGGGGAATTGAAGACATGTGCAGGGATTCATAGAGATGGCAGAAAAACAATCCGAATGGCTATGGTGTTTGATCCTCACACAGCTAGTAAACAGAAACAATAAGAGTAGAAAAGGGAACCTCGGCTATGGCCTGGGTTCTTTATTTGTGATAAAAGAGTTTAGCAAAAAGCAATTATGCTAGATAAAAAGACTAGCCTTTTTTAGTCACCTTTCGAAGTTCCTTTTAAAAAGAGAGGAGTTGTTTGAATTTTCATGATATTATAATAGTATATTTACCTTTGTGAAAGGGGTTTACTATGAATATTTTGGTTGCAGGCGGAGCTGGGTTTGTTGGTAGTAACTTTATTCGATATTTGCTGAATAAATATCCTCATTATCAAATTGTAAACTATGATTTATTAACGTATGCGGGTAATCTGGAGAATTTAGAGGATATTCAGGATCGGAAAAATTACGTGTTCGTTAAAGGGAATATTATGAATCGTGAGTTGGTTCGTCATGTGGTACTGACGCATCATATTGATGTGATAGTGAATTTTGCTGCTGAATCGCATGTGGATCGGAGTATTTTGCATCCGGAGTTGTATGTGCAAACTAATGTTGTTGGGACGCAAACGTTATTGGATGTTGCGAAGGAATTAGGTATTCGTAAATTTATTCAGATCTCGACGGATGAAGTGTATGGTTCGCTGGGGGAGACAGGATATTTTTCAGAGGAATCGCCTATTTCGCCGAATAGTCCATATGCTTCTAGTAAAGCCGGTGCGGATTTGCTTGTGCTTTCCTATTTTAAAACTTATGGATTGCATGTCAATATTTCTAGATGCTCCAATAATTACGGACCGTACCAATATCCGGAGAAGTTGATTCCATTGATGATCACGAATGCGTTGGAAGGTAATCGGCTGCCGATTTATGGAAATGGGGGTAATGGAAGGGACTGGCTGCATGTCCATGATCATTGCAAGGGTATTGATCTTGTCATTCACTACGGCCGTGCCGGTGAAATTTATAATATTGGCGGAGATAATGAATGGACCAATAATGAAATCGTCCATCTAATTATTGAGAAGCTGGGTGTGTCCAAAAAGTTAATTGAATACGTCCCTGATCGCCTGGGGCACGATTACCGTTACGCCAGTGATCCAATCAAAATTATGACGGAATTGGGCTGGCAGCAGGAGTATTCATTTGAGACGGGAATAAATGAAACAATTGAATGGTATCGGGAGAATGTGTTGTGGTGGAAAAGTGCTAAAAGGGTGAAGTTGTGATTTTTTGTGTGATTGAAATGAATGTAATAGAAGTCGAGCCCCATGCCTGCTTGCAACCCAGGCATGGGTTTTTTACCCGAGCCAATCGCAATTATTTGGATCGCTCAAATCGATATGCCGTGGTATCGCATCTTCAGCAGCTTTTCCGTCGTGGGTAAGATAGTAGTGTCTGATTGGATTTAGGTCATTGTCCAATTCATAGACGAGCGGCGTGCTGTTTGGGATATTTAGGCTTGCCACGGCTTCATCGGGAATTTGATCGAGATATTTCACGAGTGCTCGTAAGGTATTTCCATGTGCCGAGATGATGATTCGTTTATTTTGTTTTAGATTGGGAACAATCTGTTCGTTCCAATAAACTAATGCCCGTTTTTCAGTATCGAGAAGGCTTTCCGTTAAGGGAATATTTTCTGCCTCAATTCCGGCATATTTAGGGTCGGCTTGATCGGCTAGATGATTCTTTGCGGAAATGACTGGTGGCTTGACGCTGGCTGACCGCCGCCATTCATTGACCTGTTCTTCTCCGAATTTGACCATGACCTCATCCTTGTTCATCCCCTGTAAACCGCCATAATGTCTCTCATTCAATCTCCACGATTTCTGGACAGGAATCCACACTAAATCCATTTCATGCAGAAGGATCCAGAGGGTTCGGATAGCGCGTTTTAGAACGGAGGTATGGGCTGCATCAAAGGTAAATCCATGCTTTTTTAAAATTGCCCCCGCTTCACGCGCGCCGTTATAGCCCTCATCGGTAAGATCGATATCCACCCAGCCTGTGAATCGATTTTCTAAATTAAAAAGGCTTTGTCCATGCCGAATAAAAACGATTTTCTTCAATTTTTATCACCTAGTTTAGTTTTCTTCAGTATTTGCAGTGGCGGTTGGAAAAATTCTTTTACGAGTAACTTCTTTGTGATGCTACCATGACTTTAAATTATCTAATTTTGTTTGTAAATCTCCTAAAGGGAGAGGCAGTGAGTTTTTACATGTCTCGAAAAGGCAAAACCGAGCTCTGATGGTAAATGAAAGCTGAAAAGGAATCAAAAAAGTATATAACTAATATTAAGACGGCTGTACTGGAGGAATCAACTTGATTTCCTTACTGGCATATATGGAATCAATTTCTGCTGATTGCAGCAATGCTTGAATCGCACTGGCAGGCAGCCGCATTGCCACGCCGTTAATAGCGGCAGTATAGGAGTGGGTTATCGAATATGGAATTTGCTCCCCATCTAAAAATTTTTTTACATCGGCTTGAAACCTTTGATGGCTTTCTTTTACTTCTTGCTCGGCTTGTTCCAAAGTAAGGGGCACACCCTTCATTTTTGCCAGCTCAACAGCTGCCCTTGCCGGTTTTGTTTTAAATTGAATGATAATGGTAATCTCTTTGTTACTATTCAAATCAATTTCCGGATCAATGTGAACATTAGTGGTCATTGCCTCTTCTCCTTTATTTGGTTCTTCTTTTTCCTGGGTGGCTTTTATAAAAATAACCCCTGCGCCTGCGATTACTGCCATTAGGCAGCCCACTAGTAAAAGTTTCCTTTGTTTGAGCATGCCATACCACCATCCTTAAAATTGGATATTTCCTTTTAATATTATTTCTTTTATGCAAAGTTAGTACCCTTTGAGTGTTGGAAAAAATTGTCCCATTCTATCCGAAAAAAAACCAGGTGAGTGTCTTTCACCTGGGATGTTTTTTCAGCGTACTTTTACTTTTTTAGACTGGCTGTCGGCATAGACGCCCTTTTTTTCAACAAAACGCTGGATTCGTTTTAGTGCTTCTTGCAGTTGCTCCATAGATGTAGCATATGAGCAGCGGATATAGCCTTCGCCGCTTTCACCAAAAACATGGCCGGGAACGACGGCTACTTTTTCCTGTATCAACAGTTCCTCGGCAAATTGTTCGGAGCTTAGGCCGGTAGAACGGATTGAAGGAAAGACATAAAATGCGCCTCCGGGAGTGTGACATTCTAGCCCCATTTGATTTAAAGTCTGTACCACATAGTTCCGTCTGCGGCGATAGCTGTTTCGCATCGATTCTACTTCGGGATAGGTATTACGTAGCGCCTCGACTGCACCACGCTGCAGCATATTCGGTGCACACATCGTCGTATATTGGTGGATTTTTAGCATGACCTGGAAAAATTCCTTCGGTGCTGCCAAGAAGCCTAATCTCCAGCCCGTCATTGCAAAGCCTTTGGAAAAACCGTTAATTAAAATCGTCCGCTCATACATACCTTCAATTGCTGCAACACTACAAAAGTCTTCGTCATAAGAAAGTTCCGCATAAATTTCATCGGATACAACGAGTAAGTCATGTTTTTGGATGATCTCGGCAATTTCAGTCAGCTCATCCTTTGTTAACATACTGCCGGTCGGATTGTTTGGCGAACACAACAAAATGGCTTTCGTTTTTTCGGTAATTACAGCTTCGATTTGTTCAGCTGTTACCTTAAAGCCATTTGCAGCTGATGTGGAAACGGCAACCGGTTTCCCGCCGGCAATCGCCACCAATGGAGCATATGAGACGAAGGCTGGTTCGACAATCAGAACCTCATCGCCTTGATTCAAAATAGCGCGAAAGGCAAGGTCGATTGCCTGGCTCGCTCCGATTGTCACAATAATTTGATTATTCGCGTCGTAATGAACTCCAAATCTTGATGCTAAGTAGGTAGTGATTTCTTCCCTTAATTCGAGCAGTCCGGCGTTGGCTGTGTATGAAGTAAAGCCTTGCTCCAACGATAAAATGGTTGCTTCGCGAATGCTCCAGGGTGTAACGAAGTCCGGTTCACCGACGCCTAAGGAAATCACGCCCTCCATGCTAGCGGCTAAATCAAAAAATTTCCTAATCCCAGAGGGCTGGAGCTCCTTGGCTGTTTGTGAAAGGTAGTGCTCATAGTCATATTTCATGGTGAAACCACCATCCTCCGGTCTTTATCATCATTCCCACTGTTAAAACTTACGCCATCATGTTTGTATTTTTTTAGCATGAAATGGGTGGTGGTGGAAACGACGTTTTCAATGGTTGATAATTTTTCTGAGACAAAGGCCGCTATTTGATTCATTGTTTTTCCTTCTACAGTGATCGACAAATCGTAAGCACCTGACATGAGATATAAAGATGCCACTTCTGGAAAACGAGAGATTCTCTCGGCTACTTCATCGAATCCAACGCCGCGCTTTGGGGTAACCTTCACATCAATCATGGCGATGACGCTTTCCTGCCCCTCGACTTTGCTCCAATCAATTAAAGTAGGGTAACTCATAATTATTTTCTCGTACTCTAATTTTTCAATCGTCTTCCTGACCGTTTCTTCGCTGCACATGGCCATTAATGCGATCGACTCTACTGATAGTTTGTGATTCTCTTCAATGATTTTTAAAATTTCTATTTCCACACTGCTTAGCTGCATCTGGGCGGCCTCCTTAACTTTCCTTTCAAGCAAAAGTGTAACTTCGCCTCCTGAACTTCCCTAAGGGGTTGGCCAATCAGCGAGTTTTCTTTATTGATGATTTTAATCCTATTTGAGGTATCTGTCACGTTATCTAAAGAAATTTTTGAATTCTTTTGAACACCGAGAATGGAATGCCCTAGATAAATTTTTTGCAAATAATTGTTACTAAAGTAGGTTAAAAAAGCCCCGGACGAAAACTTGAAGGTACGACAGTGCACGTGGACAAGAGAAAAATCCCCGCTTGGTCACTGTGAAGAGTCCAGAGTGCCGGTCACGACCAAAAAAAGCCTCGTTCGGTCACTGTGAAAAGTCCAGAGTGCCGATCGAGGCCAAATAAAGTACCGAACGGGAACTGTGAGTGTTTCATTGTCCCCGTCCTTAGGCAAATAATCAGAGAAAAGAGCACTAACTAGCGCTATATCGTTGTTTAACCCCGGCTTACGCGTTTCTTACCGATTCCATCAATAGATCCACAATATGAACGGCGCGCATTTTGGAGGATAAACCCTCGCGCTCAATGCCAAGCTGCATTTGTAAGAGGCAGCCGGGATTGGCTGTCACAATGGTGGCTGCACACGTTGCTATTGCCTGATCCATTTTATAGTCGAGCATCACCATCGACATATCGGACTCGACAATATTATAGATTCCGGCAGAACCGCAGCAGCGATCAGCCTCTTTCATTTCTTTGTATTCTGCCCCTTTGATTGCTTGAAGCAAAACCCTTGGCGCTGAAGCTGTTTTCATGACATTCCTTAGGTGGCAGGAATCCTGATAGGTAATGACCTGTGCAGGAAGCTCTAATTCTACCTTTTTATGAAAGTCAATCGCCGCTAAAACTTCGGAAATATCCTTTATTTTTTCTTTGAAAGCTTTTGCCCTGTCACGCCAATCAGGGTCATCCTTCAATAAATGATCATAATCAATGAGAAACGCACCGCAGCCGCCGGCATTGGTAATGATGTAATCCACGTCTAAATCTTCAAAGGCCATAATATTTCGTTTGGCAAGATCCTTAGCTGTTTGTTTTTCACCGCTGTGACCATGCAAGGCACCGCAGCAGTTTTGATTCTTAGGAATCACGATCTCACAGCCGGCTAACTGAAGCAGCTTCATAGTTGAGTCGTTTGTTTTCATAAACATCGTATCCATTAAACAGCCGCTGAAAAAAGCAACCCTGTGAACCTTATCGGCAGTTGCCGGCAGGTATTCGGGCCGATTTTTCATCTCTTTCATTGTTGGCACTTTGGGTAATACTTTTTCCATTGTGGCTAAGCTTTCAGGCAAAAGGCCTAAAAAGCCGATTTTTCGGGCAATCGTTTGGATTCCGGAGCGCTGATAGAAACCAAGCATGCCGACCGTCCATCGCATGCGCTCAGGGTGCGGGAATAACCCTTGAAAAACCGTTTTTCTTACGACCCGTACCGGCAAAGAATGCTTCTTATTTTGATTAATAATATCCCTTGCGTCTTCTAATAAATGACCATAATTGACGCCTGAGGGACATACGGGTTCACAGGCCCTGCACCCGAGGCAAAGTTCAAGTGAACGCTCGAAATCCTCATCCGGTTCAATCACTCCGTCTACAACCGCTTTCATTAAGGCGATTCTTCCCCTGGGTGAATGCGACTCTTTATAGCCTGATTCGATATAGGTTGGGCAGGTTGGCAAACAAAAGCCGCAGCGCATACAGTT